>Ga0153956_1000452_pt1 | contig 47394 bp, 48 predicted proteins | sample TSFL040MetaG_FD_104704 | JGI IMG/M metagenome (GOLD analysis project Ga0153956, IMG submission 104704) | Attine ant fungus gardens microbial communities from Florida, USA - TSFL040 MetaG | ecosystem: Host-associated > Fungi > Mycelium > Unclassified | place: USA: Florida, Wekiwa Springs... | reverse complement strand
GCACCAACTGCGCGCGCTCCCCATCAGTGAGATCGAGTACCGCCTTCGGCCGACCCGTTCGCGCCATGCCACACCCTACCACACATACGCCACGAACTTAAGGCGCAGGACACTAGCTCGCGCTGCCGTAGGACGACCCGTAGCCGGAGCCCGAGCCGAGGCCGGACCCGTCGCCGTAGCCGTAGCCCGAGCCGCCGGACCCGTAGCCCGAGCCGCCGTAGCCATAGCCCGAGCCAAGGCCGGAGCCGTAGCCCGAGCCGTCGCCGTAGCCCGAGCCGCCGTAGCCATAGCCCGAGCCGTAGCCGTAGCCCGACCCGAGGCCGGACCCGTCGCCGTAGCCGGAACCGAGGCCTGAGCCGTCGCTGTAACCGGAGCCGCCGCCAAGGCCGAGGCCCGAGCCGTCGCCGTAGCCCGAGCCGAGACCGAGACCGAGGCCGAGGCCTGAGCCGTCGCTGTAACCGGAGCTACCGCCAAGGCCGAGGCCCGAGCCGTCGCCGTAGCCGTCGCCGTAGCCCGAGCCGCCGCCGAGGCCGAGGCCCGACCCGTCGCCGTAGCCCGAGCCGCCGATCTGCGGCACGACGGTCTGGCCGGACGAGGACTGGCCGCTGCCGGCCGCCTGCCAGGCGACGTCGAAGGCCGAGCCGTTGGCCGAGAGGCCGGTCGGCACGGCGCTGGCCGAGGCCGTCGCGTCGGACGACGAGCCGCCGCTGCCGTCGCTGAAGCCCTGGCTGCCGCCCCAGCCGCCGCCGAGGTCGCCGCCGCCGAACGGATCGCCGGCGTTCGGCGTCAGCTGCATCGGGTAGCCGTTCCAGGCCGCGTCGGCGATGCCGCCGCTGTGGCCGCCCGCCGTGGCGCTGGCGTTCGTGAACGACACCTTGGCGAAGTCCGCCAGCGGGATCGTCTGGCAGTTGCCGAGCGCCGAGCCCTGGCAGGCCGAGGGCGCCTCGGCGATCCACTCGGCCGAGGAGACGTCCGGGTTGTCCATCTGCAAGTTCTTGCTGACGGACTTGCCGGTCGTCTGGTTGGTCATCGCGATCGCGACCTGGGTGCCGTTGACGGCGACGCTGGTCGTGACCTTGTCGCCCGGCTTGATCGCCAGGTCGAACTGCACGGGCGCGGCCGGCACGAGCTCATACCAGGCCGTGTACTTCGGTGAGCCGCCGCTGGAGCAGTCGGCCTCGGTGCCGGCCTGCTCGAGCCCCTGCGTGCCCTGGCTGACGCCGCCCAGGCCGACCCAGAACGCGGCGTCGCCGCTGCCGCTGCCGCAGCTGGCCGCCGGCTGGACCCAGCTGGCCGAGACCTTGGAGAACTGCGCGCCGGTCGCCGCGTAGCCGGCCCAGTTGGCGCTCTGCTGCGGCTGCTCGGTCAGCGGCGTCGCCATGTCGGTCGACGCCGTGCTCTTCGTGGGCGAGCTGGCGGACGCGGTCGCGTACGTGACGGCGAACGCCGCGGCGAGTATCGGGAGTACGGCTACGGGGATGAGTCGCTTGGTCGTCATCGGCCTCTTTCTCGAGGGGGAGCGAAGTTGGCAACGACTATGTGGTGACTCACTAACGCGTTCCTGGACCGTGCCTAAGCGCTCGCTCTGCGCTCATGAAATGTCTCGTCAGCGGGCGCGGCCCGCTGAGCGAGGGACCGTCGATCAGGCGGGATCCGGCTCGGCGCTGCCCGACTCGAGCACGCGGCGCAGGCGCTCCTCGGCCTCGTCGCCTTCGAGCGCCGCGCGCCGCGCGCGGCGACGGCCGCGAGCAGCGCCGGCGGCGCTGAGCGCCGCGATCGTCAGGCCGCGCAGCCGCCGGCGGGCGAGCGCGACCGCGGCGGCGAAGCGGAGCAGCGAGAGGATCGGCGACACGATCGCCAGCCCCTTGAGCAGCTTGATCGCGCCCTGCGCCTGCCGGATCGCGTCCGAGCGGAACAGCTCGACCTCGCCGCTGACGCTGCCGGGGATCGCGTCGGCGACCGGCGCCGGGCCGGCGCGCCGCAGCTGCCGGCGGACCTGGTCGACCGCCGCCGCTGCTGCAAGCGCGGCGAGGCGACGAACGTCGAGATCTGCGAGTGGATCGCCGAGCGGACGCCAGCGCCGGCGCCGGCTGCCGCGTCGGCGTCCGGCCGGGCAGCGCCTGCCGGACCAGGCCCTCGACGTCGATCCGGCCGTCGATCTCCTGGCTGAGCCGATTCGCGACACCGCGCTGGACCGCCGGCTGCGCGGCGATTCATCGCGCCCAAACGGCGCGGCGTGCCCTCGCCGGCCGCCGCGCGGCGGATCAGGCGATGCGTCAGGATGCGGGCGTGGAACGCCACGCGGACCTCGCCGACGCCGGCATCGCGCTCGCGGCCGTCGGGCTGCGGCTGACGCGCCTTCCGCTGCGAATGGCGGGCCGGCTGCCCGGCGTCGCGCGGCTGGCCGCCGAGGGCGCCTCGCTCCGCGCCCGCACGCTGTCGGTCGCCGAGGCGCGGCTGCTCGCGGCGCTCGACGACGACGCGACGCAGCGGCTCGTGCGCGCCGTGCTGGCCAGCCCCGGCTTCGAGCGGCTGATGCTCGAGGCGACCGACCGCGCGCTGCGCGGGCCGGAGCTGCAGCGGGTGATCGAGCGCGTCGCCGCCAGCCCCGAGGTGCGGCGCGCGCTGACCGAGCACAGCACGACGCTGGCCGAGGAGATGGTCGACGACGTGCGCCGGCACGCGAGCGCGTTCGACGACAGCGCCGAGCGCGTGGTGCGCGGATGGCTGCGACGCCCGCGCCCCGCCTGAGCGCCGGCTACGCCGGGATCGCCACGCGCGGCGTCGCGCTGACGATCGACGCCGCGATCGTCAACGTGACCGTGCTGATCGGCGGCGCGCTGCTCGGGCTCGTCGCGTCGCTGGCGGCGAGCCTGCGCCCGCACTGGCTCGTCGGCGCGACCGGCGCGACCGGCTGGGCGCTCGCGGTGATCGCGTACTTCTCCTACTTCTGGGTCGCCGGCGGCCAGACGCCGGGCATGCGGCTGATGCGGATCCGCGTGCTGACGCGCGACGACGCGCCGCTGCGGCTGCCGCGCGCGATCTGGCGCACGCTCGCGCTCGGCCTCGCGATCGTCCCCTGCTTCGCCGGCTTCGCGCCGGTGCTGGTCGACGCGCGCCGGCGCGGCCTGCACGACATGCTCGCCGGCACCGTCGTCGTGCACGTGCCGCCGGAGGTCCAGCCGCGCTGAGCGGTGAGGCGTACGCTGCGGCCATGGCGCTCCATCTCGACATCCCCACGCACGCCGAGCTGACGGCGTTGCTGGACGCGCGCGCGGCCGCCTGCGTCTCGATCTACCTGCCGACCAGCCCGCTGCCGCAGGAGGCGGACGCGGCGCGGATCGCGTTCAAGGACCTGGCGGCGCAGGCGCTGCGCCAGCTGGCCGACGCCGGCGTGCCGGACGCCTCGCTGCGCGAGCAGCTCGAGGACCTGCAGGAGGACGCGTCGTTCTGGCGCGACCTGGCGATCAGCCTCGCCGTCTTCGCCGGCGAGCACGGCATCCGCAGCTTCCGCCTGCCGAACCGGCTGACGAGCATCGTCGAGGTCTCCGACCGCTTCCACGTCAAGCCGCTGCTGCGCACCGTCACGTTCGCGCAGTCGGGCTTCGTGCTGGCGCTCGCGCAGGGCTCGGTGCGGCTGATCGAGGTCGCGCCGGACGTGCCGGCGAGCGAGCTGCGCGTCCCGGAGCTGCCGTCCGACGTCGCCTCGGCGGCCGGCGTCGCCTCGATCGCCGATCGCGGCGCGACCGGCCGGATCCAGGGCAGCGAGGGCCAGAAGGTGCGGATGCGCGAGTACGCGCGCGCCGTCGACCGCGCGCTGCGCCACGTGCTGGCCGGCCACGGCCTGCCGCTGATCCTGGCCAGCGCCGAGCCGATGGACGCGATCTACCGCTCCGTCAACAGCTATCCCGGGCTGGTCGCGCCCGGCATCCCCGGCAACCCGGAGGCGGCGACGCCGGCCGAGCTGGCGGCCGCCGCGCGCGGCGTGCTCGACGAGCTCTACGCGGCCGACCTGGCGTCGCTGCGCGAGCTCTTCCAGACGCGCGCGGCGCAGGGCCGCGGCGTCAGCGACCTCGGCGACGTCGCCCGCGCCGCGACGATCGGCGCCGTGCAGACGCTGCTCGCCGACATCGACGCGACGGTGCCCGGCTTCCTCGACGAGGAGACCGGGGCGGTCACCTACGACGCGTCCGACGACGCGCGCAACTACGGCGTCGTCGACGAGATCGCGCGCCGGACGCTGCTGCACGGCGGCCGCGTGCTGGCGCTGCGCGCCGAGGACCTGCCCGGCGACACGGCCGCGGCGGCGATCCTGCGCTACGCGCTGTGAGCCTCAGCGCGCGTTGAGGCGGTCGACCGCGGCGAAGACGTCGCCCTGGTGGTAGAAGTCGACGGCGACGATCGTCGACAGCAGCTTGCGCTCGGCCTGGCAGCGGGCCAGCCGCGGCTCGATCACGCCGGGCGCGTTGACGACGCGCGCGATCGTCTTGCGCGGTGCCGGCGAGGTGTCGACCCAGTGGTTGACGAGCAGCAGCGAGCCGGCGCGGCCGCCGCGGTTGGGCGCGCAGCTGTCCGGCGCCTCCAGCTGCGCGGCGGTCGCGAAGTGGAACGGCGTCTCCTGCGCGACGTCCGCCTGCTTGTGCAGCCACGGCTCCGCGCCGGGGTGGTTCTCGACCAGCACGAGCACGCGCTCGTCGCTGTCGATCATGTCGCGCAGCGTCGGCCAGGGCGGCGTCGCCGGCCCGCGGTAGACCTCGTCGATCAGCCCGCTCTCGCGCAGGATCGCGGCGGTGTCGGCCGGCGCGGTGTCGTCCTCGATCGAGAGGATCAGCACCTCCTCGGGGTGGCGGACGAGGAACCGGTGGACGCCGCGCAGCGCGTCGACCGCGAGTGTCGCGCCGACCTCGCAGAAGGCGTGGCAGAGGAAGACCCGGCGCGTGCCGCCGCCGCGGTAGCCGATCCGCGTGCGCAGCCGCGTCGCGGTCTCGACGAAGCGCTCGCCGACCTCGGCCGTCACCTTCTCGCGGCTGGCGGACTCGTGCGAGAGGTCGGTCGCGACGCCGCGCGGCGTCGCGAAGCCGTAGTGCGTGTCGATCAGCAGCGCGCGGACGCCGTCGGCGAGCTGCGCGTCGATGCCGGCGTCCTGGGCGGCGAAGAGCCAGCCAGGCTCGCCGTCGGCGGCCATCGAGTTGTGCGTGCCGACGAAGGCGACCGCGTTCAGCGGCCGCGCGCAGAGCGCCGCGCTGCCGTTGCAGCGGCCGACGCGCAGCGGCTCGAGCACGCCGGCGCTCGCGAGGCCGCCGGCCGCGACGACGGCGAGCGCCAGCGCCGCGGCGAGCAGCGCGATCCGCCCGCGCCGGCCGGGCGCGTGCAGGCGGCGCAGGCGGCGGCCGATCGGCAGCGGCTGCGGCGGCGCGACGAGCCGGAACAGCTCGCCGACGCCGGTGAGCAGCAGCGCCAGGCCGGCGCTGACCGTCAGCACCCGCACGGCCTGCGCGGGCCAGAGGATCGCGACGACGCCGAGCGCGATCGCGACGACCGCCCGCAGCGCCCGCAGGCGCGGGTCGGCGGCCGGGCGCAGCGCGCTCGCGCCGGCGCGGCGGACGAGCGGGACGACCTCGATCGGCCGCACCGCCGCGGTCGCCGCCAGCACGCCGATCGCGCCGACGCCGATCAGCGCCCAGCACCAGGTCGTCAGCGGGTCCAGGAACGCCTCGAGGACGGCGCGCGTCGCCGCGTTCGCCGCGATCAGCCGCGGCGTCAGCCCGGCGAGACCGAGCGCGACCGCACCGAACGCGACGACGGCGACGCTCAGCCGCGTCAGCGCGACGCGGCGCGAGGGACCGACGAGCACGGCCGCGGCCGCCAGCGCCAGCGCGGCGAGCAGCGCGAAGATCGCCAGCAGCCGCACGCGCTGGGCGGCCTTCAGCGCCCGCAGCGCGATCCGGTCGGCGTCGCCGTGGACGCTCGCGAGGCGCTCGGTCAGGCTTGCCGGGACCCGCTTGGCGAGGTCGGGCCGCTGATGCCCGATCGCGTCTGCGAGCAGCAGGCCGGCGTCGCCGATCGTCAGCGTGACCGTCGTCGCGTCGCGGTCGAAGACCGAGCGGTGCACGTCGGCCGCGGCGCCGCGGACGATCGAGCGGAACGCCCCGCTGCGGACGGCGGCCTGGGCGGCGGTCGTGACGAGCGGTCGCACGGCGACGAGGTCGGGCCGCGCGGCGATCGCGGCGTCGGCGAGGTTGCGGCCGGCGGCGGCGCTGACGGCATCGCTGCGCAGGGCGGCGTCGACGCGGTTGACGAAGCCCTGCTGGCTGAAGACCGCGCGGTCGGCGTAGGCGGCGACGACGCTGACGGTCAGCGCGAGCGCGGCCAGCAGCGCCAGCAGCCATGACGCCACGGCCCGTCCGGTTCCGCCGGCGTGGGACATGGGCGCATCTTGATGGCTGGTCGCCGCGCGCGGCGCTGCGCCGGCGTGGCGCGGTCGCGCGGGGTCGGCCTGCGCGGCGCGCCGTGCGCGCGGCCGGCGGCGCTCAGCGCCGGCGCGCGACGTAGCGCCCGCCGGCGCGCACGATCGTCGTCGTGCGCTTGACCTTGTCGCGCACGGAGACGACGCCGCGCGCGACGCGCGTCAGCGTCGACGTGCAGCTGTCGCGCGTCAGCCAGCGCGTGCCGCGCACGGTCGCGGCGCTGTAGCTGCCGTTGGTGCGAAAGCGGCCGCTGCCGCTGCCCCAGAGCTGCCGCGTCTTCGGCTTGGCGGCCGCCGCGGCGGCGCGGCCGCGGCGCGGGCAGCTGAGCTTCTGCGTCAACGTCAGCGTCGCCAGCGGCCTGGCGCCGGCGCTCTGGGCGAGCTTGAAGATGCCGCCGTAGAAGTCGGCCGCGGCGGTCGCGCCGCGGCCCTGCACGGCGATCAGCGTGACGCGTCCGCGGCGCGTGTCGACGGTCGTGCCGACCGGGATCTGGCGGCCCGCGGTCAGCGCGACGAAGCGATCGGCGCCCGGCAGCCGGATCGTGACGCTGCCGGAGACCGGCTCGACATTGACGAGCCTGCCGGCGACGGGCGCCGGCAGCGGCGCCGGCGGGACGGGCGGCGCGGGCGGGGCGGGCGGCCCCGGCGACGCCGGCGCCGGGTTGACGAGCAGGCTGAAGGTCGATCCGGAGATCTCCGAGACGGCGACGTCGCCGCGGCCGTCGCCGTCGAAGTCGGCGATCGCGACGCCGTTCGGCGTGCCCGCGACCGGCACGCTCTCGCTGCGCGCGAAGCCGCCCGCGGCGTCGCCGTGCAGCACGTCGACCGCGCCGCTGTTGGCCGCGACGGCGAGGTCGGCGCGGCCGTCGCCGTCGAGGTCGCCGCGCGCGATCCCGACCGGGCTGGCGCTGACGGCGACCGGCGAGCCGGGCGCCGGCGCGAAGCCGTCGTCGGCGGCGCGGCGCAGCAGCACCGCCACCGTGCTCGCCGCGTAGGAGCTGACCGCCAGGTCGGCGCGACCGTCGCCATTGAAGTCGGCCGCCACGATCCCCGCCGGCCGCGCGCCGACCGCCAGCGGCGGCTCCGGCGCGAAGCCCGCGCCGGCGGCGCGCAGCAGCACCGTGACGCTGCCGTCGCCGGTGCCCGCGACCGCGATGTCGTCGAGGCCGTCGCCGTTGACGTCGGCGATCGCGATCGGCCCCGGCTGCGCGCCGGTCGCGTAGGTCTGCTGCAGCGTGAAGCCGTCGTCGGCCGCGTTGCGGACGAGCACCGCGACCTGGTCGCTGTCGTTCAGGGCGACGGCCAGGTCGGGGCGGCCGTCGCCGTTCAGGTCGCCGGCCGCGATCCCGCTCGCCCGCCCGGGCAGCGCCAGCGCCTGGCCGTTCTCGAGCGTGAAGCCGCCGCCCGGCGCGCCCAGCAGCACGGAGACGCTGGCGCCGACGAAGTTCGCGACGGCGAGGTCGAGCCGGCCGTCGCCGTTGAGGTCCGCGACGGCGGCGCCGCTCGGGCCGGCGCCGACCGCGATCGGCGAGCCGGGGCCGGCGGCGAAGCCGCCGCCCGGCTGGCGCAGCAGCAGCGAGACGTCGCTCGACGTCCCGTCGATCGTCGCCGCGTCCGGGCGGCCGTCGCCGTCGAAGTCGCCGCTGACGACGCCGTACGGGTCGGCGCCGACGGCGTACGGCGAGCCCGGCTCGAGCTGCAGCGCGGCGCCGGCCGCGGGCGCCGCGATCAGCGCCGCCGCCGCGACGAGCGCCGCGATCGTCAGCCGGCCGTCCCTCACCGGCCGATCATCGCCGGCCGCGCGAGCGGCGACAACCGCCGAATGGGCAGCGGATGCGCCGCGCACGCCGATCGCCGCGCGCCGGCCGTGGCGTCCACGCCGCCTGCGAGCCTGGCTGGTTCGCGGCCGCGCCCGGCCGCGCGCTGCGGCCGCGGGCCCGGCGGGACGAGCTCGAGCGAGGTGCGGGACGCGGTGGCCAGACGATCGCTGGGACGGCAGTTCGGCTGGCTCTGGGCGGCCTACGCGGTCAGCGCCTACGGCTCCGGGCTGGCGCTCGGCGCGCTGCCGCTGATCGCCGTGCTGGCGCTGCACTCGAGCACGGCGCAGGTGTCGGCGCTGTCGGCGATCGGGCCGGCGGTCGGCGCGCTGATCGCCGTGCCGCTCGCACCCTGGGTCGAGTTCCGGCGCAAGCGGCCGGTCATGATCGCGATGGACCTGACGCGCTTCGCGGCGGTCGCGACGATCCCGGCCGCCTACGCGCTCGGCCGGCTCAGCTTCGCCCAGCTGCTGGCCGTCGCGGCCGTCGTCGCGGCGGCGAAGATCGCCTTCACCGCGGCCAGCGGCGCCTACCTGAAGAGCGTCGTCCGCCGCGACGACCTGCTGGTCGCGAACGCGCGCTTCGAGTCCACGAGCTGGAGCTCGCTGGCCGTCGGCCCGCCGCTCGGCGGCGCCGCGATCGGGCTGCTCGGGCCGGTCGCGACGGTGATCGCCGACGCGCTCAGCTACCTGCTCTCGGCGCTTGGCCTGAGCGCGATCCGCGAGCGCGAGGCGGCCCCGCGCGCGGGCGCGCCGAGCCGGCTGCGGGCGAGCGAGATCGTCGACGGCTGGCGCCACATCCTCGGCCATCCCGGGCTGCGCGCGCTCTACCTCAACGCGATGCTCGTGGCCGGGCTGATCATGGCGACCGAGCCGCTGCTGGCGGTGCTGCTGCTGCGCCAGCTCGGCTTCCCGCCCTGGCAGTACGGGCTCGCCTTCGCCGCGCCCTGCGTCGGCGGGCTGATCGGCTCGCGGCTGGCGCGCCGCGTCGTCGCGCGCCGCGGCGAGGCCTGGGTCTTCCGCGTCGTCGGCAGCCTGCGCGTCGTCTGGCTGCTCGGCCTCGCCTTCGTCCAGCCCGGCGTCGTCGGGCTCGTCACGGTGATCGCCGTCGAGCTGGCGATCATCATCGGCATGAGCCTCTACAGTCCGGTGCTCGCGACCTACCGGCTCGAGCACACGCCGCAGCGGCGCGTCGCGCGCACGCTGTCAGCGTGGTCGATCGGCCAGCAGGCGTCGATCGCCGGCTGCACCGCGCTCGGCGGGCTGCTCGCCGACGTGACCAGCCCGCGCACGGCGCTCGCGGCCGCCGGGCTGCTGATCCTCGCCAGCCCGCTGCTGCTGCCCCGGCGCCGGCACCACGTGCCCGCGCCGGACCCCGCCTAGGACGGCTTCCGGCCCCACTTGAAGTAGCTCAGCGGGCCGACCGAGTTGGTCAGGTTCGCCAGCGCCCAGAGCGCCTTCGGACCGCGCACCTGGTCGGCGGGGCGGCGCAGCAGGTCGCGCTCGGCGGCGACGATCAGCCAGAGGTTCCAGGCCGTGACCGCGACGATCGCCGCCTGGCGCACCGGCGAGAGCGCGCGGAAGGCCGCCAGCGGCTTGCCGAGCCCGCGATGGCCGCTATCCGTCGACATGACGCGCACGGTAGCGCGCCAGCAGGTACTCCAGGGGCAGTACGGCCCCTGCCGCAGACGGAGTCGCGTGCTGCTCGACGACGGCCTGCGCCGCGGCCTGCAGCGAGTCCCACCGACCGCAGCGGAGCAGTCGCTCGCGCTCGGCGAGGACATGCCCGGCGGTGCGGATCAGGAAGCCGGTCGCCTGGTCGGCGTCATCGAAGGAGAGGCGCAGGACCCCGGTCTCGGCGAAGTCGGGAGCGAGCCCGGCCTCGGCGAGCGCTGCCGTGAGCGTCCGTCGGTCCCCCCACGCGCCCGGGGGCATCGATGACGCGGGCGGCGGCGGGAGGAAGCGGCCGACGGCGCGCCCGAAGGCCGGCATGAAGCTCGCGGGAGTCCAGGCGGCCAGCACGACGACGCCCTCGGGTGCGCAGACGCGGGCGAGCTCGCGAGCCGCAGCGCGGTGATCGGCGGCGTACATGACGCCGAACAGCGACGCCACGACGTCGAACGCCTGGTCGTCGGCGTCGAGCGCGGCGAAGTCGCTCTCTCGCCACCGCACGCCGTCGTCGCCCAGCGAGCGGGCGACCTCCAGCAGCGCCGGCTCACCGTCGAGCCCGATGACCCGGCCGCCGCGCGCGGCAGCCGCTCGTGCGAACGTCCCGGTCCCGCAGCCCACGTCCACCACGCGGCTGCCCGGCTGCACCTGCGCGAGCTCGGCGGCCTGCTCGGCCACGGGCTTCAGACGCTCGGCCATCGCGGGGTAGTCCCCGATCCCCCACGTCGTCTTTGCGGCGGCCATCGCCGTCCTCATCAGCTAATCGGCATGTCGGAGCCGGCCATTCTGCCCGAAGGCCCGGCCGACGCCGCCCGGAGCCGCGCGCCGTCAGCGCCGGCCCCGGGTCCTGCGCCACCGCTCCGCCGCGGCGAAGCGGTCGACGCTCAGCCCTCGGCGGGCAGCGGCTCGCCGACGGCGTCGTCGCCGCGGCGCAAGTGCGGGTGCGGCCGCGCGACCGCCGGCTCGGCGCGCTGGACGTCGCGCCTGCTGACCGCCACGTAGGCGACGAGCGCGAGGAAGACGAGCAGCGCGAGGCCGCTGACGACGCCGTCGCCGAGCCCGAGCCCGGTCTGCGCGTGCGGCTTGCCGAGCCAGTCGGCCAGCGAGGCGCCGAGCGGGCGCGTGACGACGTAGGCCGACCAGAAGGCGACCGTCGCGTTCAGGCGCAGGCGCCACCAGCCGATCGCCGGCAGCGCGATGATCGCCGCGAACAGGTACGCCGAGTCGAGGAAGCCGAGGTGCAGCTGGATCGCCGTCAGGTCGCCGGCCGCCGTGCCGAGCGCGAAGGTCGCCAGCACGGCCCACCAGTAGTAGGCCTCGCGGCGGCGCGTCGTGATGCTGTGGATCGAGAGCGTCCCCTCGCTGCGCCGCCAGAGGAAGAAGATCAGCGCGACGGCGAGCGCGAACAGCGGCGTCGTGACCGAGTACGGGATGCCGGCGCCGTCGTGGACGCCGTCCGCGGCCATCGTGCCGAAGACGGCGACCATCGCCACCGCGGCCCAGTAGGTCGGCGCGTGATAGCTGCGGGCGCGCAGCTGGCGCCGCAGCGCGTACCAGAGCCCGCCGACGCCGACGACGGCGGCGAGCGGGACGAACAGGTTGCCGAGGAAGTCCGACATGGCCTCACCCATGCCGGTCGTGAGGATCTTGATCACCCAGAAGAGGACGGTGATCTCCGGGACCTTGGCGGCGAGCGGCTCGAGCTTCGCCGCCTTCCCGGTGCGGGGAGACAAGCGCGACATTGGCGCGCGACCCTACGGGCGCCGAATGACCTGGACCTGAACGCCCGGCCGCGCCGCCGCCGCGTTCCGACCTGCGGCGGGCGTATCGTCGCCTGCACGATGCTGTGCTTCGAGACCGCGATCGGCTGCTGCGGACTGCGCTGGAGCGACGCCGGCATCAGCGGCGTGCTGCTGCCCGGCTCGCACGCGCTGAGCGCGGACGCCGGCGCGCGCCGCGCCGACGTGCCGGCGCGCGTCCGCGACGCCGCCGACGGCATCGTCGCGCTGCTCGCCGGCGAGCGCCGCGACCTGCGCGAGCTGACGCTCGACGAGCAGCGGATCGACGACTTCCGCCGCGCCGTCTACGCCGCGACGCGCGCGATCGGGCCGGGCGAGACCGCGACCTACGGCGAGGTCGCGCGCACGATCGGCCAGCCGGGCGCGGCGCGCGCGGTCGGCGCGGCGCTCGGCGCCAACCCGTTCCCGATCGTCGTCCCCTGCCACCGCGTGCTCGCCGCCGACGGCGCGCTGCACGGCTTCTCCGCGCCCGGCGGCATCGCGACCAAGCGGCGGATGCTCGAGATCGAGCGCGCGCCGGGCTTCACGCAGGCCGCGCTCTTCTCCTGACGGCGGTCGCGGCGCCGCGACCGCGCGCCGGCCGGCGGCCGCGCCGTCCCTCGTGCCGCGGCGCGACGAGCGCGCCGGCCTTCTGGCAGTCTGGTCGGCGTGGAGCTGCTCGAGCGACTGCTGGCGATCGACGTCTCGGCGTTGTCGGACGCCGACAAGACCCTGGACGTGCTCGACCCCGGCGTCCGCGCCATGGTCGCGGACGTGCGGCTGGCCGGGCCGGCCTTCACCGTCCTCGCCGAGGACGACCACCTGCCCGTGCTGAGCGCGCTCGCCGAGGCGCGCCCGGGCGACGTGCTCGTGATCGCGACCGGCGCCGGCACGCGAGCCGTCTTCGGCGAGCTGTTCGCCACCGAGGCGCGCCGGCGCGGCCTCACCGGCATCGTCTGCGACGGCCTCTGCCGCGACCTGCGCGGCCTGCGCGCGCTCGGCCTGCCGGTCTTCGCGCGCGGGACCTCGCCGCGCTCGGGCACGACCGTCTCGCGCGCCGGGCTCGGCGCGCCGATCGTCTGCGGCGGCGTCCGCGTCGCCCGCGGCGACCTCGTCTTCGCCGACGACGACGGCGTGCTCGTCGCGACCGCGCAGCGGATCGAGGCGGCGCTGCCGGCCGCCGAGGCGATCGCCCGCGCCGAGCGCGCGATCCTCGCCGCCCAGGCCGCCGACACCGCGCTGCACGAGCTGACCAACCACGCCGAGCACGCCGCGGCGCTCGACCGCGGCGAGACGAGCGCGCTGCGCTTCCGCGTCGATGACTGAGCTCGCGCGCCGCGCGGGCCTCGGCGACGACGAGCTGAGCACGATCCTCGCCGGCACGCCGCCGGGCGTGCTGTCGATGACCGGCGGCTTCCCGAACCCGGCGACGTTCGCGCGCGACGAGCTGGCCGAGATCGCGGCGCGGCTCGTCCGCGACGACGCCGCCGCGCTCCAGTACGCGCCGTGCGAGGGCGTCGCCAGCGTGCGCGCCTACCTGCGCGACCGCCAGCAGCACTTGCAGGGCGCGCGGCCGGCGGACGACGAGCTGATCGTGACCAGCGGCGGCATGGAGTGCCTGGCGCTGGTCTGCTCGGCGCTGATCGACCCCGGCGACGTCGTCGCCGTCGAGGCGCCGACCTACCTCGGCGCGCTGCTCGCGCTGCGCCGCGCCGAGGCCGAGCCGGTCGGCGTCGCGATGGACGAGCAGGGCCTGCGCGTCGACGCGCTCGCCGAGCTGCTGGCCGGCGGCGCGCGGCCGAAGCTGCTCTACACGATCCCGGACTTCCAGAACCCGACCGGCCGCACGCTGCCGCTCGCGCGCCGCCGCGAGCTGGTCGAGCTGTGCCGCGCGCACGGCGTGCTGATCGTCGAGGACGTCGCCTACCGCGAGCTGGCGTTCGCGGACGACGCGCCGCCGACGCTCTGGTCGCTGGCGCCCGACGTCGTGCTGCAGGCCGGCACCTTCTCGAAGGTCCTCTTCCCCGGCGTGCGGCTCGGCTGGGCGTCCGGCCCGGCGCCGCTCGTCGCGGCGCTCGCCGCCGCCAAGCAGACGACGGACCAGTGCGCGGGCGCGCTCGGCCAGCGGATCGTCGAGGAGTACGGGCGCGGCGGCGGCTTCGGGCGCGCGCTGCCGGCGGCGCGGGCGCTGTACGCGCAGCACTGGGCGGCGCTCGACGCGGCGCTGCGGGACGCGATGCCGGCGGGCGTCGTCTGGACGCGGCCGCGCGGCGGCTTCTTGACGCTGCTCGACCTGCCCGCGCCGCTCGACGCGCTCGCGCTGCGCGAGGCCGCGCTGGCGGCGGGCGTCGCCTACGTGCCCGGTCCGCCGTTCCATCCGGACGGTGGCGGCCGCGACACGCTGCGGCTGTCCTTCAGCTCGCTCGGCGAGACCGAGCTCGCGACGGCCGCACGGCGTCTCGCCGGCGTCGTCCGCGAAGCGGCGGCGACGGCGGCCTGAACGCCGCGTCGCCGGCTCGAAGCGCGCTTCGAGCCGGCGACGTCAGCAGGTCAGTCGGGTCTTACTTGACCTGCGTCAGCGTGCTCTTGGCCGCCTTCAGGACGATCGCGGGGATCGGCGCGAAGTCCAGCGCCGCGCCGAACTTCTGGCCGGTCGTCATCGCGTAGGTGACGAACTTGTTCAGCAGCGCGGCCTTCGGCGACGCCTTCGGCAGGATCGCGTACGTGAACGTCGAGAGCGGGTACGCCGTCTTCGCCGACTTCGGCGGCGCGACGATGTGCATCTCGTTGTTGGCCGGGACCTTCTTGAGCGTCGCGGCGGCCGCCGAGATGTTCTTCAGGTTCGGCAGCTCGTAGTTGCCGGCGCGGTTCTGCAGCGCCGCCGCCTTGAGGCCGTGGGCGATGATGTACGCGGCCGAGATGTAGGCGATCGAGCCGTCGGTCGAGCTGACGATGGCGGTGACGCCGTCGTTGCCCTTGCCGCCCTGGCCGACCGGGAAGTTGACCTGCGTGCCCGTGCCGATGCGGCTCTTCCAGGCCGGGCTCGTGCGCGACAGGAAGTCGGTGAAGGCGTACGTGTCGCCCGAGCCGTCGCTGCGGAAGACCGGCGTGATCTTCGTGGCCGGCAGCTTGACCTTCGGGTTGATCGCCTTGATCCGCTTGTCGTTCCACATGCTGATGCGGCCCTGGAAGATCTGCGTCAGCACGTTCGAGTTCAGCTGCAGCTTGCTGAGCCCGTTGACGTGGTAGGCGACGCCGGTCGCCGTCAGCGCCCACGGGACCTGGACGCAGCCGTTGCAGGCGGCGGCCTGGGCCGCGGTCAGCGGCGCGTCGGAGGCGCCGAAGTCGACGGTGCGGGCGGTGATCTGCTGAATGCCCGTGCCGGAGCCGACGGCGCCGTACGTGATCTGGGTGCCGTTCTGGGACTGGAAGTCAGCCGCCCACTTGGCCTCCAGCGGCTGCACCAGCGTCGAGCCCGCGCCGGTGAGCGTCGTGCCGGCCTGCGCGAACGCGCTCGACGTCGGCCCTGCGACAGCGGTCACCGACAGTGCGCCGACGGCGAGGGCAACAAACATACTGCGCTTCAATGCGTGTCCTTCCACATCGAGGGAGGGGTGATGGTTCCCAGCCGGAATAGGTCAGCACGTAGACCCCCACCCAGCTGTAACCGGCCTGTTGGCATCCTGTTGCTTTCTTGTGAATGCCGCCTGGGCGCGGCGGCGGCCAGATCTATCGTCGGCCGTCGTGACCGCACGGACCGCGCACGCCCGCAGGGCGACCGCTGCGCGGCGGCGCGCGAACCGCATCGATCGCTGGGCCGGGCTGGCGCTGTATGCGACGTGCCTCGCCGCGTCGCTGCTCGTCGCCCTGCTGATCGTCGACGTCGCCTATCAGCTGGTGCACGGCTCGCACCTGGCCTTCTCGCGCTTCGGCCTCGGCTTCCTGACGACCAGCGAGTGGGCGCCGAACTTCAACCGCTTCGGCGCGGCGCCGCTGCTCTTCGGCACGATCGTCAGCTCGGCGATGGCGCTCGTCATCGCGCTCCCGATCGGCGCCGCGATCGGGCTCTTCCTGAGCATGTTCGCGCCGCGCGCGGTGCGCGGCACGGTCGGCCCGCTGGTCGAGATGCTGGCGGCCGTCCCGAGCGTCATCCTCGGGCTCTGGGGCATCCTCGTGCTCGGCCCGTGGGTGCGCGGCACGGCCGAGCCGGCGCTGCACGGCGCCTTCGGCTTCCTGCCGATCTTCGGCCCGGCGCAGACGACCGGCGCCAGCATGTTCACCGCCGGCATCGTGCTGGCGATCATGGTCGTGCCGATCATCGCCTCGGTCAGCCGCGACCTCTTCCTGACCGTGCCGCGCGAGCTGCGCGACGGCGCCGAGGCGCTCGGCGCGACGCCCTGGGAGGTCGTCCGCGGCGTCGTCCTGCCGGCGACGGCGTCCGGCATCGCCGCCGCCGCCTGCCTCGGCCTCGGGCGCGCGCTCGGCGAGGCGATCGCGGTGACGCAGGTGATCGGCAACCGCACCGGCGTGCACGCGTCGCTGTTCCTGCCCGGCGACACGCTCGCCAGCCGCGTCGCCAACCAGTTCCAGGGCGCGACGTCGGCGCTGCACACCTCGGCGCTCTTCTACCTGGCGACGCTGCTGCTGATCATCGGCATCGCGACGAACGTGCTCGCGCAGTGGATCGGCCACAGCTTCGACCGTCGCATCGGAGTCGCGCGATGACCGCGCTGTACGACCCGACGGCGCCGCTGACCGCGAGCGGCAACCTGCGCCGCCGGCGCGCCGTCAGCGCCGTCGCCAGCTCCGCCACGATCCTCGCCGCGGTGCTCGCCGTCGGCGTGCTCGCCCTCGTCGTCTTCACCGTGATCCAGCGCGGCGCGGGCGCGATCTCCTGGCAGTTCCTGACCGCGGCGCCGCCGCAGTTCGGCGGCCCCGGCGGCGGCATCGCGCCGGCGATCGTCGGCACGGCGACGATCGTCGCCGTCGCGGCCGCGATGGCGATGCCGGTCGGCGTCGCCGTGGCGATCTTCCTGACCGAGTACGCCGGCGGGCGGCTGACGCGGCCGATCCAGCTGGCGGTCGACGTCATGAACAGCCTGCCGAGCATCGTCATCGGCCTGTTCGTCTTCGGCCTGCTCGTCGCCGGCCGCCACCAGAGCGGCTTCGCGGCGTCGTTCGCGCTGGCGATGATCATGCTGCCGCTGATCGCGCGCTCGACGCAGGAGATGCTGCGGCTCGTGCCGGGCACGCTGCGCGACGCGGCCGAGGCGCTCGGCGTCAGCCGCTGGCGCACGATCGTCGGCGTGATCCTGCCGAGCGCGCTCGGCGGCATCGTGACGGGCACCGTGCTGGCGATCGCGCGCGCGGCGGGTGAGACGGCACCGCTGCTGATCGTCTGCTCGATCTACGGCAACAAGACGACGTTCGACATCTTCGGGCAGGCGATCCCGAACATCCCGGTCTCGATCTTCACGCTCTCCGAGCAGGCCGACCCCTCGGGCTTCACGAAGGCCTGGGGCGCCGCGCTCGTGCTGCTGACCTTCATCCTGCTCACCAACATCGTCGCGCGCACGCTGCTCGCGCGAAGCCGGAGGAACATGACGCGATGACCAGCAACGGCCAGCAGGATCCGGTCGCAACGCTGCCGCTGCAGCGCGTGCGGGTCGTCGCCCCGTCGCCGCGCGAGGCGCCGCCGGCGGTGCCGATCGAGGAGGCGGTCTTCGACGTCCGCGGCGTCGACGTCTTCTACGGCGCCAAGCGCGCGATCGCCGGCGTCTCGATGCAGGTCGAGCGCAACGTCGTGACCGCGATCATCGGCCCGTCCGGCTGCGGCAAGTCGACCTTCCTGCGCAGCCTGAACCGGATGAACGACTCGGTCCCCGGCTTCCGCATCGAGGGCTCGATCCTCTATCACGGGCACGACGTCTACGGCAGCGGCGTCGACCGCGTCGAGGTGCGCCGGCGGATCGGCATGGTCTTCCAGCGGCCGAACCCGTTCCCGAAGTCGATCTTCGACAACGTCGCCTGGGCGCCGCGCAACCTCGGCCTGCGCGCCGGGCTGGCCGAGCGCGTCGAGACGGCGCTGCGCGGCGCGGCGCTCTGGGACGAGGTCAAGGACCGGCTCAAGCAAAGCGCGCTCGGGCTCTCCGGCGGCCAGCAGCAGCGCCTCTGCATCGCGCGCGCGATCGCCGTCGAGCCGGACGTGCTGCTGCTCGACGAGCCGGCGTCGGCGCTCGACCCGGTCGCGACCGCCGCGATCGAGGAGCTGATGCACTCGCTCAAGCGCCGCTACACGATCGTGATCGTCACGCACAACATGCAGCAGGCGGCGCGCGTCGCCGACCGGACCGCGTTCTTCAGCCTCGACGAGCGCGACGGGCAGCGCGTCGGCGCGCTGGTCGAGTACGACGCGACGCAGACGATCTTCTCGCACCCGGCCGACACGCGCACGCGCGACTACGTCAGCGGCCGCTTCGGCTGATCAGCGGGCGGCGATCGCCGTGCTCGGCAGCTGCGCCAGCAGCGCCGAGCCGCACTGCCAGCAGTAGGTCGCGCCGGAGCTGTGCGGCGCGCCGCAGACGCCGCAGTCGCCGGCGACGCCGGTCTGCTCGAGGCGCATGATCCGCTCGACCTCGGCCAGCTCGGCGTCGGCCTCCTGCAGCTGCGCGACGCGCTCGGCCAGCAGCTCGACGCGCACCTGGTCGCGGATCACCATCTCGTAGGCGAGCCCGCCGAGGTCCCACTGCAGCTCGGTGACGCGCGCCAGCAGCTGCTGCTGACGGCGGACGAGGTCGACCGGCAGCTCGGGCAGCGGCGGCTGGTAGCCGGGCGAGAAGGGGCCGGAGACGTATTCGCGGTTGGTGCGGCCGAGCAGGCGGTCCCGGGGGCGCGGCATGATCACCCGAAGAAGTCGCCGGTGAACTTGCCGTTCTTGTAGCCCTTGCCCTTGCCCTTGCTGCCGACCTTGACGACGGGCGGCGGCGTGCTCGTGGCGGAGGGCTTCGTCTGCGTCGTCGCGTCGCTCGAGCTCGAGCTCGAGTCGCTGGCGCCCGAGCTCGAGCCGCCGGAGCCGCCGGAGCCGCTCGAGCCACCGCCGGGCGTCGGCGTGTCGGTCGGCGCCGCCGTCGCCGTCGCGCTGGCGTCGGGCGTCGCCGCGCCGTCGGCGGGCGTCGCGGTCGCCGTCGCCACCGCGCCGGCACCGGGCACCGTGACGATCTGCGGCGCCGCGGCGGGCGTGGCGTCGTGGCCGGTGCCACGGCCGATCAGGACGCCGACGCCGAGCGCCAGCAGCAGCGTCGCGACGCCGGCGATCATCGTCGCCGGCGCGGCGTTCGCGCGCCGCAGCGGCGGCGGCGCCGCGTAGACGGGCTGCGCCGGCGCCGGGTCCATCACGTAGGCCGCCGGCGCGCTGCGGCGCTCGCCGCAGCGCAGGCAGTAGCGCTGGTCGGCGGCCAGCGGCGCGCCGCAGCTCAGGCAGCGGTCGCCGGCGCCGCCGTAGGCGGGCGTGACGACGTCGATCTGTGGGCTGATCGGATCCATTGATCTCACGGGACGACGCCGCCTCGGTGCGGCACCGTCTCCGGAGTCTGGTGCGCAGAGTGACGCGAGTTGTGAAGCGGTTGTTGCCGCTGCGCCGCCTGACGCCGCGCCGGGGCTTAGATGGACGAGTCGTCTCCGGCCGTTCTCGTCCTCGCGTGGCCCCGCCCGACTCCCCCCGCTCCCGAGCCCCTCGCGATCCGCGCCGCTGCGCGGGCTGCGGGACCATGCTCGCGACCGATCAGCGTTACTGCGTCGTCTGCGGCGCGCGGCGCGCGACGGCGCGCCCGCTCGAGACGCCCGCCGCCGCGCCGCCGGCGCCCGCGCCGGAGCCGGCGCGCCCCGGCTGGCAGCTGCCGCCGCCGCCGCTGATCGCGCTGACGATCACGGGCGTGCTCGCGTTCGGCGTCGTGCTCGGCTCGCTGATCGCCCCGGCGAGCCCGAGCCAGGCGGTCCTGCTCGCCGGCGCGCCGGCGGCGGCGACCGTCACGTCGACGCCGACGCCGACGGCCGCGCCGACCCCGGACGTCACGCCCGACGCGACCGCGGACACGACGCCGGCCGACGCGACGACGCCCGACGCGTCGACGCCGGCGGCGACGGACGGCGACACGACGCCGACCGAGAAGGCGACCGCGACGCCGACGGCGACCGCGACGCCCGACGAGAGCGCCGACGGCACGCCGGTCATCAAGCACGTCTTCCTGATCCTGCTCAGCGGCCAGGGCTACGACCAGGCGTTCGGCCCGAAGTCGGCCGCAAAGTACCTGACCGGCACGCTCGTCGAGAAGGGCGAGCTGATCCCGGACTACTACGCCGTCACGCAAGGCGAGCTGGCGAACGAGATCGCGCTCGTCAGCGGCCAGGGTCCGACGCACGCGACGGCGGCCGACTGCCCGACCTACGCCGACGTGACGCCGGGCACGGCCGGCGCCGACGGGCAGGTTGCGGGCGACGGCTGCGTCTACCCACCCGCGACGCAGACGCTGGCCGACCAGCTGGCGGCCAAGAAGCTGACCTGGAAGGCCTACGTCGAGGACGTCGGCGCCGGCAGCGCCGCCGGCGACACGCCGAGCTGCCGCCATCCCGCGCCGGGCGCGGCCGACGGCGAGGCGTCGCCGCGCAGCGGCGACGGCTACGTCACCTGGCGCAATCCGTTCGTCTACTTCCACTCGCTGCTCGACGGCGGCAGCTGCGTCAGCGACGACGTCGGACTCGACCAGCTCGCGTTCGACGTCGCCTCGCCCGACTCGACGCCGTCGTTCAGCCTGATCGTGCCGAACCGCTGCCACGACGGCAGCACGACGCCGTGCGCGCCGGGCGCGCCGGCCGGCATGGCCGCCGCCGACGCCTTCCTGAAGACGACGGTGACGCAGATCATGGGCTCCAAGGGCTACGCCGACGACGGGCTGATCGCGATCACCTCCGCCCAGGCGCCGCAGACCGGCGCGGCGGCCGACTCCAGCTCCTGCTGCAACCAGCCGTCGTATCCGAACCTGGCCGTCAGCGCGACGGCGGCGGCCGCGGTCGAGACGCCGACGGCGACCGCCACGGCGACCCCGACCGAGACGCCGACGCCGACGCCGACCGCCACGGCGACCGCGACCGCCACGCCGACCGCCACGCCGACGCCGACGCCGACCGCGACGCCGGCACCGACCGACACGCCGGCGCCGACGCCCGGCGCGACCCCCGCGCCGAGCGCGACCGCCGCGCCCGCATCGCCCGCCGCCACGCCGACCGCGACGCCGGGCTCGGCCGCGCCGAGCCCCGGCGGCGGCAAGGTCGGGCTGCTGCTGATCTCCTCCGCGGTGAAGGCCGGCAGCAGCGTCGACGTCGGCATGTTCAACCACTACTCGCTGCTCGCCAGCATCGAGGACATCTTCGGCCTCTCGCACCTCGGCTACGCGGCGGCGTCCGGGCTGCCGACGTTCGACGCGGCCGTCTACGACGCGAACCGCTGACGCACCGTCCAGGCCCGCCGCCCGGGCCTGTCGTTCTTCGTTGTATACCGACGCATGCTACGATCGCGGGCGTGCCCGCTCCCGCTGAACGGAAGTTCGACTACATCGACCTTTCCATGGAGGTCGAGGAGTCCGAGAACCACATGAACCCCGACTTCCCGTGGCTCACCTACCGGCCGATGGCGTCACACGCCACGGGCGTCTTCGAGTCCAACTGCGTCGAGATGTTCCTGCACGCCGGCTCGCACGTCGACGCGCCCTATCACTTCGACGCGAAGGGCAAGAGGATCCAGGAGATCGCGCTCGAGCAGCTGGTCGGCCCGGCGGTCGTGCTCGACCTCTCGGACGCCGCGCCGGGCGAGTGCCTGGACGCGGCGCGCCTGGACGCCGCCAAGCGCAAGGCGCTGGCCGCCGGCGCGCGGGTCGAGCCCGGGATGATCGCGCTCGTCCGCACCGACTGGGCGACGCGCGCCGCGCCGCCCGCGCTCGCCTGGTGGGACGAAGGCCCCTATCTCGACAGCTCGGCCGCCCGCTGGCTGATCGACGAGGGCTTCGCGAGCGTCGGCTTCGACTTCCCGCAGGACAAGCTGACCGGCGACATCAACCGGCTGAAGTCGCTCAAGAGCGGCGAGGTCAAGCTCGACGAGATGGCCGACCCGCCGCTGCCCGTGCACGTGCTGCTGCTCGGCCACGGGATCTGCCAGATCGAGAACATCGCCAACCTCGACAAGCTCCCCGCCACGGAGGTGACGCTGGTGGCCGCGCCGATCCTCCTGCACGGCGCCGAGGGCGCGCCCTCGCGCGTCTTCGCGATCGTCGAGCGCTGACCGCGGCGCGAGCGCGACGTCGTCCCGTGGCCCGCCGGGGCCACGGGACCGCCGCCGCCTCAGACGCGGCCGGCTGCCGCCGCGTGCCGTTCCCAGCCGCCGATCACCGCGCCGGCTTCGGCGAAGTCGTAGCGCGTGCTCTGGCAGAGCATCGACGCCTCGTGCAGCTCGCGGCTGACCGTCGCGACGCAGTCGTTCAGCATCACGACGTAGTAGTCGTTGAACGTCGCGTCGCGGGCCGTGGACTCGACGCAGCCCTGCGTGACGACGCCGCCGATCACGAGCTTCTGGATCCCCTGCGAGCGCAGGATCAGGTCCAGCGACGTGCCGACGAAGGCGCTCGAGCGGTGCTTGTCGACGATCGGCTCGCCCGGCTCGGGTACGAGCGGCGCGCAGATCTCGTGCCCCCAGTCGCCGGCCAGCGTCCACTCCGGCGCCAGCGTGCCGCGCGTGCGGCGGCGCAGCCAGGAGGGCGAGTCGGCGAGCGCCTCCTGCAGCAGCGTCTGGCGGATCCAGATGACCGGCACGGCGGCGGCGCGCGCGGCGCGGACGACGTCATGCATGCGCGCGACGGCGGCCTCGATGTCGCCCATGTCGATCCCGAGCCGACCGTAGTAGCCGTCGCGATGGCAGAAGTCGTTCTGCATGTCGATCACGACGAGCGCGAGCCGGTCCGGCGCGATCAGCTCGTCCAGCGAGTCGAGCACCGGCTTGCCCCAGATCGTCTGCATCTTCACTCCTTCCCAGTGGCGGGTCGCGGCGCCGGCAGCGCCGCCAGCAGCTCGTCGGTCGCGACGACGCGCGCCCAGGAGGCGAGCGCGGCGAGCGCGGCGCGGCCCGCGGCCGCGTCGCTGCCGCCGACGGCGTCGCGCGGGACGCTCACCCGGTAGTCGAGGCAGACCGCCTGCAGCGCCGTCGCGAGCACCGCGCGGTGCAGCTCGACGCCGATCACGATCACGCGGTCGACGCCCGCGGAGCGCAGCAGCACGCTCGCGCGCGAGTCGATCAGCGCGCCGGGCCGGTGGCGCGGCACCACCAGCTCGCCCGGCAGCGGCGCGAACGCGTCGAGAATGCGCTCGCCCGGCTCGCCCTCGGCGGCGATCGGCTGCGTCCACCCGTTCAGCCGCGCCTGGTCGCGCCAGGCCGGCGAGTCCGACATCCCGCGCGCCAGCGCTCGCTCGGGCGAGTGCAGCACGACGATCCCCGCCGCGCGCGCGGCGGCGAGGACGCGCTCGGCCTCACCGAGGATCGCGCGGATCGGCTCGACCGAGCGCCCGCTGGCGGCGAGCGCGCCGTCGCGCTCGCAGAAGTCGCGTTGGAAGCCGCAGGCGATCAGGCCGAGCGCGCCCATCAGGCGACTTCGAAGCGCGTCGAGCGGGCGCTCGCGACGCGGATCGCCATCGCGCGGCGGAAGTGCGTGCGCGCGAGCTCCTCGGCGGCCGCGGCGTCCTGGCGCTGGATCGCGTCCAGCAGCGCCGCGTGCTCCGCCGCCGCCTCCGCGACGCGCTCCGGCTCGGCCAGCGTGGTGCGTCCGGACAGCTCGATCCGCCCGCGCAGCACCCGCAGCTGCTCGAACAGGTAGCGGTTGCCCGCCATCCGCCAGATCGTCTCGTGGAACGCGTGGTTCAGGCGCACGAGCTCCTGCTCGCCGGCGGTCTGCATCGCCGCCTTCCAGCGATTGGCGAGGTCGGCGAGCGCGAGCACCGCCATCTCGTTGCGGCGCAGCGCCGCGAGCCGGCAGACGACGCCCTCGAGCGCCTCGCGCACCTCGCACATCTCGGCGAGCTCGTCGACGCTCAGCGTGATCGCGACGGCGCCGGAGCCGGAGTCCTCGACCAGCCCGTCGGCCTCGAGGCGGCGGATCGCCTCGCGGACCGGCGTGCGGCTGACCGACGCCATCCCGGCGATCTGCTCCTCGACGAGCCGCTCGCCGGCCTCGACCTGGCCGTCGAGAATCGCCTCGCGCAACGCCTCATACAGTTCACGAGCCCGGGAGTGACGTCCGGGAAGCGTGATGCTGGTCAGTGCCACGTTCGCTCCTAGCTCGAGGCATTTGACGGTAGTCGCATACGACTGCATGCTACCAGTGACCACTGGCCGAACCCGCCGCCGGATGGTGGGCTGGCGAACACGCGCGAGCGACGGGGCGGGCCGTTCGGCGCCGCCCCGCCACGCGCGCGCGTCAGTTCGTCGGGACCGTGACGCCGACGAGCTTGCCCCCCTGCACCTTGACCGCGCCGGCCTGGCCGCGCGCGTCGCCGTCGGCGGTGAAGGTCAGCGGGCCCTGAGCGGCGTCCATCGACTTGATCGAGCCGAGCGCGGCCTGCAGCTTGTCGGGATCCGTCGACTGCGCCTTCTCGAGCGCCGTCAGCGCCAGCATCATCGCGTCGTAGCCGTGCGCCACCAGCTCGGTCGGGTCGATCTTGTACTTGGCGCGGTAGAGCTGCGTGAACTGCTTCGCGCCCGGCGAGCTGAGGTTCGGCGCGTAGCTGACGGAGACGACGGTGCCGTCGACGACCGACGGGTCGGCCTGGATGTAGTAGTCCTGCGCCGTCGACTGGTGGCCCCAGAGCGCGCCCTCGTAGCCGGCCTCGCGCAGCTGCTTGGCGACTGTCAGGTTCGGCGCGCCCTGCAGCAGGATGCCGACCGCGTCGGGCTTGGCGCGGATGATCTGCGCGATCTGGCTGCTGAAGTCGGTCGTGTCGCTGGTGACCGGGATCTCGGCCACGAGCTTCATCCCCGCCGCGGCGATCGCCGGCTTCTGCGTGTCCGACCAGATCGGCTTGGCGATCGACGCCTGCGACTTGTCGTAGATCACCGCCACGTTCTTGTGGCCCTCGGCCGCGATCACCTTGATCGCGTTGGCCGCGTACTGCTCCTGCGGGATGCCGGCGCGGAACACCCATCTGCTGGTGACCGGCGCGGCGCTCGCCGTGGTGATGATCTCGGGGATGCCGGCGCGGTCGGCGAGCGGCGCGACGGCGCTGCCGACGGTGCCGTTGCAGGGCCCGAGGATCACCGCCACGCCGTCGTCCTGCAGCGAGCGGAAGGCGGACACGCCGTCCTCGGCCTCGCCCTTGTCGTCGCCGGTCGTCAGCGACACCTTCGTCGCGCCGAGCAGCTTCGTGCGCGTCGCCTCCGCCAGCGCCAGCTTCTCGCCCTGCGTCTCCAGCGTGCCGCAGCCGGCGTTGGTGCCGGTCATCGAGTCGAGCACGCCGATCTTGACAGTCGACGGCAGCCCGTCGCTCGCGCCCGAGCTTGCGCCCGATCCCGAGCTCGAGCCCGAGCCGCCGCTCGAGCTTCCACACGCGGTCGCGGCCGCCGCGAGCGCGGCGATCGCTGCGAGCGCGCCCAGGCGCCTCCCCCAGACGCCGATGAGTCCGTGCGAGTTCATGCCTCTCCTCCGTTGGATCGTTCCAGCGGCAGCCGCGGGGGCTACCGCAGATAGGCGCTGACGAGGTCGAACTCGTCAGCCGCACTGCTGCTCGGGCCGGAGTAGACGACCTGTCCCGAGTTCACGACGTAGACGGTGTCGCTGACCGCGATCGCTTGCGCGGCGTTCTGCTCCACCAGCAGGACCGACACCCCGAGCTCGCGGATGCGGTCGATGATCTTGAACACCTCCTTGACGACGATCGGAGCGAGTCCGAGGCTCGGCTCGTCCATCGCGACGACCGACGGCGCGCGCATCAGCGCGCGGGCGATCGCCACCATCTGCTGCTCGCCGCCGCTGAGGTCGCCGGCGCGCTGATGCGCGCGCTCGCGGACCCGCGGGAACGTCTCGTAGGCCTCGCGCAGCGCCGCCCTGCGGGCCTCGGCCGGACGCCGCCAGGCGCCGACCAGCAGGTTCTCCTCGACGGTCAGCTCGGCGAACAGGCGGCGTCCCTGCGGCACCTGCGCGAAGCCGGCGGCGGCGATCCGGTGCGCGCGCCAGCGGCTGACGTCACGCTCGCCGAGCGTGACCGTGCCGCGGCTGCGCTGCTGACCGCCGATCGCCCGCAGCGCCGTCGTCTTGCCGGCGCCGTTGGGGCCGATCAGCGCGACGACGGACCCCTTGGGCACGTCGAGGTCGATGCCGCGCACGGCGTGGATCGCCCCGTAGCTCACCTGCAGGCCGCGGACCGAGAGCGCGCTAGCTGCCGACATAGGCCCGCTTGACCTCCTCGTCCTCGACGGCGGCCGGCGACGGCCCGTCGAAGATCACGTTGCCGAAGTTGAGCACCACCGCACGCGGGCAGACCTTCAGCACGAAGTGCAGGTGATGGTCGACGAGGATCACGGCGCAGCCGCGCGCGGCCTCGGCCACGATCACCTCCTCGAGGTTCTCGAGATCGTGCTCGCTGAGTCCCGCCGCCGGCTCGTCGAACAGCAGCAGCCGCGGGCGCGAGACGATCGCGCGCGCGACCTCGACGCGCCGCTGCGTGCCGAACGGCAGCTCCTCGACGAGGTCGTCGGCGAAGCGCGCGACGCCGGCGCGCTCGAGCGCCTCGTCGACGCGCGCCGCGACCTCCGGCGAGATCCTGCCGGGCCGCAGCAGCGAGCGCGCGAGCGCGCCGAGCCCGGAGCGCCGCAGCTCCGCGTAGCAGCCGGCGGCCACGTTCTCGCTGACCGTCAGCCCGGGCAGCAGGCGAATCAGCTGGAAGGTGCGGGCGACGCCCAGCCGCGCCAGCTCGTACGAGCGCGCGCGGGTGACGTCGACGCCGTCGAGCGCGATCGCGCCGTCGCTGATCGGGACGAAGCCGCTGATCGTGTTCAGCAGGCTGCTCTTGCCCGACCCGTTCGGTCCGACCAGCGCGCAGATCTCGCCGGCCGCGACCTCGGTCCGCACGTGATCGACCGCGCGCACCGCGCCGTAGTCGAGCGTCACGCCCTGCAGGGCCAGCAGGCTCATCGGTCCTCCTCCCCGCCGGCCAGCGCGCCGTTCAGGCTCGTCGCCGGCGGCGGGTCCGCCGCCGCGTCGTCGGCGACGCCGCGCCGGTGGCGGCGGCGATGCCACTGCGTCCTGGCCGCGCCGACGAGCCCCTCGCGGCTGACGATGATGATCACCAGCAGCAGCACGCCGGTGACGACCTCGCGCCAGTCGCCGAACGAGCGCAGCCACTCCGGCAGCAGCGTGAAGACCGCGGCGCCGATCAGCGGACCGAGCCAGCTGCCGACGCCGCCGATGATCACCATCGCCAGCAGCTGCACGACGGTCGTGAAGCCGTACTCGTCGGGAGTGACGAGGCCGAAGTAGTGGCCGCGCAGCACGCCGGCCTCGGCGCCGATGACCGCCGACAGCACGAACAGCCAGAGCCGCAGGCGGCCGACGTTGACGCCCATCGCCCCCGCCACGAGCGGGTCGACGCGCGTCATCCGGATCGCCCGGCCGAAGTTCGAGACCTGGAGCTGGCGCAGGATCAGCGCGAGGATCGCGACGCAGGCGGCGAGCAGCCCGATGCCAATCGGCGGGTCGATGCCGGTGATCCCGATCGCGCCGCCGGTCAGGCCGTCGAGGTTGAGCAGCAGGACCTGCAGCAGCCCGACGACGCCGACCGACGCGATCGACAGGTAGACGCCGCTGAGGCGCTCCAGCGGCCTGGCGATCACGAGCGCGGCGAGGCCGGCGAGCAGCGGCGCCACGACCATCTCCTGCGGCAGCGACCAGCCGTGATCGACCGAGCCGATGCCGGCGGTGTAGGCGCCGACCGCGACGAACGCGACGTAGGCGAGCGTGAACGAGCCGCCGGTGAGGACGGCGAAGGCGCTGTAGGCCAGCATGCAGTTGAGCAGCCACAGCTCGATCGTGGTGTCGTTGATCCCGAGCATCAGGCGCGATCCACCAGCGGCCGGCCGAAGAAGCCCTGCGGGCGCACCAGCAGGAAGACGATCAGCAGCACGAACGAGGTCGCGGGCTGCCAGGCGCTGCCGGCGACGTGGCCGGTCAGGCCCTCGAGCAGGCCGAGCACGAGCCCGCCGACGAGCGCGCCGGGCACGCTGCCGATGCCGCCGAGGATCACGACCGAGAAGCCCTTCAGCAGCTGCGGGTCGCCCATCGTGAAGCTGACCGCGCCGAGCGAGGCGGCGATCAGCGTCCCGGCGATGCCCGCCAGCGCGCTGGACGCCGCCATCGTCGCGACCTTGACCGTCCCGGCGTCGATCCCGACCATGCCGGCGGCGTCCTCGTCCATCGCGACGGCGCGCACGGCGCGGCCGGCCTGCGTGCGCATCAGGACGTACCAGGTCGCCGCCATCAGCACGATCGCGACGCCGAACATGATCAGCAGGATCGAGCGGGTCGTCAGCGGTCCGAGGTCGACCTGGGTGCTCTTGAAGACCGAGGACGGGAAGTTGACGACGTTGGCGTCGGTCCACTGCTGGGAGATCGTCTGCAGGATGAACAGCACCGCGAGGCTCGCCACCAGGCTCGGCATCTCGATGTTGCGCTCGGCGCTGCCGGCGCGCAGCGGCCGGAAGGCGACCAGCTCGAGCAGGACGCCGATGACCGCCCCGACGAGCGCGCCGAAGACGACGAGCAGCGCGAACGGCACGTGCAGCGACGCGCTCAGCTCGACGCCCGCGATCGCGACCAGCGTGAAGGTGGCGCCGTGCGCGAGGTTCATGACCCGCAGCGCGCCGAGGCTGAGCGTCAGGCCGACCGCGAAGAGCGCGTAGACGCCGCCGGTCAGCAGCCCGTTGAAGAGATCTTGGATCAGCGCCGTCACGTCAGCCCGCCGCGGGAGCGTCGATCCGCCGCGTCACGGCCTGCCCGCCGTAGTCGCCCCAGCCGGGCAGGAACCCGGCCCACCACTGCGTCGGCCCGCCCGACACGATCACGTGGATGTCCTGCGGGCGGTGCACCATCGGCAGCCGCTCGTCGTCGGACAGGCGCGACAGCAGCGGGCCGTCGACCGCGCTGCCCCAGTAGTCGGTGTGCGACTCGCCGAGCATCACGCCCGAGCGGCGCAACTCGCCGAGCTCGTAGCGGGCGTGCTCGAACAGCCAGCGCTGCACGTCGGCGCGCGAGTAGCCTGCGGCCGCCAGCTGCCGCGCCGGCCGCAGGCCGAAGGTGATCATGTACTCGCCGGCCGCGTGGAACATGTTCACGCCGGTCGTCGGCAGCGTCGTCGCCAGCACGCGCAGGATCCGCTCGGCGTCGCCCGGGCAGAAGATCGGGTCCGGCGAGCTGCAGGCGAAGACGGTGACGCAGCTGTCCTCGGCGGCGAAGCCGCGCGTGGTGTGCAGCCCGGGCCACGGGCTCGGGTCGCCGCCGTGCTCGGCGCTGCAGAAGCAGAACTTCGCCGGCTGGCCGACGGTCGCCATGTCGGTCTCGCCGATCACGCCGCCGCCGATGTTCCACAGCACGAGCCGCACGGCGCGGCCGACCGCGGCGTTGGCGCGCGAGCCGCCGCTGAAGGCGCCCTCGCCGGCGTTGAAGCCGAGCCGGTCGACGATCGGCCCGCTGACGAGGACCAGCGGCACGCAGGGGTTCGACGTCGACTGGACGCCGTGCAGGTTGAAGCTCGGGTCGAGCATCGCCTCCAGCGCCGCCAGCACGACCGGCAGGTACTCGGGCCGGCAGCCGGCCATCGCGGCCTGGATCGCCACCTGCTCGACCGTCGCGATGCCCATGCTCGGCGGGATCACGCCGACGACGTCGTCGCCGGCGCGGTCGCTGGCCTCGATCAGCGCCAGCACGCGCGCCTCGGTCGGCAGCGCGAGCGGCAGCCCGTCCGACCAGCCGGCCGCCATCGCGGCGTCCAGCCAGGCGTCGTAGTCGCTGACCTGCTCGACTGGCGAGCGCAGCGTCGTCACGGTCACATGCCCTCCTCGGTCAGCGCTTCGACGACCTGCGCGAGCGCCGCGGCGACGAACTCCGGCTGCGGCCGCGGCACGATCGCCGTCGTGGCGGCCGGCTCGACCAGCAGCGGCAGCTCGGGGATGCCGAGCTCGCGGCAGTGCCGGCGCGCGGTCTGCTCGAGCTGCGCGTGGCAGATCGTGATCGTCGGGACGCCGCGACGCTCGACCTCGACGGCGTCGTGCACCGTCGCGTAGACGCTCGAGCCCGAGGCGCACTCGCCGACGACCGCGACGTCGATCTCGGCGACGAAGGCGTCGATCGCGGCCGCGGTCGCGGCCTTGGCGATGTTCGGCTTGTGCGTCCAGGCGACCGACGCGACCCGCTGCTCGAGCGCCGGCCGCAGCTCCGCCATCAGCTCGTACATCGAGATCCGCCCCGCCGCGTCGCGGCTGGCGTAGCTGTCCAGGAAGCCGAGCCGCAAGCCGGCCAGCGACGCCGGCCGCGGCGCCAGCGGCACGGCGGCCTGCCGGTGCTCGATCGTCGGCACGACCACGCGGATCGCCGTCATGCCCGCGCCTCGGCCGTCGCGCGCCCCGGGCGCAGCGACGCCAGCTGGTGGTACAGCCACTGGACGACGAAGCCGTTGTTCTGCAGCCAGAGGAAGTTGAAGCCCATCGCCGCCATGCGCTCCATCCGCGCGCCCATGTCGGGCACCGAGCGCGAGTAGCGGTAGCCGAGGTTGGCGCCGATCGCGACGTCGTTCGCCCGCGCGGACCTGACCGCCCGCTCGACGAACGCCTCGACCGCGGCGTGCTCGTAGTCGAACGGCTGGCCGAGCATGCGCGAGATGTCGGTCATGCCGAGCGAGACGGCGCGCAGGCCGGGCAGCGCCATGATCTCGTCGATCCGCTCGATCGCCCCTTCGCTCTCGATCAGCGGCATGACGACGCCCTCGGCGGCGACCTTCTCGCTGTAGTCGTCGAACTCCTCGTCGCCGAACGGATGCAGGTGGATGTCGCGGTGCCAGTCCTTGGACACCTCGATCAGCTGCTCGACCTCCTCGACGGTGCTGCAGGAGATCATCACGCCGGTCGCGCCGACGCCGAGCGCGCGGACGGCGTCGACCGCGAGCCGGTGATCGGTCCGATCCACCCAGGGGAAGCCCTGGACGCGGACGATCGTGTCCATGCGGAAGTTGCGCGCCGAGCGGACCATCGCCGCGACGGTCTCCCAGTCCGTCGGGCAGAACATCTGGTCGATCAGCAGCGCGTCGATGCCGGCCAGCGCCATCACCTCGGTGACGCGCGGGCTGCCGAGCGTGTCCATGCTGCCGAGCGCGATCTCGCCGGCGGCGACGCGATCCATCAGCCGGCTCATGCGCACCGGCTCCCGTGCTGCGCGGTCATCGTCTGGAGCTCCTCTCCTCTGGGGTCAGACACCGAGCCTCCTTCCCTGCTCGTCGAGCGCGAAGAACCGCTGGGCGTTCAGTCCCATCACCTTCGCGCGCAGCTCCGCGGACGGCAGCATCCGGGCGACGCGGCTGGGATGGTCGAAGTCCGGGTGCGGCCAGTCGGACGCGAACATGCAGACGTCCTCGCCGTCGAAGAGCTCGATGATCTGCTCGACCTTGCGCAGGTCGCGCGGCTCCTCGACCGGCTGCGTCGCGAAGTACATGCGCTTGACGTACTCGCTCGGCCGCTCCGTCAGGAAGGGCACGTCGCGGCGGCGCATGTTGTACTCCTTGTCGAGCCGCATCGCGACGAACGGCACCCACGTCAGGCCGGCCTCGGCGAAGCAGATCCGCAGGTCGGGGAAGCGCACCGGCACGCCGGTCGTGACCATGCTGACGAGGTTCGCCATCATCCCCAGCGTGTGGCCGAAGGTGTGCCGCGCCAGGTAGGTGTCGAACTGCTCGAGCTGGCAGGGGAACACCGGGTGGACCACGACCGCGCCGTGCAGCAGCACCGGCAGCCCGACCTCCTGCGCGGCCTCGTAGATCGGGTCGTACATGCGGTGCCCCCAGAGCGGGCTCACGCCGGCCGCCGGTAGGTAGACGCCGACGACGCCGGGGTGGCCGGCGTACCTGCGGATCTCCGTGGCGGCGGCCTTCGGGTCCTGCGGCGCGGCCGTCACGCAGGCCAGCAGCCCCGTGGCCGGATCGGCCCACTGCTCGATCAGCCAGGCGTTGTAGGCCGCCGCCAGCGCGACGGCGTACTCGGTCTGCGGCAGCAGCGCGAGCCGCAGCAGGTTGTCCGGGAAGAGGATGCCGATGTCGACTGACAGCGCGTCCAGCTCGCGGCGCATCTGCCTCGGCTCGAGCACGAAGCGCTTGTCGTAGCCGCCCGGGAACGGCGCCATCGGGTCGGCGCGCGGCGAGAAGCCGGGCTGGTCGAGGTAGTTCTCGGGGATCTGCTTGAGGTTCTCGAGCGCGTAGCGCCAGGGCTTGGCGCAGTAGGGCTCGAGCGCCTCTGGGGTCTCGTGGACGTGGACGTCCACGTCGATGATCAGCAGGTCCTTCCAGGCCTCCGCCGAGCGGGCGGAAGCGGCCTGGGCCGTGGTCGAGCTCATCGCGTAGCGCTCCTTCGTGATCTGCTCGGCGACGACGTCACAGCATCGTCTCGCCGCCGTCGACGAACAGGGACTGGCCCGTGATGTGGCGGGCCGCGTCGGATGCCAGGAAGACCGTCGCCGCCGCGTGATCGGCCGGCTCGGCGAGCCGGCGCAGCGGGATGCCGGCGCGGAACGACGCGCGGTCGCCGGCGACGACGGCGTCGATGAAGTCGGCCGCGCTCTTGCCCTCCGCCGCCGCGGCGGCGGCGAGCAGCGCCGTCTCGGTCGCACCCGGACAGACGGCGTTGACGCGCACGCCGGCGCCGCCGAGCTCGAGCGCGAGCACGCGCGTGAGCTGCTCGACGCCCGCCTTGGCGACGCAGTAGGCGGCCTGGCCGAGCCGCGGCAGCCGCGCCGCGGTCGAGCCGATGTTGACGATGCAGCCGCCGTGCTCGGCGAGCGCCGGCGCCGCGAGCGAGCTGACGAGCCAGCTGCCGGTCAAGCCGACGTCGAGCACCGCCTTGAAGTCGTCGAGCGCGAGCTGCCCGACCGGCAGCGCCGGACCGCGGATCGCCGCGGCGTTCACGACGAGGTCCAGGCGGCCGAAGCGCTCGTGCGCGCACTCGACGGCGGCGCGCACCATCGGCTCGACGGCGACGTCGCAGCCGAGCGCGAGCGCCCGCGTGCCGCTCACGTCGAGCGCGCTCGCGACGGCCTCGGCGGCGCACGCGTCGCGGTCGCAGAGCAGCACCGAGACGTCCTGCTCGACGAGCGCCGCCGCGATCGCCGCGCCGATGCCGCCGGCCGCGCCGGTGACGAGCGCCGCGCGGCCCGCCAGCTCGCAGTAGCGCGCCGTCATCGCGTCAGACCCGCAGCTTGACGACGCCATCCTCGACGCTCACCTCGTAGCTGCGCAGCTTGACCTCCGGATGCGCCAGGCAGCGGCCGCTCGGGATGTGGAACTCGAGGCCGTGCCACGGGCAGCTGATCACCTCGCCCTCGAGCTCCCAGCGCGGCGACCAGCCGTCCGCCTCGCTCGCGGTCAAGGTGCCCGTGATCCGCCCCTCGCAGAGCGGACCGAGCTGGTGCGAGCAGACGTTGGGCAGCGCGTAGTAGTCGCCGCGGATGTTGAAGACGGCGACCGTCCGCCGACCGATGTCGACCATCGCACGCGCGCCGTCGGGCAGGTCCTCTGCGCGACACACGTCGAACGTGCGCCCGGCCTCAGCTCTCCTCGAGGTCATCAGTATGCGACTGTATGCGTCGTCGTATTCGATGTCAAGTCGGTCAATGATGCCCCACGGTTGCGACCTCGACCGGCCACGCATTCAGGCTTGCGTTTAGCACCGTCGCCGATAGCATGCAGTCGCGTACAATGACTCACCCTGGGAATCACCTGACGCTGGTGCCGGACGTGCTGGTCATCGGCGGCGGCAACGCGGCGCTGTGCGCGGCGATCAGCGCCCGCCGCCGCGGCGCCAACGTCGTCGTCCTCGAACGGGCCAGCCGGGCCTGGCGCGGCGGCAACAGCAAGTACACGCGCAACATCCGCTGCGCGCACGACGGCGGCGGTCCGATGGAGGGCAGCTACAGCGAGACGGAGTTCGCCGCCGACCTCGAGGGCGTCACGGGCGACGGCGCCGACGCCGAGCTGACCGCGATGACGATCCACCGCTCGCGCGAGCTGCCGGACTGGATGGAGCGCAACGGCGTCCGCTGGCAGCCGGCGCTGCGTGGCACGCTCGGGCTCTCGCGCACCAACCGCTTCTTCCTCGGCGGCGGCAAGGCGCTGATGAACGTCTACTACGCGACCGCCGCCAAGATCGGCGTCCAGATCGCCTACGAGCACGGCGTCGAGGAGCTGGCCTTCGCGGGCGACCGCTGCGTCGCGGCGGTCGTGCGCACCGCCGCCGGGACGCTGACGCTGACGCCGCGGACCGTCGTCGCGGCGGCGGGCGGCTTCGAGGCGAGCCACGAGTGGCTGAGCGAGTACTGGGGCGACGGCGCGCGCAACTACATGGTCCGCGGCACGCGCCAGAACGACGGCACGATCCTGCGCTGCCTGATCGACGCCGGCGCGCGCACGCGCGGCAACCCGCGGGGCTTCCACGCGATCGCGGTCGACGCGCGCGGGCCGCGCTTCGAGGGCGGCATCGTCACGCGCGTCGACTCGGTCCCGTTCAGCGTGATGCTCAACCGCGAGGGTCAGCGGTTCTACGACGAGGGCGAGGACGTGTGGCCCAAGCGCTACGCGACCTGGGGCGGCCTGATCGCGGCGCAGCCGGGCCAGGTCGCCTACTCGATCTTCGACCGCAAGTCGGCCGGCCGCTTCATGAGCACGGCCTATCGCGCCGAGCAGGCCGACTCGCTCCCCGAGCTGGCGGCGAAGCTCGGACTGCCGGTCGCGGCGGCCGTCGCCACGATCGACGCCTACAACGCGTCCCTGAACGGCGGCACGTTCGACCCGACGCGGCTCGACGACTGCGCCACGACGGGGCTGAAGCCGCCCAAGAGCCACTGGGCGCAGCCGATCGACGAGCCGCCGTTCGGCGGCTACATGCTGCGGCCCGGGATCACCTTCACCTACCTCGGCGTCGCCGTCGACAACAGCGCGCGCGTGCTGCGCGAGCGCGGCGGCCGCTTCGCGAACGTCTTCGCCGCCGGGGAGATCATGGCCGGCAACATCCTGCGGCGCGGGTATCTCGCCGGCTTCGGAATGACGATCGGCACCGTCTTCGGACGCTTGGCCGGAGAGGAGGCGGCAGCACATGCCAGAGCTTGAGGCGCTGGTCGACGAGGCCGAGCGCCAGTTCACGATCTGCAACGCCTGCCGCTACTGCGAGGACTACTGCCCGGTCTTCCCGGCGATGGAGCGCCGCTCGCTGTTCGACGAGGGCGACCTCGGCTACATCGCGAACCTCTGCCACGACTGCCGCGCCTGCCATCAGGCCTGCATGTACACCGAGCCGCACGACTTCGCGATCAACATCCCGGCGCTGATGGCGGAGGCGCGCGTCGCCTCCTACCAGCGCTACACGCGGCCGCGCTGGTTCGCGCGCGCGTTCGAGAGCGGCCCGCGGGCGCTGACGCTGCTGACGCTCGCCAGCATCGCGGTGCTGACGGCGATCTACGCGCTGCTCGGCGACGTCGGGGCGCTGGCGTCCAAGCACGACGCGCTCTACGACGTCGTCGGCCACCTCGCCATGGCGGTGCCCGCGCTGCTGCTCAGCGCCTACGCGATCGTCGTGCTGGCGCTCGGGCTGCGGAGCTTCTGGAAGGACGCCGGCGCGGCGCCGCGCGACCTCCTGAGCCCCGCGCTCTGGAGCACGGCGCTGCGCGAGATCGCCGCGCACCGCTGGATGCGCGGCGGCGGCGGCGAGTGCTACTTCCCCGAGGAGGATCGCCCGTCGCCGCGGCGTCGCCGCGCGCACGCCGCCGTGCTCTACGGCTTCACGGCGACGTTCGCGGCGACCGTCTGGGCCTTCGTGCAGGAGACGGTCTTCGCGAGCCATCCTCCCTATCCGCTGCTCAGCGGCCCCGTGCTGCTGGGCCTGCTCGGCGGGATCGCGGTCGTCGCCGGCGGCCTCGGCCTGCTCGCGCTCAACGCCCGCGACGAGACGCGGCTGTCCACCGGCCGGTCACGCACGCTCGGCCGCAGCTTCCTGCTCGCGCTGCTGGCCGTGGCCGTCACCGGGCTGGCGCTGCTGGTCGTCCGCTCGACGTCGGCGATAGGCATCGTCCTGATCGTCCACCTGGCGACGATCGCCGTCCTCTACGTGACGGCGCCGTACGGGAAGCTCGTCCACGCCGTCTATCGCACCGGCGCCGTGCTGCACAGCGTCGCCGAGCGGCGCGCGCCCGCAGGCTGACGCGCGGCGCGTCCCGCGGCTACGGCGCCGCGCTCGTGACGCAGCGCCAGGACCGTCGCGCCGCGGCTCGCAGGGCGCCGAGCACGCGCAGCGGCTTCCTAGACTCCTCGGCGTCGTGGCGCGACTGCCCGAAGGAGATCCGGCGCCGGCCGACGGCGCGCTGCCGGAGCCGGCGCTCGCGGGCCTCGGCAGGCGGCCGTTCGGCGTCTACGTGCACGTCCCGTTCTGCGCGTCGCGCTGCGGCTACTGCGACTTCAACACCTACGTGCCCGGCGAGCGCGGCGCCGAGCAGGTCGGCGGCTACGCCGGCGCGCTGCTGGCCGAGATCGACCTCGCGGCGCGCGTGCTCGGCGGCGCCGGCGCGCGCCCGCTGCCGCGCGTCGACACCGTCTTCTTCGGCGGCGGCACGCCGACGCTGCTGGCGGCCGGCGAGCTGGCCCGGATCCTGCGGCGGATCGATGAGCGCTTCGGCCTGCGGCCGAACGCCGAGGTCACGACCGAGGCCAACCCGGAGTCGGTCGACCCCGGCATGCTGGCGGCGCTGCGCGAAGCCGGCTTCACGCGCCTGTCGCTCGGCATGCAGAGCGCGGTGCCGCGCGTGCTGGCGACGCTCGACCGCGTGCACTCCCCCGGCCGCCCGCAGCAGGCGGTCGCCGAGGCGCGCGCCGCCGGCTTCGAGCAGGTCAGCCTCGACCTGATCTACGGCACGCCCGGCGAGACCGCGGCCGACTGGCGCCGCTCGCTCGACGCCGCCCTGAGCGCCGGCCCGGACCACCTCTCGACCTACTCGCTGATCGTCGAGCCGGGCACGCGGATGGCGGCGCAGGTGCGCCGCGGCGAGCTCGTCGTGCCCGACGAGGACGTGATCGTCGACCGCTTCGAGACGACCGAGCGCGTGCTCGCCGCCGCCGGGATGGCGTGGTACGAGACCTGCTCGTGGGCGACCGGCGAGGCCGCCTGGTGCCGGCACAACCTCGGCTACTGGAGCGGCGGCGACTGGTGGGGCGCCGGCCCCGGCGCGCACAGCCGCGTCGGCGACGTGCGCTGGTGGAACGTGCTGCACCCGCGCGCCTGGAGCGAGCGGCTGGCGGCCTCGGCGTCGCCGGCGGCGGCGCGCGAGACGCCCGGCGCGCCGGAGCTGCGGCTCGAGCGCGTGATGCTCGGCCTGCGGCTGCGCTCCGGCGTCGCGCTCGCCGAGCTGACGCCCGACGGGCGTGCGGCCGCCGCGCGGCACGTCGCCGGCGGCCTGCTCGAGCCGGCCGACCATGCCGCCGGCCGGGCGGTGCTGACGCTGCGCGGGCGGCTGCTGGCCGACCCGGTCACGCTCGACCTGGCCGCCTGAAGCACCCCGGAACGACGAGAGGCACCGCCGGTCGGCGGTGCCTCCGTCGAGCGCGGGCGGCGGCGCGAGCGCCGCCGCCCTCCGTGCTTCGTCCTACGGCGTCGTCGTCGACAGCGTGAACGTCAGCGTCTTGCTGTAGCTGCCGGTGCGCAGCGCGTCGTTGGCACCGATCGACTGCTGCAGCGAGACCGTGACCGGGTCGTTGCTGACCGGCAGCGCCCAGCTGAGCAGGCCCAGCGGCGTGCCGGAGACCGCCGCCGGCGCGTTGCCGGCACCGCCCGCCGGGCTGCTGGCCTGCGCCTGCAGCGGCTGCGACAACGAGAACGAGCCATTGACCAGATGGCCCGCCGTGCTGTCGCCGCTCGCGTCCGCGACCGACAGCGACGCGTCGCCGGCGGTGCTGAGGACGTTCGCCGTCGTCGTGGCGTTGTAGGTCTTCGCCACGCCCGGGGTGAACGTGCCGAAGCTGGCCGGCGCGCCCAGGGACAGCGCCAGCGTCGCCGGCACGGTGCCGCCGACGCCGCCGTCGCCGTTGCCGGTGTCGCCACCGGCGCTGGCGGTCAGCGGCAGCGCGTAGATGCCGCGGCCGTAGTTGGCCACGAACAGCTTCGAGTGATCCGCGTTGAAGCCGATGTCCATGATCGGAGCGTTCGGCAGGCCCGCGCTGAGGTCGTTCCAGTGCGCGCCGTCGTCGGTGCTCTCGAAGATGCCGAGGTTCTGACCGGCGTACAGGACGTCGTTCTTCTGGTCGTAGGTGACGTTCCAGACGGGCTCGTTCGGGATGTCACCGCTGACGCTGTGCCACGTCGTGCCGCCGTCGCTGGTCTCCCAGATGTTGGCGGCCTGCTCGCCCTCCTTGTAGTTGGAGAACGAGACGAAGACGTGATCGGCGTTGGTCGGATCGACCGAGATCGAGGTGACCCACGACTTCGGCAGGACGCCCGCGCCGAGCTGCGTCCACTTGACGTCGCTGCCGTTGGCAGCCGTCGCGTTGGTGGTCTTCCAGAGCAGGCCCGTGTCCGTGCCGGCGTAGATCGTGCTCGCCGGCGTCGTCGCCGTGCCCGTCGTCTTGGCCGGACCGATCGACGTCACCGCGCCGTACTCGTTGGCGTAGTAGGTGTCGAAGTTGATCTCGTTGGCCGGCACGACGCCCGGCAGCGAGGCCGGATCGTCGGGCGTCGGCGGGCTGATGATGTTCCACGACGTGACCGAGCCGGCCGTCGCGGAGCGCGCGATCGACGTACCGGCGACGTAGACGTAGTCGGGGTCAGCCGGGTCGAGGACCATCGGCATCGCGACCTCGATGCGGGTGTTCGACGGCCAGGCCGGGTTCGAGAAGTTCGTGCTCGCGCTGCTCGTCGACCCGACCGCGGCCGCGTCGACCTTGCGCGCGCAGCTGATCCGCGGAGGCGTCGGCTGCAGGCACTCGTAGTACGTCTTCTGATCGTTCGGGTTGATCTGGACGGACATGCCGTCGCCGGAGCCGTACTGGTTCCAGGTGTTCAGATCGGTCGGCTCGACACCCGGCTTCCAGGTGCGGCTCGAGCCGTTGTCCTGCAGCGCCATGACCAGGCGCTTGTCGTCCTGCTGCGAGACCGAGACGTGGTACGGCTGCACCCAGGGCTCGACCTGGCCGTGGATCCAGTTCTTCTTGGTCGCGAGCGAGCTCGTCGGCAGCGCGCCGTTCGGCTGGTCGCCGTTCGTGTCCGAGCGGTACAGGCCGCCGTCGTTGCCGACGTAGACGCGGTTCGGCTGCTGCGGATCCCACGCCATCGCGTGCTGATCGGCGTGCATCGTGTCGAGGCCGAACGTCGCCGGCTGGACGACCGCGCTGGACCAGGAGGTGTTGCTGATCCAGGTCTTGCCGCCGTCGCCGGACTCCTTCATGTCCACGTTGCCGGCGAAGATGTGGTTCTCGTTCGCGGGATCGACCCAGACGCGCGAGAAGACCCACTCGTAGCCGCCGGAGCTCGAACCGCTCTGGCCGCCGCAGGTCCAGGTCTGGCCGGCGTCGTTGGAGTAGTAGAAGCCCTTGTCCGGGCCGGCCGACGTCGCGAACTGGATGTAGGCGCGGTTCGGATCGCTCGGCGCGAACGCGACGCCGATGTGACCGAGGTCGGCGCTCTGGTTCAGGCCGGTGCCGGACTTGTCCCAGCTGCAGGTCGGCCCGGTGATGTCCGAGCTGTCGAGCCGCGTCCAGGTCTGACCGTCATCGGTCGAGCGGAACAGGCCGGAGCCCACGCCGCCGTAGAAGAAGCTGCCGTTGTTGCGGTAGTGGTCCCACATCGAGGCCAGGATCACGTTCGGGTGACCCGGCTGCAGCGAGATGTCGGCGGCGCCGACGTACGGGCCGGTCGGCGCGAGCGCGAGGCTCCACGTCTCGCCGCCGTCGGTCGAGTGCCACAGGCCGCGCTGGCTCGACGACCACATCAGCGAGCCGGCCGCGGCCGCCCAGACCTCCTTGGGGTTGTCCGGGTTGACGACGATGCGCGCGAACGCGCCGCTGTCGGGCAGCTTGGCCTGGCTCCAGGTCGCGCCGCCGTCATGCGAGATGTAGAGGCCGTTGCCCATGAACGTCGAGCCACCGCCCGACGGGTTCGAGCCCTCGCCGGTACCGGCGTACAGCGTGCCGTCGCTGCCGCGCGCGAGCGCGCCGACGGCTTGGTTCAGACGCGTCGGCCAGGCCGGCGTGAACGTGTTGCCGGCGTCGGTCGACTTCCACACGCCGCCGGTGGTGGCGGCGATGTAGACCGTGCTCGGCGTCGTCGTCGGGTCGATCGCGATGTCGGCGACGCGGCCGGCGATGTTGGTCGGACCCTGGAACTGCCAGCGCCCGCCATCGGACGCGTCGGGCAGAGCAGCCGCCTGCGCGGCGGCCTGCTTGAGCTGATCCTGCGTGATCGGGCCACCGGAGGCGGCGGCCACGTCGAGGAACGACTGCGGTCCGTCGTCCTCCTTGACGGCGCCGCTCCACGGCGCCGGTCCGGCGGCATGCGAAGCCGCCGACTTCGGCGTGACCGACTTCGCCGTGGCGATCCCCACCACGGCCAGCACGCCGATGACCAACAGGACTACCTTCCTCATGGGCACTCCCCCTCGAAGCTTTTGCCACTCCATTGTCCGCACCGGGAGCGCGTTTTCTCCCGCCATCCGTCTAAGCGGACCCGCGGCGCGCATGACGCGGCGAGCAAATCCGAGCACCTACACCATGTAGGTGTCACAACCGGGAGGCTCGTGCAACTGAAGGGAGTTCGAGGGTGCCGCGGAGCGCGATTTCAGCACTCTGGATGGGCCGCCGATGAGGATCCGATGATCCAGCGGGACGGCCGAGAAGCGCTTCGACGCACCGGCGAGATCGCGCATCGTACATCCGTTGACGCGGAGCGCAACCCTTGACGCCGCGACGTCATACCCCTACTCGACGTCGGACCCCGACGATGTCAAGCTCGCTTGACATCTCGGGTGCCGTCGAGCTAGCTTCACGGCCGGATGAAGAACGCCGTCCGCAGCCTGCGCGACACCCGCGGCCTCTCGCAGGCCGCCCTCGCCGACGCGCTGGGCGTCTCGCGCCAGACGATCAACTCGATCGAGAACGACCGCTACACGCCGTCGCTCCCGCTGGCCTTCGCGATCGGGCGCTTCTTCGATCGACGGATAGAGGAGGTTTTCGATGACGACGAAGCAGCCTGACCCGCGCCGCTGGAGCCTGCGCACGATCCGCCGCCGTCGCTGGTTCCAGCCGCTGCTGGCGATCCTCGCCGGCGCGCTGCTGCTGATCGTCCTCGCGGTCGGCGGCCACGCCGCGGAGGGTCCGCCGGCGTTCGCGATCCTGGTCGCCTTCGCGATCTTCCTCTACGCCGGCAGCCGCTCGGACACGGTCCGCGCCCTGCGCGGCGACCGTCGCGACGAGCGCTTCGAGCTGATCCAGCTGCGGGCCTCGACGCTGGCGGCGCGGGTCGTCCTGCTCGCCGTCGTCGCGCTCTTCCTCGCCGGCCTCGCGCGCGGGCGCTCCGGCGAGCCCTACGGCTGGCTGAGCGCGCTCGGCGGCGCGACCTTCCTCGCCTCCCTGCTCTGGCAGCGCCGGCACGGCTGAGCGAGCAGCGCCCCCGGCAGGATTCGAACCTGCGACCTGCGGATTAGAAGTCCGCTGCTCTATCCAGCTGAGCTACAGGGGCACGCGGCGCGCAGCTTAGAGGCGTCAGACGTCGCCGCGACGCTCGTAGAGCCGGCCCGGACGGCCGGGACCCTCCGAGCGCGTCCCGCCGGTGTCGCGCAGCAGGCCGGTGGCGCGGACGTCGCGGCGGAAGTTGGCGGCGTCGATCGATTCGCCGCTGAGCGCCTCGTAGAGCCGCTGCGCCTGGCTGAGCGTGAACGGCTCCGGCAGCAGGCCGGCGGCCTTGCGGACGAACCAGCTCTTGTCGGCGACGCGCGCCCGCAGGCGCCAGAGGCCGTCCTCGACGATGCGGGCGTGGTCGAGCGCGAGCGGCGGCAGCGCCGCGACCGGGTGCCAGCTCGCATCGCGCCGCGCCGGCGGCCGCGCGGGCAGGATCTCCGGGCGCACCAGCGCCATGTAGGCGATCGAGGGCAGCCAGCCGCGCGGGTCGCGATCGGGGTCGGCGTAGGTGCGCAGCTGCTCGAGGTGGACCGAGCCGACGCCGGTCTTCTCGCGCAGCTTGCGCTCGGCGGTCTGCTCGGGCGCCTCGCGCAGGCCGACGAAGCCGCCCGGGAGCGCGAACATCCCGACCTGCGGCTCCTCGAGCCGACGGGCGAGCAGCACGCACAGCGCGCCGTCGAGCAGGGTGAAGACGACGGGGTCGGCCGTCAGGCCGATCGGAGCCTCGTAGCCGGCGGTGTTGGTCGCGTGCATCCGCCGCCCAGGATGACCGGAGCGGCGCGCCGGTGCAGTGCGCCGGGAACGCCTCGTCGCCGGCGGCCGAACGAGGCCGAGCCGCGCTACGCGGCGACGACTCCAGCGGCGCTGCGCGGCTCCGGGACCGGGACCCCACCCTCACGCGTAGTGCTGTCCGAGGCTGGTGGTTTGTACGAGAGGCCGTATGCCGCGACACAAACTAGAACACTATGTGCTAGTTTGTCCACATGCCGGGTGCGGTCTACACCGAGCTGGCCGAGATCGCGAACGAGCAGTACGGGTTCTTGACGCCGGAGGACGCGCGCGAGCGCGGGGTTGATCCGATCAATCTCGTGCGGATGTTCCAGCGGGGCCATCTCGAACGTCATGCGACTGGCGTGTATCGCCTGCGGCTGACGCCGTCGAGCCCGTTGGATGCCTACATGGAGGCGGTGCTCTGGCCGGGGCGCGGCGTGCGGGGCGTGCTGTCGCACGAAACGGCGCTGGACCTGTTCAAGCTGAGCGACGTGAACCCGGCGAAGGTCGACGTGACGTTGCCGCGCGGGCACCGCGTCCGCCGCGAGGTTCCCGCGGCGTATCGGCTGCATCGCGAGGATCTCGCTCCGGAAGACGTGACGACGTTCGAGGGCATTCCGATCGTGACGCCCGTGCGCGCGATTCGGCAGGCGCACGCGGCACAGATCGGACCGGCGCTCGTCGGCCAGGCGATCGACCAGGGGGAGCGCGGCGGTCGGCTGACTCGGCGTGAGGCGGATGCGCTGCGGGTGGAGCTCGGTGTTGCGCGCGGGACGGGGGTTCGGCGATGAGTGTCCCGGAGTTCAGGCCTCCCAGGCGTCCGCCGACGCGTCGGAGTCATCTGGAACAGCTCGTCGATCGCTACGGCCGGGCACACGGTCTCGCCGTCGAGCGGACGCGCCGATGGGTATCGGTGATGGCGTTCATCGGGGCGTTGGAGCGTGTACGGGCCGACGATGGCCCACGATTTCTGGTCAAGGGCGGCGTCTCGATCGAGCGCCTCGGCCTGCGGACTCGTGCGACGAAGGACTCATCGCGGCGATTGCCGCGGCGTGACGGCGCGGCTGATCGGCGCCGAACGAGCGAGCCGCAGGTTCGAATCCTGCCGGGGGCGTAGTCGCTGGTCGGTCTTGTCGGGCCAATTCCGTCCGGTTGGCCGAGAGTCGCGCGCTCGGCCTACTCTCCGGCCTTACTCTCTGGCGGTCGTTAGATCACCTTGAGCGGCGGGAGGCACGGTGAGCAGCGAGATGCTGGCGGCGGGGGAGACCAGAGTTACGGCCATCTCCAGGTCCGCAGCGAACCGGGGCGGCGGAAGTACTTCGCCCACTGGACCGATCGGGACGGCGTCAAGCGGACTCGGACGCTTGGTCCGGCGCACGTGAAGGACAGCGGCCGGGGGACGCCGCGCGGCGCGGTCATCTGGCGAGTGAGAACGACGGCTTGCGCTGGCCCCAGCGCGACGGTTTGAAGTGGCCCCATCTGCCGTCGGTTGGTTGTTGGTTGGATTCTGCCTTGTTGGTGCCTGAGCCGGCGTAGCCGGCGAAGCTGAGAAAGCGTGGTGCGTGCCCTCGACAGGTCAGGAGGTCGAGGAGCGGCGCTTGCGTTTGAGTCCGTGGCGGAAGCGCCAGGACTCGGTGCCGGTGTCGATGATGTGCGCGCGGTGGGTGAGCCGGTCGACGACGGCCTTGGCCAGGCGGGCGTCGGGGAAGACCTTGGTCCATTCGCCGAAGGGCAGGTTGGTGGTGACGATCAACGAGCCGCGCTCGTGGCGCTCGGAGAGGACTTGGAAGACGAGCTCGGCGGCGCCGTCGGGCAACGCGAGATAGCCCAGTTCATCCAGGACGACCAGCTCGGTGCGGGCGTAGCGGCCGACGACGCGGGCGAGTTCGCGGCGGCTTTCGGCTTCTTGGAGCTCGTTGGCCAGCGCGGCGAGCGTGGTGAAGCGAACGCGTCGGCCTTGTTGGCAGGCCTGAACGGCCAGCGCGGTGGCCAGATGGGTCTTGCCCGTGCCGCTGTCGCCGACGAAGATCACGCTCTCGCGATCGGCGATCCAGGAGCCCTCGGCCAGCGCGGCGATCGTGGCCTGCGGGACCTTCGGGTTGTCGGCGAACTGGAACTCCTCCAGGCGCTTGATCGCCGGGAAGCGTGCGTCGATCAGGCGCCGCCGCTCGCGCCGTTCGGCGCGTTCCTGGTGTTCGGCTTCCAGCAGCGCGGCCAGGTAGGCGACCGGGGTCTGCTGCTCGCGGACTGCTTCTTGAGCGAGGGCGCGGAAGCGGCGCTTGACCGTCGGGAGCTTGAGTTCGGTGGCGTGCGCCTCGATCAGCGCTTCCAGCGCCAAGGTCTTCGCGTTCGTGGTCATCGGGCGCCGCCGATCAACGCGTCGTAGCCGGCCAGCTCGGGCTCGGGGCGGTCGTGCGCTGTGAGCCGTGCGTCGAGGCCGATCAGCGGCGCCGGTGGCCGGTCCGGCGTGCCGGTTCGGCGCGCGAGGACCGCGACGGCGCGCCCGTCGATCGCGCCCGCGGCGAGCGTGCCGCGAACCGCGAGCTCGACGCGCGCCGGCCCGTGCTCGCGCGCGAGCAGCAACACGTCGACCATCTGCCGCGCGGCTTCGGAGGCGCCGTAGCGTTCGCGCAGCGCGCTCCAGAGCTCATCGAAACAGGCGGGCCAGGCGCCGCGTTCGCGCTCTTGGGCGAGCGGCAGCGAGCGTTCCAGCCCGCCCGGCTTGCGCTGAAGCAGCTCGAGGTAGTGATCGAGCTGGGCGCTGGTCCCGAAGCGCCCGAGCAGCCGCTCGTGGCACGCGACCTGTCGGCCGCGATGGCTAACGACGATCTCGCTGGCGCCGACCCGCGCGTCGACGCGCAACCCCGCGAGCGCGACCGGGACGCTGTAGCGGTTCTGGCGGACGGTGATCAACGCCTTGGCGTCAACGCGGACCGTCGTGGTCTCGCTCGCGTCGAACGCGCCCTCGACCGGCAGCGCCCGCAACAGGGGCCGCTCGACGGCGAGCTGATCGCCGACGGTGACCGAGCGGCCGGCGATCTGGCGGGTGAGATCGCGCTCGCAGGCCTCGCGCAACAGCAGGTTCAGCTTGGCGATCGACCCGACGGCCGGGACCGGGACCAGATGGTTGCGGCGAAAGCGCCCGACTTCGCCTTCCACGCCGCCCTTCTCGTGCGCGCCCTCGATGCCGGGCGTGGTGAACAGCGACTCGAACAGATAATGCGATCGCAGCGCGATGAACCGGTCGCTCTCGACCCGCCGGCGGCCTTTGAGAACCTGCTTGACCGCCGAGGTTAGGTTGTCGTAGCGGACCTCACCGAACACGCCATCGAACCACTCGAACGCGTGCGCGTGCCCTTCCAAGAACGCCTGCTGGGTCTCCACCGGCGATGCCATCGAGAACGCCGCCCCCGAAAAGCATGAGCGCATCAAGAACAGATGCACCCGCGTCCGCGCTCCGGCCAGATCGATCTCCGCCTCGCCCCAGTCGACCTCAGCGGTCACCGCGGGCGCGTGCACCTGCGGGATTGAGCCGCCCCGGGTTCGACGGAGACCGGGTTTGTTGGTCTTGATCTTAGTTCTGGGGGTCTCTCAAGGCCCCGGTCCGCGCTGCGTGTAGTGCCTCGAACTCGGCGGGCGGCAGGTCGCCGAGCGCGCCGTGCAGGCGGGTGGCGTTGAACCAGGCGACGTATTCGACGATCGCGAGCTCAAGCTGAGAGCGCGATCGCCAGACGCGGTCGCTGATGAGCTCGGTCTTGAAGGTGTCGACGAAGGACTCGGCCATAGCGTTGTCGTAGGCGTCGCCGACCGACCCGACCGACGCCTGGATGCCGTGATCGGTGAGCGCCTGGGTGTAGGCGATGCTGGTGTATTGACTGCCGCGGTCGGTGTGGGCAATCAGCTCGACGTCGACGACCTCTGGGCGGCGCTGGTAGATCGCCATCCGCAGCGCGTCCAAGACCAACTCGGTGCGCATGTGCGGCGCGAACTGCCAGCCGACGATCCGACGGCTGTGAGCGTCCAGAACGAACGCGAAGAAGACCACGCCTTCCCAGCAGCGCAGGTAGGTGATGTCGCCGACCCAGAGCCGATCAGGGCTCGGCGCGGTGAAGTCGCGCTGCACCAAGTCCGGCCGTCGGCTCGCGAACGGGTCTGGGGTAGTGGTGCGCCAGGGTTTGCCGCGGCGCTTGGCGCCCTGGATGCCGTGGGCGCGCATCAGCCGCTCGATCCGGCCGCGACCCGCTGTCTCGCCGGCCCGAGCGAGCGCCTTCCACATGCGGCGGGCGCCGTAGGCGTAGTAGTTGGCCGCGTGCAGCTCCCGGATCCTGGCGAGTAGCCGCTCGTCCTCGACGGCCCGCGTCGAGCGCTGCCCGCCGGCGCGGTGGTAATAGGCGGACGCCGACACGCCCAGGACCCGGCAGATGGGCTCGACGCCGAAGCGGCCGCGGTGCTCGTCGATATAGCGGCTCACTTCGGACGGTCTGCGTCGAGCTCCTTCGCGAAAAACACACTCGCCGACTTCAAGATCTCGTTGGCTCGCCGCAACTCAAACACCTCGCGGCGCAACTTGCGGATCTCTTCGCGCTCGGCCGTGCTCGGCAGATCCGGCCGCGAGCCGTTGTCAGCCTCAGCCTGGCGCACGCGCTTGCGCAACACCTCGCTCGACACGCCCAAATCCTTCGCGACATGCGCGATCGGCCGGCCGGACTCAAACACCAACCGGACACCGCGCTCGAGCAGTTCCTCCGGGTTACTTCCGTGGACGGGGCATATCGACAGAGCCTCTCCCCCGAGTTCCGCAGTTGGTGGGCATTCGGGGCTGATTTCGGGGTCGGTTTTGGCTTTCTAGAGCCATATCGTGTCCGGCGCGGGCCGAAAAGTGTGGGCACGCGGATTGGGTCATGAGGCCG
>Ga0153956_1000451_pt1 | contig 47411 bp, 44 predicted proteins | sample TSFL040MetaG_FD_104704 | JGI IMG/M metagenome (GOLD analysis project Ga0153956, IMG submission 104704) | Attine ant fungus gardens microbial communities from Florida, USA - TSFL040 MetaG | ecosystem: Host-associated > Fungi > Mycelium > Unclassified | place: USA: Florida, Wekiwa Springs... | reverse complement strand
TTGACCCCCAAAGGCTCGATCACGGCGATCGACTTGAACACCCGCGCTAAAGGGGAATTGACTGGCATCTGGGTCATGGCAATCCGCGGCCGGAGCGGCCTGTAGCGCTATATGCCAACTCAACACGCGCGGCGTATGCCCCATGCGGATGTGACGCGGCGCGCCGGAGCCTGCCGGTCCGCCCGTCACACGGCCTTGGTATTCCTGGCGAACCCGCCGCACGAAAAAATGGGGCGCCGCACAGGACCCGGAGCGGGCAATCGCGGATGGCGGCTCGCCCGCCGTGCGGGCATCCGGCCGCCACCACCCCATTTCGATTCAAGGAGCACCCGATCATGCAAGCGCGAACCGCCGCGGCGAACCTCGATCCGCCGCGGCTTGCGGCCTTGGCGCAGCGTTGTTGCACCTGGTCAGAGCGCTGGTTTCCGGACGCCTTTGTGTTCGCCATGCTGGCGGTGGCGGCAGTGGCGGCCGGCGCGGCATTCATCGGCGTGCCACCCCTGAATGTGGCCCGGAATTTCGAGGCCGGCTTCTGGAGCCTGATCCCATTCACGATGCAGATGAGCTTCGTCATCATCGGCGGTTACATCACGGCAGATTCACCACCGGTGACCCGGCTGATACAGCGTCTGGCGACGGTACCTCGGTCCGGACGCGGCGCAGTCGTCCTGATCGCGCTATTCGGCATCGTGCTATCGCTGCTGCACTGGGGACTGAGCCTGGTCTTTGCCAGCTTGCTGGCTCGCACCTTGGCACAGCGCCCGGACCTGCGCATGGACTACCGTGCCGGTGGCGCGGCGGCATGTCTCGGTATCGGTTCGGTATGGGCTCTCGGGCTGTCCTCGTCGGCAGCGCAATTGCAGGCCAACCCGGACAGCATGCCTGCGGGTTTGCTGCATATCACGGGAGTAATCCCGTTCACCGAAACTGTTTTGCTGTGGCAATCGCTGCTGGTGGCGGCGGTCATCGCCGGCGTGAGCCTCTGGCTCGCCTGGCAATCGGCACCGCCGGACGGCCAGGCACGCACTCTGCGCGAGCTGGGCATCGAAATCCCGCCGCGCGAGATGACCTTGCCCGTTCGCACCAGGCCTGGCGAGTGGCTTGAATACAGTCCGATCCCAAACCTCTTCCTCGCACTTCTGGGCCTGGCCGCGCTGGTTCACGAGTTCATGGCGAAGAGCGCGACGGCCGTCCTTGCGGACCTCAACACCTACAATTTCATTTTCCTGATGGCAGCCTTGCTGCTGCATTGGCGGCCCAGGCGCTTGCTCGAGTCACTGGCGCGCAGCGTACCGAGCATCACGGGTGTGCTGATCCAGTTTCCGCTGCTCGGCGCCATCGCAGCCATCATGACATCGGCCCATAACGCCGCGGGCCAGACCCTGGCGACAATGCTCAGCCACGCCTTCGCGCACATCGCCAGCCATTCGACTTTCGCCCTGGTCGTCGGAGCCTATTCCGCGCTGTTGGGTTTATTCGTGCCATCGGGGGGCGGCAAATGGATCATCGAGGCGCCCTATGTCATGCAAGCGGCCAACGACCTGCGCTATCACCTCGGCTGGGCAGTGCAGATCTACAATGCCGCAGAGGCGCTGCCCAACCTGATCAACCCGTTCTGGATGCTGCCGGTGCTGGGTATACTGAAGCTCAGGGCCCGCGACCTCATTGGCTTCACCTTTGTGCAGTTCGTGTTCAACCTGCCGCTGGTACTGATCCTGCTGTGGCTGCTCGGCATGACATTGAACTACCATCCTCCGATACCTGCGCCGTAACGGCGCTCATCTTTCATCATGCACAGACCGAAGCTCTTGCTGTGGCCGATGCAGGCCAGTGACAACATCGCGCGGAGGACAACTGCGGCCGGTCCATCAGCCGTCCAATCCAGTAGCTCTCGCGGAAAACGCCATCGATCGTGAACTCATAGTCGCTCATGGCGATTGCCTTCAGGCATCACGCTGATAGAGCACGCTGAGCTGGCAGTGGAGATGCAATCCGCACGGCTGACGTGAGGCGTGATCTCGAGCGCGCGTGCCGGACACTCCAGCTCCCCCCGTGCGTCCGGCTTGGCCTGGCTTAACGCCGCCTTCACGACATCAGTAAGATCGAAGCTTCCGTCACAATCCGCGTACGGACATGGGAATTCAGAGAAGGCCCGCGCGGACGGATACAGCTCGTGGGTCTGCAATGCAGGCGGGCGGGGATCACCCTCGAAATTCAGCTCGAGCCGCAACCGCTCTACGCCCGGATAGGCTACACGCAGCACAACCGCCGCCGCCCGGTCGCGACGTCGTCGATCCTGGCGCTCCTGACGCACGTTGACCAGCCTGCTGCCCAGCGGTCTCACTTGCCGCTCTCGGGCGATATCTGCGGAGACCCGGCCGGAACATCGGAGCAAAGCTCCGGCGTCCAGCGCCGCACTGCGCGCGGACGCTGCCGAACCCTGAGGGTTCGTCCACACACCTTCCCCTGATGGAATAGAAAAGGCCCCCAGGTGGGGGCCTTTTCTATTCCATTGGCGGAGAGGGTGGGATTCGAACCCACGGTGGGCGTAAGCCCACGCCTGATTTCGAGTCAGGTACATTCGACCACTCTGCCACCTCTCCATTGATTGTGGTGACGTGCCGGAATTCTATGCCAAATCAACAACCTATAGCAACAAGGGCGTCTTGATTTTAACATAAGGGCAGTAAAACCCACCCTTGTCGCCCTCAGGCAACAGGCTCCGGCCAGTGGGGTGAGGTATTCTAGACGAATCCGAGTTCGTAGAGTGAGGTCACTTGATGCGTCGGTTGCCGACCAAGGATGATTTCAAATTCCGCAAAGGCCGGAACGTGAATCGAGGTGTCATCGCCACCCTGGCGCTGGGTGCCCTCGTCATCGCCAGCTATTCGCCCCCGCCCCGCTCCATCAACCCTGTTCACGACCGGGGTGAACTGCGGGTGGTCACGCTCGAAAGTCCGACCACCTACAGCAAGGACGTCCACGGCACCGAGGGCCTCGAATTCCGCCTGGCCGAGGAATTCGCCCGCCGGCAGGGCCTTACCCTATACATGTATCCAGTGGCCAGCGTCGGCATGATGCAGGCCGAACTGGCGTCCGGCCGCGCGGACATCGCCGCCGCCCAGATCACCGCGGACCCGGCCTGGTGGCACGCGGGTGACGCCGCCGCGGTGTACCAGCGCATCCCGCAGCTGGTGGTCTACCACCGTGGGGACGACCGCCCGGACCAGGACGACCTGCCCACCCTGCACCTGTTGGTCCGTGCCGGCAGCCCGCAGGAGGCCATGCTCGCCCGCCTCAAGCACACCCGGAACCCCGACATCAGCTGGACGGCCACTTCGGCGATGGCGGTGAACCCGCTGCAGGACGTGCAGAACGGAATCGCCGATTACGCCGTGGTGGACGCCCGCGAGTACGCGGCCAACCGCCGCCTCTATCCAGATGTCCTCGTCGCCTTCCCCCTGCCGGAGGAACGCCCGGTGCAATGGGTGGTCCGGCACACCGACCCTGACCTGTATGCCTCGGTGAATGAATTCTTCACCGGCACCGCCGACCGGCAGCAGCTGGCCAGCCTGATGATCGATCCCTCGCCGGCCCGGGAACCGCGCTGGCTGACTTTCCAGGACAAGCGCCAGTTCAGCGCGGACGTCTCCGAACGCCTGCCGCAATTCCAGGACCTGTTCAAGGAAGCCGGTGCCGCCACCGGCCAGGACTGGCGGCTGCTGGCCGCCATCGGCTACCAGGAATCAAAGTGGGATCCGGACGCGGCCTCGGCCGCCGGCGCCTCGGGTCTGATGATGCTGACCTCGGACACCGCGGACTCCCTGGGGGTCGCGGACCGCAGCGACCCGCGCGAGAACATCCTGGCTGGCGCGCGCTACCTGAAGGAAGTCCGCAGCAAGATCCCGGCCCACATCCAGGAACCGGACCGCACCTGGCTGGCCATCGCCGCCTACAACGTGGGCTTCGGCCATGTGGAGGACGCGCGCAAGCTGGCGCAGATGCGCGGCAAGAACCCGGACTCCTGGAAGGACGTGCGCGAGCAGCTGCCGTTACTGGCGGATGAAAACTGGTACGAACGCGTCAAGCACGGCTTTGCGCGCGGCACCGAGCCCATGCAGTTCGTGGACCGCATCCAGCGCTTCATGAAGCTCATGGAACTGCGCACCGCCGATGCCGCGGAACAGGATCCGATCATGGCCGAACGGGCCACCCGCGTCGCCCCCGGCCAGAACGGCTCGCACGGCTGAGCACCGGATCAGCCCCCGGCCCGGCGGGCGGGCCGGGTCATCCACGGCGCGACGCGAAAAACCCGTCCAGCAACGCGCCGCACTCCCGGTCGAGCACCCCGCCGAACACGTCCACGCTGTGATTGCCTCCGGGCAGCCTGAAAACATCCACCAGGCTGCCCGCCCCACCGGCGCGGGGATCCCAGGCGCCGAAGACCACCCGCCGCAACCGGGCATGCAGTATGGCTGCCGCGCACATCACGCACGGTTCGAGCGTCACGTACAAGGTGGCATCCGTCAGCCGGTAACTGCCCCGCGCCTGCCCTCCCAGCCGCAGCGCCTCCACCTCCGCATGCGCGGTGGGGTCATGGGTGGCAATCGGCCGGTTGCGCCCGGTGGCGATGACCTGTCCCGCGTGCACCAGCACGGCCCCCACGGGAACCTCACCCTGGGCGCGGGCCAGCTGCGCCTGCACGAGCGCTTCGCGCATGTAATCGACATCTGAAAGCGGCGGCATGGGAACGCAAGATACCGCAGGCGCAGGCGCCGCGGGGCGGGCCGTGCCGCGGCACGGTAAAATCGCCGGATGTCTCCGCCCCCGAAGAACCCTTCACGGCCGTCGACCGCCTTCGCCAACGCGGCCTTCCGCGCCAACTTCACCACCTACGTCCTGGCCATGATGGCCGACAACATCGAACACGTGATCAGCTACTGGGTGGCGTTCCAGAAATTCCATTCCCCGGCGCTGGCCGGCTTCGCCGTCATCTCCCACTGGACCCCCTTCCTGCTGTTCTCGGTGGCTGTGGGTGCACTGGGAGACCGCTTCGATCCCCGCCGCCTGGTCCAGTGCGGCATGGCGCTGTTCATCACCTGCTCGCTGGGCTGGGGCTGGTTCTTCCTCACGGATTCCCTCACCATGAGTGACGCCGTGGTGCTCCTGACCATCCACGGCATCGCAGGCGTGCTGTGGCAGACCTCGAACCAGCTGCTGCTGCACGATCTGGTCGGGCACGCCCAGTTGTCGAGCGCGGTGCGCCTGAATGCCACGGCCCGGTACCTGGGTGTACTGGTGGGCCCGGCGGTCGGTGGCATCATCCTGCTGGGCCTGGGCCCGGTCCACGGCCTGTTCCTGAACGCCGTGTTCTACCTGCCGCTGGTGCTGTGGATGTGGAAGGCGCCGTGCGGACCGCGATTCCGGCGCGGCGAGCCTCCGCCAGCGCGCGCAGTGCGCGGCCTCACCGACATCCTCGACACCGTCCGCGACATCGCCGGTCACCGCATCATCGTGAGCGTGACGCTGCTGGCCGGCGCCGCATCGTTCTTCATCGGCAACAGCTACCAGGCACAGATGCCGGGCTTCGCCCAGGACCTGGGACATGGCAACCCCGGCGTGGCCTACAGCAGCCTGCTGGCCGCCGACGCCTGCGGGGCCATGCTGGCCGGTATCCTGCTGGAAACACTGCCACTGCTGCGCCCCAACCCGCGCACCGCGCTGCTGCTCGCCGTGGTGTGGGCCATTGCCATTTTCTGCTTCGCCCTGACCCGCAGCTACCCCGCGGCCCTCGCCCTGCTGTTCACCGCGGGTGTGTTCGAGCTCTCCTTCAGCAGCATGGCACAGACCCTGGTGCAGCTCGACGCACCGGCCGCCATCCGCGGCCGGGTCATCGGCCTGTTCAACATGGCCTCGCTGGGCCTGCGGGCCTTCAGCGGCGTGACCGTGGGCCTGCTGGGAAGCCTGGTCGGGGTGCATGTTTCCCTGGCCGCCGCGGCCATCACGCTCCTGGTCACGATCCTGTGCCTGCTCCTGGCCCAGCGTTCCGCCGGTGCGGTGCCGGCGCAAGGTTGAATCACATGCCCGCCATCATGCGGTTGCCGGTCTTCATCACGCTGCTGTCCCTCACGGCCGCCGTCCCGGCGCAGGACCCTCTGCCTGCGCCACCGGACCACATCGCGCTGCCCGCGGATGTCATACCCACGCACTACGACCTCGATGTCACGCCGGATGCGGGCGCCGCCACTTTCAAGGCCACGGTGAAAATCGACCTGGACGTCAGGAGCGCAACACGCGTCGTACAGCTGAACGCCGCCGACCTGAAGTTCTCCTCGGTGCAGCTGACCGGCACGGCGCAATCCCCCGGCGTTACCTATGACGCAGGGCGCGAGACCGCCACCCTGACCTTCCCGGCGCCAGTCGCCGCGGGCCCCCACACCCTGACGATCCGTTACTCGGGCCTGATCAACCCGCATCCCGCGGGCCTGTTCTACCTGGACTACGGGCCGGCCGGCCGCGCACGCAAGCGTGCGCTGTACACCCAGTTCGAGAACTCCGATGCGCGCCGCTTCCTGCCCTGCTGGGACGAACCGGACCGCAAGGCCACCTTCACGCTCACCGTCACGGTGCCGGCCGCCGACATGGCGGTTTCAAACACGCCGGTAGCCCGCAGCGCACCGGTGGCCGGCGGCTTCAAGCGCATCACCTTCGGCACCACGCCGAAGATGTCCTCCTACCTGCTGTTCTTCGGCAGCGGCCACTTCGAACGCGTGACCCGCACCGTGGACGGGGTGCGGATCGGTGTCGTGGTCCGCCGCGGTGAACGCGGCAAGGCCGCCTTCGCCCTGCAGGCCGCCGCGGAGATCCTGCCGTTCTATGAGGACTACTTCGGGGTGAAGTTCCCGCTGCCCAAGCTGGACCTCATCGGCGCTCCCGGCGGCAGCCAGTTCTTCTCGGCCATGGAGAACTGGGGCGCAATCATGCAATTTGACCGCGTGCTGCTGGTAAATCCCCGCACCGCCACGCAGATGGACCGCATCGATGTCTACACCGACATCGCTCACGAAATGGCCCACCAGTGGTTCGGCGACCTCGTGACCATGCGCTGGTGGAACGACCTGTGGCTGAACGAGGGCTTCGCCGAATGGATGCAGTACAAGGCCATCGAGCGCTTCCATCCGCAATGGCATATCTGGCTGCACGCCCTCGACGAAAAGGAATCCGCCATGGACGTGGACTCCCGGGCGGGCACCCATCCCATCATCGAACCCATCCGGGATGTCCTGCAGGCCGACCAGGCCTTTGACGAAATCACCTACGACAAGGGCATGGCGGTGATCCGGATGCTGGAGAACTACATCGGGCCCGATGCCTTCCGCGCCGGAGTGCGTAACTACATCAAGGCCCATGCCTACGGCAACACCGTGAGCGACGACTTGTGGCAGGAACTGGACCGCACCTCCCCACGGCCGGTCACCGCCATGGCGCACCAGTTCACCCTGCAGGCCGGGGTACCGCTCGTGAACGTGGCGGCGGACGCCCGCGGCCTGGAGCTGACCCAGGGCCGCTTTGCCATCGACGACACAGGCCGGCGGAACACCCGCTGGGAGGTGCCGGTCACGGTGCGGGTACCCGGTAACCGGCAGTGGCAGGGACGCCTCGACGGCGCGAACGCCACGGCCGTACCCCTGTCCGCGGACGCGACCGCCGTGGTCAACGCCGGCCAGGCAGGCTACTACCGCGTGCGGTATGCGCCCGCGCAACTCGCCGCACTGACGCGTGAGTTCGCAAGACTCCAGCCCGCCGATCAGATCGGCCTGCTCAACGACACGGCGGCCTTGGGCAGCGCGGGCTACCAGCCACTGGCGGGCTTCCTTGGCATCGTGACCCGCATGAGGCCCGACATGGACCCCATGGCACTGCGCACCGCCACCACCCACCTTGCGGATCTCGGCCTGCTGTACGCGGGCCTGCCCGGCAACGCGGCGTTCAGCGCCTTTGCCCGCGGACTGCTGCAGCGCTGGCTGGCGCATACCGGGTGGACGGAAGCAACGAACGAGTCCGGCAACACCCGGCTGCTGCGCACCGGGCTGCTGCAGGCACTGGGCAATGTCTTCGATGATCCCGCGGTGATCGCAAAATCCCGCGACCTGTTCCGGACCTGGCGCGGCAGACCTGACAGCCTGTCCGCGGACCTGCGCGCCACGGTATTGGACATCGTGGCCGTGCATGCCGACGAGCAGACCTGGGAACAGCTGCATACCCTCGCACGCAACACCCCGAACCCGGTGGAGCAAGCCGACTTCTACGCCCTGCTGGGCCGCGCGCGGGATCCGCGGCTGGCGCAGCAGGCACTCGACCTGACACTGACGGACGAACCCGCGGTCACCGTACGCCCCGACATGATCAGTGCGGTATCCAGCTGGCACCCGGAACTCGCATTTGATTTCACCGTCGCGCACCTGGCCGTCGTGAACACCTGGCTCGAGCCCGACAGCCGCACTCAATACGAAGCCGGCCTGCTGTCGGCCGCGCATCATGGGTGGACCAGTCTGCCCGGCGCGCTCGATCCGGCCTATGCCGCCCGGCTGCGCGCCTATGCCGCCACCCACATCGACGCCGGCGCGCGCCGCCCCGTGGATGCCGCCGCGGCACGGATCGCCTTCATCGACGTGCAACGCCGGCAGCGACTGCCGGAAATCGACCGCTGGCTGGCTCAGCCCGGCCAGGCCCAGTCACGCACCTCGGGCAGATCGATGCCGTAACGGGCGATGTACTCGCCATGTTCCGCCAGCTTGTCACGCAACGCCTGCAGCGTATGCGCGTGCAAGGCGGCGAGCCCGGGCACCCGCTCGATGACGTCCATCACCAGGTGGAAGCGGTCCAGGCGGTTGCGCACGACCATGTCGAACGGCGTCGTCGTCGAGCCCTCCTCCACGTAGCCACGGACATGGAAGCTGTCATGGTTGGTACGGCGGTAGGTCAGGCGGTGGATCAGCCACGGGTAGCCGTGATAGGCGAAGATCACCGGCTTGTCGCGGGTGAACAGCGCATCGAAAGCGGCATCAGCCAGACCATGCGGGTGCTCCGAGGGCGACTGCAGTGTCATCAGGTCGACGACGTTGACCACCCTGACCGCAAGCTGCGGCAGTAGTGTCCGCAGCAGGCTGACCGCCGCCAGGGTCTCCTCCGTGGGCACGTCCCCCGCGCAACCCAGCACCACGTCGGGCTCACCTCCGGCGTCATTGCAGGCCCAGTCCCAGATGCCGATGCCGACCGCGCAGTGCTTCACCGCGGCCTCCATGTCCAGCCACTGCGGCTGCGGCTGCTTGCCGGCCACGATGACATTGACGCGGTTCCAGCTGCGCAGGCAGTGGTCGGTGACATACAGCAGCGTATTGGCGTCGGGCGGCAGGTACACCCGCACGATGCTGGCCTTCTTGTTGACCACATGGTCGATGAAGCCGGGGTCCTGGTGGCTGAAGCCGTTGTGGTCCTGCCGCCAGACATGCGAGGTCAGCAGCAGGTTCAGCGATGCGATCGGCCGCCGCCAGGGTATGTCGGCGCAAGCCTTGAGCCACTTGGCATGCTGATTGAACATCGAGTCGACGATGTGGATGAAGGCCTCGTAGCAATTGAACAGGCCGTGCCGCCCGGTGAGCAGGTAGCCCTCCAGCCAGCCCTCGCACATATGCTCGCTGAGCATTTCCATGACCCTTCCTGCCGGCGCCAGGTGGTCGTCCTCGGCGATGGTGTCGGCGACCCACTGGCGGTCCGTGGCCTCGAACACCGCCTGCAGCCGGTTCGAGGCGGTCTCATCCGGGCCGAAGATGCGGAAGTTGCGGCTGTCGGCGTTCAGCCGGATGACGTCACGCAGCAATGCCCCCATGACACGGGTGGCTTCGGCGCCGGAACTCCCGGGCCGTTCCACCGGCACGGCATGGGCGCGGAACTCCGGCATGCGCAGCGGCTTCATGAGCAGGCCGCCGTTGGCGTGCGGGTTGCTGCTCATGCGCCGTGCCGCGCGCGGGGCCAGTGCGGCAATGTCCGGCCGCAGGAAGCCCTGTTCGCTGAACAGTTCCTGCGGGCGGTAGCTCTGCAACCACTGCTCCAGCAGCGGCAGATGCTCCGGTTTTTCCATCGTGAAGGGCACCTGGTGCGAGCGCCAGAAGCCCTCGGTCTTGAGCCCGTCCACGGTCCTGGGGCCGGTCCAGCCCTTGGGAGTGCGCAGCACGATCATGGGCCATACCGGCCGCCGCACCGGTCCCGCGGCGGAACGTGCCCGGGTCTGGATGGCGGCGATCTTCGCAAACACCCGGTCCAGGGTCTGCGCCATGAGCGCGTGCATGCGGGCCGGGTCCTCGCCCTCCACGAAGTGCGGCTCATAGCCGTAGCCACGCAGCAGCGCATCCAGTTCCTCGTGACTGATGCGTGCCAGCACCGTGGGATTGGCGATCTTGTAACCGTTCAGGTGCAGGATGGGCAGCACCGCACCGTCGGTCGCCGGATTCAGGAATTTATTGGAATGCCACGAGGTGGCCAGCGGGCCGGTTTCCGCCTCGCCGTCGCCCACCACGCAGGCCACGACCAGGTCGGGATTGTCCAATACCGCGCCACAGGCATGCGCCAGTGAGTAACCCAGCTCCCCGCCCTCATGGATGGAGCCGGGAGTATCCGGCGAGGCGTGGCTGGGGATGCCGCGCGGAAAGGAAAACTGCTTGAACAGCCGGCGCATGCCGGCGGCATCGGCCGAGACCTGGGGATACAGCTCGCTGTACGTGCCTTCCAGCCAGGTGTTGGCCACCACGCCCGGCGCGCCGTGCCCGGGACCCGCCACGTACAGCAGGTTGACGTCCAGCCTGCGGATGATGCGATTGAGGTGGACGTAGATGAAATTCAGGCCCGGTGTCGTGCCCCAATGGCCCAGCAGGCGCGGCTTGATGTGTTCGGGACGCAGCGGCTCGCGCAGCAACGGGTTGTCGAGCAGGTAGATCTGCCCGACCGACAGATAGTTGGCGGCCCGCCACCACGCATCCATCAGTCCGTGTTCCTCGGACAACCGGCTTTGCGCGACATCACTGCCGGCCTGCGACTGCATGCTCATCGCTTCCTCCCGATCGGGCCAGGGAAACCCCTGCAGTGTGCCGCAACCACCATCCGGAAAACCATCGGGGAAACTACCTGCTCACCACGCGTGCCGGGCCGGCCCGGCACGCGTGGCCGTGGCGCCGGGCGAAGCGCGTATGCTGGCCGGGGGAATGGCCCATGACCATCACCATGAACATCCCATGACAGACGCCATCATCGTATTCAACGCTGGTTCTTCCAGCCTGAAATTCTCGCTGTATCGTGTCCCGGGACCGCCACGGCACAACCAGCTGCTGTGCCACGGCCAGTTCGCGGGCCTGGGACACCAGGCGCGGTTCTCCGCCCATGACGGCAGCGGTGCGCCACTGGTGGAGCAGACGCTTGGCCCCCTGTCGCAGGCGGACGCTCTCAGGGACGCCCTGCACTGGCTGCGGCAGGCGTTTCCCGGGCTGCGCCTGGCGGCCATCGGCCACCGGGTGGTGCATGGCGGCGGTCAGTTCTCGGCACCAGCGCGTATCGATGCCGCGGTGCTGGCGCAGCTGCGGACGCTGGTGCCGCTGGCGCCGCTGCACCAGCCGCACAACCTCGCGGCCATCGAGGCCTGCATGGAGCTGAATCCCGCCGCACCGCAGGTGGTCTGCTTCGACACCGCCTTCCACCACACCCAGCCCGGGCAGGCCACGGCGTTCGCATTGCCCGCGGACCTTGCCGGCCGTGGAATCCGCCGCTATGGCTTTCACGGGCTGTCGTACGAGTACATCGCCTCGCGCCTGCCGGAGGTGCTCGGCGAACCCGGGGGCGATGACCCCGGCTGCGATGGCCGCATCATCGTCGGGCACCTGGGGAACGGGGTCTCGCTGTGTGCCCTGCGCAAGCGCCGCAGCGTGGCCACCACCATGGGATTTTCGACCCTGGACGGCATACCCATGAGCTCGCGCTGTGGCAGTCTCGACCCCGGGGCGCTGCTGTTCCTGCTGCAGGAGTGCGGCATGAACCCCGGGCAACTGCAGGAGCTGCTGTATTCCCGGTCCGGGCTGCTCGGGTTGTCCGGCATCAGCGACGACATGCGCGTGCTGCTCGGCAGCCACGAAGCCGCCGCCGCCCGCGCCATCGACATCTTCGTCTACCACATCAGCCGCGAGCTGGGGTCGCTGGCGGCCGCGCTCGGCGGCCTCGATGCGCTCGTGTTCACCGCCGGCATCGGCGAAAACGCAGCGCCCATCCGCGCCGCGGTGTGCCGTCAGGCGGCATGGCTGGGGCTCAGGCTGGATGAGGACGGCAACGATCCGGCACGGGTGGCCGCGGCCGTGCACGAGACCGGTGCCGCGCGGATCTCCGCGATCGGCAGCCCGGTTTCAGCCTGGGTGATACCCACGGACGAGGACCTGATGATCGCCCGGCACAGCTGGAACCTGCTGCACGCCGGATGATGGCGGCCGTCTTTGGGTATTCTGCCGATTCCCTTCCGGACCCCGGGACCGACCCAGGAGCCTCGCATGCACACCCGTGAACTCGGCCGCTCCGGCCTCAAAGTCTCCGCCCTCGGCCTCGGCTGCATGGGCATGAGCTTCGCCTACCACCCCATCTCGGACCGGCGCCAGATGCTGGCGCTGCTGCGTGCCGCGGTGGACCGCGGTGTCACCTTCTTCGACACCGCCGAGGTCTACGGTCCGTTCACGAACGAGGAATTGCTGGGCGAAGCCCTGGGCCCGGTGCGTAACCAGGTGGTGATCGCCACCAAGTTCGGCTTTGACGTCGAACACATGCCCAGGATGGACAGCCGGCCGGAACGCATCCGCCGGGTGGTGGAGGCCCAGCTGCAACGTCTGAAGACCTCCCACATCGACCTGCTCTACCAGCACCGCGTCGATCCGGCGGTACCCATCGAGGACGTGGCCGGCACCGTGCGCGACCTGATCCGGCAGGGCAAGGTGCGGCATTTCGGACTGTCGGAAGCCGGTACGCAGGCCATCCGCCGCGCCCACGCGGTGCAGCCGGTCGCGGCACTGCAGAGCGAGTATTCCCTGTGGCAGCGCGAGGTCGAGGACGACATCCTGGCCACGCTCGAAGAACTCGGCATCGGCTTCGTGCCCTTCAGCCCGCTGGGGCGTGGCTACCTCACGGGCAAGCTGGACCAGGACTCGAGCTTCCAGGCCGGGGACTTCCGCGCCACCCTGCCGCGTTTCACGCCCGAGGCGCGCAGGGCGAACCTCGCACTGGTGGAGCTGTTGCGCGATACCGGCATCGCCAGGAACGCGACCCCGGCGCAGATTGCCTTGGGGTGGCTGCTGGCACGCAAGCCGTGGATCGTGCCCATCCCGGGCACCACCAGGCTGTCACGCCTGGAAGAAAACCTCCACGCCGCGGACATCACCCTGTCAGCCGGCGAACTGGCTGCTATCGACGCCGCGGCGGCCCGGATCACCGTGGTCGGCGCGCGCTATCCTGCCAACCTGCAGGCCGCCGTGAACAAGTGATCCGACCCCTTGATGGAAAAGCCCATGAATCAGACCCGACTCGACCTCGAATCCTTCGCGGCCCGCATGCCCGAAGCCGCCGCCGCCCTGCGCACCCTCAGCCGCGTGTCTTCGGAAGGGCTGGACAAGGCGCTGGTGGAACTGCTGAAGGTGCGCGCCTCGCAACTCAACGGCTGCGCCAACTGCCTGCAACTGCATACCGACTGGGCACGCAAGGCAGGCGTGCCGCAACTCAAACTCGACAGGGTCGCCGGCTGGCAGATCGCACCGGAGTTCGACGCCCGCGAACGGGCCGCGCTGGCCTGGGCCGAGGCCCTGCACGACCCTTCGCGGCACGGTGGCATCGAGGCGGCCCGGCACACGCTGTACCAGACCTTCGGCGCAGACCAGGCTCTGAAGCTGACCGTGGCCGTGGCCACCATCAACGCCTGGAACCGCATCATCGGCCCGCTCGAGTTCACTGCGCCCGCCACCACCTGAAGGCATCGTCATGACAAGCCTGCCCCAGCGCCGCGCGGCCTTTCGTTCCCTGCATCAGTCAGGCTGTTTCGTACTGCCCAATCCCTGGGACGCCGGCGGTGCACTGCGCCTTGCGAAGCTGGGATTCAAGGCCCTGGCATCCACCAGTGCGGGCGCCGCCTGGGCGCTCGGCCGGGCCGATGGCGAACTCAGCGTCGATACGGTCCTCAATCATCTGCAGCAGCTGGTCGCGGCCACGGACCTGCCCGTGAACGCCGACTTCGAGGCCGGTTTTGCCGACACCACCGCAGCCGTCGCCGTCAACGTCGCGCGCTGCATCGACACCGGTGTCGCGGGGCTGTCGATCGAGGACCGCCACGGCAAGGAACTCCATCCCTTCGAGACCGCGGTCCACAGAATCCGCGCCGCGCGCGACGCCATCGACCGCAGCGGCCAGGACGTCATGCTGATCGGGCGTTGCGAGTCGTTCTTCATCGGCCAGCCGGACTTCGACCAGACGCTGGCGCGCCTCAAGGCCTACGGCGCAGCGGGCGCGGACTGTCTCTATGCGCCCGGCATCAAGGACCTGGCGCTGATCGCACGGCTGGTCAAGGCGCTGGACAAGCCGGTCAACGCCCTGCTGTCAGGCACGGGACTGTCCGTATCCGAACTGGCAGGCGTCGGCGTGCGCCGGGTCAGCGTGGGGGGCTCGCTGGCCAAAGCCAGCTGGACGGCCTTCGACGACGCAGCACAGCTGCTGTACACCGAGGGCCGTCTGCCCGCCTGACGCCGGCCGGCTGCCGGCTTCAGGCTGTCGGCGCGGCCCAGGTCACCTCGAGCCCCGCATCCGGCCCGGCCATGCGCTGCATGTGCTCGGCCACCACGCCCGTCAGGCGTTGTGGCACCTCCCCCGATGGGTTCTCCATGGCAATGGCCACGCGGTCCGGCGCCGCCTGCAGGGTGACCTTGACGTCGTTCAGCTGGATGACGCCGGAAGTCTCGCCGATCTGCACCTCGAACTTGTGGCTCCAGTGTTTGCACAACCGGCGGATGATCCGGGCCCCGTCGGTGGTCATCGCCTCACCGTTGATAATGGACATGCACTCTCCTCACACCAGGTCTATGCGATGCGCGGCGGCATCCAGGGCCTCGGCCACGGCTTTGGCCTGCTCGGCTGTCAGCGCGCCGCGGTTCATGCGCATGCGCAGCGCCAGTTTCAGGTTCTCCATCGCGCGGATGATCTGCGGCGCGGGCCCGCCGCCCAGGCGTTCACTCACCGCCCGCATGCGGGCCAGCGCGGCATCGACGGCCGGGCGGTTGTCCGCCAGGTACTGCGTCCCGTCCGCCGTGATCGAGTAGCGCTTCTTGCCCTCGTGCTCCTCCACTGTGGCGTAGCCCAGCTCCTGGAGCAACGTCAGCGTGGGATAGATGACGCCGGGACTCGGGCTGTAGCTGCCCGCAAGCCGTTCCTCGATGGCCTTGATGATCTCGTAGCCATGACGCGGGCTTTCGGCAATCAGCGCCAGCACCACCAGCTTCAATTCACCGTGATCGAACACCCGGCGTCCGCCACGGCCGCCGCCATGACCACCCCGGCCGCCGCGACCGAACGGGCCGCCCCAGCCACGGCCGCCTTCATCGTGATCACCGTGGAAGCCCTGACCGGCCTCGTACGGGTGGAACCCTAAGTGATGGCTGTGGCTGTGATCGTGGCTGTGACCATGCCCGTGCCCGTGCCCGTGCCCGTGCCCATAATCATGACCATGGCCGTGACCATGGCCACCATCATGATCATGACGGTGGCCATCCTGATGCAGGCGGGAATGCCCATGCCGGTGCCGCAACCCGAATAACGTTCTCATATTTCGATCCTATTTAGATATATCGTTTCGATACGCGGCATAAGATATATCTGAACTCTATCGATTTCAAGTCTCGCTGATCATTCCTGCCAAGCCAACGCTCCCGATAGCCCGAAACACCCACTCACGCCCGCTGGGCCTGGTGCGTCACGCGCTATGGAAATGGCGCCGTCGGTGTTGCGCAGGCCGCTGATCTGCGGCGACCGGGCGCGACCGGCGGCAGCACACGCCGCGGGTCACGCTGCAGGCTGCCAGTCCAGTGCCTTGCGGATCAGGGTGTCGACTTCGCAGACGGCCGGATGCCGAAAAACACCGCATAGCGTTCCGGCTCGAAGCCGATTTCGATTTGTCCGTCCCGCTCGATGACGGGACGCTTGATCATGGAAGGATTGGCCGCCATCAGGGCAATGGCCTTGTCCTGCGTCAGGTCCTGCCGGTCCGCCTCGGGCAGCTTGCGGAACGTGGTGCCGGCGCGGTTGAGCACGGTCTCCCAGCCTGCCGCACGGCACCAGCGCAGCAGCTGCGCGCGGGTGATGCCTGCCTGCTTGTAGTCATGGAACTCGTACGCGATGCCCTGCGACGCCAGCCAGGTGAAGGCCTTCTTCATGGTGTCGCAGTTCTTGATGCCGTGGATGGTGGTGCTCATGCTCCAACCTTAGCACCCCGCGCGCGCATCGGCGGCCAGGGCCTGCATGCAGGCCCGCGCCCGCGGACTTCAGAACTCCGTCCACTCCTGGTCATCATGCGCCTCGGCCTTGAGGGCCGTGTTGCCCACGCTGGCCGCCCTGGCCCGTGGCGCCGGGCGCGCCGCGGCCTTGGTGGCCCCGGGAGCCTTGGCAGCAACGGCCGGCCTGGCACGGGCAGCCGCAGCGGCTTTACCGGTATCGATTGCGCCCAGCTCAAAACGGCCCATCAGGCCGGCCAGTTCCTCGGAATCCCGGGCCAGGGCATGGCTGGCGGCGGTCGACTCCTCGACCATCGCGGCGTTCTGCTGGGTCAGCTGGTCCATCTGGTTGACCGCGGTGTTCACCTGGGCCAGGCCCGTGGCCTGCTCCTGGGTCGAAGCGGCAATCTCTGACACCAGGGTGGTGATCTCACTGACCTGGGTCACGATGCGTTCCAGGGCCTTGCCCGTGTCCCCCACCAGGCTGACGCCGCGATCCACGTGCCGGCTGGAGGCCGTGATCAGAACCCGGATCTCCTTGGCCGCATCCGCGGACCGCTTGGCGAGGGTACGCACCTCGGAGGCCACCACCGCAAACCCCTGGCCCGCATCGCCTGCGCGGGCGGCTTCCACCCCGGCATTCAGCGCCAGCAGGTTGGTCTGGAAGGCGATCTCGTCGATCACACCGATGATCTGGCCGATCTGGCGCGCGGAGGCCTCGATCTCGCCCATGGCCGAGACCGCCTCCCGCACCACCTGGCCGGACCGCTCGGCATCGGACCTGGCGGTTTCAACGGTTTCACGCGCCAGACCGGCGCCGTCAGCGGTCTTTCTCACCGTGGCGGTGATCTGCTCCACCGCGGCCGCGGTCTGCTCCAGGCTGGCCGCCTGCTGTTCCGTCCGGCGTGACAGGTCATCCGAGGCCTGGCTGATCTCGCCGGCGCCGGTGCGGATGTCGCCGGCGTTGCCGGCCACCACCTTCAGGGTCTCCTGCAGGCGCTGCATGGCGGCGTTGAAATCAGCCCGCAGCTTTTCATACTCGGCCGAGAATTCCTGCTCCAGGCGGAAGGTCAGGACGCCGCTGGACAGCTTTTCCAGGCCCATGCCGATGTCGCGCACCACCCGGGCCTGCTGCTCGGTGGCCTGCGTGCGCGCGCGCTCGTTGCGCTCGCGTTCTTCCTCGATGGATTTGCGCTGCCGCTCGGCCTCTTCCGCCGACTGCATCCCCGAAACGGCGTCCTTGAACACCAGCAGCGCCTGCGCCATGGCACCCAGCTCATCCGTGCGATCGGCCATGGGCACTTCGGTCGCCAGCTGACCGGCGGCCAGCGCCTGCATGCACACCTGCAGTTCATTCACGGGCGCAAGCACGCGGCGCAACAGGATGATCGCGGTCGCCACGATGGCCGCCACCATGCCGGCAACCATCAGGCTGAGGGCGATCGAGGCGACCGAGGCGAAATGCTTGGCGGCGAGCACCTCATTGGCGGTACGGGCCGCAAGCGCCCCGAAAAAGGCATCGACCGGCTCCATGACACTGGCCTTCGACTGCTGGTACTCCTGTGAGTACAGCAACTGGCGCGCGAGCGCCGGGTCCGGCGCTCCCTTGAGCGTATAGCCACCCTTGGCGTCGATGAACTGACCCTTCATGGCATTCATCGCCCGCGTCTCGAGCTTCACCAGCGTGTCGGAGTTCGCCTTGGCCTCCTGCAGCTTCTCGAGCTCGCCGGCGGTGAAGCCCGCGTCGCGCATCGACTGCAGCAGTGACTTGGTTTCACCCGCCGGGCGGGGCGCCTTCCCGTCCGCGGTCACGAGGTCCCAGTAGATGCGGTACGGCTGCTGCGGCCGCGCCACCTGGCCCTCCCGCATCGCAAGCACCGTCTGGTACTGCTGCTCGAAGCGGGCGTCGCCGGTGCTGGCGAAGCTGCGCGCCATGCGCGTGAGGTCATCCGAACCGTGGCGGAACTCGTCGGCCAGCAGGTACGACTGGTACTGGCTCTGGAACGCGGCATTCACGCGGGCATGCGCCCGGCTCTGCAGGGCCGCCGCCGCGATGACCCCGGCCACGCACACCAGGTTTACAGTCATCAGCATTGAGAACGTTCGCTTGATGGAATTCTGACGGGCCATGATCTTCCTGAGGGCTCGGCGGCATTACGCCGCACTCGGATTGAAGAGAGGCTCCAATATAGACAGCCGCAGCGGACGGGTATGTGGACTGCGCCCATTTTTGCAACCACGGGGTGTGATGCAGAGAGAAAGCGCAATCAATCGAGGCTGATTCGGTTCGAATTATGTCAATCGGAAGCGCGGGCGCGAAATCACAGCCACAGCCACACGGACTTCGTTTTCAGGCGATTGATGTACTCGGGGTCCGGTGCCGATTCCGGTTCCCGCCAATGACCGTCGAACACCGGGATCGGCGTGATGTCGATGCCGCTCTCCAGGTACAGCGTCAGCGCATCCCAGCCCATGTCGATGCTGACGCCGGCGGGGTCCTGGATCTCCTGGCACAGCACCACCACGAGGTTCACCCCGCCACCGCGCCGCAGGACCCCGGCCGCGAAGCCGTCGTAGGCGGCGGCGCCCCGGATTGCATACCGCTCGGACAGCCGGGCCATGAAGATGCGGATCGCATCCACGGGGCTGCGGGCCTGCGGTGGAGCATCAACGCGCACTGATCAGCCGACGCCACCCGGCATAGATTTCCGGTGCCTCCGCCCCTGCCACCGGTGCATGGCGGATCCGCATCGACTGTTCGGCGAAGGGCAATGCCAACTCGCGCCGCACGCCTTCCGTGGACAGGCCGAAGGGTTCGCCATCGGCGTTGGAATAAGCAAAAGCGACCGCGGTGACACCCGCCATCCGCATCGCCGCCATGCACATCGGGCAGGGCTGGCCGCTGGCATAGACCACGCACCCTGAAAGATCCGGCGATGCGAGCCTGCGGCTGGCGGCCCGGATGGCACCCAGCTCGGCATGGGCAGTGGGATCATTGGTGGCGAGGATCTCGTTCACGCCGGTCGCGATCACCGCGCCGTCCTTCACCACCACCGCGCCGAACGGCCGCCCGCCTTGCGCGACGTTCTCCCGCGCCAGATCGATCGCGGTGCGCAGGAACCGGTCTTCATCGTCCATCATCACCCCGGCTTCACTGGTTCGCCTGGCGCGGGGACATCTGCTCGCGCCACCTGGACTCGTAGCATATGCCGACAACAGGTTCCGTGCCCACGGCCGGCCCCGCCCCCGGCAATGCGAAGCCGCGGGCGCGGAACCGGCCCGCGCCCGCGCCCGCGAAGATCAGGCGGTTGCGGCCCGCGCGAACTTGCCGCTGTTGAAGTCATCGATGGCCTGGTGGATTTCGGCCTCGCTGTTCATCACGAACGGCCCGTAGCCGACGATCGGCTCATCGATGGGTTCACCGGTCAGCACCAGCAGCTTCGCCTCACCGTCAGCGTGCAGCCGCACCTCGCCGCCCTCGCGGCTCAGCAGCACCATCTGCGCCTCCCCCGCACCCGCGCTGCCATTGACGGTGACATGGCCACCCAGCACCACCAGCATCGCGGTATGCCCCGCGGGCAGCGCCAGCGACAGGTCCGCGCCGTCGTTCAGCCGCAGGTCCCAGACATTGATCGGGGTGAAGGTACGGGCGGGTCCCTTCGCCCCCGGCATCTCCCCCGCGATCACGCGGGCCACACCCGCTCCGCCCGGCAGCTCGACGTCCGGAATGTCGGCGGCGGTAATGGCCTGATAACCGGCCGGTGCCATTTTGTCCTTGGCGGGAAGGTTCACCCACAGCTGCACCATCCGGAATGGGCCACCCGTCCTGCCGAAGGCGGGCGAGTGATACTCCTCATGCAGGAGGCCCCGGGCTGCCGTCATCCACTGCACGTCGCCCGGACCGATGGTGCCGCCGTTGCCGGTCGAATCCCGGTGCTCGACCTCACCCTCGTACACGATGGTCACGGTCTCGAAGCCGCGGTGTGGATGCTGGCCCACGCCCCGCCGCCGGCTCGTCGGCGTGAAGCTGTGGGGACCTGCGAAGTCCAGCAGCAGGAACGGGCTGACGGCACTGCCCTGGCTGTTGTAGGAAAAGAGCGAGCGCACCGGGAAACCGTCACCCACCCAGTGCTGGTCCGGATTGCCGTAAATACCCAGGACGCTTTTCATGATGTCTTTCCTTTGCCCCGCCTTGGAGAGCCGTCTGTGGAACAGCATATGGGCGCACCAATCACAGTGGTAGATTGCTAAAATGGACTGTATGTCCTATTAATAGGACAATGCAGGACCTGAACGACCTCTACCTGTTCGTGCAGGCCGCCGACCATGGCGGATTCGCCGCAGCCGCGCGGGCCCTGGGAATGCAGAAGTCACGGCTGAGCCGAAGGATCGGCCTGCTCGAGGACCGGCTCGGCGTCCGGCTGATCCAGCGCTCGACGCGGCGCTTCGCGGTCACCGAAATCGGCCAGGAGTACTACCACCGCTGCGTCGCCATGCTGGTGGAGGCCGAGGCGGCACAAACGGTCATCGACCAGTCACGGGCCGACCCCTGCGGCGTGGTCAGGCTCAGCTGCCCCACCGGCCTGCTCAATTTCCAGTTCGGGGCCCTGTTCGGGCGCTTCATGGCGCGCTACCCCGACGTGCAGTTGCAGGTCGAAAGCACCAACCGCCGGGTCGATGTGATCGGCGAGGGCTTCGACCTCGCGATCCGGGTGCGTCCGCCGCCGCTGGCGCCCAGCGATCTGGTCATGCGCCGCTTCGATGAACGCACCCTTCGCATCGTCGCCAGCCCGGAGTTGCTGCGGACCCGCACGATTTCGCTGCCGGCTGACCTCGCGGGAATTCCCAGCCTGGATTTCGGTCCGGCCGGTGGCGAGCACCGCTGGCGCCTGTTCCATGCCGACGGCGCCGTCGCCGAAGTCCACCACACCCCGCGGCTGATCACCGACGACATGGCGCTGCTGCGTGACGCCGCGCTCGCCGGCACGGGTGCCGTGCGCCTGCCGACGCTTGCGGTCTGGAACGATCTGCAGCAGGGCCGGCTGGTGACGGTGCTGCCCGCTTGGCGGCCGTCGAATGAAATCGTGCACGCGGTGTTTGCCTCGCGTCGCGGCCTGCTGCCCTCGGTACGGGCACTGCTGGATTTCCTGGCGGACGGGTGCGCCGCGCAGCGGCATCAGATAGCCGAGTCCGGCACGGAGTGACTGCCGCCACCCCTTCAGGTGGCTGCGCAGATAGTCCGCCAGCACCACCGCCTGGTTGTGCTCCTCGTCGTGCGCGGCGTACAGCTGAGGTCAGCGGGCACTGCTTCGACAGCGCCGCAAGCTGCGCTACCGCATCAGGATGAGGCCGCGGGCCCGCAGCAGGCGCATCCAGGGCCCCAGGTGGAACAGGGCCATCAGCAGGTACATCGCGGCCATACCCGTAAGCGGCGTGGCATGGGGCGCCGTCATGCACAGCATGCTCATTGAATCCATGCGCGCCGCCACCTGTACCACGGCCATGGCGCCGAAGGTTGGCGCGGCCGCCAACCCCAGCCAGCGCGTGATGCCGGACGCCGCAGCGCTGCGGCGTCCGACCGGATCATGGCCGGCAGTCATCACGCCACCTGCCCGTACCTGTCATGGTGCCGCCACCACACGCCCTGCTCATTGCGTCCCCTGGGCGCACGGTCCAGCCATTGGTACATGCCCCACAGCCCGTCGAGCCCCCGGGCATAGGTCGAGTAGGTGTGGTAGACGACGCCGCTGTCCAGCACGAATGCGCTCATCCCGGGCCGCTCCCGCACATAGGCCGCCGGCTCGACCCCGGCGGGGGCCGCGCTTGCGATCACGGCCGGCGGCAACCGCGCCTGCGTCATGGCGTGCCCGCGGCTGTAGTTGTACTCGCTGTCGCCGGTCCGCTGCTGCTCCTCGGTGATGGAAACATTGAAGTCGTAGTTGAAATCCCCCGCCAGCGCGCAGGCCCAGGGGAAGCTCCAGCCCATGCGTTGCCTGAAGGCCTGCAGTTTCGGCAAAGGCGCGCGCGACACCGCCGTGAACGCCACATCGTGATGCTCCAGGTGTGGAACGATGCCGTTGAAGCCGTCTGCAATCGATGAGCAGGAAATACACCCGGCCTTGTAGTCCGGACCGAACATGAAGTGATAGACCAGCAGCTGCGACCTGCCCCGGAACAGCTCCCGCAGCACCATCGGACCCTGGTCGGTGTCGAAACGGTAGTCCTTTTCCACACGCACCCAGGGCAGGGCCTGGCGTTGCGCTGCAACCGCATCACTGCGGCGGGTCAGCTCCTTTTCGGCGTTGAGCAGATCCAGCCTGGCCTTGAGCCACTCGTCCCGGGTTCCAATCACACGTGTCGTCATTGATAATTCTCCCGTTGCATTCGGCGCGGGGGTCGCAAGCGATGAGCGCCGGTTCATCGCCCTGGGACAGCCTAATGAGCCTCAGGCGGACGGCGGGAGTGACAAGTGTGTCGGGATTCTGACCGTACGGCATCGTGGACTCCCTGATCACGGCCGCTGCGCGGGCGCTGGCGGCGGGCGATGCCTTCGGCGCGCTCAACCGCATCGCGTTGCGTGACGACCCGCCGGCGCTGGCGCTGCGCGGCATTGCCATGGCGCAGCTCGGCGATCTCGACCGCGCCAGGATGCTGCTGCGCAAGGCAGGCCGGGCATTCAGCGCCAGGGAGCCCATCGCGCGTGCGCGCTGCACCGTCGCCGAGGCCGAGATCGCCTTCGCGGCACGCGAACTCACCTGGCCCGTGAGGGCGCTCGACGCCGCGCGGGCGACCCTCGAGCGCTTCGGCGACGGCGTGAACGCCGCGCACGCGCACCAGCTGCAGGTGCGGCGGCTCATCCTGGTCGGCAGGCTCGACGAGGCTGCAGGCAGCCTGGCCGCCGTCGATCCGGATTCATTCCCACCGGCCTTGCGGGCCATGCACCACCTGATCGCCGCCGGCCTTTCGATGCGCCGCCTGGACACCACGGCGGCGCGGGCCGCACTGGCGCGAGCCGTACAGGTCGCGGTCACTGCCGGCATCCCGGCGCTGGTTGCGGAAGTCGAGGGCGCACTGCAGACGCTTGATGCGCCCGCTGCCCGGCTGGTCATCGGCGGCAAGGAGCAATTCCTGCGCCTGGCGGATGTCGAGGCGCTGTTCCGGTCGAAATCACTGGTCGTGGACGAATGCCGGTACGCCGCGCGATGCGGGCCGGTCGTCGTGCCGCTGGCGCGGCGGCCGGTGCTGTTCACGCTGCTGCGCGCGCTTGCGCAAGGCTGCCCGGGTGACGTATCGCGCAGTGCCCTGCTGGCCCGCGCCTTCCGGGTCAGGCGCGGTGACGAATCACACCGGGCCCGGCTTCGGGTCGAGATCGGCCGACTGCGCAGGATGCTGCGGCCACTTGCCGACATCACCGCAACGAAGCACGGCTTCTCGCTGCTGCCACGGGGCGGACGCGAAGTGGTGATCCTGGCGCCGCCGGTCAATGAGGAACACGCCACGGTGCTGGCGCTCCTGGCCGACGGCGAGTCCTGGTCGAGTTCGGCACTCGCGGTGGCGCTGGGCGCAAGCCAGCGCACCGTCCAGCGCGCGCTCGAACAGCTTGCCGCCCGCAACAAGGCGCAGTGGTTCGGTCACGGCCGCGCACGGCGCTGGATCACCCCGCCGGTGCCTGGATTCGCGACGAGCTTGTTACTCCCCGCCCCGCTGCCGGACGGCTAGGATGACTTCATGAAACAGCAACCCGCGCAGATCATCCGCGAGTATCCGCTCAGCCCCGCGGTGGAGCGCGTCAACGGCGTGTCCTATGACGGCCGCAACATCTGGGCCGCCGTCGGCGACACGCTCAACGCCATCGACCCGGAAAGCGGCGCGACCGTACGGTCCATCGACGTCCCCGCGCATGCCGGCACCGCCTTCGACGGCCAGCACCTGTTCCAGGTCGCCGCAGGATGCATACAGAAAATCGACCCCGGCAGCGGCCGCGTCCTGTCGACGATCCCGGCGCCCGAAGGCGGGGCGGCCGGCCTCGCCTGGGCCGAAGGCTCGCTGTGGGTGGCGCAATACCGCGCCCGCAAAATCCACCAGCTCGATCCGCGCGACGGCCGGATCCTGCGCACCATCGAGACCCGGCGCTTCGTGACCGGTGTCACCTGGGTGGGTGAAGAACTCTGGCACGCCACCTGGGAAGACGAGCACAGCGACATCCGCCGCATCGACCCGCAGACCGGCGAGGTCCTGGAACAGCTGGACATGCCCGCAGGCGTCGTGGTTTCCGGCCTGGAATCAGACGGCGGCGATACCTTTTTCTGCGGCGGCGGCAGCGCCGGCAGGATCAGGGCGGTGCGCAAGCCGAAGCGCTGAGCGGCGCTCATTGACTCACGACCACTGAGCCTGTCGCAACCCGCCACCCTGGCGCGTGGGCGCGTGAGGGTGTCCGGGTGCCTGGGCGCATGGGTGCCGCCAAGGTGCCGCCAAGGTGCCGCCAGAGCTCATGTACAGTCTCGCAGTATAGATACCCATTACATTGACAGTGATGTTTAATACATACATAATCATTCACTGAAAATAATAAATGGGACGCATGATCACTGCAGGACAGATGCGGGCTGCGCGCGCACTGCTTTCGCTCGATCAGCGCGAGCTGGCCGAACGCTCGGGCCTTTCACTGCCGACCATCCAGAGAATGGAGGCCAGCGAGGGCGTCATCCGCGGCAACGTTGATTCCCTGATGAAGCTGGTGGCCGCCCTCGAAGCGGCAGGCATCCAGCTCATTGGCGAGGGTGCAGCGAGTCCGGGTGGAGGCCGCGGGGTCCGCCTGAAAGAGTAGCGCGATGAAAACCACGCTTTTCAGCGCGCGGGCAACGCAAGCCTCGCAGACCCGGCGACCGGGCGCACCATGATGCCCACGGTGCTGGTGGGGATCGCGGGCCTGCTCGGCGTGTCGGCGCTGTCGCTGCTGCTGATCCACCATCGCGCCGCCACGCTGGCAGTCTATGGCGCCTGCCTGGCCTTTTCGCTTGCACTGGGCACCGTGGCAGTGCTGTCCATCGGCCAGGCACCCTCTGAGACCACGCTCCCGCTGGGGCTGCCCTGGCTGGGCGCGCACTTGCAGCTCGACCCGCTGGCCTGCGCCTTCCTTGCCATCATCGATGCCGGCGCCGCAGCGGCGTCCGTCTATGCGCTCGGGTATGGGCAGCACGAAGCAGAGCCCGGCCGGGTGCTGCCCTTCTATCCCGCCTTCCTCGCGGCCATGAACCTCGTGGTGGTCGCCGCCGACGCCTACAGCTTCCTGTTCGCCTGGGAGCTCATGTCGCTGCTGTCCTGGGCACTGGTGATGACGCGTCACCGCGCCGCGAAAACCACCCGCGCGGGATTCATCTATCTGCTCATGGCGAGCTTCGGCACCTTCGCCCTGCTGTTCGCCTTCGGACTGCTGGCAGGCACGCACGGTGACTACGCCTTCGCGGCGATCCGCGCGCATCCGCTCTCCCCCTGGCTCGCGGGGCTCGCGCTCGTGCTGACCATGGTCGGCGCCGGCTCCAAGGCGGGGCTCGTGCCGCTGCATGTCTGGCTGCCGCTGGCGCACCCGGCGGCGCCCAGCCATGTATCGGCACTGATGAGCGGGGTGATGACCAAGGTTGCGGTTTACGCGTTCCTGCGGATCGCCTTCGATCTCATGGGGCCCCCGGCCTGGTGGTGGAGCCTGCCGGCCCTGCTGCTCGGCGGTGCGACCGCGGCACTGGGCGCGCTGTACGCGCTGATGGAAACCGATCTCAAGCGTGTACTGGCCTACAGCACCATCGAGAACATCGGCATCATCTTCGTCGCCGCGGGCCTGGCACTCGCCTTCAAGGCCGGCGGTTTCGCCGGTGCCTCCGCGCTGGCACTGAGCGCCGCGCTGTTCCACGGGCTCAACCACATGCTGTTCAAGAGCACCCTGTTCTTCGGTGCCGGCACGGTGATCGTCGCGACCGGGGAACAGGACATGGAACGGCTGGGCGGCCTGATCCACCGCATGCCGGTCTCATCGGCCGCCGTGCTTGCCGCCAGCATGGCGATCGCGGCATTGCCGCCATTCAACGGGTTTGCCTCCGAATGGCTGATCTTCCAGAGCATCCTGGTCAGCCCGCAACTGCCGCAAACCGGCCTGAAGCTGCTGGTCCCCGCCATCGGCGTGCTGCTCGCCCTGGCCGCGGCGTTCGCCGCTGCCTGCTTCGTGCGCGCCTTCGGCGCCACCTACCTGGGACGCGCCCGCACACGCGCCGCCGCCCAGGCCCATGAGGGCGACCGCTGGTCACTGGCGGCGCTGCTCGCTTGCGCAGTCCCGTGCCTGCTGGCCGGCGTATTCCCTGGCCGCGTGATCGACTGGCTGCAACCGGTGACGGCTGCCCTGGTTGCCGGACAGATGCCGCCGCAGATGAATATTCCCTGGCTGTCGATCGTGCCGGTGTCGGCCGGCCGCAGCTCCTACAACGGCCTGCTGCTGTTCGCCTTCATGGCCGCGGCCGCGGGCCTGGTCGCCATCCTGGTCCGCCCGCGCGCGCGCGCGGATCGCCGGGCGCCCTTCTGGGATTGCGGCTACGCGGGGCTCGGCGTCGCCGCGCAATACTCGGCCACCAGCCTGGCCCAACCTATCCGACGGGTGTTCGCGACGGTCATGTTCGCCGCGCACGAGCAGGTCGAGATGCCGCCGCCCGGCGATACGCGGCCGGCAATCCTGCGGCGGTTCCGGCGCGACCCGGTGTGGGACTTCCTGTATGCGCCGATCGCAGGCGCTGTGGGCACCGCCACAACCTTCCTGAACCAGACGCAGTTCCTCACCATCCGCCGCTATCTCAGCCTGGTGTTCACGGCCCTCGTCATCCTGCTGGTGGTGCTCGCGCTATGGGGATGATGTCCGCGCTGGCGGCCCAACTCGCGCAGATGCTGCTGGTGCTGGCGCTGGCCCCGGCGCTGACCGGTGTGACACGCAGGATGAAGGCGCGCCTGCAGCGCCGGGTCGGCCCGTCGATCCTGCAGCCCTACCGCGATCTCAGGCGCTTGTTCCACAAGGAGGTCGTCCTTGCCGACGGCAGTTCCTGGCTGTTCCGCGTCGCACCCTCCCTGGTCTTTGCCACCACCTGGGTGGCGGCTGCACTCGTTCCGACCTTCCAGGCTGGCCTGCCCTTCAGCTGGGCCGGCGACCTGATCGCCATCGTCGCATTGCTCGGCACGGCGCGCTTCATCCAGGCCGTTGCGGCGCTCGACACCGGGACCGCATTCGGCGGCATCGGCGTCAGCCGCGAACTGATGATCGCCTCCCTGGCCGAGCCGGCCATGATCATGGTCGTGTTCACGGTCGCCCTGGTCGCCGGGTCGACGCAGCTGTCGACCATCGCGGCCTTCATGGCGGGCATGGGGGGCCTGCGCGTTTCGCTCGCCATGGCGCTCGTCGCCCTCATCCTGGTCGCGCTGGCGGAAAACGCCCGCATCCCCGTGGACAACCCCGCAACCCACCTGGAAGTGACGATGGTGCACGAAGCCATGGTGCTGGAGTATTCCGGCCGGCACCTGGCGCTGATCGAGTGGGCGGCGTCACTCAAGCTGCTGCTCTACATCTCCATCATCGCCTGCATCTTCTTTCCGTTCGGCCTGGTCCTCGATGACACCGGGGTCGCCGCCTATGCGCTCGCTCTGGTGGCCTACCTTGCGAAGGTGACGATCTCCGGCCTGCTGCTGGCAACGCTGGAAACCGCGATCGCCAAGATGCGGGTGTTCCGGGTCCCGAACCTGCTCGGGATCGCGCTCATGCTCGGCCTGCTGGGCACCCTGCTGCTGTTCGTATCGGGAGGCATGTGATGTCGCCGCTGGCGTTCGACATCGCCCACCTGTTTGCCGGCGGCCTGGTGCTAGTGAGCTTCATGATGCTGTACCAGGACCGGCTGCTGCCGCTGATCAACGTGCTGTCGCTGCATTCGCTGCTGCTGGCCCTGTCGGTCGCGTGGCAGGCGCACGTCCAGGACAAGCCCGACCTGTACGTCACGGCCGGCATCGCCCTCGGCTTCAAGAGCATCGTCATCCCGATGGCGCTGCGGCGCATGGTGGTGCGCATGGAACTGCACCGGCAGATCGAGGTTGCCATCGGCACCGGCATGACCATGCTGCTGGGCATCGGGCTGGTGGCGCTGTCGATGGCCCTGATGCTGCGTGCGACGGCCGGCGACAGCGCCCTGGTGCGCGAGGACGTGGCGCTTGCGCTGTCCGTCGTGCTGCTCGGCCTCCTGATCATGGTGACCCGCCGCAACGCCGTCAGCCAGGTGATCGGCTTCATGTCGATCGAGAACGGGCTGATCCTGGCGGGCACCGGCGCGCGCGGCATGCCCCTGGTGGTGGAGATCAGCGTCGCGTTTTCGGTCCTGATCGCCTTCATCGTCATCGGCATCTTCCTGTTCCGCATCCGGGAACGCTTCGACACCGTCGACCTGCAGGCATTGGACCGCTTCCGCGGCGAGCAGCCATGAACATCCCGGCCTTCAATCCCATCACCGCGCTGCTGCTCACCTCGCTGGGCGCGGCCACGGTGCTCGCCGTCGTGCGGGACTACCGCTGGTCGGCGCGGTTGAACATCCTGGCCAGCCTGGTGGCGCTGCTGTTCGCGCTGCTGCTGTTCCACGGCCGGCCACCGGCCGACGACCTGCTGCTCGCCGACGACCTCAACGTGGTATTCATCGCCCTGAATGCCTTCGTCGGCTTCACCACCAGCGTCTTCAGCGCCCGCTACATCGGGCATGAACTCGAGACCGGGCGCCTGACGCCGGGCTACCTGCGCTTCTACCACGTGATGTTCCAGCTGATGATGTTCGGCATGAACCTGGCGCTGACGGCCAACAACATCGGCCTGATGTGGGTCGCCATCGAGCTTGCCACCCTCTCGACCATCATGATGGTGGGCATCTATCGCACCCCGGAAGCGCTGGAGGCCGCCTGGAAGTACTTCATCCTGGGCAGCGTGGGCATCGCACTGGCGCTGTTCGGCACCATCCTGGTCTATCTGGCCGCGGTCGCGGGCATCGGCGAGGGCATGGGCGCGATGGCATGGACCAACCTGCTGCGCCACGCGGCCACGCTCGATCCTTCCTTGCTGAACATCGCCTTCATATTCCTGCTGCTGGGCTACGGCACCAAGGTCGGCCTGGCCCCGATGCATGCCTGGCTGCCGGACGCCCATGCCGAGGGGCCGACGCCGGTCTCCGCCGTGCTCTCCGGGCTGCTGCTGAACGTGGCGCTGTACGCGCTGCTGCGGTTCAAGATCATCGTCGCCTCGAACCCGGGCACGATCCCGGTCGGGCCGCTGATGATCACTCTCGGCCTGGGCTCCCTGATCTTCGCCGCCTTCATGCTCTACCGGCGGCGCGACATCAAACGCCTGTTCGCCTATTCGTCGATCGAGCACATGGGGATCGTGGTCTTTGCCTTTGGCATGGGCGGGCCGCTCGCCAGTTTCGCAGGCCTGCTGCAGATGACCATGCACAGCCTGACCAAGTCGGCGATCTTCTTTTCGGTCGGGCACATCGCCCAGGTGAAGGGCACCCAGAGGATCGCCGATATCCGCGGCCTGACCAGCAGCCACCCGCTGCTGGGCTGGACGCTGGTCGCGGGGGTCGTCGCGATCGCGGGACTGCCGCCCTTCGGCGTCTTCATGAGCGAGTTCCTGGTGATCACCTCGGCCTTCGCGCGGGCGCCGTTGCTTGCCGCCCTCGCGGCGTTCGGGCTGCTGGTCGCGTTCGGCGCATTGCTGCTGCGCCTGGGCTCCCTCGCCTTCGGCGATCCCGGCGGACCCGTGACGCCGGTACGTGCGTCCTACCTGCCGGTGTTCGCACACCTGGGCCTGGTGCTGGTGGGCGGACTCTACCTGCCGGGCGCCATGGTGGCCTGGTTTCAGAATGTCGCCGGGCTGCTCAAATGACAGCGCACGAGGCACACCCGGGTGATCCGTTTGACAACCTGGACGGCCGGACCATTGCCGGGCATCGCCCCTGGCCCAGGATGGAGGTCCGGGCGGACACCTGGACGGCAGCGGCGGATCGACTGGGCCGTGGCCACCTCGCCCTGCTGGGGTTATGGGGGGACGCACAGGCGGTTCATATGGCCATCGCGGACGCCGGTTCCCCGGATCGCATCCGGGTGTTGAGCCTTGCCTGCCCGGACAGCCACTATCCGGCGGTGGGGCGTCTGCACCCGCCGGCGATCCGGCTGGAGCGCGCCGCCGCCGACCTGTTCGGACTCGTCCCGGTCGGCCTGCCCGACGCCCGGCCCTGGCTCGATCACGGTACATGGGGAATGCACGCCCCCCTTGCGGCACAGCCGGCTGACGCCCGGCCCGCCGCGGACTACACCTTCCTGCCCGTCGACGCCGACGACATCCACCAGTTGCCGGTCGGCCCCGTGCATGCCGGCATCATCGAACCGGGGCATTTCCGCATCAGCGCCGATGGTGACACCATCGTGCGCCTGGAAGAGCGTCTGGGATACACCCACAAGGGCGTTGAACGTCTTCTGGAAGGGGCGGACCTCACGCGGGCGGCGCGCCTGGCCTGCCGCTGCTCCGGCGATTCCACCGTGGCCTATGGGCTGGCCTTTGCCCAGGCCGTGGAATCGGCGCTCGGCTGGCAACCACCCACCCGCGCCGTCCACTTACGCGCCTTGATGGCGGAGATGGAGCGCCTCGCCAATCACCTGGGCGATGTCGGCGCGATCTGCAACGACGGCGGCTTCGCCATCCTGCTCGCCCATTGCTCCGTCCTCAGAGAGCAGGTGCTGCGCGAAGCCGCGGCCTCGTTCGGGCACCGGCTGATGATGGACCGCATCGTGCCCGGCGGCGTGGCCGCGGACCTCGATGCCGCCGGCGCCGCGCGCATCGTGGCGCTCGTCGCGGACATCCGCCACCGCTTTCACAGACTCGTCGGGCTTTACGACAGCACCGCATCGCTGCAGGACCGGACGGTTGGAACCGGAATCCTGCGGGCGGACCTGGCCCGTCGGTTTGCCGCCGGCGGGTTCGTCGGGCGCGCCTCCGGACGGCGTTGCGACGCACGCCGCCAGCCCGGCTATGCCCCCTACGACGCGCTTGATTTCGAGGTTCCGGTGCTGCGCGAGGGCGACGTCAATGCGCGGCTGTGGATCCGCATCCACGAGACAGGGCAATCCCTGCACCTGATCGAACAGATCATCGCCGGGCTGCCCGCCGGGCAGGTGCAGGCCGCGCAGGCAAGGCCCGGTGCCGGGGCGCCGCGGGAAGGCATGGCGCTGGTCGAGGGATTCCGTGGCGACGTCCTAGCCTGGGTCCGGATCGGCCCCGCCGACCGCATCGAGCGCTGCCACCTGCGCGATCCGTCCTGGTTCCAGTGGCCGCTGCTGGAAGCGGCGATCGAAGGCAACATCGTCGCCGACTTCCCCATCTGCAACAAGTCCTTCAACTGTTCCTATTCCGGTTGCGACCTGTAACGGCAGTCTATGCGCAAGACACTCTTTGAAGGCCTCACGCGCCGCCCCCTGACCGACCCGCCGGCCGTCGCGACCGACGCGGAAATCGCCCGCATGGCAGCGGAACTGGACGCCGGCGCCCGCCGGCGGCTCGGCCGCGGCCTGTCCCTGCGGCTGGTCGATGCCGGTTCATGCAATGCCTGCGAACTGGAACTCTACGCGCTGAGCAACCCCTATTACGACCTGGAACGCTTCGGCTTGCGGTTCGTCGCCTCACCGCGCCACGCCGACGTGCTGCTGGTCACCGGTCCTGTGACGAAGAACATGCGCGCGGCGCTGCTGCGCACCCATGACGCCATGCCAGCGCCCAAATGGGTCGTCGCCGCGGGGGATTGCGCCGCCTGCGGCGGGCCCTATGCCAACAGCTATGCGTGTGAACGCGGCGCCAGCGCGGTGCTGCCCATCGACCTTCGCATCACCGGGTGCCCGCCCACCCCGCACCAGTTGCTGGCGGGACTGCTCGCGCTCATGGCTTTGCCGCCACCACCGGGCGTGACAGAACCTGTGTGATGCCGGCCCCGGCGGCCTTTCCCGCAGCGGGCCAGTCGATCGATGCTGCCGGCTTCCTGCCCGTGGTGACGCCGGACTTGCGGGGCATCGGCCACCACCGTGCATCCCGTCAAGTCGATGGTTTCCACGGCGCACACCAGGCCACGCGGTCGCGGCCGCCCGCCTTGGCGTCGTACATTGCCCGGTCGGCGGCGGCCACCAGTTGCTCGGGCGGGGCATCCGCGGACGGCACCAGCACCGCGACCCCGACGCTGATCGTCACATGCGGCGCCAATGGCGAAGCCGGATGGACCAAGGACTCCTCCGCCACCGCACGCCGCAGCGCCTCGGCCTGCGCAATCGCGGCCTCCAGGGTGCGCCCCGGCAGCAACAGCACGAACTCCTCGCCGCCATAGCGCGCGACCAGGTCGTGTTCCTCCACCGCGAAGCGCTCGCAAATCCGCGCCAGCAGGCGCAGGCATTCATCGCCGCGCAGATGCCCCGCGGAATCATTGAGCGCCTTGAAGTAATCGGCATCCACCAGCAGCAGTGCCAGTGGCGCGCTGTCGCGCCCCTGCCGCGCCCAGACCTGCGCCAGCCGGGCATCAAACTGACGGCGGTTGGCAATCCCGGTCAGTGCATCGCGCATCGACAACCGCTCCAGCTTGCGGTTGGCCTCGGTGAGTTCGTCGGCCATGCGCGCGAAGTGGATCGCGGCGGCGACCAGATCGGCGACCGCGTCAAATACCGCGCAGGACTCCGGGCCGAAGAAATCAGTGCGGGCGCATTCCAGGTTGAGTACGCCATGCAGGCGGCGGCCGTGCCGAATCGGAACCAGGTACTCGGACCGCGCGGTGGCATTGCCCGGCACGTAATCCGGATCGGTCGAGGTATCGGGAATCAGGTGCGGTCGCCCCAGCTGCACGCACCGACCGGCCGCGCCGACCGTGACCGGCCATTCGCCGGTCACCGCGAGCGGCGAGCGGGTGAATTCGCCGGAGTAGACCTCGTGGACAAATTGCTTGTTGTCGTCGTCGAGCAGCAGCACGCTGACGATGGCAACCGGCAGCTCCGCCACCAGGCAATCGCATATGCCCTGCATGAGCGAGTCCAGGCTCGCCTCCTGCAATGCCTCGCGCGAGATCCGGATCAGAATGCGTGTGAGAGTGGCCTGACGCGCGGACGCATCCTGCGCTTCCCACTGCACGACGCCGGGTTCGATCGCCAGTTTACCCACCGCGTCTCGCGCCATCGCCTTTCCCGTTCCCTGGCATCCCAAGCGGCCACTTCCATGTTGCCCGTTTCTTCCAGAATTCTACACACCGAATCCAGCCCGGATATGCTGCTCTGCAACAATTTTACAATCCATGAATCTGCCGGCCACGGTGTGCTCCGCCTGGACATATTGCTGCCCACGTGACCACCTCTGCCATGGCGCGTACGCACCCGTCCGCCCCTGGCCTTTGACTCAACGAAGACTGGTGTCCCGGAAGGCGAACACGCAGCGCCGACCCGACCGCAGGCGCCAGTGTCCGGAGCGCGCTTCGATGGCAACGCCGGGTACCGGGCGATGCGCTCAGCGGAATGAACAGGTCCGCGCCCGGCGCCGGTGGCGGTCAGCGTGACTCAAGATCGGGAACCCGGCTGCGGCGGACGAACTCGCGTGGCGATGAGCCCCAATGACGCTTGAAAGCGGTACTGAAGGCGCTTTCAGATTTGTAACCTGTCTGCGGAGCCACTTCGGCGATCGTGGCGCCCGGCCGTTTCAATTTATTCGCAGCAAGTGTCATTCGCCAGTCCGACAGATAACCCATCGGGGACTGCCCGACAGCCCGCTTGAATGCCTGGGCAAACGCAGTGCGGGACATCCCTGCGGAGCGCGCCAGTTGCTGCAGACTCCATGCGCGGGCGGGTGCTTCATGGATCGACGACAGAGCCGCCGTTTGCTCAACTGGACGCCGAGCCACGCAACTTTGCTCGAAGACATGGAGAGTGGCGATCTGCTCGACGAGGCGTCCGGCGTGCTGGAGATCGCGGTGCACCGCGGCTTCGAAAGACCGTTCCTGGAGTTCTTCGCGCGTGTTGATCGCAGCGACGACGCCGCCTGCGGGTCGGCCATGAGGGCCGCCGAGCGCGTCGTCGTCGAGACGGCGTCGCCTGCTACTTCCGCGACATCGCCGAGCAGGTGCTGGCCCGCAAGACCATCGAGGACTCGCAGGCCAGCCTGCGCCAACTGAACGAAAGCCTGGAGCAGAAGGTCACGGAAGACGATCGGCGCGGGGGTGGTCCACAACGGGCGCTCGTGACCGCCGCGCAACAGGGCGCGCAGCGCGCGGCCCTCCTGACGCGCCAGCTCCTGGCGTTCTCCCGCCGACAGCCGCCCTTTTGGGTTCAAAACAAAACCAAAGCTTAACCGTGCGCGACCTGGAGTTGTATTCTATGCCATTGCCTGGAAAGCCCGTGTCGTCGGCGCAGACCGAGAGCTTTCGAAGCTGACCGCTCTGCGGTTCGGCGCGCACGGCATGATCCGCGCCACTGACGGATGAGTGACGGCGCCCAAAGTCGTTGGCGTCCAGTGAGGGATGTTGTGGCCATGCGAACTGGAACTCGTTCCCCGACCTATCGCCGATGGTTCGGGTCTTCAGCGCCGCTGGCGCTCTTGCTTGTGCTGGCCGGCGCGTCGCGCGCCCAGGCCCAATCGGTGTCGGGGACTGGCGACGTGAGCCCGGCCGCCCCGGTCGCGCCTGGATCGCCCAGTTGGACGGTCAGCGGCGAGCTGGATGTCGGGAACACGGCCGTTGGCGCCCTGAGCATCAATAGTGGGGGAACGGTCACCAGCGACTCCGCCACTATTGGCGTCAATGCCGGAAGCCAGGGAACTGTCACGGTCTCGGGTGCCGACGGCAGCGGCCACGCCTCGACCTGGACCAACCCGGGTGATTTGGTGATCGGCTACACCGGAACCGGGACGCTGAACATCATGGGCGGCGGCAAGGTAACCGCTGGCACGACCACCATAGGCCTCGACGTCGGTGGCGACAGCCAGTTGACAGTGGACGGGCAAGGTTCGTCCTTCGCCAGCAGCGCGCGGCTCGACGTCGGCGAGTTCGGCTCAGGCCACCTGTTGATACAAAACCGCGGGGCCGTGTCGGATTCAGATTCGATCATCGGCAGCACCTTCCAGGGCGATGCCGTCGTCACCGGCGCGGGTTCGACGTGGACCAGTGCGAACCAACTGACCATCGGCAGTTTCGCCAGCGGCAGCCTTCTTATCGAAAACGGCGCGAGCGTCACCAGCGCCCAAGGCTACATCGGCGCCAGCAACGATGGCTCCGGCGATATCGGCAATGGAACCGTCACCGTGACCGGGGCGGGGTCGAGTTGGTCGATAACAACCTATAATCTCACCCTCGGCAACGAGGGGGGAGCGACCGGCTCGCTCACGGTCTCCAACGGTGGTCTGGTTCAGGCCGCCGGAGGGGTTTTACTGGGTACGAACGCGGGCGCCAGCGGTACCGTGACCCTGCAGAGCGGCGGGGTGCTGGAAACCCCTGTGATAGACGGCGGCAGCGGGACAGCCAGCGTCACCCTCGACGGCGGCGTGTTGCGGGCCACTCAGGACAATCAGACCTTCTTCTACAATTTCGGCGCGCAGACCATCACCCTCGGCGCGAACGGCGGCGTCATCGACACCAATGGCTATGCCATCGGCATCGATCCCGTTCTCGTCGGAGCAGGCGGCTTGACTAAGATTGGCGGGGGCACGCTGGTGCTGACCGGGGCCAACACCTACGCCGGCGCGACGCAAGTGAGCGCGGGCCGGCTGGAGATCGACGGCGACCAGAGCGGGGCTATGGGGCTCACCACGGTGACCACCGGCGCAACGCTGGCCGGGACGGGGATCGTCGGCGGCAACGTCGCTGTCGTCGGCGGCGTGATTGCGCCAGGGACCACAGCCGCGCCGGGAACCCTGACCATCAACGGCAGTCTGAGCCTCGATGCCAATTCGAGCCTGAACTATCGCCTGGGGCAGGCCGGAGCGGTCGGCGGGACGCTGAACGATCTGCTGGTGGTGCACGGCGACCTTACATTGGCCGGCGTGCTCAACGTGACCCAGCCCGCCGGCGGGATGTTTGGACCTGGAGTCTACCGGCTGATCAACTACGACGGCGCCCTGACCAACAACGGCCTGACACTTGGAACCCTGCCGGCTGGCGACTCCAACGTCATCCAGACCTCGATCACGGGCCAAGTGAACCTGATCGACGTCTCAGGCGTGATGAACTTCTGGGACGGGCCGCAGGGTTTGCCCGCCGACAACGTGATCACCGGCGGCGGCGGCGTATGGCAAGTCGGGGGAGCGAGCGTGTGGACCGTGGCCAACGGCCAGGCCAACGGAGCTTTTCAGAACGGCGTCTTCGCCGTCTTCTCCGCAGCGCCGGGCACGGTCACCGTCGACGACAATGCTGGTGGCCCGGTCAGCGTCAGCGGGATACAGTTCGCCTCCAACGGCTACATCATCACCGGCGGGGCGATCGGCCTGGAAGCCGGCGACGCCATCGTCCGCGTCGGCGACGGCGCGTCCGACGGCGCGGCCTTCAAGGCGACCATCGCCTCCGAACTGACCGGCACCGGCCAGCTGGATAAGACCGACCTCGGCACGCTGATTCTGACCGGCGCCAACAGCTACACTGGCGGCACGAAGATCTCCTCCGGCACGCTACAGATCGGCAATGGCGGGGCGGCGGGCTCGATCCCGGGCGACGCGGAGGTCGAGGGAACCCTGGCTTTCGACCGCTCGGACGTCTGGGCCTTCGGCGGCGCGATCTCAGGGGCCGGCCAGGTCCAGCAGATCGGGACGGGGACGACCGTACTGAGCGGGAACAGTTCAGCCTTCTCCGGCCAGAGCCAGGTCATGGCCGGCACACTGGAGGTCGACGGCGTGCTCGGCGGTTCGACGCAGGTGCTGCAAGGCGGCCGGCTCGCGGGGGTCGGCCAGGTCGGCCCGACGAGCAACAGCGGCGTGATCGCACCCGGGGCCGGCGGGTTTGAGACCCTGACCGTCGCGGGCGGCTACACCGGACAGGGCGGCAACCTTGACATCAAGACCCAGCTGGGCGGCGACAGCTCGCCAACCAGTCGCCTGGCGGTGGCGGGCGCCACTTCAGGCGTCACATCAGTCACGGTGACCAACGTCGGCGGCCGGGGCGCGCAGACCCAGAAAGGCATCGAGGTGGTGCAGGTGAACGGTGCTTCGGGCGGCCAGTTCACGCTAGCCAACGGCGACTACGTCTTCAAAGGCCAATCCGCCCTGGTGGCCGGCGCCTATGGCTATGTCCTGCGGAAGGACCCGGCCGACGGGAGCTGGTACCTGCGCTCGTCGCTGCCGGGTCCGGGCGGAACGAGCATTCCGCTCTACCAGCCTGGCGTGCCGATCTATGAGGCCTACGCCAGCATGTTCCTGTCGCTGAGCCAAGCTCCAACCTTGCTTGAGCGGGTCGGCGATCGTCGCTACGACCCGGCGGACACCGATCATGGCGGAGTATGGGCCCGTCTGGAGGGGACGAGCAGCCGCCTGGAGCCGTCGGACTCCCTCACGGGAGTCCATCAGGATATCAATAGCTGGAAGATGCAGTTCGGCGTCGACAGGATGCTGCTCGGCGCGCAGGACGGCGCGCGGCTGGTCGGCGGCCTGAATGCCCAATTCGGCACGGCCGGCGCCCAGGTCTCGTCGACCTATGGCGGCGGCAATATTGACACCAGGACCTACGGTCTCGGCGCGACCTTGACCTGGTATGGCCAGCACGGCGTCTATGTGGACGCCCAGACCCAAACCATGTGGTTCCAGAGCGATCTCAGCTCGAAACTGGCCGGCCGCCTCGCCAACGGCGATATAGGGCATGACTATGGCCTCAGCGTCGAGACCGGCAAGGCCTTCGCCGTGGCGGGGAATCTTTCCCTTACTCCGCAAGCGCAATTGAGCTACGCCTCGACCGGCTTCGGCAGTTTCAACGACCGGTTCGGCGCCAACGTCGACAGCGGCAGGGGCGACAGCCTGCTGGGCCGGGTCGGTCTGGCGCTCGACCACAAGCGCAGCTGGCAGGACGGCGCCGGCCAGACCCACCAACTCAGCCTCTATGGAATCGTCAATTTCAAGTACGAGCTCCTCGACGGGACGGATGTGCTGGTATCGGGCACGCCCTTCGCCGGACGCGAAGGGCGCAGCTGGGGCGGTTTCGGCGGCGGCGGGAACTATAGCTGGGGCAATGGTCGATACTCCGTCTATGGGGAAGCGACCGCCGACACCGACCTCTCCGGCTTCGGCAACAGCTATGCCATCACCGCCACTGCCGGCTTCCGGGCGAGGTTCTAGAGCCAATGGACGGTCTGTGCCTTGCGTGCGAGACCTGGAAGCGTTGTGGTTGATGAGGTGCCTGGCGCCAGATTACCGGGCCAGCGCCGCGTTCCGGCACGACCATCCTGAGGCGATTATCGTCGCCAGCGCAGCGTTCGTGCAGTTCTGCCGCGAGCAAGGGCTCGTCGGTGGGATGACCACGGGCTTGTACTTCCGCCCATCGACCCAGGCGCGATCAGGATGTCGATCGCCCGCTGCGAGATGCCGCAGGCCTTTTCCTTCGGCCGCGGATTCCGAAGCGCTGTATCCGTGAGCACGAATGGGTTAGGCGTTCTGAGCGAGTTTCGTCACTTCAGCTCCATCAAGCCGATGCACTCTGACGTGTTCCACGATGGGCGGCCTCACGGGAGGTTCGGTCGGATAGCCATTTTTTGCTGCACAGTAAATCATGGTCGTTGCTGCGGTCGGCCTGCCGCAAGCCAGTGGCCTTCAACGCTGGCCCGACACCGCAGAGTAGAATCCGATCACACTCCCCCGCCTCGCTTCCTCGTCGTCATCCAAGCCCTTGCAGAAGCGTCGGGTGGCCTCGTTCGCGCAATTCGGCGACCGCCTTACCGGTCAACATCCACGGGTCGCCCCTGAGCCGGGATATCAGCTCGACCCAAACGCACTCGAAAGCACGCAGCGCATCGGTGTCGTCGAACCGCACCCTAGCCGGCAACAAGGGCGCGATGTCTTCCGTCAGGCTGCGCGTGAGTTTCTGCAACATGCGCTGCTCGGCTTGCGCACGTGTAATCGACGCGTCTTCGAGAGCAAGCTAATGGTTGAAGCTGGCCACCAACTTGGCCACGTCCATGCCCAACTGCTCCAACCCCTGGGCCAAGTCGAACAGGTCGCGGTTCTTGCGTCGTTGCAGCAGCGCGCGACTGATGATCAGATCCTGCTCGACCTGACGGAAATCGGGCCACGGCGCCGAGGCGCTCCAAGCTTGAAGGAAGGCTTGGGGAATCAAAAATCGACCTCCACGTGCTCATTGATGACGAGAAGCCACTCGGGCGCTTTCTCGTGCAGGTCGGACAGTCCTTCCACCAGTGGCTTCACGGACGGGTCCAGCAATGCCATCGTCTTGGCCTTCCTGGCAAACGGACGCAATGCCTCGGCCTGTTGTAAGTGCCCTGCACGCTCCAACAGATAACCCAGGCGTCGCACCGAGGAGTTCTCGTAGTGGGTCGCGATTGAAGCGAGCACTTTGGCCCTTGCCTGCCCGCCCAAGTCCTGGGCGATCTGCGCAAGGCCATTGATGCCCGCCGACTTGTGGAAATAGCGCGCGCAGTCCAACAGCGTCAGCTCTTGGCCAGCGACTTTCGCAAAGCCGGCCTCGCTCTTGATCGAACCTAACCAGTCGGAGCGATTGACCTGACGGAACGCGGAAGGACTTTGATAGACGAAATCCACGCGCTGACGACCCACCTCGAACCCGCGTATCTGCTTAGGCACGATGACCTGGAAAACCATCGCAGCTTGATGCGATGAACCGTGGAAAGCGGCGGCGCGCAGCAAGGCCACGCGGTAGTCCAATTTCAGGCTCTGCATCAACGGGTCGATCCAGCGCACCGGATCGGGTGCACCGAGCGTCCGATCTTCCGGGCGCAAGATCAGGTAAAAACCCCGCCGGGGATTGGCCAAGCGCCCTTTCTTGACCTGCCGCAGCAACGCGACGCTCAGCGGATGCGACGCCAGACCGAGCGCAGCCTGCGCCTCCTCTCGCGTGAAGTAGGCGCGTCCGCGAACCAAGTGCTCATCGAGGTATTGGTCGATTGCCACCATTCCCGAATCATATGCGCTAGTTGACAGTTTTCGTATATTACCGCATATGATCCGGGAAGCAATCGAACAGTCCCCACCCCCCGGAGGGGCGGGCTACTCATCCCCGGTTTTCCGATGACCAGGAAAAGCAGTTTGGTAGCAAAGATCGGAGGGCCTAATCACTTGCTAAAACGTAATCTGACTGGTTTTTTGAGGAAGCCATCATGATTGCCAACACAGAGGACAAAACACTGTGTCCGTGCGCACCGGCGGAGAAGATCGCCAAAATCCCATACCGCTACGCCAGCGTTGCAGAACCGCGCAGCAATGTCAGGCCAGATCGCCTCATAGAGCGCATTCTTGATCTCGACAACCACGAAGCCAGGGAATTGGACGCTCTCGCTGGCGCAGATTCTGCTTCCTTCGCAAGAGATCCTGCGGGTTTTTGTACCGTTCTACAACAAGCCGTAGCATGCGGATGCGCCGGTCGAGCGAAGTGGTGGCGAAAGACTACGGTAGCGCACTCATGAGACGTGCTCCCCGACTACCGATGCCGCGTCGTCCAGCGACGCTGCATCGGGGTTCAATTCCTCCACCACGTCACGCACCAGGCTGCGCCAGCGCATCGGGTTTCGGCCGAGCTGTTCGACGAACTGCTCGAAGCGCGCCTTGCCCTGTGCACGAGCCGCGTCCTGATGGGCTTCGGGAACCGGCGTGCTGAGGTGTGCATCCTTTAGGTCGAGTTCAGGGGAGAGAAAGAAATCCACCTGACGCTGCAGGCAACCTTGGGATCAGCGGTTGATCAAGTTCTGCATTGCTGCGGCATGGCGGGCACCCTGGACTTCGACGGTGGCAAGCGCCTGCTGGATGCGGCTGAGTTGGAGTGGGCATACCGCCGAGAGCAAAAGCATCGACGTCGGTTCAATCGCCTCCTTGCATAATGTTCTCGACAAACTCGGCGAACAAACGCGCCTTGGTTGTTGCCAGGCGTCCTGTCGGGAACACTGCCCATAGGTCGATGTCGGGAAGCGACCAGTCTTGCAGCAGACGCAGCACATGGCCATCGGCTAGTTCTGGCGCAAACATCCAATCTGATGCGATGGTCAGGCCCATGTGGGCAAGCACAGCGGCGCGGATTCCTTCGGCGGCGCTGAAGCGCGCCCGGCCATGCACCAATACCGATGCTTCGGCGCCAGCACGGCTGAAGCTCCATACACTGCTCAATTGGCTAAAAACGAGCGTTTCGTGATCGGCCAGGTCGGCGGGTACGCGCGGCGTCCCAGCCCTCATGAGGTATTCAGTCGTGGCCAGCACCGAGCGCCGCGATGAAGCCAGTTTACGCGCCACGACTCCCGAATCGGCAAGCGTTCCCATCCTCAATGAAACGTCGATACCTTCAGCGATCAAGTCGATCGTCCGGTCGTCCAGCACTACGTCCACATCAAGGCCGGGATGAGCGTCGAGGAATCGCGGTAAATGCGGGATGACGTGCAGCCGCGCAAACGTGGGGGCTGCTGAGATACGCAGTCGGCCCGATAGTCCCGCGCCAGCGCCGCGTGCGGCCAGCTCGGCTTCGTCCGCCTCCTGAATGGCGACGCGCGCACGCTCGTAGAAACGCAGGCCCGCTTCGGTCGGCGTCAACCCATGCGTCGAGCGCAGCAGGAGCTTCACGCTCAGCCGCTGCTCCAACTGCGCCACGGTCTTGGACACCGCTGGCTGCCCGACATCCAGCACACGTGCAGCGCCGGAGAAAGAACCGGCCTCCACCACCCGCACGAAAGTGGTCATTGCCAGCAAACGGTCCATGTCATTCCTTTTTGGAATAGAGATTATCTCCAGATCATATCTGCCATTCCTTGTAGGAGCTATCCAGAATCTCGATCAACAGTTCACGGGCTGCATCCCCCTTCCACCGCATCCGCACAAGGAAGCCGTCATGATCGAGGTCTACGCCTACACCACCCCCAACAACATCAAGGTACCCATCGCGTTGGAAGAGCTGGAAGTGGACTACACGCTGCATTCCGTCAACGTGAAGCAGGGTGAGCAAAAGCAGGAACACTTTCTCGCACTGAATCCGAATGCCAAGGTGCCGGTGCTGGTAGATGCCGGTACGGTGCCCGGCGAACGCCCCGTACTGAGCGAATCGGCGGCCATCCTGGTGTACCTGGCCGGTTGAACAGCGGCCTGCCGTGCAGCGCGCTATCGCACGCTTCAACGCGCTCGTCGCATCCGCCTGAACATCCGTTCACTCACAACCGAGGAAATAACCATGTCCCGCTTCGATGATTACCGTGATGCCTACCCCAACGCCCGCCTGACCCGTTCGCCTGATGGTGTGCTTGAAATCACTTTGCACACCGACGGGGGTAAGTTGATTTTCAACGGTCACACGCACGAACAGTTTGTCGATCTGTTCCATGATGCAGGCAGCGATCCCGACAACCGTGTGGTGATCCTCACCGGCACGGGAGATGCCTTCATGGACGAAATCAGCCCCGAAGGTTTCGACTTCTTCACGCCGCGCGGCTACGACAAGATTTACCGCGAAGGCAAGAAGGTTCTGACGAACCTGCTCGACATCGAGGTGCCGCTGATTGCAGCGCTCAACGGCCCGGTGCTGCTGCACTCCGAATACGCGCTGCTGGCTGACATCGTGCTGGCCACCCCGGAAACGGTGTTCCAGGACAAGCCTCACTTCGACTTCGGCATCGTGCCCGGCGACGGCGTGAATTTGCTTTGGCCGGAAGTCATTGGCAGCGTGCGCGGCCGTTACTTCATTCTGACCCGCCAGCAGCTCGATGCGCAGACGGCCAAAGACTGGGGCGCGGTGAACGAGGTTGTGCCCGCCGATCGCCTGCTGGCTCGCGCCCGCGAGATCGCCGGCGAACTGGCGAAGCTGCCGCCTCTGACCAGTCGCTACACCCGCATCGCTCTGACCCAAAAGCTGCGCAGGATCATCGACGAAGGCGCCGGCTACGGCCTGGCGCTGGAGGGAATCAGCGCGGCCGAAGTGGCGCGTTCGATGAATCCGTCCGCCTGATCTGCCCGGCAGGCTGATTGCATTCTGAACGGTCTGCCACGTCCCACTCTCATCTCTTCCGAGGACTCCCCCATGTCACTGCAAGATAAACTCGACGCTTTCAAGGCCGACTTCGAGGCTGGCAAACCGCCATATCGCGTGCCGCCATCGGTCATCGAAACCATGCACCGCGCCACCGACGAACTGATCGCTTCCGGCGCTGCGCAGAAAGCGTTGAAGGCTGGCGACAAGGCTCCAATCTTCACGCTCAATGACCCGGACGGCAATCCCGTGTCGTCCTCCGATCTGCTGCGCCAAGGACCGCTCGTTGTGACGTTCTACCGCGGTGTCTGGTGCCCGTACTGCAATATGGAATTGCAGGCGCTGCAAGCCGCATTGCCGGACATCCGCGACGCTGGTGCCGGCGTCGTGGCGATCTCGCCGCAGGTGGCCGCCAACAGCCGCAAATCGGTGCGTCAGAACGCGCTGACGTTTCCGATCTTGTCCGACACGCACAATGACGTGGCTGCCGCATTCGGCCTGCGCTTCGCCTTGCAGGACTATCTGGTGGAACTCTACAAGTCATTGAAGAACGACCTGCCAGCGTTCAACGGCGATCCGAGCTGGACGTTGCCGATGCCGGCGCGCTACGTGGTCGCGCAAGACGGCACCATCGTCTATGCCGAGGTGAATCCCGACTACACCCGTCGCCCCGACCCTTCGGAAATGCTGCCGGCTATTCGCCAGGCCGCCGCCTAAACCACGCGAGTGCCACTCGCTGGATGGCGAGCGGCGAAGGAGCCTGCATGTCCCGCACATTTCTCGTCACCGGCGCCAGCAAGGGCATCAGTCTTGCGCTTTCCGCGCAGCTCGCCGCTGCCGGCTACCCCGTTCTCGGCCCGGCGCGCACCACGCCACACGATTTTCCCGGCACATTCATTCCCGTCGATCTGAGCGACGACGGCGCGACGCACGCGGCGCTGAGAGACATTGCACGACGCTTCGCGCTGGATGGCGTGGTGAACGACGTCGGCCTCGCTCGTCCCGCTTCGCTGGCCGATGTCACGCTACCTGCGTTGGATGAAGTCATGCACGTCAACCTGCATCCCGCGCTCCCGGCTGCGCAGACTGCGCTGCCCGGCATGAAAGCGCGCGGCTGGGGCCGCATCGTCAACATCTCCAGCCCGACCATCCCTGGCATGTCGCAGCGCATGGCCTATGCGGCAGCCAAGGCGGCGCTGGTCAGCTTCACACGCAGTTGGGCGCTGGCATTGGCGAATACTGGCATCACGGTCAATGCGGTGGCGCCCGGACCGACTGAAACCGAACTGTTCCGTGCCAACAATCCGCCGGGCAGCAGCGGGGATAGCCCGCAGGGCTTTCCCCTGGAGGCAAGCGCAGCGCGCAGCGCCGCAGGCGCGAAGGCGGATTGGAGCCGAGTGGCCGTGACGGCAAAGACGGCACGGGGCGCAGCCCGAAAGCCCGGCGGCGCTGCGCGCCGACACGCTCGAATCGGCCTGCCTAAGCGCCTCGCACCGGCGCCCCAGCCAGGCCCAATTCATGAACCAGGCCGATGAGTGCACGCAGCCGCGCGGGCACAAAGCGATGGCCGGAGTAGTACAGCCTCAATCCACCGAACGATGGGCACCACGGCACCAGCACCGGCACCAGCGCGCCGGACTTCAACTCTTCTTCGATGAACCATTCGGAGATGAAGCCGATGCCCAGCCCGAGCAGCACGGCCTGCTTGATGGCCAGCAACTCATTGAGCGCCAGGCGCACGGGCAGATCCATCTGCAGCTTCTGGCCGCCTTCCTCCAGTTCCCAGTGGTAGATGCCGCCGTGCGACATGCGCATGCCGATGCTCTGGTGCTGGAGCAGGTCGCGCGGATGCCTGGGTTTGCCCGCGCGTTTGAGATATTCTGGCGTGGCCACCACCAGCATCCGGATGTCGCGCGACAGCGGCACGGCGATCATGTCCTGCGGCACAGACTCGGCCAGGCGGATACCGGCGTCGAAGCCGTCGGCCACCACGTCGACCATGCGCGACTCGCTCACGATGTCGATGCGCACCTCGGGATAACGCTGCGCGTATTGCAGGAAAAGCGGCTCCAGCAGCAGGGCTGCCGCACCTTGCGGCGCGTTGATGCGCAAGGTGCCGCTGGGCACGTCGGGGCCAGTGCCGGCTTCTTCGCCAGCGCTTTGGATTTCCGCCAGCGCGGGGGCGATGCGCTCCACATAGCGCTGCCCCGCACCGGTGAGCGCCACGCTGCGCGTCGAGCGGTTGAACAGGCGCACCTTCAGGCGCGCCTCCAGCCCGGCCACGGCGCTGCTCACGGCGGTGGTGGACATGCCCAACTCCTGGGCCGCACCCCGAAAGCTGTTGCGGCGCGCAACGGCCAGCACCACTTCCAGCTCGGTCATTCCTGTTCTGTGCATGAATTGTCCTGAATTTGCGGATTCCTCATCAGCCACAAGACGGCTTATCAGAACAATAAACCATTCCTAGACTTCGTTGCATTAACCCCAAGGAGCTGTCATGCAACGCATCGAACACATCTACATCAACGGCGAATTCGTCACGCCGCACGGCCAGGAATGGTTCGACCTGCACAACCCGAGCACCGAGGAAGTCATCGGCCAGGTGCGGCTAGGCGATGCGCAGGACGTGCAGCGCGCCATCGCGGCGGCCCAGGCCGCCTTCCCCGCCTGGTCACGCACCACACGCGAGGAGCGCATCGCGGCCCTGCAGCGCATGCACCGGGCCGTGGCGGCGCGGGAAGATGCGCTGCTGGACGCCATCGTCATGGAATACGGTGCGCCTTCAGCGCGCGGACGCTGGATGGCGATCTACCCGGCCGATGTCATCGCCCAGGCCATCGAGGCGCTGCAATCCTTCGCCTTCGAGGAACAGGCCGGCGCGGCCACGGTGATCCAGACACCCGTGGGCGTCGCGGGCCTGATCACGCCGTGGAACAGCAATGCGGGCTTCATCTGCAACAAGCTGGCCACCGCGTTGGCGGCGGGCTGCACCGCCGTCATCAAGCCCAGCGAGATGAGCGCGATGCAGACGCAGATCGTGGCCGAGGCGCTGCACGAAGCCGGCCTGCCTCCAGGCGTGTTCAACATTGTCAACGGCCGCGGCGATGTGGTCGGCGAGGAGATCGCGCGCAATCCCGGCATCGCCAAGATCTCGTTCACGGGCTCGTCCGCCGTGGGGCAGCACCTGGTGACCACCGGCGCCGCCACGATGAAGCGCGTGACGCTGGAGTTGGGCGGCAAGTCGCCGACCGTGGTACTCGATGACGCGGATTTCACCGCCGTCATGCCGCTGGTGCTCCAGGCGGGGTTCATGAACAGCGGCCAGGCCTGCATCGCGGGCACGCGCATCCTGGTGCCGCGCAGCCGTCTGGCCGAGTTCGAGCAGGTGGCGAAGGAAGCGGTCTCGCACATCCGGTCTGGCGACCCGCGCAACGCCGACACCGACATCGGGCCAATGGTGAGCCAGAAGCAATGGGAGCGGGTGCAGAGCTACATCCGCATCGGACAGGAAGAAGGCGCAACGCTGCTGGCGGGTGGTGAAGGCCGGCCCGATGGCTTGCACGCAGGATGGTTCGTGAAGCCTACGCTCTTCACCCGGGCCCACAACCAGATGCGCATTGCGCGC
>Ga0153956_1000450_pt1 | contig 47417 bp, 33 predicted proteins | sample TSFL040MetaG_FD_104704 | JGI IMG/M metagenome (GOLD analysis project Ga0153956, IMG submission 104704) | Attine ant fungus gardens microbial communities from Florida, USA - TSFL040 MetaG | ecosystem: Host-associated > Fungi > Mycelium > Unclassified | place: USA: Florida, Wekiwa Springs... | reverse complement strand
GGCGCGGCGCTGGTAGTCGGCCTGAACGTCGGCCCAGCGGGCATTCACATTCTCCTCGGCGGTGGGGACGCTGTTGAGACCGCAGCCGGCGAGCATGGCGGCGGCGGCGAGTGCGAACAATGCGCGAGACTTCATGGTCGTATTCCCTCCAACCCTTGCCCGCCCCTTCTATCCGGTGCAGCATCGTACCGGGAAGCGAAATCGGACAAGACAGGAGGTGGCATCATGTTGAAAGAGTTCAAGGCGTTCATCATGCGCGGCAACGTGCTCGATCTCGCCGTGGCGGTGATCATCGGCGCGGCGTTCGGCAAGATCGTGAGCTCGCTGACCGACGATATCCTGATGCCGCTGATCGGCAAGGTGACCGGCGGCCTCGATTTCTCCAGCTATTTCATCAAGCTCGGCCCGGTGCCGGCGAACTATACCGGCTCGCTGACCGATTATGCCGCGCTGAAGAAAGCCGGCGTGCCGCTGCTCGGCTGGGGCACGTTCCTGACCCAACTGATCGATTTCCTGATCATCGCCTTCGTGATCTTCCTGATCATTCGCGCGGTGAACCGCGTGATGCCGAAGCCGGAAGAAGCCGCGGCGGCCGAGCCCGCCGACGTGACGCTGCTGCGCGAAATCCGCGACGAGCTGCGCGCGAAGAAGGCTTAAGCCGCCGCCAGATCCTCGGCGGTGGCATCCGCCAGGCTGGTGCCGTCGAGGATTCGCGCGGTTTCGTCGCGCACGCGCATCATCGCGTGGCGGATCGCGCAAGTCGCCTCGTCCTTGCAATCGGTGCAGCGGCGATAGGCGGTGCGGCTGACGCACGGCACCAGCGCCAGTGGCCCCTCGATCACGCGCACGATCTCGCCCAGCGAGATGAGGTGCGTCGGGCGCGAGAGCAGATAGCCGCCCATCTTGCCGCGGAAGCTGTGCAGGAACCCCGCCTCGCGCAGATCGGCGAGGATCAACTCGAGGAACTTGCGCGGCACATTGGCCTCGGTCGCGATGCGGTTCATCGGGACGGGCGCACTCCCGGCGGGAGTCTGGGCCAGGAAGAGCATCGCGCGCAGCGCGTATCGGGAACGCTGGGTCAACATGATGTTCCCGCAATGGACCCATAATGTGGCGAGCGAAAGGCGGGAATTGCAGGAAATCGCATGACTTCCTATATCAAGCGTGCCGGGCTCGCCCGGCTATGGCGATAAACAGCGGCGTGACATAGGCACAGCGGACCCGGGGGCAGTACCCGGCGGCTCCACCAAAACCGGCCCGCCCGGGCCGGCTCTGACGGGGCCGAACCAGGATCGACGTGTGTTGAAAAGCGCTGTTCTTTGCTCGGAATGGGACCACCGTGACGGCCCATACACAAGTGCCAACGATAACGAAGCACTCGCGATTGCCGCGTAACTGACGGCCTGACGGCCTAGGTTACACGAACAAAAGCGCGGTTGGGCCGCACCGGGCAACAGAAGCGGATTCCAGCGGCTACCGGAGGGGCCGGGCAACAGAACCCTCCGGACCTTCCCTTCATTCCGATCTATGCCCCGCCGCCTCTTGGACTGGAGAGGCTTCTCGCCTATTCCGGCGACTGGTATCAGCCGTAACCAGTTTTCGAGAGGCCGCTTTTCCATGTCGGGACCCGATTCCTCCGCGTATCCCGACGACGCGGCGCCGGTCAGCATCGCCGAACTCTTCACGATCGGCATCGGCCCGTCGAGCTCGCACACCGTAGGCCCGATGCGCGCCGCGCACCGCTTCGCGGCGTTCGTCGCGGGCGAAGGGCGCGAGGTGGCGCGCGTCGCCTGCACCTTGCACGGATCGCTCGCGCTTACCGGGCGCGGCCACGCCACCGATATCGCCGTGCTGCTCGGGCTGGCCGGCTGGGAACCCGAAGTGATCGATCCCGACGCGGCACCCGACATCGTCGCGCGCATCCGCGAGAGCGGTCGCCTGCCGCTCGACGGCAAGGCGGAGATCGCGTTCGACGAGCCGCGCGATCTCGTCTTCGATCCCTCATTCCTGCCCGAGCATCCCAACGGCATGGTGTTCCGCGCGGTGTTCGCCGACGGCAGCAATGTCACACGCCGCTACCTCTCGATCGGCGGCGGCGCGATCGTCGAGCCAGACGCGCCGGCGACGCCGCGCAACATCCGCTTGCCGCACCCTTTCTCGTCGGGTGCGGAATTGCTCGCGACGGGCGCAGCAACCGGTCTGTCGATCGGTGACATCGTGCGCGCTAACGAATCCGCCTGGCGCACGAGCGACGAGACCGATGCGTTCCTCGACCGCGTGCGCGCGGCGATGTTCGGCTGCATCGATCGCGGGCTCGAAGGCGAAGGCGAACTGCCCGGCGGCCTGCACGTGCGGCGGCGCGCCCGGTCGATCCATCAATGCCTGATCGCCAAGGGCCGCGCGATCCAGCCCTCCGATGTCTTCGAATGGGTCAGCCTCTGGGCGCTTGCGGTGAACGAGGAGAATGCGGCGGGCGGCCGCGTCGTCACCGCGCCCACCAACGGCGCGGCGGGCGTGATCCCGGCGGTGATGCGCTATTACGAGACATTCGTGCCGGGCGCGGATGTCGCAGGCTCGCGCCTTCTGCTCTACACCGCGACCGCGATCGGGCTGCTGTACAAGAAGCGCGCCTCGATCTCGGCGGCCGAAATGGGCTGCCAGGGCGAAGTTGGCGTCGCCTGCTCGATGGCCGCCGCCGGGCTCGTCGCCGCGCTCGGCGGCAGCAACGCGCAGATCGAGAATGCCGCCGAGATCGGCATGGAGCACAATCTCGGCCTCACCTGCGATCCGGTCGGGGGATTGGTGCAGATCCCCTGCATCGAGCGCAACACGATGGGCGCGATCAAGGCGATCAACGCCGCCTATCTCGCGCTGCGCGGCGACGGCGGACACGTGGTGAGCCTCGACGCGGTGATCGAGACGATGCGCCAGACCGGCGAGGACATGCGCTCGCAATACAAGGAAACCAGCCAGGGCGGGCTGGCGGTGAACGCGGTGGAGTGTTGAGCCGATCCTGATCCTCCCCCGCCAGGGGGAGCGCGCGAAGTCAAACATGCCCCCGGCATGTTCGAGGATCGTCCGGGGGACGATCCGACCTCGCACGCGCCAAAGGCGACGGAGGAGGCGGACAGAAATGTCCTATCGAGAGTGCGCTCCCATCCGCCCCCTCCGTCAGGCATGCGCCTGACACCGCCCCCTTTCGGGGGAGGATTGAGAATGGCCTACTCCTCCACCGCCTCGCGGCCGGAGACCTCGGCACCGGCATTGTTCGGCAGCGGCACGTAGAAGAACAAGGCACCCAGCGACAGCAACGCGACGATCGCGAAGGCCGGGGCGATGTTCGCGGTATCGAGTTGGGGATCGTGTCGCCACAGGATCGTATAGTGGATCAGCATCGCGGCGATGCCGATGCCCAGGCTCTGCGCGAGCTGCTGGAACATCGTCGCGAGACTCGACGCGCGGCTCATCAGCGGCGCGGGCACGTCGGCATAGCCAATCGCGTTCAGCGCGGTGAATTGCAGCGAGCGGAAGAAGCCGCCGATCAGCAACGTCGCGATCAACAGCCAGTGCGGCGTGTCGGCACGGAAGAAGGCATAGCTCGCCGAGATGCCCGCGACGATCAGCGCGTTGCCGATCAGCACCGACTTGAATCCCAGCCAGCGAATGATCGGTCGCGCGGTGGTCTTCATCATCAGCGCGCCGACCGCGCCGGCAAAGGTGAGCAGGCCGGCCTGGAATGCGGTGAGGCCGAACCCGATCTGCAACAGAAGCGCGAGCAGGAACGGGCTCGCGCCGATGATCAGCCGCGACAGCATTCCGCCGATGGTCGAGGCGGCGAAGGTGCGGATGCGCAGCAGCGAGAGGTCAAGGATCGCGTGCGGCGTGCGCCGCGCGTGGATCGCGTAGAGCGCACCGCACAGTACGCCGCCGGCGAACATCGCGCCGACGACGACCGGCGGCAGCGCGTCGCGCCCGAGATTGTCGAAACCATAGACAAGTCCTGCCAATCCAAGCCCGGTGAGAATGAACCCTTTCACGTCGAGCTTGCCGGGCAGCGCCTCGCGGACGTCGGGGATGAACAGCCCCGTGAGGATCACGCCGAGCAGGCCCATCGGCAGGTTGATGAAGAATATCCAGCGCCACGACATGAACGTCACGATGAACCCGCCGACCGGCGGCCCGAGGATCGGGCCGAGCAAGGCCGGCATCGTCAGCCACGACATCGCCTGCACCAGTTCCGACTTGGGCACCGAACGCAGCAGCACCAGCCGCCCGACCGGCAGCATCATCGCACCCGCCAGGCCCTGCAGCATCCGCGCCGCGACCAGCTCGGGCAGGTTCTGCGACACGCCGCAGAGCAGCGAGCTCAGCGCGAAGCCGACGATCGCCGCGCGGAACACGCGCTTGGCGCCGTAGCGGTCGGCGACCCAGGCGGAGATCGGCAGGAACACCGCGGCGGCGAGCAGATAGGACGTGATCGCGAGGTTGAGCGTGATCGGATTCTCGTGAAGCGCGCGCGCCATGGCCGGCAGCGCGTTCGAGATCACGGTCGAATCGAGCGTCTGCATGAACAGCGCGGTGCCGATGATCATCGGGATCAGCGGGCCGGATCGTGCACGCGGCGGCGCGTCCTCGGCAGGTGGCGTGAGCAGCGCCTCAGCCACTTCCTCGCCGACAACCACGGGTGCGGCTTGGTCGGCTTCGTCCATGTTGCGTACGAGCGTCATGCCCGCATCTCCGCCAGCCGTCCGAGCGCCTCGACCGCAGCGTTCAGCATCTCCCGATCCTCGTCCGACAGCGCGGCGACGTGCGTGGCGAGCCAATCGGTCCGCGAACGGCGCACCGCGTTGATCGCTTTCAATCCTTCCGCTGTAAGCAGCAGGCGCACGCGACGCTGGTCCTCGGCCGCGCCGTCATCCTCGGTCAGCCAGCCCGCCGCCTTGAGACGCTTCACCTGCCCGCTCATCGACGCGGTGCTGACCTGCTCGGCGAGCGCCAGTTCGGACACGCCGATCCCCGGCCGCTTGCCGACCTGCGCGAGCAGATGCGCGTCGCTGCCCGAGATACCGGTCTTGAGCGTTTCGCGACGGAGGTGGCGGCCGAGCCGGAGGATCGCCGGGCGCAACGCCTCCGCGAGCGCTGCATATTGGGCGTGGAGGTCGCGAGCGGGAGCGGGCATATTCATTTAGTTAGGCTAACTAACTAAAATCGCAAGCCTGTCAATCGCGGAGAAAGAAAAGGCCGGCGAAGCGCACTTCGCCGGCTCAGGGGAGGGATTATCGGATGGATCGCATGGCGATGCCCCGTGCCGTAAGAGCGCCCGAAGGCGCTCTCCGTTCAATCACCAGACGATTTCGCCGCGCAGCAGCAGCGTGTGGCCCGTATCGTCGCCGGGGAAAGCGCCGACCTGGTTCTGCGTCTTCCAGAAGATGTAGTTCAGCTTCAGGTCCATGAAATTGTTGAGATACCAGTTGCCGCCGAGCGTGAGCGCATTGCCCTCGCCGCCGCGCGCGGCATCGGTGAAATCGTATTTGTCGTAGCGGCCGAGCAGTTCGAACGCCCCCAGCCCCCCATCGGTGATCGAATGCAGCACCTTGGGCCGAGCCAGTACGCCCGAGCGCGACGAGTAACCGGGCTTCTCGCCGGTCAGGAACACGCCGCCATAAACCGACCAGGCCTTCTGATCGATATCGAGCCCGGCCGGGACCATCAAAGTACGCTGGCCATATTCGCCGAACGCCCAGAACGAATGCCAGCCCGCACCCGCTTCGAAGCCGTATCCGCGATCGCTCTTCACCCCGGCGATCGAGCTGGCCGAGACCTTCACCTCGCCGTTGAAGTCGGTCGCGATCGCGCTCGTCTTGTTGATCGAGACCGGCGCGTTGAGCGTCTCCCAATAGCCCCAGGCACCCAGGTGGATGAAGGCATCCTTGGTCAGGATCGGGTTGAGGTGGCCGCGCGTGAAATAGGCGATGCTGTCATTGTGCGTGCCGTCATTGTCTCCGTTATCGCCGCCCTTCACCGCGCCGCTGATATGCCAGCCCTTGCCGCCCAGCCGCTCCTGCAGGCCGAGCCCGAAATAGCCGACCTGCGGCACGGCGACATTGGCCACCGCATTGCGTTCGGCGAACGGCAGGCCGACCAGCTCGGTCGCGCCCTCGATCGAACGATCGTTGAGCGAATTGCCGATATAGGTCTTGCTGTTCAGCCCGAAGAGCTTGGTGGTGTAGGAGATATAGGCTTCCTTCACCGACACCACGTTGCCGGCGAAATCGACGTCCAGATTGTAGCCGATCTTGCCGATATTGCCTTCCGCGCCGAGGCGCAGGTCGCGGAATTCGGTGCCGGTGATGTTGCGCGCGGGATAGCTCGATCCGCTGGTGGTCGAGAAATCGGTGACGATCCGGCCCTTGGGATGGAACGAGAAATGGCCATCCTGACTGCCGAAGGTCGGGCCGCCCTCGTTCCAGCTGACCTTCACGTCATGCTTGGAGCGCGTGGTGAGCTGTGCGACCTGCGCCTGCAGCGCGGCGACGTCCTGGTTGCGCTGATCCTGCGCGGCGGCGGCGACCTGCGCGTCGGTCTGCGCCTGCTGGCTCCGCGCCGCGGTGGCGGCGGCCACGGCCTGCGCCTGCTCGCCCTGCTTCGCCTGCAGCGTCTGGACCTGCTGCTCGAGCGCGTCGATCTTCGCCGCCTGATCCTTCAGCAGCTTCATCAGCTCGGCGTTGCTCGGCTGCTTGTGCGCCGCCGCCAGTGCCGGCGTCGCGCAGGCCATGGCGGCCAGGCTGGCGCTCGCGGCCAGGATATGGATAGCCCCCTTCTTCATCGTCTCTCTCCTTCGATGGGCAAGATGGAAATCAATTGTCTTCGGATGCGGAATCGTCGCCGCCGCGCCGCGGCTTTGCGGTGGGCGGGGCGGCCATCGGTGCGGCGAAGAAGCCGGGCGCCATCAGGCCGTGCGTCTGCGCAAACGTCGCGAACAGCCGCGGCCAGGCCGAGACCGACGATCCCGGATCGCCCAGCCCCCAGCCATGCCCGCCCTGCTCGAAGATGTGCATCTCGTGCGGGATCTTCGCTTTCTGCAGCGCGTCGAACATCAGCAGGCTGTTGGCGATCGGCGCGATCGGATCGTCCGCCGCCTGCGCGGTGAAGATCGGCGGCGTGCGATCGGAGACATCGGTCTCGACCGACCACGCCGCGACCGCTTCGGGCGAGCGATCATTGCCAAGCAATTCGCGCACCGAACGCGTGGTGTCGTAGGGCGGGCGCAGGGTCAGCACCGGATAGATCAGCCCCGCCGCGGCCGGGCGCGCCGAATGCTTGTCGATCCCGTCGATCGGCGCGTAGCGACCGGCGTCGGGCTGCACCGCCGTCATCCCCGCGAGATGGCCGCCGGCCGAGAAGCCGATCACGCCGAGCTTCTCCGCATCGAAGCCGAAATCGGCGGCGCGCGCACGGACCAGACGCATCGCGCGCTGCGCATCGGCGAATGCCGCCTCGCGCGGCCAGCCGTCGCCCGGCATGCGATAGAGCAGCTCGAACGCGGTGGTGCCGGTCTGCTGCAGCCAGCGGCAGGTCGGCGTGCTTTCATTGGCGAGCTGGATGCGGAAATAGCCGCCGCCGCCCATCACCAGCATCGCCGAGCCGTTCGGCCGGGCGGGCCGGTAGACGCGGATGCGGGGGCGCGTGATGCCGCTGATCGCGCCCTGCCCCGATTTGGTCGTGCCGAAGCGCTCCGGACCGTGCCCGCCGCCCGGCCCCGGCGGCGTGCCGGGCCACAGATCGATCTCCTCGACATCGCCTTCGGCAGCGAATGCGATGCGCGGCAGCGCCAGAGCGGCGCCGGCGGCGCTCGCGACTCCGAGCATCGTGCGGCGGGTCAGGTTCATGCGGCTTCTCCCATGATCGGTTCGGGCACGCGCGCGGACGGGCCCGCGAGCGCATCGGCCAGCGCACCCCGGTCGAGCGCGCCTTCCCAACGCGCAACGACGATGGTGGCCACTGCGTTGCCGATGAAATTGGTCAGGCTGCGGCATTCGCTCATGAAGCGATCGACGCCGAGGATCAGCGCCATGCCCGCGACCGGCACGCTCGGCACGATGGCGAGCGTCGCGGCGAGCGTGATGAAGCCTGCGCCGGTGACGCCGGCCGCGCCCTTGGAACTGAGCATCGCCACGCCGAGAAGCAGGATCTCCTGCCCCAAAGTCAGGTGCACGCCGGTCGCCTGCGCGATGAACAAGGCCGCGAGCGTCATGTAGATATTGGTGCCGTCGAGATTGAATGAATAGCCGGTCGGCACGACAAGCCCGACCACGGCCTTGTCGCAGCCTGCCGCTTCCAGCTTGCCGATCAGGCTGGGCAAGGCGGCTTCGGACGAGGAGGTGCCGAGCACCAAAAGCAACTCGGACTTGAGATAGGCGATCAGCCGCAGGATCGAGAAGCCATGCGCCCGCGCCACCGCGCCGAGCACGACCAGCACGAACAGCAAAGAAGTGAGATAGAAGGTCGCGACCAATGCGCCGAGATTGACGAGCGTGCCCGCGCCGAACTTGCCGACGGTGAAGGCGATCGCGCCGAACGCGCCGACCGGCGCCGCGCGCATCAGGATCGCGACGAGGCGGAAGACGATCGCCGACAGCCGGTCGAGGAAATCGAGCACCGGCCGCGCCGGCTCGCCGACCAGGGAAGCGGCGATACCGAACAGGATCGCGACGAACAGGGTCTGGAGGATCGAACCCTCGGTCAGCGCCGAGGCCATCGTCGTGGGGATGATGTCGAGCAGGAAGCCCGAGACGCTCGTCTGTTCCGCCTGCTGCGCATAGGTCTTGATCGCACTCGTATCGAGTGCCGCGGGATCGACGTGCATCCCCGCGCCGGGCTGGATCACATTGGCGACGATCAGCCCGACGATCAGCGCGAGCGTGGAAAAGACGAGGAAATAGGCGAAGGCCTTGAGCGCCACACGGCCGACCGCGGCCAACTCGCGCATGCCCGAAATGCCGCTCACCACCGTCAGGAAGATCACCGGCGCGATGATCATCTTCACCAGCTTGATGAAGCCGTCACCGAGCGGCTGCAGCGCCACGCCGACGCTGGGCCACCAATGACCGATCGCCGTGCCCAGCACGATCGCGACGAGAACCTGGAGATAGAGATGCGCGTACCAGGGCCGTGCGCGCTGCTGCGCGGGCCCTGCGCCGTCCGTGATCGCACCGATATGCATGTACGCCGACTCTCCTGAGGTTCGCCCTTCTCGTCCGGAGCGTTGTCGGCCATCCTAATCGCGTGATGCGGGGTTCCAACTTTTCGGCTATATCCATCTATCTATTTGTATTACATAGTCCTTCTTACCGCACGCGCGATTTCCGGCCGCCAAATGCAGGCCATTTTCCACACATGACATATCCCACAATGTGTGGAATATCGCACATATGAAGCTGCCCCGCCCGATCCTGCTCGGCGCCGCCCTGGCGGTCTTGGCGCTGCTCGCTCTGGCCTTGTGGCTGAGCGCGAGCCGCTGGGCGGCTGGTCAGGCGGAAACGGTCGCCGATGCCGCGGCAGAGCGCACCGCGAGCAATCATGCCGGCCTGCTGTCGAGCGAGTTGCAGAAGTTCCGCCTGTTGCCGCTCGTATTGGTCGAATATCCCGGCGTCTCCGCCTTGCTCCAAGGTGACAGGAGCGCCCTACCGCGGCTCGACCGCACGCTCGAACTGCTCGCGGCGCGCACCGATGCCGCGGCGATCTACGTGATCGATCCGCAGGGCGTAACGCTGGCGGCGAGCAACTGGCGGCTGCCGACCAGCTTCGTCGGGCAGAATTACGGCTTCCGCCCCTATTTTCGCGGCGCGATGGCGCAGGGTTCGTCCGAATTGTTCGCACTCGGCACGGTGAGCGGACGCCCCGGCATGTTTCTCGCCCGCCGCGTCGAGCAGGACGGCAAGCCGCTCGGCGTCGTCGTGGTGAAGGTCGAATTCGACCGGATCGAGGCGAGCTGGGCGCACGCCGCCGGACCGACCCTGGTGACCGATCCGCACGGCGTGATCCTCGTCACCAGCCAACCCGCCTGGCGCTTCCATACCACGCGCGCGCTCGACGCCGCGACGATCGCGTCCGCGCGCCGCTCGCTGCAATTCGGCACCGCGCCACTGCGTCCGTCGCCGGTCACTTTCGATGGCACGTCAGCGGCGATTGCCGGGGAGCGCTATCGCGGCGCAACGCAACCGGTCTCCATATCGGGCTCCCGCCTCGTTTATCTGGAGCCGCTCGCGCCCGCGCTTGCCGCCGCGACGACCAGCATCCGTTTCCGCGGCCTCGTCATCCTGTTCGCCTTCGCGCTGATCGCCGCGATCGTGCTGCGCGAGCGCGAGCGCCGTATCCTGCAACGCCGTGCGCAGGCCGCGCTCGAGCTGGAGGTCGAGCGCCGCACCGCGGAGTTGCGCGAGACCAACGCGCAGTTGAAGATCGAATCCCGCGAGCGCGCCGAAGCCGACCGCCGTTTCCGCGAAGCGCGCGAGAATCTGACCCAGGCCAACCGGCTCGGCTCGCTCGGCCAGATCACCGCGGGCGTGGCGCACGAGATCAACCAGCCGGTCGCCGCGATCCGCACCTTCGCCGAGAATGCCGCGCTGTTCCTCGAACGTGAGAAGCCCGGCGACGCGCGCGCCAATCTCGATCGCATCGTCGACTTGACCGGACGGATCGGCGCGATCACCGCCGAGCTGCGGAATTTCGCGCGCCGCCGCACCGCCGCGCCCGAGGCGGTCGATCTGCAATCGGCGATCGACGGCGCGCTGCTGCTCGGCGGCGACCGGCTGCGCGATCTGGTGACGGTCGAAACGCCGAAGGAGACGATCGGCGTGACCGGCGACCGTGTCCGGCTCGAGCAGATCCTGCTCAACCTGCTGCAGAACGCGATGGAGGCGCTCGACGGCACGCCCTCGCCGCGCATCGCGCTCTCCGTCACCCGTGCGCGCAAGAAAGTGACGCTGATCGTCGCCGACAACGGCCCCGGGATCGACGCCGCGCTCGCCGCGCAGATCTTCACGCCGTTCGTCACCGCGAAGGAGAATGGCCTGGGCCTCGGGCTCGGCATCGCGCGTGACATCGCGCGCGAGTTCGGCGGCGAGCTCGATCTGGCGGATTCGCCACTTGGCGGCGCAGCGTTCCGCCTGACATTGAGGGCCGCCTGATGCTCCCGGGGCCCGATCAGCGCGTACTCTTCGTCGAGGATGATGCCGAGCTGCGCGATGCGACCGTGCAGCGCCTGGAACTCGAAGGCATCGCCGTCATCGCCTGCGAGTCCGCCGAAGCCGCGCTGGCGCAGGTCGACGCCGCGTTCGGCGGGATCGTCGTCTCCGACATCCGCATGCCCGGCATGGACGGGCTGCAGCTCTTCGCGCGCCTCCGCGCGCTCGATCCCGAGCTGCCGGTGATCCTCGTCACCGGTCACGCCGACGTCGCGATGGCGGTCGGCGCGTTGCGCGAGGGCGCGTTCGATTTCCTGACCAAGCCGTTCGCCGCCGACATGCTGATCGCCGCGGTGCGCCGCGCGCTCGACCAGCGCCGGCTGGTGATCGACAATCGCCAACTGCGCGCTGCGGCCGCCGCCGCCGACGAACAAGGCGATCCGCTGGTCGGCGACAGCCCGGCGATGGCGCAGCTCCGCCGCACGATCCGCCAGCTCGCGCACGCCGATATCGACGTGCTGGTCGAGGGCGAAACCGGCACCGGTAAGGAACTGGTCGCGCTCCAGCTGCACCGCCTGGGGCCACGGCGCGGCAAGCCGTTCGTCGCGGTCAACTGCGCCGCGCTTCCGGCCGCGCTCGCCGAGAGCGAATTGTTCGGCCACGCCGCCGACAGCGTGCCGCAGACGCGCGTCTCACGCACCGGCCAGATCGAGGCGTCGAGCGGCGGCACCTTGCTGCTCGACGAGATCGACAGCATGCCGCTGTCGATCCAGGCGACGTTGCTGCGCGTGCTGGAGGAGCGCGAGGTGCACCCGATCGGCGCCGACCGTCCGCGCGCTGTGAACCTCCATGTCATCGCCACCAGCAAGCGCCCGCTGGAGGAGCATGTCGCCGCCGGCACCTTCCGCTCGGACCTGTTCTACCGGCTCGACATCATGCGCGTGCGCGTGCCCCCCTTGCGCGAGCGGCAGGACGATATCGCGCAGCTCTTCGCCGCCTTCGTCGCGGAGGCCCGCGACAAGCTCGACCTGCCCGGGCGGATCGACATGGATCGCGTGCGCCTTCGTCTGCAGCGGCACGACTGGCCCGGCAACGTCCGCGAACTCCGCAACTACGCCTTCCGTGTCGTGCTCGGCGACGAGGCCGTCTCGCCGCAGGGCCAGAGCAGCCTGCCCGATCGCGTCCGCGCCTTCGAGCGCGCGGCGATCGAGGACAGTTTGCGCACGCATGGCGGCCGCGTCTCCGCCGCGCTCCGCGAGCTCGGCCTGCCGCGCAAGACCTTCTACGACAAGGTCACGCGGCTGGGGATCGATCTGCCGGCATTGCGGACGCGGTCACGCGTCAAACGGTGAGCCGTTCCCCCGCGAAAGCGGGGTCCAGGGCCACAAACGTCAGCGCGAGTAACTCTGGACTCCCGCTTGCGCGGGAGAACATCTCGAGAAGCGGCGGGTCGCCTTCAGGCCCCCACCAACTCCGGCACCGCGAAACCAGCCTTGCGCAATTCATGCTGGCTCTGCACCCAGCCCTGCATCGGCACCGTGTCGCCCTCGCGCGACGCCAGGTCCGTCCAGCGCGCCGCTAGTTCGTCGGCGCTCGGCGGATCGCCCGCGACGTGAATGCCCTGCGTCATCGCAATGTTGGCAAGCTCGAACCCGCCCGCACCCGCGCACAGGATCGCGCGCGTCGGCGCATCCTCGGCCACCAGCGCCAGCACGGCGGGACTGACGAACGCGGGGTCGAGCAAGCGCAATTCCTCTTCAGGCAAAATCCCTGAAGTCATCTGCGTCGCCGCGGTCGGCGCGAGGCAGTTGACGCGGATGCCATATTTCTCGCCCTCCAGCGCCAGCGTCTGCATCAGCCCGACCAAAGCCATCTTCGCAGCGCCGTAATTGGCCTGGCCGAAATTGCCCCACAGGCCAGACGACGAGGTGGTCATCACGATCCGGCCATAGGCTTGCGCGCGCATCGTTTCCCACACCGCCTTGGTGCAGGTGACCGAGCCCATCAGATGCACCTCGATCACCAGCCGGAAATCGTCGAGGCTCATCCTGGCGAACGACTTGTCGCGCAGGATGCCGGCATTGTTGACCAGGATGTCGATCCGGCCCCAGTCGGCGAGCGTCTCCTCGACCATCGCATCAACGGCTGCCACGTCGGTCACCGAGCCGAGCGCGGCACGCGCCTGACCGCCGGCAGCCACGATCTCGCGTGCCACGGCTTCTGCGCCCTCGCCGAGATCATTGACCACGACTCGCGCGCCGCGTGCCGCCAGCTGCAGCGCATGCGTGCGACCCAGGCCGCCGCCCGCGCCCGTCACGATCGCCACGCGCCCGTTCAGATCGATCACCCCGATTCCCCTCTCGCCTGTCGCTTCAACTTATTCACTCTTGATAGAATTAGTATTGAAAGTCGAGCCGGTTTGCGTCAACAAGCAAGCCTGCGCCGCAGAGCGCTGGGCAATGTTTGACCCTGGGAGGGGACCATGAAGGCTTCCAATTTGTGGCTTGGCGCATCCGTTCTGGCGTTCGCCTGTTCTGGCGCCGCTTACGCGCAAGATGCGCAAACAGCGCCTTCGCAATCAGATTCCTCGGCCACCGACACCGATACCTCGCACGACGTGGTGGTGACTGCCGAGCGTCGCACGGAAAACCTCTCGACCACGCCGATGTCGGCCTCGGTGCTGTCGGGCACCGATCTCGCCAACAAGGGCATCGCCAGCGTCGATGCGCTGCAATTCGCGCTACCGAGCGTGGTGGTGAACAATTTCGGCCAGGGCAACGATTTCAACGTGCGCGGCATCGGCAAGGCCGAGCACAACACGCAGACCACCACCGGCGTAATCACCTATCGCGACGGCGTGCCGACCTTCCCCGGCTATGTCCAGGGCGAGCCTTATTACGACATCGCCAACATCCAGGTACTGCGCGGGCCGCAGGGCACGATCGTCGGCCAGAATGCGACCGGCGGCGCGGTGTTCGTCAACACCAACGATCCAGTCATCAATGGCGGCGTCCACGGCTATGTCCAGGCAAATTACGGCAATTACAACGACGCCGGCGCGCAGGGTGCGATCAACCTGCCGATGGGAGACACCTTCGCGGCGCGGGTCGCGCTCTATGGCGAGCGACGCGACGGCTTCTTCCACATCGTCGGCCCCGGCGGCACCAAATATACCGGTCATAACGGCGATCTCGGCATGGTCGCGGGGCGTCTCAGCCTGCTGTGGAAGCCGGGCGCCAACTTCTCGATCCTGTCGAAGACCGACGTCGGCTACATGGATTTCGGCGGCTATCCGGCGACGCCCTATTGGCAGACGATGAAGATCCTGCCGGGCGGCGCGGTCAACCCGCACTACGCCGACCTCTTCGATCTCACCGCCAACGCACCAAACAGCGCGCGCGACAAGTTCGTCCGCTCGATCGTGCGGATGGAATACGTCACCGACAGCGGCATCAAGTTCCGCTCGGTCACCTCCTTCCAGGACGCGAGCACGCGCTACGGCACCGATCTCGACGGCACCTCGTCGGATTTCGCGAGCCCGATCACCGGTACGGTGTCGAACAGCTATTTCTACGACGATGTGCGCGAAAAGCAGGTCAGCCAGGAATTCGACATCATCTCGCCGGACAACCAGCGCTTCACCTGGCTGCTCGGCGCGTTCGGGCTGTGGAATACCTATACTTTCCCGTCGTCGTTCGACAATTTCGACATCAACATCTGCTACCCCTATGACGCGACGGTCGCGCCGCAATGCCATTACCGGCTGAAAGGGCAGAACCCCGAGCGCTCACTGGCGGTGTTCGGGCAGGTCGGGTTCAGCATCACGTCGAACCTGAAGCTCGAACTGGGCGGACGCTACACGGCCAGCCGATCGACCAACCATGTCGACGTCCAGCAATATGCCAATCCGATCTATGCGCCGTTGGCGGTTCCGCCCTATTATTACATCTCCGGCTACGATCCGGTTTACATCCGCGACGACCAAACAGTGAAGTCGGACAATTTCTCATACAAGGCGTCGCTCGGCTGGAAGGTCAGCCCGAGCCAGTATCTCTACGGCTTCGTCGCCACCGGCTTCCGCCCCGGCGGCCTCAACGTTCCGGTCGGCAACGGCGACCTTCCGCCGTTCAAGCCAGAAAAGGTGACCTCGTTCGAAGCCGGGTTGAAGAGCAATTTCGCCGGCGGCCGAATCCGGACGACGATCGACGGCTTCTATAATAATTATAAGGGGTTCCAGGTCATCATCGGTTATCCCGACTACCCGACGTTCGGATTCGAGTTGAACGTGCCCAACACAACCAGGATCTACGGGTTCGAGGCGGAGGCCGAATTCCATTCGGGCGGCTTCTCGCTCGATGCCGGGATCAACGTGCTGCACAGCGAGTTGGGCGAATTCTACGCGATCGATCCGCGCACCGTGCCGACCGGCGTGGTGCCCGCACCATGCCAGCCGACCACCGGCCCGGCCGGCGGCTATTGCATCAATCTCAACGGCCGCCAGCAGACCTATGCGCCGAACTTCACGTTCAACGTCGGCGCGCAGTACGACTGGAAGCTGGGCAACGACAACACGCTCACGCCGCGCATGAACTTCGGCCACATCGCAGCGCAATGGGCGACGTTGTTCGAGAACCCCGCGCTCGGCGACCGGCTGGGCGAACGCAATATCCTGAACGCGCAGCTCGCCTTCAATCACGGCGGGTTCATGGGCTGGACGGTGACGGGCTACGCCACCAACCTCACCAACCAGCATTATGCCGGCGCGCTCAACAGCGGGCTCTATTTCGCCGGGCCGCCGCGTCAGTACGGCATCAAGTTCACCAAGATCTTCTGACGCGCTCCCCCCTCTCCGGCCGCCGTGCTTCCTCGGCCGGATTTTCTTCTTTCGCTAACCCGACAAGGTGTCATGCAATCCTACGGCCTGACGATAGACAAGTTCCTGGATCACGCTGCCAAGTGGTTTCATGACCGCGAGATCGTCGAGGCGGACGCGGGGCAGGTTCGCGGACGGATCAGCTACGCTGCGCTCCGGGAACGCAGCAACCTCATGTCCGGCGCGCTGCGCGGGCTCGGCGTGGGATCGGGCGACCGCATCGGCACGCTTGCCTGGAACACGCAGCATCATTTCGAGCTCTATTACGCCGCGATGGGCGCCGGGCTGGTGTGCCACACGCTCAATCCACGGCTGACGCCCGCACACCTCGCGGCGATGATCAGCCAGGCGGAGGATCGCGTGCTGGCGGTGTCCGCGAACCTGCTCCCGCTGTTCGAGCAGATCGCGCCGCTCTGTCCGGTGATCGAGCAACTGATCGTGCTCGACGATCGACCGCCACCGGTCGGTAAGTTTCACGGCAAGACCTGGGACTACGAAACCCTGATCGAGGCGCATGGCGCGCCGGTTGCCTGGGGCGACTTCGACGAGAATGCGCCGGCCGGGCTCTGCTATACCTCCGGAACCACCGGCGCACCCAAGGGCGTGCTCTATACGCACCGTTCCAATTACCTGCACACGCTGCGCGCGCTGCAAGCCGACGCGATGGCGATCACCGCGCGCGACTCCCTGCTCGTCGCGGTGCCGATGTTCCACGCCAATGCCTGGGGCCTGCCATTCGCCGCGCCGGCGGTGGGCGCGAAGGTCGTGCTGCCCGGACGCCATGCCGACGGCGCGAGCCTCGCCAGGTTGATGCGCGACGAGCGCGTGACGGTGGCGGTCGGCGTGCAGACGGTATGGATGGGTGTGGTCGATCATCTCGACGCCACTGGCGGCGAACTCCCCGATCTCCAGCGCGTGCTGATCGGCGGATCGAACTGCCCGGAGGCATTGATCCGGCGCATGGAGGAACGGCTCGGCGTGCAGGTGCAGGCGAGCTGGGGGATGACCGAATTGTCACCGCTCGGCACGATCGTCGCGCCCGGCCTGTCGCGCGCGGAAACACAGCATTCAGGCCGTCCGACGATGGGGCTCGATTTGAAGCTCACCGATGCGGAGGGCGCTGCGCTCGCCGAACAGCGAGGCGCAGTCGGCCATCTCAAGGTGAAGGGTGCGAGCGTGCTAGATCGCTATTTCAGGGCGGATGAGGATGCGCTGGACGAGGAGGGCTATTTCGACACCGGCGACCTCGCCAGCATCGACGAAGCCGGGAACCTCACGATCTGCGGCCGCTCGAAGGACCTGATCAAGTCCGGCGGAGAATGGATCAACCCCAACGAGATCGAGGCGATCGTCGGCGATCACCCCGATGTCAGCCTGGTCGCGGTGATCGGGCGGGCCGACGTCAAATGGGGCGAGCGGCCGCTGTTGGTGATTGAGCCGCGCAAGGGACGCGATATCGAGCCCGATGCGCTGATCGCTGCGCTGCGCGGCAAAGTCGCGGACTGGTGGATTCCCGATCGCGTCGTGCAGGTGACGGCGATGCCGCTCGCCGCGTCCGGAAAGATTGACAAGGCTCGCCTGCGTGCCGATTACGCCGGAGAGGCCTGAGGACGTTCCCGTCCGGCGGCAAGGGAGCTTCCGACCATTGACGCGGCCTGTCTCGCCGAACGCGCAGAAGGTTAGTTCGAAGCCGGCATCGTCCGCGACGAAACGGCCACGCCGCAGCAAGGCCGAACAGCGCGCGGAAAGCCTCGAGCAGATCCTCGATGCGGCCGAATATCTGTTCTCGCAGAACGGCTTCTTCGGCGTGACCCTGCGCGACGTGGCGCAGCGCGTCGGCATCCACACCACCCTCCTGCATTACTATTTCGCCGACAAGCGCGCCCTGTTCGAGGCGGTATTCGAACGCCGCGCCGGCGTGACCAGCGGGCGGCGGATCGAAGCGCTGGAGCGCTACGAAGCGGAGGCGGGCGACCATCCCACCGTGGAGGGAGCGCTGCACGCTTTCCTCGATACCGATCTCGATCTCTACCGCGAGGGCGGCGAGCCGTGGATGAACTACGCCGCGTTCTGCGCGCGGATCAGCAATACGCCTGAAGGCGCCGAGCTGATGGACAAATATTTCGATCCCGTGGTGCTCAAGCTGATCGGCATTCTGAAGCGCGCGCTGCCCGATTATTCGGAAGAGGACATCTTCTGGGGCTATCACTTCGTGACCGGCGCGCTGATGAACACGCTGGCGCGCACCGGGCGGATCGATCGCCTGTCGGGCGGTCTATGCCGCTCTGACGATTTCCTCGCGGTCAAGGAGCGGATGGCGCATTTCATGGCCGCAGGCATCCTGTCGCTGAAGCGCCGGGCGACATAGCCCACCCACCTTGGGCGGCATTGCCCGGGCCTATGAACTGCGCCACCATCCCCTTCAGGTAACGGAATCGGAGGGGTGACGATGCGCGCAAACGACATGGCGGATTGGGATGCGACCGAGACCGCGGCGGCGATCCGCTCGGGTGAGGTATCCGCGCTGGAAGCTGTCGATGCCGCGATCGCGCGCGCCGAGGCGCTCGATCCGCAGCTCAACTTCCTGGTCGCGGAGGATTTCGATCGTGCGCGGGAGCGCGCGCGCCGGCCGCTCGGCGACGGACCGTTCGCCGGCGTGCCGTTCCTGATCAAGGATCTCGACGACTTTGCCGGCCTGCCGACCCGCTCGGGCACCCGCGCGACCGCTGGCGCTGCGGCGGCTACGCGGCAATCGGCGCTGATCGACGGCTTCGTCGCCGCCGGACTCAATCCGATCGGCAAGAGCTCGACACCCGAGCACGGCTTCCTGCCGACCACCGAGCCGCTCGCGTTCGGGCCGACGCGCAATCCATGGAACCCGGCGCATTCCGCTGGCGGCTCTTCGGGCGGTGCGGCGGCGGCAACCGCGTCGCACGTCGTGCCCTTCGCGCACGCCAGCGACGGCGGCGGCTCGATCCGCATTCCCGCTTCGTGCTGCGGGCTGTTCGGGCTCAAGCCCTCGCGCGGACGGACGCTGGCGACCGATCCCGGGGCTTTTCCTTTGCCGCTCAGCGTCCAGCTCTGCGTGTCGCACAGCGTGCGCGACAGCGCGGCGTTGCTCGCCGCGGTCGAGGCCGGGGACAGCGGGTTGCCGCGGGTCGGCCTGATCGAAGGGCCTTCACGGAAACGCCTGCGCATCGGCATGTTGCTCGACACCGCGACCGGCGCGCCCGATCCCGAGGTAGCAAGCGCGATCACGGACATGGCGAAGCTGCTCGAGAGCCTCGGCCACCATGTCTCGCCGACCGCGTGGCCGGGGCCACTCGCGGCGATGAGTGACGCGTTCCTTCTGGTCTGGTCGAAAGGCGCGGCGAACCTCATGACCGAGGCCGCCGGGCGCCTCGGCCGTGCCCCGGGGCCGGAGGATGTCGAACCGTTCAGCCTCGCCATGGCGGGGATCGTCGCCGGCGCGCCCGACGGCGCGGTCGATCGCGCGGTCGCGTTCCTGCAATCGCTGCGTGCACCCTATGATGCGTGGCTCCAGCAATTCGATATCATCCTGTCGCCGGTGCTCGCGCTGCCGCCGCCCGAGCTCGGGTGGCTCGCGCCCGATCTGCCGGTCGAGACGATGGCCGAGCGGCTCACGCGCTATGTCGGTTACACCACGGTCTACAATGTGGTTGGCGCGCCGGCGATGAGCGTGCCGGGCGCGTTCAGCGCGGACGGCCTGCCGATCGGCGCGCAGTTCGGCGCGGGCGTGGGCAACGAAGCGGCCTTGCTCGCGCTCGCCTATGAGATCGAGGCGGCGCGGCCCTGGACCGGACGCCGCCCGCAAATCTCGGCCTAGCAGCTCACTCGCATCCAGTCGCCCTGGGCGGCAGCGGCGGCGAGACGAGACCGGCGTTCCAGTTCCAAGCGACGTTGCCAACGGCGAGGCGGCGGCACACCACCGCCTCGTTGAGCGCGTACATGCCGGGCAGCACGTCGGTCGATGGGCGCGGCGTGTCGGTGATGTGCATGTACGCCTTCACCGTGCCGAAAGCGGGCCAGTCGGGTGCGCCGGCGGCCTTGGGCGCACCGCTCTTCGCGAAGCTGGCCCAGTAATCCGCCATCGCGTCGGATAGCGCCCTTTCGCCCGCCGTTGCCGGGATTTTCGGCCACAGAGCCGGCGTCGCATTGGCGTTGCCGAACACATAAGGCAGTTCGCTGGCGTGGAAAGCGTGCAGCCCGGCCTTGTCCATCGCCGGATAGCCGTGATCCCATTCGTACAGATAGGACGGGATGCCGAGCGCGGCCTGCTTGCCGACCAGCCGCTCCGCCGTCCAGCTATAGAGCGCGTCACGCGAGGTCTCGATCACGCTCTCGGCCATGTCGCTCGACGGGTAGAGCTTGAGAAACGCGTCCGCGAGATCGCCGTACTTGGCGCGGATCGTCTCCTCGTAATCGGCGGCTGTTGCGGGCGGCGGCGGCGCCAGCACGCGGAGCGAGCGGATCTCGCCCTGGTTGAACCCGGCGAGGATCGGCACGTGCGCCTGATCGCCCTTGTCGAACGCGGTCACCATCTGCTCGGGTAGTACCTTGCCGTCGACCACGCCGAACGGACCGAACCCGGCGATCGCCGCCGCATCGGTCAGCGCATGCGGATCGATGGCGCGCAATGCGGCAATATCGTGCGCCCTCGCCCCAGCCTGTAGCGCCAGGCCGATCTGCTCGCCGGACGGCATGCCGTGGTTGGGCGCCTTCAATTCGGCCATGGAGATCATATAGGCGCTCTCGGCGATCGCCTTGGCGAACAGTCCGCGCGCCTGCGGCGAGACCATCAGATACATCACACTGAGCCCGCCGGCGGATTCGCCGGCGATCGTCACGTTCTTCGGATCGCCGCCGAACGCGGCAATGTTCTGCCGCACCCATTTCAAGCCCCGGATCTGGTCGAGCAGGCCGTAATTGCCGGAGATGCCATCGGGATTCTCCGCGCTCAACGCCGGATGCGCGAGCCAGCCGAGCACACCGAGCCGGTAGTTGATCGACACCACGATCACGCCGCGCTTCGCCAGCGCCGCGCCGTCGTACAGCGGATCGCGACTCGTCCCGCTCCACAGCGCGCCGCCGTAGATCCAGTAGAAGACCGGGGCGTTCCTCGCGTTCTTCGGCGTCCAGATGTTGATCGTCAGGCAGTCCTCGCTCTCGGGCTGCGGATCGCCCGAATAGACGCTCTTCTGCGGCCCCGGCGTGGGCGTGATGCAAGACGGGCCGAAGGCGGTGGCGTGCTTCACACCGTCCCAACGCGGCAGCGGCTGCGGCGCCTTCCAGCGGAGCTGGCCGACCGGCGGCACGGCATAGGGGATGCCCTTGAAGATGTTGAGATCGCCCTCGGACTTGCCCTGCACTTTGCCTGCGGGGGCATCCACTACGGGTCCGGCCGGCACCGCCGCGGCAGGCACATGAAGAGCCACCGCGGCAATCAGCGTGGCAAGCAAACGAAGCGATTTCATCGGGCAGTTCCTTGGGCGGCGCGCTGTTCACGGCGCAGGATACGGGCGAGAAACAGGAAAATCACGATCGCGACCAGATAGCAGGGCGTCAGCGTATAGAGCGCGATCTGCAGCGAATGCTCGGGATAAGCGGCGTGGAGGTGGTCGCTCGCCCAGCCGACATAGGTCGGCCCGAGGCCGAGGCCAATGAAGTTCATCACCAGCAGCAGCAACGCGCCCGACATCACGCGCTGATCGGGCCGCACCTCCTCCTGCACCAGCGCCACCGACGCGGAGAGGTAGAAGTAATTGAGGAACATCGGCCCGAGGCCCAGCACCAGCGCCAGCGGCCAGTTCGGCGCCCAGACGAAGCCGATATAGAAGGGGATGGCCAGCGCCAGCGAGATCGCCGGGATGAGCGCATAAGCCGCCTTGAAGCGATGCACGAAGCGATCGAGCACGAAGCCCGACACGAGGATGCCGCCCCCCATCCCGATCGCGACGACGAGCGCGTACCAGATCGCGACCTGGTGCAGGTCCATGCCTTTCTCGCGCATCAGGAACAGGACGGTGAAATTGCCGACGCCATAGGTGATGAACTGCGTCGCCCCGCTGCCGAGCGACGCCAGCACCAGCGACGGCCGCGAGAAGAACATCGTGGCGGTTTCCCAGAAGCCCGAACGGCCGGCCGTTACGCTATTGTCCAGCCCGCCGCGTGGTGGTTCCCGCACGATCAGCTTGATGGCGATCGCCGCGACCATGCCGATCGCGCCGATCGCGATGAACGCCGCACGCCAGCTGAATGCCGCCGCCACGGATGCGCCGAACGCAACGCCCAGCGCGGCGCCAATCGGCGGACCCATATTGTAGATACCGAGCGCGGTGGCGCGGCGGCCCTTGGGATAATAGTCGCTGATCAGTGCATAGGAGGGGGGCACGCCGCCCGCCTCGCCGAACCCCACCGTCATGCGTGCTACGACGAGTTGCGGATAGGTCGCCGCGAAGCCGCACGCCGCCGTCGCCGCACTCCAGATCGCGCAGGCGAGCGTGAGCACGTTGACGCGATTGGTCCGATCCGCGAGCCAGCCGACCGGGATCGCGATGAAGCAATAGAACATCGCGAAATACAGCCCGCTGATCAGCCCGAGCTGGCCATCGGTAATGTTGAGCGCATCCTCGATCGGCTTGGCGAGAATGCCGAGCAGCGATCGATCGAGGAAGTTGAGGACGTAGACCGCCGTCAGCGTGAACAGCACGATGCCGGCGCGCGAACGCTCGACAGACACCGCGGACCGGTCCAGCATCGCCCTCTCCTCCCGCCCCGCCTGATTGGCGCGTGTATCGGCCCGGAGCATGGCGGGCGAGCGGGGAGATTGTCAACACTCACTATCGCGTTGATGAATATCTTTCGCTTGCATCATCCTCCCCCGCCAGGGGGAGCGCGCGAGGTCGAACATGCCCCCGGCATGTTCGAGGATCGTCCGGGGGACGATCCGACCTCGCACGCGCCAAAGGCGACGGAGGGGGCGGACGGGAATGTCCTATCGAGAGCGCGCTCCCATCCGCCCCCTCCGTCAGGCATGCGCCTGACACCTCCCCCTGGCGGGGAGGATTATTGGGTCTTCACGACCACCCGCCCCCCAATGCCCGGAACACCGCGATCTGCGCGTCGGCGATGCGCGCGTCCTGATCGGCGAGCGCGGCTTCGGATTCCGCGGCGGTGCGCTCGGCATCGAGCCAGGCGAGCGAATCCACCGTGCCTTCGCGCTGCTGCGCGCGCGTGATCGTGGCGGCGCGCTCGGCCTCGTCGCGCGCCGAGCGCAAGGCGGTGCGCCGGTCGAGCGCGCGGCCGTAGGAGGAGAGCGCGGTTTCGGTCTCTTCGAGCGCGCGCAGCACGGTGCCGTCGAAGGTCGCGAGCGACGCCTGGCTGTCGGCGCGCGCCGCGGCGATCTTCGCGCGCGTCGCGGACTGGTTGATGTTCCAGCTGATCAGCGGGCCGACCAGCCAGCGCAGCGGCCCGGCGCCGAACACGTCACCGATATTGGGACCGGTCGATCCGAACGATCCGCCCAGCGAAATACGCGGGTAGAGATCGGCGGTCGCAACGCCGATCCGCGCCGTATCGGCCGCGAGCCGGCGCTCGGCGGCGCGCACGTCGGGGCGGCGTGACAGCAGCGCCTGACCGTCGCCGACCGGGATCGGCTGCGTCACTTCCAGCCCGACGCTGCGCTGGGTGGCGATCGCGGGCAGATCGGCGGGTGCACGGCCGGTGAGCGTCGCGAGGCGGAAGATCGCCGCCTGCCGCTCGGCCTCGATCTCGGGAATGTCGGCAGCGCGCTGATCGCGGAGCGTCGCGATGCGCGACACGTCGAGCTGCGTCGCGAGCCCAGCATCGTGGCGGCGCTGGGTCAGCGCCAGCGACTTGTCGAGCAGATCGACGATGTGATGCGCCACAGCGAGGCGCGCCGCACCCGAAGCGGTATCGGCATAGGCGGAGGTCGTATCGGCGACGACCGCGACGCGCACCGCATCGGCATCCGCGGCGGCCGCGGCGACATCGCCCTTCGCCGCCTCGATCTCGCGAGTCACGCGGCCGAACAGGTCGACTTCGTAGGAGACGTTAAGGCCGCCATCGATCGACCAGTCCTCGACCGGCGCACCGGGGGCGCGCTGGCTTATAGGCAAGCGGCCGTAGGTCGCGCCGCCATCGACACTGGCGTTGGGCAGGCGATCGGCGCGCGCACCGCGCAAGCCGGCGCGTGCCTTCTCCAGATGCGCGACCGCCACACGGATGTCGGTATTCGACTTGAGCGCGTCGGCGATCAGGCCATCGAGTACCGGATCCTGATAGAGCCGCCACCAAGTCTGGTCGATCGGCGCGGTGCTCAGCGCGGGTGAATTCGCCGACAAGAACTGGCCGGCGGCAGCCGAAGGCGTTGCTGGCGGGGCGTAGTTCGGCCCGACCGTGCAGGCGGCGAGCGCCAGCGCGGAGACGGCCGGAAACAGGGTACGGAACGAAACCATAAGAAGGCTCCTCATTCGGCCGGCTGCAGCGCGGGCGCCGCATCGGGCCGCGTGCCGCGCAGGCGGGCGAGGCGATCGCCCAGCGCGCGGCACACGATGTAGAAAGTGGGGGTGAAGAGCAGGCCGAACGCGGTCACGCCGATCATCCCGAAGAACACCGCCGTCCCCAGCGCCTGGCGCAGCTCAGCGCCCGCGCCCTTGGCGATCAGCAACGGCACCGTACCGAGGATGAAGGCGAAGCTGGTCATCAGGATCGGGCGCAAGCGGGTCTGCGCCGCGCGGATCGCGGCCTCGACCGGGGAGAGTCCGTCCTGCTCCTCTCCCTGCCGCGCGAACTCGACGATGAGGATCGCGTTCTTCGCCGCGAGCGCGATCAGCACGACCAGCCCGATCTGCGTCAGCACGTTGTTGTCCATGCCCCGCAGGTTCACGCCGATCATCGCCGCGAGCAGGCACATCGGCACGATCAGGATGATCGACAGCGGCAGGACGAGGCTTTCATATTGCGCCGCCAGCACCAGGAAGACGAACACCACGGCCAGCGCGAACACGACGCCCGCCGTGCTGCCCGCCGCCTTTTGCTGGAAGGCGATGCCGGTCCACTCGGTGCCGTAATCCGCCGGCAATGTCTCGCCCGCCAGCTTCTCCAGCGCCTGGAGCGACTGGCCCGACGAGTAGCCCGCTGCGGTGTCGCCATCCATCTCGACCGCGGGGAAGAGGTTGTAGCGCACCACGCGATACGGGCCGGCCTTGTCGCTGAAGTTCGCCACCGATCCGATCGGCACCATCGCGCCGGAGTTCGATCGCGTCTTCAGATTGGCGATGTCGGCGACGGTCGCGCGATAGGGCGCGTCGGCCTGCGCGGTCACGTGATAGGTGCGGCCGAGCAGGTTGAAGTCGTTGACATAGGCCGAGCCGAGATAGACGCTCAGCGCCTCGAACACGCGATCCGGCGGCACGCCGAGCAGATCGGCCTTGGCGCGATCGATATCGGCATAGATGCGCGGCGTGTTGGTGTCGAAGAAGGTATAGACCTGCTTCAGCCCCGGCGTCGCATTGGCCTTGTCGATCAGCCCGTAGGATTTCTGCGCGAGGTCGGCATAACCGTGCCCGCCGCGATCCTCGATCATCATGCGGTAGCCGCCGGCCGAGCCGATCCCCTGGATCAGCGGCGGCGGCACGATCAGCAGGCGCGCCTCGTTGATGTCGGCGGTCGCCTTCTGCGCCTCGCCCATGATGCTCTGCAGCGTCACGCCGAGCTTTTCGCGCTCCTCGAAGCTCTTGAGCGGAATGTAGGCGGCGGCCGAATTGGGCGCGAGCGTCTGCGACGGCCCGTCGAACCCGGCGAGCATCACCGCGCCCTTCACGCCCTTCAGCGGCAGGATGCGGTCGGCGACCTTGCGCATCACCGCGTCGGTGCGCTCGACCGAGGAACCGGGCGGCAGCGAGATGACGGTCAGGAAATAGCCCTGGTCCTGCGCCGGGATGAAACCGGTCGGCGTCGCCCAGAACAGGGCGGCCGTCGCGGCGATCAGGCCGGCATAGATCGCCATCATCCGCTTCGGCTTCGCGACCAGCCGCGCGGTGAGCGCCGCATAGCCGTCACTCAGCCGCTCGAACCCGCGATTGAAGCGATCGCCCGCCGCCAGCACGAACTGGTGGAAGCGGCCCTTCGCTTCCTCCTGACGCGGACGCAGCAGCAAGGCGGCGAGCGCGGGCGACAGGGTCAGCGAGAGCAACAACGAGATGATCGTCGCGGTGGTGATGGTCACCGCGAACTGCTGGTAGAACGCGCCCGACAGGCCGGTGAGGAAGAGCGTGGGCACGAACACCGCGCACAGCACCAACACGATCGCGACCAGCGCCGCCGACACCTCGTCCATCGAGGTTCTGGCAGCCTCCAGCGGCGATAGCCCATGTTCGAGATTGCGCTCGACATTCTCCACCACCACGATCGCGTCGTCGACGACGATGCCGATCGCCAGCACCATGCCGAACAGCGACAGGTTGTTGAGTGAATAGCCGAACGCCGAGAGCACCACGAAGCTGCCGATCAGCGAGACGGGGATCGCGATCACCGGGATGATCGCGGCTCGCCATTTCTGGAGGAAGACGATGATGACGAGCACGACCAGCACGATCGCCTCGAGCAGGGTGTGCATCACCGCATCGACCGATTGCTGGATGAACTCGGTCGGGTTGTAGATGACGCGATAGGCCAGCCCCTTGGGGAATTTCTGCGACATCGAGTCCATCTCGGCCGAGACCGCCTTGGCCGCGGCGAGCGCGTTCGATCCGGGACGCTGGAACACCGCGAGGATCACGGTCGGCTTACCCGAGATATAGGTGTTGGAGCCGTAATCCGCAGCGCCGAGCTCGACGCGCGCGACATCCGACACGCGCACCTGCCGCCCGTCGGGATCGGTCCGGACGATGATGTCGGCGAACTGCTTGGGATCGGTCAGCCGGCCCTGCGTCTCGACGTTGAACTGGAAGGCGTTGCCCTGATTATAGGGCGGCTGGCCGAGCGAGCCGGCGGCGACCTGCACGTTCTGCGCACGCAGCGCCGAGACGATGTCGCCCGCCGTCAGGTCGAGCGCGGCGGCGCGATTGGGATCGATCCAGACGCGCATCGCATAGTCGCGATTGCCGAACAGCCGCACGTCGCCGACGCCGTCGATCCGGCTCAGCCGGTCGCGCACCTGGGTCAGCGCGTAGTTCGAAAGATACCCGCGATCGAGCGAATTGTCGGGCGAGACCAGGTTCACGACCATAAGGAAGTCGGGGCTGGTCTTGCGCGTGACGACGCCCAGCCGCTGCACGTCCTCGGGCAGGCGCGGCACCGCGATCGCGACGCGGTTCTGCACCAGCACCTGCGCGGCATCGAGATTGGTGCCGATCTTGAAGGTGACGGTGATCGTGACGTTGCCGTCTCCGGTCGACTGGCTCGACTGGTAGAGCATGTTGTCGACGCCATTGATCTCCTGCTCGATCGGCGCGGCGACGGTCTCGGCGACCGTTTCGGCCGAGGCGCCGGGATAGCTGGCGGTCACTGTGACGGTCGGCGGCACGATGTCGGGATATTGCGACACCGGCAGACCCCAATAGGCGATCGCGCCGACCAGGGTGATCACCACCGCGATGACCGCGGCGAAGATGGGGCGCGTGATGAAGAAGCGCGAAAGGCGCATGATTCCTGTTCCTCGAAAAGAGAGGCAAAGTTTCGGGAGTGCGAGCGGGGCGCGCTTACTGCGTGAGCGTCGCCTGCCCGGCGGCCGGTGTCTCCAGCGTCGGCGGGGCGTCGGCCGCGACGACCGGCGCGATGCGGCCGGCGATCGCCTGCACCTTCCCGCCCGGCTGCGCCATCTGCACGCCGGTGATCACGACCCGGTCGCTCGGCGACAGGCCACCGCTGATTACGCGCAGGCCATCGACCACAGGGCCGAGCGTCACCGGCTTGGCCGCGACACTGCCATCCTGCCCTACGACCAGCAAAGTCTTGCGTGCCTGATCGCTGACGATCGCGGTATCGGGCACCATCAGCGCCTTCACCTTGCCGCCGTTCGCCAGCCGCATGTTGCCGAACATGCCGGGCGTCAGGAACAGCTTGGGATTGTCGAGCACCGCGCGGCCGCGGATCGTGCCGGACTTCGGGTCGAGCCCGTTGTCGGTGAAGTCGAGCTTGCCCTTCCAGTTATAATCAGGCTCGTCCTGCAGCTTCACCTCGACCGGCGCGCCGGTGCCCGCACCATCACGCTTGGCCTTGAGGAAAAGCGCCTCTGACGCGTCGAAATCGAAATAGATCGGATCGAGCGCGTTGATCGTGGTGAGCAGGGTAGCGCTGCCGCCCTCGCCCGCCGCGACCAGATTGCCCGGATCGACGCGCCGATCGGACACCCGCCCGGCGATCGGCGCGCGAACCACGGTGAACTCCATATCCAGCGCCCGCGCACGCGCCCGCGCCTGCGCGGCGGCAAGTGCGGCATTGGTCGCCTGGACACGCGCCTGCAGGCGATCGAGCTCGCTCTTCGACACGCCATCGACATCGACCAGCTTCGACGCGCGCTCGTAATCGGCACGTGCCAGTGCGAGATCGCTGTTCGCGGTGGCGACGCCCGCGCGCGCCTCGGCAAGCGCGGCGGCGTAGGGGCGCGGATCGATCGTGAAGAGCGGCTGGCCGGCGCGGACCATCTGGCCGTCGGTGAAATGCACCGCGACCACCGCGCCCGAGACGCGCGGGCGCACCTCGACCGCGCGGCTCGGCTCGAACCGGCCGACATAATCGTCCCATTCGGTCACGTCGCGCTGCAGCGGCGTGGCGACGGTGACGCTGGGTGGCGGCGGCGCGGCCATCGCAGGGCTGGGCCGGTGAACCAGTTCATAGCCAGCTGCGAGAAGGACGACCGGCGCAGCGATCCAGGCGGCGCGCTGCTTCCAGCTCGCGCCGCGCGGTTGGACGGCATCGAGCGGCTGTGTCGTCTCGTCCTGGTTGATGGGGGCGATCATGTTCATCGACGGAATCTCCGGGGAAGCGAGACGCGCACCGCGTTGATGCGTGCGAGCAGGGTTTCGTATTGATCGAGCGTGAAGCCGGCGGCGACGAACGCACGCACTTCGGCCGGCGCGACCGAAAAGCCGCGATACCAGCTGAGCACCGCGATGCGGCGCAACGCCTCGAGCCGCGGGCTGGAGAGCGACGTCTTGACCGGCAGGCCGAACAGGCGCCGCGCGAACCGCGCGATCGCGCCGGGGCGCTCGATCGACGACATCCGGTCGCGCTGGGCAAGCTCGACCACGGTCCATTCGAGCGCGGTCAGTTCGCGCGCCGGGGTGAAATGCTTCGGGGTGACGGCGGCATCCAGGGCCGGAGCGCCGCCTGCGGGTGCGAATTCGAGATAGGCCATCCGCATTCCTCCTTTGATAGTGGGGCTGTCGCCGGGGCATGCGACGGCCCGGTCCCGGCGATGGGGTAGGTCGCCGGGATGATGGATTTCGGGCGAAAGGAAGCGCTCCTCGGTGCGCCACTACACACACCGGAACACCTGCCAATCTTTACGCAAACTCAGATTTGGGCGTCTCTCCGGTCCGCCCGCCTTCTATACCGTGCAGTATAGAAGTGCTTCGGCCGATGTTCAAGAGAAAATTCTGTACCGATCGATATTTTTTGCGGTGCAGCGATCAGCGGCCGGGCCAAACCGCCAGCGTCGTGTCGATCAGCCGCTGCAAATCCCGGCAGGATGCGCCCGCCCCGGCCTGCACCGCCATGCCCTGCAGCAAGGCATAGAGATAGTCGGTCATCGCCTCGGCATCGACCGGCGCGTTGAAATCGCCCTCGGTGATCGCGCGCTCCATCCGTTCCACCATCGCCCGGCGCGCGATCTTGCCGCGCTCCAAGACCTCCTGCCGGATGCAATCGGCCTCGGCGCCGCACGCGACCGAGCTGATCACGCCCAGGCAACCGTGCGGATCCTCACCGCTGGTCTGGTTGCGCAGACTGCCGATCAGCATCCGCTCCGCCACGCCGCGCGCAGTGGGCGCCTCGAGCGCCGCACCGACATAGCAGAGCTTCTCGCGCTCGTAGAGATCGAGCGCCTTGCGGAAGAGCGATTCCTTGTTGCCGAACGCTGCGTAGAGGCTGGGGCGGGTAATCCCCATCGCATCGGTGAGGTCGGTCATCGACGCGCCCTCATACCCCTTGCTCCAGAACACGCGCAGCGCCGCCGTCAACGCCTCGTCGACGTCGAACTCCCGGGGGCGACCGCGAAGAACAGCAGCTTCCATAACGGGCGGTATATAATGCGCGGGATGCGATTATCCAGTGGGAAGTTTCGATGCCATGAAATCGCGGATCGGCGCTCCGCCGCGTCATCTCGGCGCAAGCCCTATTGCACAGCGAATGAGTAGGAATAAGCTCAGAGCCTATCGACTCGGCGTTGCGGCGCCTGGCGCCGCCAGCAAAGGAACGCGCCATGGACGTGAGCGACTTGAGCTTGCCCGATATGATCTTCGTGACGCCCAGGGGCGAGACGCCGGCTTTTCCCGACCTCGCGCCGCCGGACCGCGCGCTACGCGTGATCGCGCTCGATCTCGGTCCCAGGCACGCGCCCGGCTTCTGGGCCTTACAGCTCGATCAGGCGATCCGCGATCTTGCCAGGCCCAGCATAGTCGTCGCGCGTGGAGTCGCGGCGCTGGCCTTCGCCCATTGGGCGCTCCTGTCGCCGCGCGTGTATCTGGCGGGGATCGCGGGCGCGATCCTGGTTTCGCCGCGAGAGGCCCCCAAGCCGCTCCAGGCGCTCGCGGCCACGCTCGCGATCGGGCCAATCGTGCCCCTGTCTTTCCCTTCGATCGTCGTCACCGACATGCGCTCCGGCTCGCTGCCCGATACGCTCACGCTGGCGACGCGCTGGGGCAGCCAGTTGATCGATCGCGGTGCACAGGCATTGTGCGACATCTTCAGGCGCGAAGACGATTCCGGCTTCGATCCGGCGCAACTGGCGGTCGCCGCGCTCGCGCCCGCCGGCATCGCGGCCTGATCGGCTAACGGCCGATCAACACCGTGCCGCCCTTCGGCGCATCGGGAATGGTAAAGCGCAGCGTCTTCGCCGCGGCGTCGTAGGTCACGGCGGGGTGCGCCGAGCCGTAACCCACGGGCGCAGCGCCCTGCTGGGCATGCACCACCACGGCAATATCATGCCACCACGGCGCGTAGCGCCCTTCGCGCGCATCGAAATCGATCCGCAGGCCGCCCGGCGTCGTACTGCAGCGGATCGTCTGGCGCAGATACTGGCTGCGCGTGAACGCCATCGAATGACCGTCGTCGAGATAGAGCCGCCCGGAGCAATCCGCGCCCGGATAGACGTCGAGCGTCAGGGGCCCGTCCGGCCGCTCCGCTGTGCTTTGCACCAAAGGCTGGCTCGGCAGGATCGTGCCCGCGCGGACATAGACGGGCAGGTGATCGAGCTTCGGCGTCTCGTGGATCGTATCGATCGTGCCCGGCGCGCCCCCCGCGGTGACGACCGCCTGCCCGGTCCACAGATCGTACCAGCCGCCCGAGGGCAGGCACACGTCATAGGTCTGCGGCGATTCCGGCTTGGGCGGCGGTGCGATCAGCAATGAGCGGCCGAGCGTGAAGGCCATCGACTGGTCGCACGCGGCGTTCAGCAATTGCGGGTAATCGTAGAAGACCGGGCGCATCAGCGGATCGCCGGTGCGGGCGTTCTGATCAGCCAAGGCATAGAAATACGGCATCAGCCGGTAGCGCTCCTCGACGAAGCGGCGGCGGATCGCGAGCTGCTCGGGGCCATCGACCCACGGTTCGGCACGGGGCGTGTCCTTGGCCGAATGATCGCGGAAGATCGGGGTGAAGGCGCCGATCTCGAACCAGCGCGTCATCAGCTCAGGGCTCGGCCCGCCGGTGAACCCGCCGATGTCCGCCCCGGCATAGGAGAAGCCAGAGAGGCCGAGATTGACCAGTTGGTGCACCATCAATTTCAGATGATCCCAGGTCGAGCTGTCGTCGCCCGTCCACGTCACCGCGTAACGCTGACCCCCGGCATAGGACGCGCGGGTCATCACGAAGGCGCGCTCGTCGGGGCGAAGCGTGCGCAGGCCGTCATAGGTGGCGCGGGTATTCTCCAGCCCGAAGACGTTGTGGATCTCGGCATGGCTCGCGTTGCGCGGGGCGAAATCGTCGCTGGCGATGTGATGCACGGCATCGAGCGGCATGGTGAGGTTCGGCGTGTCGAACACCGAGGGTTCGTTCATGTCGTTCCAGAAGCCGGCGATGCCGTCGGCGGCGAGATTGGTGAACTGCTCGCCCCACCATTTGCGCGCGCCGGCATCGGTGAAATCGGGGAACACCGAAGGCCCGGGCCAGACCTTGCCGACGAACGGCGACCCGTCCGGATTATGGACGAAGTGGTTCCCCGCGACGCCGCTGTCGTAGGGCTTGTAGCCCTCGTTCGGCGCCGAGGCGATGTGCAGGTCGGCGATGGTGACCAGCTTGACGCCCTCCGCGTTCAGCCTCGCGGTCAGCGCCTTCACATCCGGATAGGCCTGGGTGTTGACGGTGAACGGGCGGTTGCGATCCTGGAAATCGATGTCGAGCCAGACGACATCGGTCGGCACCTTCTCCTTGCGCAGCCGATCGACCACGCCGAGCAATTCGTCCGAGCTCATATAGCTATAGCGCGATTGCTGGTAGCCGAGCGACCAGAGCGGCGCGAGCGGCGCCTTGCCGGTAAGATCGGTGTAGCGACGCACCACCTCGGCGGTGCTGGGCCCGGCGATGACGTAATAGTCGATCGGCCCGTCCGGCGCGCCGAACGAAGTCACCTCGTCCTCGCGGTGCCCGAAATCGAACCAGGCGCGCCAGGTGTTGTCGAACAGGATGCCGTAGCTGCCGCCCGCCCCGCCGGCGCCGATATAGAAAGGGATCGACTTGTAGATCGGATCGGTCGCACTGCCGAAGCCATAGGCGTCGGTGTTCCAGTCGACATAGCTATTGCCGCGGCGGTCGAGCGTGCCGCCGGTCTTGTCGCCCAATGCGAAGATATGCTCGCCGCGCGGCAGCACCTTGCGCAAGGTGAATTCATGTCCCTTCACGTCGAGCGGATCGGGCGCGTCGGCGACGATCGTCTTGCCGCTCGCGTCGGTGACGGTGAGATGGAGCGAGGGATCGAGATGGACGGTGACGGCGCCGGTCGAAAAGCCATCCGCAGCCGCATGCACCGCGACCGACTGCGCTCGCACATTGGCCGGCACAGCCCAGCTGGCATCCTCGGGAAACTTGCCGTCCGGCGCGACGCGGACGCGCAATATGTCGTCGGTCAGCGCTGTCACGCGCATCACCAGCGCACCGCGATGCGCCTCGATCCCGTCGCGGCGCGCGGTGATCGTGCCATCGCCGGCCTGCGCGGCCACGGGCATGGCGAGCGCAAAACCCGCCAGCGCCCATCGCATCCACGAACTCGAAACGGACATGCGGAACTCCCGGTAACGGCGCATCATCTTCACGACTTCAGCGCATTGGTCTTGAGCTGGCGCTTGAGCGCGGCGCGATCGGCCGGGCCCGGCGCGCCGAGCGTGCCGTACAAACGCGGCGGCAGATGGGCGAGCGCGTCGCCCGATCCGTCGAACACGTAAGCGTCGAACATCGCGCGCCAGTAGCGCCGCTCGCTCTCCGGCAAGGTGCGGATGGCGAGCATCGCGGTCAGGAAGGCGTCGCGCGGATTCTCCAGCCCGGCCGCGGCCTCGCCCCACCAGTAATTGACCATCGCGTTATACGGATCGCGCGAGGTGACGTGGTGCCACCAATATTTCGGCATCAGCAGCGCGTCGCCCGGCGCGAGGTGCGCGACCCGTGCCGCTGCCAGCGCCTCGCGAAAACGCGGGAAGCGCTCGAAGTCCGGCGCCTCCGGATCGACCAGCGACAAAGGCGGCGGATTGTCGGCCGGGCCGATATAGAGATTGGCGACCTGCTCGGGCGGGAAGAGCACGAAGCGGCGGTGCCCCGCGATCACGCAGGCGAGATTGTGATCGCGATCGTGATGGATCTGTGTCTTCACCGCGCCGCCCAGCCACAATTTCGGCCCCGCGCCGCCGGGCACCAGCGGCATCGGATTGTCGCGCACGAAATCGGGCATCTGCTCGGCGAGCGGCAGCATCTGGATCGCGACGAAAGGCCCGCTTCCGGCGTCTGCGATCCGCGCGATGCGGTCGAGCGTCTCGCCCAGCGGGCGCTGGCGCTTGGTGAAGCTGAACTCGCGCAGATCGGCGGCATAGCCGAACCGCCCGCCACCCGAAGCCGGCGCTTCCATCACCGGCACCGGCGCGGCGCGATCCATCGTACGGAGATAGGCGTCGAGTGCGGCCGACCCGCGCCGCCCTGCCGCGAGCGCTGGCCATGTATCGAACAAGCCGCGGAGGATCAGCGGCTCGCCCGCCGCGGCCAGCGCATCGAGCTCGGCAGCGTCGCGCGCCTTGCCTTCCGCGACAGGCGGCAGAACGTCCAGCATATCTTCGGATGCCGCACTCATGCCGCTTCGCTCCGGCACAGGGTCGCCAGATACGCGTCGTGCGTCGGTTGCTCGAGTACCTTGTCCTTGATGAAGCCGAGGATGCGGCGGAAATCCTCCTTCATCCGCTCCGGCGGCGTGCGGTCGATCGCCGGTGGCCAGCTCTCCGGCATCTCGCCCAGCCCGGCGAACAGCGCCTGCCAGAGATCGGGCGCGAAGGTCTCGTCCTCCATCGGCGCGATGTCACCGCGCGCACGGAAGGTGGCGATCTTGTGCGCGACCTCGGGCGGAACTGCCGCTTCACGCGCGTTCGCCCAGAATTCAGACGCCCCAAACTGGTTAAGCGCATAGAAGGTCGACTGGAATTCGCGCAGCCGGTCGAAGCTCGACGCGACGATGCGATTATATTCGTCGCGCTCGGCGGCGAAATCGGGCCCGGCGGGGAACAGCGACAGCAAATGGACGATGCCGAGCTGGATCGCGTGCAAATCGAGTCCGAACAGAGGGTCGAACGTGCAGGCCGCCTCACCGATCGCGATCGTGTTGCCGTGCCAGGGCCGGGGGTCGCGACCGGGGCTGACGACCTGCACCATCGCATCGCCCAGCGGCAGCCCGGCCAACGCGCCCGCCACAGCCAGCGCCGCCGCATCGTCCTGCTCCGTCGATACGAAGGCGTAGGCGACGTGCGTCGCCGCCTGGCTCGCCTGAAGCGACAGCCAACCGTTCGGCCCGGCGCGCAGCTCGGTGTATGCCGGGATCGAGGAAAAGGGCGCGGTGCGCGCGATCAGCACGCGGTCGGTGACGAAACCATCGCCCCAATCCTCGCGATCGGCATCGTCGTGGAATCCAGCTCCGGCATCGACGAACAGGTCGCCCCCGATCCGCTCGCCATCGGCGACCAACGCGCGGATCGTGTCGCCGTCGCGCTCGACGGCAACGCCGTGCGTTTGATGCAGCGTCACGCCAAGCCGCGCCGCACGGGTCTTCAGCACACCGGCATAGGCGATGCCCGGCAGGTGATAGCCGTAGTCGGTGCGCCCGAACACTTCGGTCGCCGCATCGGGCAGCAGCATCCGCCCCTGCCGCGCGGCCATCGCGGTCGGGCTGAAATCCTCCAGCGCCGCACCGAGCCCGAAGCGGCGCGCCTTCACCCAGAAGGGAAAGAAGCCCTGTCCGTCGATCGGCGCGCCATAGCTGCCGTGCGCGAGAAAGAACGGCGCCGCGCCTGGTCCCGCGACATTATGGCCGAGCGTAAAGCTGCCGCGCGTGTCGCGCAGCAAGGCGGCTTCGTCGATCCCCAGCCGGACGTGCAACGCCTCGATCGCGGGGAGCGAGACGTAGGTCGATGCGGGCGTGAGTGCGCTCGGCAATTCGAGCGCGGTGACCGTGACACCCGCCGGGGCCAACGCACGCTGGATCGCGGCAGCGGTCAACCACAGGGCCGCGTCGCGCCCGGCGATCACAACGTGGCGTGGCGCCGCGCTCATGCCGCGATCCCGCCCGGCATCGCGCAATAGTCGGCGACGAATTCGGCATGCGTCGGCATCGCCGCGACGCCGCCGGCGATCCGGTCGCGGAAATCACCGATCCGCTCGGCGATCCTCGCCAGATCGAACGTATCGGCCATCGGATCATGGCGATCGGGCACGATGCCCTGCCCGAGCAGCACCGAGAGCCAGCTGTCGCGCGAGAACAGGCCGAACTGATAATCCGGCGCCTTCGCTCGCCCCCGGAACAGCGCGAGCTTATGCACCAAAGCATCCGGCAGCGGCATCGCGCGGAGATAATCCCACAGCGGCTCGCCCTCACGGCGGTTGGCGACATAATGCAGGATCAGGAAATCGCGCACGCGCTCATACTGCATCGTCGACAGGCGATTGAACTCCTCGGCCAGCCGCGGATCGGGACTGCGGCCCTTGCTGTGTGGCGCAGGCATCAGGTTGACGAGATCGCTGACAGCGGCCTGGATCAGATAGATGCTGGTGGATTCGAGCGGCTCCAGGAAACCGCTCGCCAGCCCTATACCGATGCAATTGCCGACCCAGGACGTCTCACGGCGTCCAGGCTGGAAGCGCAGCAGCCGAGGCTCGCCCAGCGCCTCGCCGTCGAGCCGCCCAAGCAGCGCGTCACGCGCATCGTCCTCGGCGATGAAGTTGCTGGAAAAGATATAACCGTTGCCGATCCGGTGCTGCAGCGGGATGCGCCATTGCCAGCCCGCCTCGCGCGCGGTCGAACGGGTATAGGGCGTGAAGCCGCCGCCATGCGCGCACGGCACGGCGAAAGCGCGGTCGCACGGTAGCCAGTGTGTCCAATCCTCCCAGCCCACGCCGAATTGACCGGCGAGCAGCAGCGAGCGGAAGCCGGTGCAATCGACGAACAGATCGCCCGCGATGTGCATGCCCGATTTCAGCGTGACGGCGGTCAGCGCGCCGCTCTCACCGTCGCGGTCGATCGTCTCGACCTGCCCCTCGATCCGCTTCACGCCGCGTGCCGTCGCCCAAGCGCGCAGGAAGTTCGCATAGAGCCCGGCGTCAAAATGATAGGCGTAGGAGTAAGTCGAACGGATCGACTTGGGATCCTCGTTGGGCAGCTCGAACTTGTCGGCCGCCGCCGCGACGACCGCATAGGAGCAGGCGGCGAAAGGCGGCACGTCGCATCCTGCAGCCTTCGCGCGCAACCAGTGATGCTGGAACTCGACGCCTCCCCACGGCTCGCCGAACGCGCCGAACGGGTGGATGTAGCGGTCACCCGGGCGGTCCCAGTCGCGGAATTCGATACCCAGCTTGAAGGTCGCGCGCGTCGCGCGCATGAACTCGGCCTCGTCGAGCCCGAGCATGTCGTTGAAGAGCTTGATGTGCGGCAGCGTCGCCTCGCCGACACCAACCGTGCCGATCTCGTCGGATTCGATCAGGGTGATCGCATAGTCCCGCGACGACAATTGGCGGGCGAGCCCGGCCGCCGTCATCCACCCCGCCGTGCCCCCGCCGATGATGACGATGCGGTAGCGCGGGTCGGATGTGTCGCTCGACTGGTTCATGCCCCCGTCTCTGTCACAAGGGTCGCGCCGTCACCAGCAAGGCGGCGGCGCGACAGCGGAGGAACCTAGAACTTCGCGCGAATGCCGAATTCGAAGCGGCGATCGACCCGGCTCCAGGCGGAATCCATGTAGACCGGCTTCGCGCCCGGGGTCTGCGGCGAGTCGCCGAACACTTCCTGCTGATAGACCGTGGTCGTGTTGAGCAGGTTGGTGGCGTCGACCGACAATTCGATGAACTTGTTGATCGAGTAGCGGATCGATCCGTCGAGGAACCCGGCCGATTTCTGGAACACCGGCAGGCCGATGCAGCAATCGAGGTTCTGCGTCAGATACCGCGAACGCCAGTTATAGGCGAGGCGGATACCGACCGGTCCCTTCTCGTACAGCCCGATCACGTTGAACGTGTGCTTCGAGATACCCGCGAGCTGATGCGAGTCGATCACGTTGCCGGTACCGCCCGCGGCCGGCACGCCCGCACCCGAGGCACCCACGTCACCGCCCGAAGTGGCATCGATGACGTTCGAGTTGTTGATGCCCTTCTGCTGGACGAAGGTGTAGTTCAGCTGCATGCCGAGGCCGTTGAGCAGCCCGGGCAGGAAGGTGAAGAACGTCTGGTAGGCGGCTTCGAAGCCGTACAGCTCACCGCCCTTCGAGACGTTGACCGGTCCGTTGACCATCACTTCCTGGGTCGAGCCGTTATTGGTGTAGTCGCGATAGAATTGGCCGAAGGCGACGGCATTGTGCAGCTTCTTGTAGAAGCCGTCGATCGTGAACGACGAACTGCGGCCCATGTAGCGTTCGAACGAGATATCGAACTGGTCCGCCGTCATCGGCCGCAACGCGGGGTTGCCGGCATTGGCCTGGAACACGAACTTGTAGCCGGTAACGTTCGCCTCCGTATGCTCCGCGGTCGGCGAATTATAGATCACATAAGGCGAATCCGGCCCGGTATTGTAGATCGGTGCGCCGATCTGCACATAGTTGCGCAACAGGCCGATATCCGGCCGCGATATCGCCCGCGAATAGGCGAAGCGGATGAAATCCTTGTCGTCCAGCCCGAGGCGTACGTTGAAGCTCGGCAGCCAGTTGGTAAAGGAACTCTTGTAGCTGTTGGGACTGCCTGGCTCGCCGGGCGTGGCGGCGAACGCCTTGACCTGATCCACATAGCAGTTGGGATTGACCACCTGACCCTCCGGAAGAGCGTCGCCGCACGTGGCGAGGCCGCCGAATACGCTGGGATCGGGGAAACCGACCTGGCCATCGCTGTGCTCGATCGTGCGGACGACGCGCAGGCCGACATTGCCGACCACGCTCATGCCGCCGATCGTCTTGTCGTCGCCGCCGAACTTGAGCATCGCATAGGCGGCCTCGGTTTCTTCACGCAGGTGCATGATTTCCGATTGCAGGAAGCAGCCATCGACCGTGCCCGGCCGATCGCAGATCGGCACATAGCCGCCCGGCATGCCGGTGGCCGACGCCGAAAGACCCTGCATCAGCCGGTTATAATCGGTCAGCGCGTCGCCGTTGACGAAGACCAGCGAGCCGTTCGGATACACCGATCCGTTGTAGAGGCCGCCGAAATTGTACGGCCCGAAAATGCCCGCGCCATAGCCCTTGAAACCGGGATTACAGGTCGCGGTCGGATCGCCGGTCGTGTTATCGACGTTGAATGCCGGGCCGTTGCAGAGGTAGGTCGGCGAAATCGACATCCAGTTGAAGGTCGAATAGCGCACCGTCTGGCTGCGATCGGCGTAGCGCACGCCGACCTTCAGCGAGTCGAGCCAGCCACCCTTGTCGAAATCATATTGCAGATCGGCACGGAAGGCGTTCTCGCGCGCATCATTGTCTTCCGCATGGCCCTGGATGAACGGGATCCAGTAATTGTGCGGATTGGCGAGCCCACCGGACGCGTAGTTGACGTTGGAGCCCGGCAGCAACGTGATCTGCGGCGTGCCGTCGCCGTTCACGCTATACTGGTAATTGGCCAGCGAAGCCGTCGCGACGAGAATGTCGTTGTTGGTCGTCGAGGCGGTGATGTGCTGCGCATCGAACGATGCATGCAGGCGGCTGGAAATATCCCAGTCGATATGGCCGGAAATGTCCTGTGTGCCCTCGTGGTGATCGAAGTCGCGGGACTCGTTCTGGAATTGCATGCCGTCCTGCGGGTTCACCCCGCACACGCCGTTGCCGCAATAGTTGACGAACGGCAGGCCGGGCACGGCCGACGCACCGTCGAGGGCCGCCTGATCGGACGTATAGGTGCCGTAGAAGCTGCCGTGGTTCTGGGTCAGCAGGCCGGACTCGAGCATCCCGTTGCTGCCGAAGACTAGTCCGGTGCTGTTGTTGTAGATGCTGCTCGTACGAGGATAGAAGGCCGGCGTGCCGAAATAGGTGCCGTCAAGGACCGCGTGGCTGGCGCGCTCGAGCCAGGCGTTGTGATATTCGGAATCGGTGTATTGCACCGTCGCACGAAGCGTGTTGGCATCGTTCGCATACTGGCCGGCAACCGCCCAGCCATGGCGCCGGCGGTCATAATCGACTTGCGAATAGCGGATGCCATCCGGCGCGTAAGCCCAGCCGTCGCCGCCAAACAGATTGCCGGTGCACGGGATGGTGCCGTCACCGTTGATGATCGCGTGACCATTGCCGTCCACTGCTCCTGACGAGCAATAGGTATCGATCTTGTCCATGATCACGCTCTCGGTCCGCGTGACGACATGGCTGTAGGCGTAATCGGCGAGCAGGCCGAAGCGGCCGATGCCGGTATTCCAGTTGTCGCTGATCAGCGCTGAGACTTCGGGCGTCCAGCGGCCCGAGCGATCGCCGTAATTCTCCTTGACGTTGGCGGTGACGACCAGACCGTTCTGGTCGAACGGCAGCCGGGTGCGCAGGTTGACCGTGCCGGCGATGCCGCCTTCGATCATTTCCGCCGTCTGGTTCTTGTAGGCGTCGACGCCGGCGAGCAGTTCGGGCGAGACGTCGTCGAAATTGAGCCCGCGCGCGGAATCGGCCGAGAAGCTGTCGCGGCCGTTGAACTCGGTACGCACCTGGGTGAGGCCGCGGATCAGCACGGCGGTCGGCTCGCCCGAGGGGTGCGTGCTGTCGTCGGCGGATTGCAGGCGATTGACGCTGACCCCCGGCACACGCTGCAGCGCTTCGGATGCCGACTTGTCGGGGAAGGCGCCGATATCGGTCGCGGTGATCGAATCGACGAAGGTGTCGGCGTTCTTCTTGATCGTCTGCGACGTCTCGAGCGCCTTGCGCACGCCGACCACGACGACGTCCTTGCCTCCGCTGTCGTCCGGGGCGGCGACACCGGCCGCCACCGTGCCGGGATCGCCGGCGGTCTGCGCGAAGGCCGACCCGGCAAAGCCCATCGCCATCAGGGCAAACACCGAAGCGCCACCCCGCAACATACGCCCACGCGCTGAAATCGTCGCTTTCATCATATCCCCTCTCCCTGTCCCCGCTCTTGCGGGCATTGTTCGCGCAGGCACGATCTCGCCCGTGGCTGCATTGTTTGCGCAAATTTGCGCGAATTTGCAGAATTGCGCAAGAGAGGCGGCATCAAATATTTTCTATAGATATTACAATTATATAAGAAACTTCTCCACCCGAATACGCAACGAACGTTGCACAAATAGCACGCTGCCTTTCAGCGAGTCGCGGTGAATTATCGAGTTTTTATGCAAAAATTTGCATTGCGCGGGCAATTGCGGTAGCCAATGTGCATGGAGAGGAATTCGCCGCTGCGTGAAAGTTGGCCGCCAAGCCGATTGCAGCGGCTATCGACGTCGTGTCGGACGACCGGCCTCATCGGGAATGGTCAACGCCAACCCCGCAGCGACGGCAAACGCTATTGCGGCAAGCACGAGCGCCAGATTCGCGCGGTCGCCGAACAGCCTGTCGACCACCCAACCGAGCAAAGCGGCGGCGAACAATTGCGGCATCACCAGGAATACGTTGTGGATGCCCATATAGACGCCCATCCGCGTCGCCGGGACGGCGCTGGAGACCATCGCATAGGGCGCCGACAGGATCGACGCCCAGGCACAGCCGATCGCGAGCGCGGGCAGCAGCAGCCAGGTGGCATCGCGAACCAGTGCGAAGCCAAGCAGCCCGCCCGCTCCCGCGAGCAGGCATACGGCATGGGTCTCGCGCCGCCCGATCCGCGCGACCAGAGCGGGAAGCGCGAACGCGCCGAGCGCCGCGACCGCGTTGAAGAAGGCGAACAGCACGCCGACCCAATCCGCGCTCGCATTGTAGATCGCGCCGGCCGGATCGCTGCCACCGCCGGCATTGGCGGCGATCGCGGGCACCGCATAGACCCACAAGGCGAACAGGCCGAACCAGGTGAAGAACTGCACCACGGCCAGGCGGCGCAGCACAGCGGGCATGTGGATCACGTCGTCGACGATCTCGAGCAGGCCGGTCGGCCGCGCGCCGTGCCGGGCGCTCCAGGCGGTTGCGAGCTGGCCGACGCCGAGCAGGATCGCGACGCCGGCTATCAGGTAGAATTCCATGCGATAGCCGCCGATCGCGGTGAGAATCGCGACCGTGAAGCCGGCGAGCGTCCAGAGTACGCCGTGGCGCAGCAGGGTCGCGCTGCTGGTCGGCGCCCAATCGGCGCGCTCGGGCGCGTTCGCGGCGCCGGCGAGCGCGCCCGGCGGCGGCTCGCGCGTGGTCGCGACCGTGATGCCGACCGTCGCCAGCAAGCCGATCGCACCGATCGCGAACGCGACGCGCAGCGAGGTGGGCAGCTCGCCCGGCGGTGCCGTACCGGCGATCCCGAACCAGTGCGACAGCATCCAGGGCAGCGCCGAGGCGAACACCGCGCCCGCGCCGATGAAGACCACCTGGAGCGCGAAAGCGGTGGTGCGCTCTTCCTCGCGCACGCTGTCCGCGACGAGCGCGCGAAACGGCTCCATCGCCACATTGATCGCGCCGGTCAGCAGCCACAACATCACACTGGCTGCGAACAGGCTATGCACCTCCGGCATGAGCGCCAGGGCGACGGCGGCGGTGACCGCGCCGAAGAGCAGATACGGCCGCCGGCGGCCGAGCGGACCCCAGGTACGATCGCTCAGATGGCCGATCACCGGCTGCACCAGCAGACCGGTGATCGGCGCGGCGATGCCGAGAATCGGCAGTTCGTCGAGGTTGGCGCCCAACGTCTGGAAGATACGGCTGGTATCGACGTTCTGGAGGCCCCAGACGATCTGCACGCCGAACAGGCCGATGCACATGTTGAACAGCGCAAGGCGGGGCATCGTGCGGGTCCGACGCTTGTGACCTTCGCTTTCGGCTTCCACCGCGCCCGCTTGCAAACCCGCCCCTCCAATGCCCTAAGTCCCCCCGGGGCTATTCCCGAGATTGAGCGTGATGACCGATAACAGCAACAGCAAAACGACGCTCGAGGATCTCGCCAAGCTGGCCGGGGTGTCGATCTCGACCGTCAGCCGCGCACTCAATGACCAGCCGCTGATCAGCACCCGGACCAAGCAGCGCATCTGGGCGCTGGCGCGCGAGCACGGCTATGCCTTCCGCCAGTCGATGCCGACCGCGCCGATCGGCGCCGAAGGATCGATCGCGATCGTCACGCCGCACATGCGCGGCCGGCCGCTGCCGCTGTCGCACCCGTTCTTCCTCGAACTGCTGGCCAGCATCGGCGAGGCGGCGCGCGATCGCGGCTACGACTTCACCGTCAGCCATCTCGCCCCGACCAGCCTCGACGATCTCGTGCTCGCCACCACGACCAGCCGGGCGAGCGGGGTGATCTTTCTCGGCCAGAGCATGCTGCACGATGCGTTCAACCAGCTCGCCGAGACCAATGCGCGCTTCGTGGTGTGGGGCGCGCATATGCCGGGGCAGAAATACCGCTCGATCGGATCGGACAATCTGCTCGGCGGCCGGCGCGCGACGGCGCATCTGGCGCGGCTGGGGCGCAGGAAGATCCTGTTCATCGGCGGCAGCGATCCGGAAGCCGATCAGCGGCGGCGCGGCTATCTGGAGGCACTGGCGGAAAACGGCATCGAGGCCGATCCGAAGCTGAGCCTGCGCGTGGAATTCGAACTCGAATCCGCCGAGGCGGCGGTCGGCAAGCTGCTCCGCCGCGGCACGCCGTTCGACGGCGTGGTGGCGGCGAGCGACCTGATCGCGCTGGGCGCGATCCGCGCGCTGCGCCGCGTCGGCCTGTCCGTGCCGGCCGACGTATCCGTCGTCGGCTATGACGACATGCTGCTCAGCCAGCTCAGCACGCCGGCGCTGACCACGATCCGCCAGGACACGTTCCGCGCCGGGCAGCTGCTGGTCGCCTCGATCGTCGCCGGCGGATCGGATTATTCGCCCGGCTATCTGCCGACCGAGCTGGTCGTGCGGGAATCCTGCGGCGCCTGAGCGACGGCGCGCCTCGCCCGGTCCACCCGCGCCCGCGCTGACGGCAGCCAAAGCGGCGTGGCTGGGCGACGGCGTGAGGGGGCCACGAAGCTACGGCAAGGCCTCGAGCTCCGGCGTCAGATAGCCGAACCGCGCCATCTGAACGTGGTGGCGGCGCACGATCCGTGCGATCTGTTCCTCACTCAGCGTATCGCGCCATTGGCCCGACGTCCCGGAGCGGAAGAAGCGCTCGGCGACCTCCGGTTTCTCGCGATAGCCTTCCGCGTCTTCCTGTTTCCGCATTTCGGCAAAGGACGAGCGTTCGATCGCCAGGTCGAGCTGGGCCGGCGTCGCATCGAGCAGCAGATGATCGGCAAGCGCCGCGAACACGTGGCGGGTATGCGCCAGCATGTCCTCGTAGCGCATGACGAACACCGTGCGGTGCGGCTTGCGCGTCCAGCTCTCGACATGCTGGCTCCACGAGCCATAGACCTCGTAGACGCTCTTCTCGCTGACTCCGGTTTCGAGACCCGGCGCACCCATCGTGCCGATCGCGTCGTCCACGCTGCGGCCGAGATGCGCGGCGAACGAGATCGCCACGTCGAGCGGATTGCGCACGACATAGACCGCGCCCGACGTCACTTCGAAATTGATCGTCGGCACGCCGCGATCGAGCACCAGCGCATGATGCGTCTTGACGATGGCGAGCCCGTCGGTCGCCTCGGCGATCTCGCGCTGCACCTGCGGGCGCGTCTGCGCGATCTCGTCGTGCGTCAGCTCTTCGGCCGGTTTGTCGAGCAGGCGCGCATAACGCTTCGCCGAAATGTCCCATACGGTATATTCGGCCATGCGGTTGATATCGTGCGCCTTGCCCTCGTCCTCGCCCTGCACGATCTTCAGCAGGTTGTTCAGGAAGGCGCGCGTCCAGGTGTTGCCCGATTTGGGATAGGACGCCACCCACAGGATGCCGGTCGGCCGTGCAGCGCCCTCTACGGTTTCGTTGGGATCGGATTCGGTCATCGTCATCTATTTGTGTGCCGCCGGCAGGATTGTCGCAAGCCGCTGTGGACAGGGCGGGTCGCAGGTGATATTTATACATTGCTGTCAATATCTATAAGAATGCGATCCTTCCGCCAATGGGGCAATGGCTGAATCAGGACGAACTGGAGAAGGTCTATCGCACCAGGGCGCGGGGCTTGCGATCGATCACCCGCAAGATCGGCGATAACGATGCCGGCGACGTCGCGCAGGATGCCTATCTCCGCCTGATCGAGACCAGCCGCAAGGCGCCGGTCGATGCGCCCGGCAACCTTCTCTTCCGGATCGCGCGCAATCTGGTGATCGATCGCGTGCGCGCGGGATACCGTCAGCGCGCCTTGTATCGCGACGGGGACCTGCCGGCCGACGTGGCGGCGGATACGCCGGATCAGGAGCGCGCATTGCTCGCGGCCGAGCGGCTCAGGCGCGCGCTGCAGATCATCGATGCGATGCCGTTGCGGCGGCGCGAGGTGTTCCTGCTCCATCGTCTCGACAATCTCAGCTACAGCCGGATCGCGGCGCAACTGGCGATCAGCGTGAAGACGGTCGAGAAGCACATGTCGGCCGCGATGGCCCAGCTTTCAGCCGGCATGCGTGAGCAATGACATGCCGGACTAGGGCAAAAGCCCCTTCGCTCGTCTATACGAACGGCGATGGCGGGCACCCGGCGACATGATTCCCGTGGAGGATAAGGAAGCGGCGGACTGGTTCGCCGCCTTGCGCAAGGGCGCGATGTCGCTGGACGAGCGGCAGCGCTACGATTCGTGGCGCGCGCATCCGGCCAACCAGGCCGCGCTCAATCGCATGCACGAATTGTGGGGCGAACTGTCCGCGATCCGCGAGATGGACATTCCGCGCGCTGTCGAACCGCGCCGCAAGCGCGGCCTGGTGATCGGAGGCGTGGCCGCCGCGCTGGCTGTCGTGCTGGCGGGAAGCGGCTATTGGTATGTGGTGGGACGATCGACGATCGTCACCGGTATCGGCGAGCAGCAGACGGCGACATTGTCGGACGGCAGCGTGGTCGCGCTCAACGTGGTGACGCGGCTGCATTACGACATGGGCGCGAAGCTGCGGCAGGTCGCGCTGGCCGACGGCGAGGCGGCGTTCTTCGTCAAGAAGGACCATAGCCGCCCGTTCATCGTCCATGCCGGCGGCTATCAGGTGCGCGCGGTCGGCACGGCGTTCAACGTGTCCGATCGCGACGGCCTGTTCGACGTGGCGGTGAAGGAAGGCGTGGTCGCCGTCCAGCGCGACGGCGGCGGCGGGCCCGAAATCCACATCGCGGCGGGCCAGCAATTCCACGTGCCGGTGCCCGCCGCGGGAAGCGTCGCACTCGCGCCTGCCTTGGCGAACGTTTCGTCGGTCGCACCGCAATCGGTCGACGAATGGCGGCTGCGCATCGTCAGCTATCAGGACGCGCCGACCCGGACCATCGTGCAGGACGTGAACCGCTTCTACGACAAGCCCGTCGCGCTGGCATCGGAAGAGCTGGCGTCGCGACGCGTCACGCTGCGTCTCAAGATGGACGAGCGGTCGGAGACGATCACGAACCTTGCCAACATGCTCGACGCCGACGTGCGCGAGCAGAACGGCGTCGATACGCTCGTTCCCCGCGCGCCGGCGCGATAAAAATTCCTCGCCGCGGGTAGGGTGTCCGCGGCCCCGGTCGTCAACCTCCCATAACGACGATAAAGTTTCATGGGGGGATGTATGGCGGCACGATCGGCCCGGGGGAATCGATTCTGGCATCGGCTGGGTGGAGTCAGCGGGCTGGCGCTCGCGGTGGCGGCGGTGACGCCTGTCGCGGCGCGGGCGCAAGCCGCGGTCGCGCGGTTCAACGTGGCGCCCGCACCCTTGTCGCAGAGCCTGCTCGAACTCGGGCGCCAGGCCGGCATCTCGATCGCCGCGCCGGTCGCGCTGACCAGCGGTATCCAAGGCAATCGCGTGGTCGGCCAGATGGCGGTGAGCCAGGCGCTCAGCGTGCTGCTCGCCGGATCGGGACTGCAGGCCGAATTCGTCGGGCCGGACAGCGTTCGCATCGTCAAGACGGCCCGGGTCTCCGATACCGCCGAAGCGCCGCAGGACGAGGACGTGCCGAGCCGCGACATCATCGTGACGGCGCGCAAGCGCGAGGAATCGATCCAGAGCGTGCCGATCGCGATCACGGCGATCAAGCAGGAGGATTTGACCACGCGGCAGGTGACGGGCGGGCCGGACCTGATCACGCAGGTCCCGAACATGACCTTCACCAAGACCAACTTCACCAGCTATTCGATCCAGATCCGCGGCATCGGCACGCAGGCGATCTCGGCCACGACCGACCCCGCCGTCTCGGTCGCGTTCAACAACACGCCGTTCATCAGCAACCGCTTCTTCGAGCAGGAATTCTACGAT
>Ga0153956_1000449_pt1 | contig 47446 bp, 45 predicted proteins | sample TSFL040MetaG_FD_104704 | JGI IMG/M metagenome (GOLD analysis project Ga0153956, IMG submission 104704) | Attine ant fungus gardens microbial communities from Florida, USA - TSFL040 MetaG | ecosystem: Host-associated > Fungi > Mycelium > Unclassified | place: USA: Florida, Wekiwa Springs... | reverse complement strand
ACCTCACGCAGCTTCGCGATGATCTGCTCCGGCGTAAATCGCTGACGTCCCATACATTTCTCCAATTCTTTCGCCCTCGCAGGCTCTCTTCAGAATTGGACCAGTTTTTCCAAGGCAGACCAATGGCGTTCGCGGTGAAACAGCGCCGCGAGCACAGCCTGAACGATAGTATATCCTGCCACCTTGTCGGCCATCGCTGCGGGCACGAAGCGTGGTTCTTCCCAGATGTCACCGATCAGTTGCGGTATTCCGGTTTCGGCCTGGATAATGTCGTCGAAGGCAGGCCGATCTTGTTCCGCATCGTCAGTGCGGAACCCTTGCGCCTGGACATAGATGAGCCGTGGCCGTGTTGGTGCAACGTGATCGTAGTCTAGTCGAAGCCGGGATAGCGGCCCTGGCCGCAGGTTGGTGATGAAGATATCCGCTGTATTGAGCAACTTGGCGATGGCATCGCGACCAGAGTCTGACGAGAGATCGATCGCGATCGACCGCTTGTTACGATGCAGATTGAGCGCCACCCCTGACAGTTCCGGGTGTGGCCCAGGATCCATCGCGCGGCTGATATCGTCTGGGCCGCCTTCGACGCGGATGACGTCCGCGCCGAGATCCCCCAGCAATTGCGCGGCAAGAGGCGCCATGATGACCGTCGCCAGTTCGACCACGCGGATGCCCGCGAGCGCCGCCGGCGCGGGGGCGCTCATTCGCTGTCTTTCCAGGCGGCATAGCCCGAATGAGCGTGCGTCTTCGGCCAGTGCTGTGTCGCGGCCAACCCTTCGAGCATGATCCCGAACCCGACATTGTCCAACATCATGCGGCGCATCGGCGCGACCAGTGCCTCGCGCGTCAGCCGCACGGTGAGTTCGGGCCGCCGGAGGATTTCCCGGGCCAATTCCCGGGCACGGGGCAGCAGCTCTTCCTGCGGCAGCACTTCCGCGACGAGGCCCAGGTTGAGCGCCTCCTCGGCACTGAGCGATTTTCCGGTCAGCATGTAATATCGGCCGCGATTGAAACCGAGCAGGCTTTCCCAGACGATATGAACACCGTCGCCCGGCACGATCCCGTGCAGGAAATGCGAGGAATCCGAAAAGCTCGCATTCGTCGACGCCAGCACGATGTCGCATAGCAGCGCGATTTCCGAATGTACCGCCGCTGGGCCGTTCACCGCAGCGATCATCGGTACCGGCACCTCCAGATGATTCATCTGCAAACGCTTGGCGCGGGGCAACACGGCTTTGCCCCATTCATGCGCGTCGAACGTGCCGGTCGTCTCGCCGAGACGGATCGGTTCCTCGAATTTGGTGAAGCTGTTGCCGGTCCCGGTCAGAATAACGAGCTTGTTTTCCGGATCCCGCGACAAATCGTCGAACGCGTGTTCGATCGGCACCGCCGGCGCTTTCCAGATCAGTTCGTCGCCGTCGGTATGCAGACGCATCTCCAGGATGCCATCCTCTCGTGTCATCGCGATGTTGTCGTACTTGTCGTAATAATCCTCGAAGTTCAGGTAGCGCATGTATGTGTCCTCTGATGGTCAGTTTGAAATGACGTCCGCTTGAGCGACGACGAGGTCGCCGGTGAGCCGCAGGCAGCAGGCGAGGCGGATCGCAGCGTCATCTTCCGTTCGCTCGATGCGATGCATCAGGACCAGAGATTTACGCTCCTGATCGCCTGGCGGTTCTGCGTGATCGCCATTGGCCAGCACCGTGACCCGGCACCGTGTACAGCGCCCCTGACCCTGGCAGATCGTCGGCCAAGTGATGCCCGCACGATAGGCGGCGGCGAATAGGGTTTCGCCGGGTCGCACCGCGATATCGATGCCCGCAGGCATCACGCGGGCGATCGCCTGGCTCAATCTTCCGGCGTCCCGACATAGCGGTCGAGCACCCGGTGCAAATTGAGGTTCAGCGTTTCGTAAATCGGCGAAAAAACGACGTGGCTCACTTCGGGCGAGCGAACGCCGGCCCGCTGGCGAGAGATGTTTTCGAAATCCTGCTGCATGACCCACGGGCAGTCTTCCAGCGCGACCGGTCCTTCCCGTGGAGGCACTGTTGGCTCGGCGTCCTTGGGCGCGAGCGACATCGAGTAGATGTCGAGAATGCACCGGGTCGGATCGTCCGGATGCGGTCGGCCCTGATAGACCAGCGTGTTGCCGAACGCGCTGAGGAAGGTGATGTTGGGGAACATGAAAATGTGCTGTGCCGCGCGCGGCGGCGGCTCGACGCCCCGTGTTCGCGCCTCGTCTTCGACGCGGCGAAAGAATTCTGCCGGGAAATCATCTAGGCTGACCCCGCTGGCCAGAATGTCGTCCTGCAATGCAAGCTGGGCATCCGTTAGATGGCTTTGCAGCCCTTCGGCGAGCATCCGGTTCATGGCGACCAGGAACTCGCCCATCCCGACGCCTTCGACGGCTGAGCCGCCTGTCCCGACCCCCTCCGATCGATCCGTCCAGCCGTGACCCCAATAGGGATCGATTTCGTACATGCGGCTGTCGGGATTGTAGTCGCGGTAGAAAGCAAGGGCAGGGTGGGTCTGGGTGACGTGATACGCCTCCAAGAACCCCTCGACGGCGAACTTCCAATCGCTCGGTAACTCGACATAGCGATGCCAAACCAGCCGAGCCTCCTCGAGCCGCAGGCTGTCGACGGGCTCATCGACCAGGCGGCCGAGCGCGGTTTCGAGCGGCGGGGCGTCAGGATCGAAATTGATCCAGACCCACCCCCAGCGCATGTCCGCCTTGATCGCGTGCAGTTCCTTGTCGGATGCTTGCAGGCAGCCATTGGGAAAGCCGCGCTCGGCATAGACGGTCGGTCGCGATCCATCGAGATTCCAACGCCAGCCGTGATACGGGCAAACGATCTGCCCGCTGCCGAAGCTGCCTTGGCCTACAGCCAGTTGCGTCGCCCGATGCGGACAAGCATTGATATAGGCTTTGACGGTGGTTTCGCTGTCGCGAACGACAAAGACCGACGAACCGGCAATTGCATATTCGTGGAAATCGCCGAAATTGGCGATACGCTCGGCGCGGCAGGCGACTTGCCATACCTTTTTCCACAGCAAGTCGTTTTCGGCGCGGGCGTAAGCAGGGTCGCGGTAGCGCCGCGTATCGACCCGGATCGAACCGTCATCGATCGCATCGCCCGTTCCACCACGGACGGGTGCAAGACGCGCGTTCGTCGACATCGACCTCTCCCCATCCGTTTTCGGCCCATCCTCGTCACCTTCAGCCGCATTGCACGACGCTAGATGCGAAGCACTATTAACCTTCAACAAGATGGTTTATCGCATAAGTCGGCAATAGCAAGTCGCCGACAGAACAAGAATCATGGCGATACTTTAGGCTCCGCGCGGCGCTATGGTGCCGATTTCAGGTCGATAAAACTGACGATGACAGGCTGCACATGAAGTGAAGCCGACGAGGAGGAGGAATATGGGGACACGGGAAGCACCGACGATCAGCGAGTCTCCGCTTCGCGTCCCGATTTTTCGCGCGATCTGGGTCGCGAGTATAGCGGGCAATTTCGGGACGATCATCCAATCGGTCGGCGCATCGTGGCTGATGCTGTCGCTGTCGAGTTCGCCCCAGATGGTCGCGATGGTGCAGACCGCGATCGCGCTGCCGGTGGTACTGCTGGCCCTGTGGGCGGGCGCGATCGCCGATGGGATAGACCGCCGGCTGGTCCTGCTGGGGGCGCAGGTGATGATGCTCACTGTTTCGACGCTGCTGGCAATTGCCGCATGGCTGCATGTGCTGTCGCCTTGGTCGCTGCTCGCGCTGACGTTCTTGGTCAGCGCGGGCTATGCGGTGAACAGCCCCGCCTGGCAGGCATCGACATCGGACATCGTCCCGCGCGAAGCGATATCGCGAGCCGTCGCGTTGAACAGCCTTGGTTACAATGTGGCGCGCAGCGTGGGGCCGGCGATCGGTGGTGCCATCGTCGGGGTGGCCGGCGCGTCGGCGGCGTTCGCAGTCAACGCCTTGAGCTATATCGGATTGATTGTCGTTCTACTGCGCTGGCGCCGGCCACCCGATCCCGAGACGCTGCCGCGTGAACCGATCGGCGCAGCGATGGCGGCGGGCCTTCGCTACGTCGCGATGTCGCCGGCGATCGTTACCGTCCTGGCGCGCGCATTTCTGTTCGGTTTCGCCGCGAGCGTCGTCCAGGCGCTGCTGCCGCTGGTGGCGCGCGATGTCATTCGCGGTGGCGCTTTGACCTATGGCGTGCTGCTCAACGGGTTCGGAGCCGGTGCGGTCGCCGGCGCGCTCGCCAGCGCCTGGCTACGTAAGACGCTGCGGGCGGAGCATGTCGTGCAGCTCGCCTCGCTCTGTACCGCTGTGGGGGCAGCAGGGGTAGGGCTGTCGGTCTATCTGATACCGAGCCTGATCGCCTTGTTTCTGGCGGGGGCGGGCTGGGTGGTTGCGCTGACCACGTTCAACGTGACCGTTCAAATGTCGGCACCGCGATGGGTCGCTGGTCGCGCGCTTGCGATTTACCAGACGGCGGTTTTCAGCGGCATCTCGGGCGGCAGCTGGATGTTCGGCTATCTCGCCGCGCATCTGGGCCTGGTGATGCCGTTGCTCGTCGCGGCGGGCGGTTTGCTGATCGTCGTGCTGGCGGGGTGGGTGATCCCGCTGCCCAAAGTCGATGCACTCGATCTTACGCCGCTCCGCGATTGGATGGACCTCAAGACGCCTCTACCGATCGATGGCCGTACCGGTCCGTTGGTTGTCACCATCACTTATCGGATCGCGGACGCCGACATTCCGGCCTTCCTCGATGCGATGAGCGAACGGCGGCGGATCAGGCGTCGTGACGGGGCGCGCCACTGGGCGTTGATGCGCGATGTTGCCGAGCCGCAGCGTTGGGTGGAGCGCTATCATGTGCCGACCTGGCATGACTATGTTCGTCACAATCGCCGGCATACCGTCGAGGATGCAGAGAATTTCGATCGCATTCGCGCGATGCATGTCGGTGACACGCCGCCGAGCATTCACCGCATGATCGAACGCCAGCCGGGCTGGCGGCTATTGCGGGCGGGGCAAATGGTACGCGATGTCGCGCTCATCACCGATACGCGGATCGATCGCGAACTATAGCTATCGCGCGTCGAGGATCAGGTCGGCGGCGCGCCAGGCCACCGCGCTAATGGGGCCGTTGGTGTTGCCCGACAGTATGAACGGGAACACCGAGGTGTCGATCACACGAAGTCCTTCGACACCGCGAACGAACAGATGCTCGTCCACGACGGATGCTTGGTCCAACCCCATCCGGCATGTTCCGGAGGCGTGATACGCGCCGTTACCGAACTTGTCGTACGCCTCGATGATGGCGTCGTCGCTATCGTAGCTGGCGCCGGGTCGGGTTTCATCGAATACCTTGCCGGCGAGCGGCGCTTGCGCAACCAGCTTGCGGGCGAAGCGGACGACGTCGATCATCTTGCGTCGATCGCCATCATCGACATGATAGTTCGGCACGATCGTCGGCAGGGCCTCAGGGTCGGTCGATGCGATGCGCAGAGAGCCCTTCGATTCCGGCCGCAGGATATACGCGCAAAATTGCAGCCCGCCATGATCATGAACCGCGACCTTCTTACCAGACCGGTCGAAGCTGAGTGGCGAGATTAGTATCTGGCCGTCCGCGCGCTGCAGGTCGGGGCGGGTCTTGAACCACGCGCCCGCCTCGTACGTCGCACCGGCCATGGGGCCACTGTGCGTGAGGTAGTAACGCGCGACGTTCCAAACCAAGCGTGGCCCGGCCAACTGGCGGTTTTCCGATAGCTTGTTATCGGCACGCCAGACCATCAGGACGGCGCGATGCTCGCGCAGATTGCCGCCGGTATCGGACTCCGCAACCGGCGTGATGCCCAGGTCATGGAGATCGGCTGCCGGACCGATCCCCGATCGCTGGAGAATGGCTGGCGACGCGAGGGCGCCGGCGCACAGCAGTACCTCTCTCCCAGCGCGGAATTCGGCCTTGCCGCCGTTCTGCTTGCCGGAGACGCCGGCGACGCGTCGCCAATCAAAGATCAAGCGGTCGACGACAACGTCGCGCAGAACAGTGAGGTTGGGACGATCGCGCACCGGATCGAGAAAGGCGACGGCATGGCTTTGGCGGCGCCCGCGATAGATCGTCTGTGGCGCAAAGCCGACGCGCTGGTCGGCATCGGGATCGTTCACGTCCTCGACTCGTTCCAGGCCAAGCGCGACGCCGGCCTCGATCGTCGCTTCGGTCAGCGCGCTGCGTACTGGCGGCATCGAAATCCGCAAGGGACCATCGTCACCGCGGCTAGCAGCTGCGCCGAGCTCGTGATGCTCAAGCGACCGATAAGCGGCCCCGATCCGATCCCAGTTCCAATTGTCGCCTGCAAGCGTCGCGAGCTCGTCAAAGTCGGCGCGCTGGCCGCGCACGTACATCATGCCGTTAATCGCAGTCGATCCGCCGAGGGTTCGGCCGCGCGCCCATGATTCCGGCATGCCCGAGGTCGATGGCGCTGCCTGAGTCATGTAGGGCCAGATATAGCCTGGTGCCGACATGATCTTGGCGACACCGCGCGGCATCCGGATGAAGGGATGGTCGGCATGGCGACCTGCTTCCAGCAGCAGAACCTTTATGGCCGGATCCGATGACAACCGATTGGCGAGGATGCATCCCGCCGCGCCGGCGCCGACGATCACATAGTCATAGCTGTCCATGAACGATCGCGGCCTGGGTCAGGCCGCTGCCGCCGCTGCGGGCGGTGTCCACTCGACATCGACATGCTTCACGGACATCACCTTGCCGGCGCGATAGACGGGTCTGCCGTCGGCCGCCGGCCAGAAACGTCCGACGCGCTTCAGCCATTCGTCCGTGAAGATGCGCATTTCCGCACGCGCCAGATAGTGCCCGACACACAAATGCGGACCGATCGAAAAGGCGGTGTGCGTGCGATCTTGCCGGTCCAGATCGAACCGCATCGGATCGGGGTTGATCCGCTCGTCCATGCCGGCGCAGGGGTTCGACAGGCAGATCATGTCTCCCTTGCGGAACAGCACGCCCTCATACTCGAAATCTTGCTTCACCGTCCGTGACCCGTTGACGACCGAATAGCGGCGCAGCACTTCCTCGACGAAATCGCCGATCTTTTCTGGTTCCGCCACCAGCCGCTCCTGCAGTGCCGGGTCGCGGGCGAGATGGACCATCGAAAAGCAGATTGCATTGGCGACGGTGTCGAGCCCGGCGACGAACAGGAAGAAGCAGACCGATTGCATTTCGTCCATGGTCAGCTTGCGGCCGCGGATTTCCTCCTGGCCAAGCTTCGTGATCATGTCGTCGCGCGGATTGACGCGCCGTTCCTTTATATACTGACCCATCAGGTCGTAGATCCAACCGCGAATCTCGTTGCGGCGGGCAACCGGTGCCAGGCCAAAATACTCCACCACGAGTTCGCGGAACTCGTCGAACCGGTCGAGTGGCAGGCCCATCATGCGCATGAAGACGTGAACGGGGAAAGCCGCGCCGATCGTCGCCATGTCGCAATGCCCATCGGCCAGCACCGCGTCCATGTGCTCGCCAGCCCAGGCGCGAAGCTGGTCTTCCATCTGCTGGATGATCTTCGGCGAAAAATAGCGCATCAGGATCGCGCGATACGGCGCATGTTCCGGCGGATCGAGGTTGAGCGGGATCATCTTGTACGCATTGCCCATGCGCGGGATGTCCATCTCCTCGTTAGAGAAATGCTCAAAATCCTTGAGGATATCGTTCACCATCTTGTGCCGCGTGACCATCCAATGCCCCCCGTTGAGCGGCGTGTAGAAGATGTCGGGTGCATCCCGATGAAGCTGCTTCAGTCCCAGATGGACGTCGCCCTTGAGCCGTTCGTCGAGGAACAGGTCGAAGACGTAGACCCGTTTCGGATCGACGTGCGAAGGTACATCGAGTTGATCTGCCACGGCCATTTTCCGTCATCCTCCTATAGTCATCCGGGTCGGTGGTGATACCAACTGGATAAACCTTACATCTGTAGAGTGCTTATTTTGCGCCATTCTGTTCAGGGCGAGCTTCCTTGGCGAGTTGCCGACGGGCGCGCGCTAGTTAGCTGTTTCCCATAGAACTTCCTCGTTGTCCACCGCGTTGCGCGACGCTTTGACGGGTCGCAAAATCGTATGGGCGGCCACAATTTTATGAAAAGCTACTCTCGACAGCTTTACTTATGTGCGTTAGGTAAATGGCTATCAACTCTCTGCCTGGCTTCTCGCGGGACGGGTAATGCCTTGAGGGGGTGGATAAAAATGGGCGCAAAAGCCTAGAGACGATAGGGAGGATCCGATGAATCGGCGTAAACTCATCATTGGCGCGCTTGCGACGACTGTCCTGACGGCAGCTCCGGCGATGGCGCAGACGGCGCCCACGACCCCGCCAGCTACCGATGCCGCACCTCTGTCGGCTCCGGCTCCGCAGTCTGCCGATGACGGCAGCAGCGTCGAAGACATCGTGGTTACGGCGCAGCGTCGGTCCGAAAACCTACAGCGCGTTCCGATCACCATTACGGCATTGAGTCCCCGCAACCTGTCTGCGGGCGCGATCGATGGCACGCTCCAGTTGCAGCGAGTCGCCCCCGGTATCGTCGGCTTGCGCATCGGCGCCAGCTTCCAGCCCTTCGTTCGCGGCATCGGCACCAATCAGACCGCGCAGGGATCGGAAAGTTCGGTCGCAACCTATGTCGACGGTGTCTATCAAGGCTTCAAGGCCGGCAACCTGTTCGACTTCAACGGCATCGAGCGGATCGAAGTGCTGAAAGGGCCGCAGGGCACGCTGTTCGGTCGCAACGCGACTGGCGGCGCGATCAGCATCATCACGCGTGATCCGTCGACCAACCAGGGTGTCGAAGGGGAGATCGGCTACGGCCGCTTCAATGAGTTCCGCGGCAAGCTCTACGCCGCCGGCAATATCACGGACACGTTGTCGGCTAGCGTCGCCTTCAGCGGCAGGAAGAGCGACGGATATCTGACCGATCCGTTCCGTGGCAAGAATTCCGCGCCGTTCACCAGCACTGCTGTGCTCGGTAAGCTTCGCTGGGCGCCGACCTCCGGGTTCGTGAGCACGTTGTCCGGGGGGTATGGTTATTTCGACGACCCGACCGGCGTCGCGACACACAGCCTTGCCGGCACGGTGCCGCAGTCGGGGGCGGCCTCGCTGTTCGGCGACGATCAGAGCGCGACCAGCCTTGCCGATCCGCTCAACAAGATCTGGAACTGGCGCGCGACCTGGGACAACCGCGTCGAGATCGGATCGCTCGATTTTGTGTCGATCACCGGCTATATTCAAAGCAAGCTGAAGAACTTCACCGACAATGACGCATCGACTGCCAATCTTGCGCAGATCGTGACGACGCAATACGCGCACCAATTCTCGCAAGAGTTTCAGCTTCAGTCGAACAAGAACAAGACCTTCACCTGGATCATCGGCGCATTTTATCTGCGCTACCACGATTTCTATGGGGATAGGGGCGATAATAACTGGAGCACGCAATCGAACGTTCCCGGGATCGTCCGACCCGCCGATCTGCAGGTTGCGGGCGCCTCGATCACTGGTCGTTCAACCGGCGTTTACACGACCTCCTATTCCGGCTTCGCAGAAGGCAAGGTCGAGTTCGCCCAGGATACCCACCTCACACTCGGCTTGCGGTACACCAGCGAAACCAAGCGCCTGAACGGCATCCAATATGCTTACACCGCTGTTGCGGGCACGACCGCCCAGAACTTCGGGTTGATGAACGGCGTGTTGGGCAATGATGGACTGGTATTTGGTCGCACCATCAACGGCACGGTCGATCTGTCGAAGAAGTTCAGCAAGCTGACATGGCGCGCCGTTCTCGACCATAATTTCACCGAAGACGTCATGGCCTATGCAAGCGTATCGCGCGGCTTCAAGAGCGGCGGGTTCAATCCGAGCATCGTGTCCAACAATCAGGCGGCGGTCAGCCCGGAAGTGCTCGATACTTACGAAATCGGGTTCAAGTCGCAGCTGTTTGATCGTCGGGTGCGCTTCAACGCATCGGCGTTCTACAACAGTTTCAAGGACATCCAGGTCGCGCTGATCAACACGACCGGCTCCAGCATTACGCAGAATGCTGGCGCGGCGCGGATGTACGGTATTGACGTCGATTTCGAATGGGTGCCGGTCAACAACCTGACCCTGCGCGCGGCGGCCAACTATCTCGACGCGAAATACACGAAATTCCCTGCTGCGCAGTTGTCGCTGCCGCGGGTCACGGGCTTCCCATGCGTTGCCGGTGCGCCGCTTACCCTTGCACAAGCTCAGGCGATGGCGGCGGCGCCGCAAACCGGTGGCAATTGTCAGATCCTGGCGCTGGACGCGAAGGGTTTGCCGATGATCTACGCGCCGAAGTTCACCCTCAACGTCGCCGCCAATTACGACATCGAGCTGCCCGGCGGGTCCAAGGTGAACCTCAATGCTAGCTACTACCACAATAGCGGCTTCGACTTTGCGCCCGGTGGCCTCTTTGCTCACGTTGGCGCGTTCGGAACGCTGGCCCTGTCGGCCGGCTGGACCGCACCCGACGATCGCTACAACGTCCGGGTTTGGGCGGATAACGTGACCAATGACCGCTACGCGCGCATCATCTTGCCGGCTCCACAGACGTTCTGGACGGTGACCAGCCAGCCGGTGACGTATGGCATCACCCTGGGGTTCAAGTTCGGCGGCAAGTAACGAACGACGCTCGTCGGCCAATGCCGGTGGGGAAAATCGGTGGCCGGCGAGCGTCAAGTGTTTCGAGTGGAGTAAACGGTGGGGCAAGCAACGAGCGCGGCACTGGATGCCCCGTATTGGACTGCAGCTACGGATGGCCGATTGGCCATGCAGCAGTGCGCTACCTGCAATACATGGCACTGGCCCGCCGTTAGCCGTTGCGCGGAATGCGGATCATGGGATCCCGCATGGCGCGACGTCGCGATCGAGGGTGACATCTTTAGCTGGGCCGTCACGCAGCATAACTTTGGCGCGCCTGAAAGCATCAAGGTGCCGTACACGACGGTACTCGTTGAACTATCGGGCGCTGGAGGGAGAAGGCTGCTCGGGTTGTGGGACGGCAACGCAGACCAGCTGCGGGCGGGGTTGCGCGTTTCGGGGGCGTTCGGCTCGACAATCGTCCGCGGTAAGCCGATCCCGTCGCTGCGATGGCGCCCGGCGTCGATCGCTTGAGGGGGATAGGGCGATGACGATGGGTGGTCTGTTTGGTACCACTGCCGCCGTTGGCGTCGGGCTGTTACAGTACAAGCGCGGGACGGCGCCGACCGGCGAACGCGGGCTGCTTGTTCGCGCGATGGTAGCGGCTTGCGACGACGCCGGCATCGATCCGTCCGAGATCGATGGCTTCGTATCCTATGGTAACGAAAACAATTCGCCCGACCAGTTGATGGGCGAGCTCGGCACGAAAGAGCTGAAATTGTCGAGCATGGTCTGGGGCGGTGGCGGCGGCGGCGTGATGACGGCGTTCGAGATCGCCGCAATGGCAATTACGACTGGCCAGGCCGATGTCGTGGCGGTCTACCGCGCGATCGCACAGGGGGATAGCGGACGGCTCGCCAATGCGGTCATCGCGCATCACGTTAACAATCATTCGATCGCCGCCGGCGTGGTGACGCCCGCCATCGTCTGCGCACTGCGCGCACAGCGCATGATGATCGACCACAACTTGCCCTGGAGCGCGGTCGAGGCGCTGGTGCAGGCCGATTATTATCATGGATCACGCAATCCGGACGCGGTCGCCTATGGCAAGCCACTCGACATCGAAACCTATCGCAGTTCGCGTCACATCACTGGCCCCTTGCACCTGTTCGATTGTTCGCGCGAAAGCGACGGCGCGGGCGTCGTGCTGATGACATCAGCAGAACGTGCGCGCGATATGCGCCAACCGCCGATTTACCTGCTGGGCGCGGCGCATGGTGCGGAAAAGGGTTGGGGCGCATTCATCGAGAACGACATGAACTATGCCTCAAGCGGCTTTGCGCCGGTTGCGCGCCGGCTCTGGGACAAAACCGGACTGGGGCCGAAAGACATCCATGTCACGCAGGTCTATGAGAATTTCACGCCGCAGGCCATTGTCGCGCTCATCGATCATGGCCTGACCAGCTGGGAAACGGTGGCCGAAGACATGGTGCTTGAAAACCTGATCGCGCCGGGTGGCCGCATGCCAGTCAATACCGATGGCGGCAATCTGGCGCAGGGGTTCGTTCACGGCATCAACATTGTCGTCGAGGCGGTCCGGCAGTTGCGCGGAGAGTCGGCCAATCCGGTGCCAGGCGCACGGACCTGCCTTGTGACCGGCGGGCCGGGCTCGCGGATAAACAGTTCGGCCATTTTCACCAACGATGTCGTTTAGGAGCGAACGATTCCCATGCCTCAGTTGCACGTGACCATGCGTAGCGGCGATCATGCCGATGTTGACGTTCGGAGCGGTCTGACGGTCATGGAAGCGATCCGGGGCTTGGGCGAGGAAGAGCCGTTCGCGATCTGCGGCGGGGGGTGCAGTTGCTCGACCTGCCATGTCTATGTCGATCCAGCCTGGCTCGACCGCGCGGGAGAGCCGGGACCGTTCGAGGAGGACTTGCTGGATTGTACCGAGAACAGGACCGGCAATTCGCGCCTGTCCTGCCAGGTCATCATGAGCGACGCTTTGGATGGCCTGGCGGTCACGGTAGCACCAGCCGACGACTGAAATATCGAAAATCTATAGATGACAGGTAAAGCGCCATGCTGCTACGCTCCGATGCGGCGCGATGGGCGCAACATTAGGAGCTAGATAAAGCGTTCATGCGATTTGCCGCTATCACTGGCTATGCCGAACTGCCGGCACGCAAGGGCGCGGATGGCGTTACCGCGCTTGATCTGTACTGCCGGTTGGCGCGTGAATTGGCGGTGGATGCCGGGCTCGAGCGCGGCGAGATAGACGGGTTGCTCGTCCACACGCCGTTCGATGGTTTCAGCCTGTACTGGCCGACGGTGCTGGGGGACGCGCTCGCGCTGGACCTGCGTTACTTCGATGTCGTCGAACTGGGCGGCGCAAGTGCGGCCGGCATGATCTGGCGGGCGGCGGCGGCGATCGAAGCGGGCCTGTGCGATCATGTGCTGTGCATCACCGCCGATGTGTTCACGGGTCTGTCCGGCGCACGCGATCTGATGCCGGCGCAGCGCGGCGAGTTCGAGATGCCGTACGGCGTGTCGCCGCCCAACGGCTATTATGCCATGGCGGCGCGGCGCCATATGCACGACCACGGCACCCGGCCCGAGCAACTCGCAAAGATCGCCGTCGATCAACGTACCAACGCGATGGCCGCGCCGGGGGCGCTGTTCGGATCGAAGTCGCTGACAATCGACGATGTGCTCAATTCGCCGTTGGTCTGCGATCCATTGCACCTGTTCGAGATCGTGTCGCCTTGTACCGGCGGATCGGGCGTCGTGGTGTCGCGGCGATCGGCGTCCAAGAGCAAGCATCCGCCGATCGCGCTGATCGGCGCAGGGGAGGCGGGCACGCACCTGAACCTGGCGCGGCGGCCCGACATCACGACGTCGCTGGCCGTACGGTCGGCGGAGGCAGCGTTCCGCATGGCAGGCTTGAGCGCCGCAGACATGAATTTCGCGCAACTCTATGACTGCTACACGATCGCGGTGCTGATCTTCCTCGAAGATCTCGGGTTTTGTCGGAAAGGCGAGGGTGGGAGGTTCGTTGCCGAGCGCGACCTGACCTGGGGCGGGGACTTCCCGCTCAACACCAGCGGTGGCCAGTTGTCGTACGGGCAGCCCGGCGGGGCCGGCGGCATGATCGCCGTGGTCGAAGCGGTGCGTCAGTTGATGGGTCGTGCAGGCGGGCGCCAGATCGCCAATGCCGCCAAAGGCGTGGCGCATGGCAACGGCGGCGTCTTCGCGGACGAAGTCACGCTGGTGATGGCGAACTGACATGGTAGCCAAACCCCTGCCCAAGCCGAGCATCCACAGCGCCCCCTTCTGGAATGGATTGGCGGCTGGCGTCCTGAAACTGCAGCGTTGCACAAGGTGCGGCGAAGCCCAGCATCCGCCGGGTCCGGTCTGCCGCACATGTTGGTCCGATGCGCTGGAATGGGTCGTCGCGAGCGGCGAGGGTGTCATTTATAGTTATACGATCGTCCATCGCACGACGACACCGGGTTTCGCCGGCGAAACGCCTTATATCGTCGCGCTCGTCGCGCTCGCCGAAGGCCCGCGAGTGACAACCAATATCGTCGATTGTCCCATTGAGGACGTCCGGATCGACCAGGCGGTGACGGCCAAGTTCGACGCGGCGGGCTCGGTTACCCTGCTTCGATTCGCCCCGACTGTGGAGAAATCTGTATGACTAGCGACGCGGCGATCGCGGCGGCACGCAAGCCGGGGCCTCGGCAAGGACCGTTGGCCGGGGTGCGGATCGCCGATTTCACCTGGGTCGCGGCCGGGCCGCTCGCCACGCGCTTCCTCGCCGATATGGGCGCCGAGGTGATCAAGATCGAAGACGGCCGGCCCGGGCATCCCCGCATCGACCGCATCCGGCGCGTCACGATCACGCGCGGGACGGGCGCCAAGTCGGTGGGTCATGACTACGGAGACTTCAACCTCAACTCGAGCGGAATGTTCAACAACTACAACCGGTCAAAGCTGTCGGTGACGATCGACATGACCAGCCCACGCGGACGCGAACTGGCCGAGCGGCTGATCGCCCTGTGCAGTGTCGTCACCGAGAATTTCGCGCCGGGCGTGATGGAGCAATGGGGGCTGACCTATGAACGGCTCAATGAGATTTCGCCCGAGATCATCTTCGCGCGGATGAGCGGGTTCGGGCACAGCGGCCCGCACGAAATGTTCCGCAGCTACGGCCCAGTAGTGCAGGCGGTCAGCGGCTTGTCGCACATCAGCGGGTTGCCAGGTGGCGGCATGCCGTCGGGCTGGGGTCTGTCTTACATGGACAATCAGGGCGGATATCAGGGTACCAACGCCGTACTCGCCGCGCTGTACCGCCGCAATCAGACGGGGAAGGGCACGCTGATCGATCTCTCCGCGGTCGAGGCCGGCGTCGCCTTGATCGGCCCCAAGATGCTCGACGTGACCGTGAATGGCGCAACGACGCGCGGTGGCGATTTTCCTTCCGGCAATCGGCTGCCGGACAATGCGGCTGCTCCGCACGGCGTGTACCCCGCAGCAGGCGAAGACAAGTGGATCGCCATCGCCGTGATGGACGACCAGCAATGGGCCGCGCTGAAGCGGGTGATGGGCGCGCCGGATTGGGCTAGCGACCCGCGCCTTGATTCAACCGAGGGGCGCAGCGCCGCACAGGACGAACTGGATGCGCGGATGTCCGCATGGACTGCCGGCCAGGACAAGCACGCAATGACGACATCGCTGCAGCAGTCCGGTGTGCCGGCAATGGCGGTGCAGGACGAGGGCGACAAGGAACGCGATCCACAACTGGCTTCGCGCGGCCTGTACCCAGTGCTCGATCATCCGGTCTGCGGTCCATCGCGGTTCGAAGGGACGCCCATCAAATTTTCTCGGTCGCGTCCCGATCTGTGGCGATCGGCGCCGTTTGTGGGCGAGGACAACGATTACATCTTTCGCGACATCATGGGACTGGATCCCGCCGAAATCGCCGATCTGAAAGCCGCAGGGATCATCTGATGCAGCCCGATATGCGCCCCTATGCCGGCCTGAAGGTCGTCGAACTGTCCGAAGATGCCGCGGGAGAAATGACCGGTAAGTATCTGGCCGAACTGGGTGCTGACGTGATCAAGGTTGAACCGCCGGGGGGCGCTGCCTCACGACGGATTGGCCCGTTCGCGCAAGGGAAACAGGACGGCGAGCACAGCCTCCACTTCTGGTTCTACAATCCGGGCAAGAACAGCGTCGTAGTCGATCTCGACGACCCCCGCGGCATAACCATGCTGCGCGACATGCTGCGGGATGCCGACCTGCTGATCATCGGCTATCAGCCCGCACGATTGGCAGAGCTTGGGCTCGATTATGCCGAACTGCAAAGCGCTTTCCCGTCGCTGATCATCGTGTCCGTCACACCTTATGGCCTGGAAGGGCCATGGGCCGATTATCGCTCGAGCGATCTGGTCGCGCTGGCGGGCGGCGGCCAGCTCAACGTGTCGGGCTATGACGATCATTCGATTCCGCCGATCCGGCCCGGCGGCAATCAGGCTTATCATATTGCGGCGAGCTTTGGCCTCGCCGGCGCCGAGATCGCTTTGCTGCAGCGGCAGGCGGACGGGCTGGGGCAGCTCGTCGACGTTTCGATGCACGATAGTTGCGCGATCACCGTCGAACTCGCCTTCGCTTTCTGGGAGTATCAGAAGGCGCCGATGCTGCGCCAGACGTGCCGCCACGCGCAGCCGATGATGACGCATTGCGCACTCTTCGAGTGCGCCGACGGGCGCTACATCTACGCGGTCATCATGCTCGCGGAACCAAAGCCGTGGAAGGCTTTGGTCGCCTGGATGGAAGAAGAGGGCATGGCGCTCGACCTGGTCGAGGATCGCTTCTTCGACGCCAAGTACCGGCAGGAAAATTTCGGCTATGTGTCCGAGATCGTCGAGTGCTTCTTCCTGACCAAGACCGCAGAAGAGGCTTATCACCAGGGCCAGGCGCGCGAGATCCCGATCGGCATGCTGCACGCGCCTGAGGAACTGGTCGACGATGCCCATCTCGCTGCGCGAGGCTTTTGGCGGGACACGGCGGGCATTGATGGGCCGATCCGCTATCCGGGTGCGCCGTTCGTGTTCAGCGGGTTCGCCATTCCTGCGCCAGCGCGACCGCCGCGATTGGGCGAGCATAATGGCCCGTTCCGCCGGGACGCGCTTTCGCTGGCGCGCTGATTGATGAGCGACGACATCTCCACGATGCTGGTTGATGCGACCAGCCGGTTGTTTGCCGACCAGCTCGACGAGCAAGTGATACGGCGCGGCCGCGGCGGGGAGTGGCTCGGCCATGCTTGGGCGGCGATAGAGGAAATGGGTTTGCCGCTGGCGATGGTCGGCGAGGAGACCGGCGGCCTCGGCATCGCACCGGTCAACGCGATGGAATTGATCCGGACGGTCGGTCGACACGCCGTGCCGCTGCCGATCGCGGAGACGATGGTGGCCAACCATGCGCTAGCGGCAGCGGGACTGCCGCTTGCCGATGGCCCTGCGGCGATCGTGCCGTCGGGCGTGCGCTTCGCCGATGGCCGAGCGTCCGGTATCGCGCGGCGCGTTCCATGGGGCGCAGACGTCTCCACCCTTGTCATTGAGAATGACGGCAAGTTGATCCGGCTGACCAACGGGTGGTCCGTTGAAGGCAGGGCCAGCAACATCGGTGGCATGCGGCGTGACACATTGTGGATCGATGCAGAGGCGCAATCGGTCGCGTCGATTGCCTCGCCGTCCCTGCTGTTGGCGGGAGCGACGACGCGCGCGCTATTGATGTCGGGGGCAATCTTCAAGGCGCTCGATCTTACCATCGGCTATGTCAACGAACGCACCCAGTTCGGGCGTACACTCGGCAAGTTCCAGGTGGTGCAACACGAACTGGCCAAGGTGGCGGGACATGCTGCGTCCTCGGCCGCTGCGGCGGACTTGGCTGGTGACGCTTATGCTGGGAGTGGCGATCCTGCGGTCGCGGTTGCCGCGGCGCGATTACGCATCGCTGAAGCGGTCGGGGAGACGGTGTCGATCTGCCAGCAAATGCATGGCGCGATCGGGTTCACCCGGGAACATTCGCTGCACCTCTACACCACCGCCTTGCTCGGCTGGCGCGACGAATATGGCGGCCAGCGCCATTGGGAGGACGTGCTCGGCCGCGCCGCGCTCGCTGCCGGTCCCGATGACTTCTGGCAATTCATTTGCGCGGCATGAGAGGCGATCGACCGTGACTCAACTCGCCTTCCGCGCCCCGCCGATCATTCCCGCCGCCGAAGAGCTGCGAGAGGACGTTCGCGCCTTCCTGGCGACCGAACTTCGCGGCCGCAGTGCCGTGGCCCGTGCCGAGAGCTGGACCGGATTCGACGCCGATTTCTCGCGCAAGATGGGTGAGCGAGGCTGGCTGGGCATGACTTGGCCGAAGCAATATGGCGGCCACGAGCGATCGGCGTTCGAGCGCTACGTCGTGATCGAGGAAATGCTGGCTGCCGGCGCGCCGGTCGCGGCGCACTGGATCGGCGACCGTCAAAGCGGCCCGACCTTGCTCAAGTTCGGCAACGAGGCACAGAAGCAAGCCATTCTGCCGGGCATCGCTGCGGGCCGGCTGACATTTTGTATCGGCATGAGCGAACCCGACGCCGGCTCCGATCTCGCCGCGACGCGAACGCGCGCGGAGCGTACTGGCGACGGCTGGCGGATAACCGGTACCAAAGTGTGGACGACGAACGCGCACCGCGCGCACTTCATGATCCTGTTCTGTCGAACGAGCGGCAAGCCCGGCGACCGTCAGGAGGGCATGAGCCAGCTCTTGGTCGATCTCAAGAACACGTCCGGCATCACGATCAAGCCGATCATCGACCTGGCCGGGGCGCACCACCTCAATGAAGTTCATTTCGATGGCGCCGTGGTGCCGCACGACGCTTTGCTGGGCGAAGAAGGAGAGGGTTGGCACCAAGTGATGAGCGAGCTGGCGTTCGAGCGATCGGGTCCCGAACGTTTCCTGTCCTCGTTCCAGTTGCTGGTCGAGTTGATCGGCGTGCTTCAGGGGAGCGAGAGCGATACGGCGCGCGGCGCGGTGGCGCGTCTCACTGCTCATCTGCTCGTATTGCGGCGGCTGTCGCGCAGCGTCGCGGGGATGCTCGAAGCGGGCGAGAACCCGGCGCTCCACGCCGCCATCGTCAAGGATCAAGGCGCGCTGTTCGAGCAGTCGATCCCGGAAATCGCGCGCGCGATCTACGATGCCGAGCCGGATGCGAATTCGACCAACGCTTTCGATGCTGTTCTCGCCAACATGCTGCTCAATGCGCCATCCTGGTCGCTGCGCGGCGGCACGCGTGAGATATTACGCGGGATCATCGCGCGCGGGCTTGGGCTTCGCTGACCGCAATGCGCTATGCGCAATTGGGAAAGACCGACCTGCGCGTGTCGCGGATTTGCCTGGGCTGTGCGAGTTTCGGCGACCCCGATCGCGGCGGACATGGCTGGACCCTGTCCGAGGAGGCTAGCCGGCCGATCTTGCGCGTCGCGATCGAGGCCGGGATCAATTTCTTCGACACAGCGAACATCTATTCGGACGGCGCATCGGAGGAGATCGTCGGCCGCGCCATCCGCGATTTCACCAGGCGCGATCAGGTCGTGATCGCCACCAAGTGCGGCGGGAGCTATTCGCGTCAAGGCATTGGCGGAGGGTTATCCCGCACAGCGATCCTGACGGCGATCGACGACAGTTTGCGCCGGCTCGGCACAGATCATATCGATCTCTACCAGATCCATCGGCTCGATCCGGCGACACCGATCGAAGAGACGCTCTCCGCCCTGGACGAGGCCGTCCGCATAGGCAAGGCGCGCTATATCGGCGCGTCGTCGATGGCGGCGTGGCAGTTCGCGAAGCTGCTGCATCTGGCGGACCAAAGCGGCTGGGCTCGCATGGTGTCGATGCAGAACCATCTCAACCTGCTCTATCGCGAAGAAGAGCGCGAGATGCTGCCGCTGTGCCGGGATGAGGGGATTGCAGTCATGCCATGGAGCCCTCTCGCGCGCGGGCGCCTGACGCGCGACTGGGAGGCTGTGACGGATCGTTCGGCGACCGATCGTTACGGCAAACGGCTGTATCGCGATACGGAAGCCGCTGATCGGGAGGTCGCGGAAGCGGTGACGCAGGTGGCAGCCCGGCGTGGCGTGCAGCGGGCCCAAATAGCGCTGGCATGGCTGCTGGGCGTCGATGGCGTCACCGCACCGATCGTTGGCGCCACACAGGCGGATCATGTGATCGACGCCGTCGCCGCGCTCGACATCCAACTTTCTGCGGACGAGCGTCAGGCAATGGAAGCGCCGTACGTTGCGCATCCAGTGGCAGGGTTCGATTGAGCTACCACGCGATGGGGGGATAGGGCGGCGATCCAGGCGCCGTCTGATCGGGCATCGATACAGCATCGAGCCGCGCTAACGCTTCCTTCGGTACATCCAGCGAGAAACCTGCCATGTTGTCGTGGAACTGTTCCATGGTCCGCGGACCGATGATCACAGAGGTGACCGGCCCGCGTGCAAGGCACCAGGCGATCGCAACGGCGCTCGGTGTCGCGCCCAGTTCTGCGGCCACGTCACACAGCTCGTCGACGATGATGAAATTGCGATCCTTGAGCGCAATGTCGCGGGATGGCGCGTAGCGGGCAAAGCGAGATCCTTCGCCGGGCGCTTCGTCGCGACGATATTTGCCAGTCAGCATGCCGCCGCCCAATGGGCTGAAGCTCAGCGTACCGAGGCCGTGCCGCGCACACGTTGGCAGAACGTCGGGCTCAATGCCGCGCGCGATCAGGGAGTAGCGCGGCTGCAGGCTGGTAAACGGAACGCCGCCCGCGCGGCTTGCCGCCCATTGTGCTTCGACGATCTGTGCGCTGCTGAATTCGGAGCAGCCAATGTAGCGAACCTTTCCCGCACGGACGAAGCATGCGAGCGTATCCATCGTTTCCTCGATCGGCGTATCGGGGTCCGGACGATGGCATTGATAGAGATCGACATAGTCGATGCCAAGGCGGCGCAGGCTCGCATCAAGCGCTTCGGTCAGATGGCGGCGCGACAGCCCGTGTTGGTGCGGGGCATCGCCCATCGGTCGCCCGGCCTTCGTGGCGATGACGATCCGATCGCGCCGGCCTTTTACGGCACGACCGACGACCTCCTCCGATTGTCCTCCGGTATAGACGTTCGCGGTATCGATGAAGTTGTGGCCCAGATCGAGAAAGGCGTCGATCATCGTGTGCGCCTGCGCCTCATCGCAGGGCGCATCCGGCGCGGCGCCGAAGTTCATCGTCCCAAGGCACGCTCGACTTACCTGAAGGCCGGATCGGCCGAGAGGACACAACGCTTCGCTCACGATGCAGTAAACCCGCCATCGACCCGCAACGACTGGCCAGTCACGTAACTCGACGCGTCCGACGCTAGATAGAGGCACGCCGCGACCACCTCTTCCGGGCGGCCGAACCGGCCAAGCGGGGTGTGCCCGATGACCTTGGCCGCAAGGGCATCATTCGCTTCCAGACCGGCCGTCAGATCCGTCTGGAAATAGCCCGGCGCCACCGTGTTCACGCGAACGCCGCGGTCCGCCCAGTCGATCGCCAGCGACTTGGAGAGCAATTCCAGCCCGCCCTTTGCCGCGCAATAGGCGGCCGAGCGCGCAAGTCCGACATGGCCGGCGACCGACGTGATGTTGATGATCGAGCCGCGCTGGTTGGCCAGCATCGTCGGCGCTACCAAGGTGCAGCAATGGAACACCGCAGTCAGATTGACGTCCATGATCTGGCGCCATTCGGACATCGAGACATGTTCGGCGCGACGAAACCACGGGTTGATACCAGCATTGTTGACAAGCACGGTCGGATCACCGGTTTCGGCACGCAGTGTTCCGACCGTAGCGGTCAGCGCCGCCTCGTCCGCAATGTCAGCGGTGTAGAAATGTACGGCCTTCGCGCCTTCTGCCTGAAGCTCGGCGGCCGTTACGGCCAGCGTCTTCGCATCGCGGCCAAGAATTGCGACTGTCGCGCCCGCGCGGGCAAAGCCAAGCGCAATCGAACGGCCCAGACCACGCCCCCCGCCCGTGATCATCACGATGTCGTCGGACAGATCGAAGGTGACGCTCATGCCTGGTCAGCCTTCCATTCGCGCTTGATCTTTTTCGCCAGGCTCCATTTATGCACCTCGGTCGGGCCGTCATAGATGCGGAACGCGCGGATTTCGCGGAATACTTGCGCGACGATCGTGTCATCCGACGTGCCGTGTGCGCCCATCACCTGCACGCACCGATCGGCGACGCGGTACAGTGCCTCCGACACAGCGACTTTTGCCATCGAACTCTCCGCCGTGCCGAGCGCGCCGGTATCGAGCACATCGGCGCACCAATCGATCATCAGTTCAGCTTGCTGAAGGTCGATGATATTGTCGGCCAGCTGGAAGCCGACCCCTTCATGGTCGATCAGCGGCTTGCCGAAAGCCTCACGACGGCAGGCATAGTCAGTCGCGATTTCGTGCGCACGCGTTGCGGCTCCGTACCAACGCATGCAGTGCGATAGCCGGGCAGGTGACAGTCGCACCTGCGCGTATTTGAACCCCTCACCAGGCGCACCCAGCATCTGGTCCGCCGGCAAGCGGAGGTTGTCGATCGTGACGACGGCGTGGCCGCCGGGCATCGAACTATCCATCGTATCGAGGATACGCTCGATACGGATGGCCGGATCGGGAAGGTCGAGCAGGAAAATGCTCGCACCTTCCTCTGCCTTCGCCATAACGATTCCTACCCGTGCACCCTCCGCGCCGGTGATAAACGTCTTGCGCCCATTGATCACCCAATGGTTACCGTCCTGCACGGCGGTCGTGCGCATCATCGACGGGTCCGATCCGGCGCCGTTGTCCGGCTCGGTCATGAAGAAGGCTGACCGCGCTTCACCGGTGATGAGGGGTGCAAGGAAGCGATGTTTCTGCTCGTCGCTTGCCAGCTTGCCGAGCATGTACATGTTGCCCTCGTCGGGCGCCGCGACGTTGACCGCAACAGGGCCGAGCGGCGACAAGCCCGCGCGTTTGAGCACGCGCGCGGTGTCGCGCTGTGAGAGATGGCTGCCGTTGGACAGTATATGGGGTGTGAGCACGCCTGCATCGCGTGCGGCGGCACGCAGTTCGGCAACCAGATCGTCACTCGGTCCATGACCACCGTTGCGCGGATCGCGCTCGTAGGGGGCGACCTGGTCGCGCACGAACCGTTCAACGTCGTCTGCGATCGTGGCGGCGTCCTGTGACCTGGCTGGCAAGCGATCCTCCCCATCAATCTTCATATTGTAGGTTTATCTATCGTCCAGAGAGCGGTAGATGCAAGCGGAGATGGTGGACATCCAACAAATGGCCGGACGGCGTGTGATGGTCGTCGGGGGCGGAGGCGACGGGATCGGTCGCGCGATCACCCGTGCGATCGGCGGGGCGGGCGCGGCCGGCATAGCGATCGTTGGACGGGATGCTGGCAAGGGGGAAGAGGCGGCGACCGAAGTTCGCACGACTGGCTGCCGCGCGGTCGTTATCCCCGCCGACGTGCAGGATCGAGCCGCTGCCGACAATGCAATTGCCGCCGCAGTCGACGCCCTTGGTAGGCTCGACGTGCTCGTTACCGTGGTTGGTGGCTATATCCGCTATGCACGCTGGACGCCCCTTCACGCCACCGCCGATGAGGACTGGGACCGGGTCATCGACGTCAATCTCGGCTATGTGTTCCGCTTCGTGCGTGCCGCCGTACGAACGTTTCTGGAACAAGCCACCGGCGGTACAATTGTCGCTGTCGGCTCGCTGGCGGGTGTCGACGGTTTTCCGAAGGCGGCAGCCTATGGCGTGGCCAAGGCCGGCCTGATCAACCTCGCGAAGACCGTGTCCGCCGAATATGGCAAAGCGGGCATTCGCATGAACGTCGTCAACAGCGGATTGGTCGATACTGCGGGCGGCCGGGCGGGTGTGGCCAGCGGAGTCGATGCGGCCGCAGTGCCGCTGGGCCGCATGGGCGTACCGGACGAGATCGCCCAGGCCGTGCTGTTCCTGGCGTCACCCTCCTCATCCTATGTGAGCGGCCAGTCGCTCAACGTCGATGGCGCGGTCAGCGCACGCAGCGCATTAGGGGGAGCAAAATGAGGAAGTCGCGATGACCGTGCTCAAGCGGGAATGTGCGGATGGCGTCGCCGTCCTGACACTCAATCGTCCGGCGGCAATGAACGCGCTGTCGTACGAACTTCGCAACACATTGTCCGAGGCGGTCGAAGCGCTCGACGCCGATCCGGACGTGAAGGCGATCATCCTGACGGGAGAGGGGGATCGGGCATTCAGTGCCGGACTCGACTTGAAGGAAGTCGGTCAGCACGGCCTTGGCGGATCGCCCGATGGCTCACCGGCCCTTCGCCCTTGCGATTCGCTCGCGGCGTGCAGGACGCCGGTGATCGCGGCGATCAACGGCGTCGCGCTGACCGGCGGGTTCGAGCTGGCGCTGGCGTGCGATATCTTGATCGCATCGACGTCGGCGCGTTTCGCGGACACACATATCAGGGTTGGTGTGACGCCAGGATCCGGCATGTCCCAGCGATTATCACGAGCAATCGGTCTGTCGCGCGCCAAGGAAATGTCGCTTACCGGTAACTTCATCGATGCTACAACGGCCTATGCCTGGGGCTTGGTCAACCACGTTGTTGAACCGGATCGACTGATGCCCCTCGCACACAAGATCGCAAGCGATATCGCTAGTTGCGATCCCGGCAAAGCTACCGCCTATAAAGCTCTGATTGACGACGGTTTTGGGCTGCCCTTCAGCGCTGCGATGGCATTGGAGCGAGAGCGCGCTAGCGCTGACAATCGCCGCGTTTGTGCAGAAGCTGTGGAAGCGCAGCGCGCCGCGGTAATCGCGCGGGGACGTGATCAGGTCGGTTAGCGCGGCGCCATCCGGATTGCGCCGTCGAGCCGGATCGCCTGGCCGTTGAAATAGGTGTTGCGCACAAGTTCCAGCACGGCGGAGGCGAATTCCTCCGGCTTGCCGAGACGGGGCGGAAACGGGACCGATGCGGCCAATCCATCCAGCACCTTTTCCGGCAGCTTGGCCATCGGAGGCGTCGCCATGATGCCCGGCATGATCGTGTTGATGCGGATGCCTTCGGATGCGAGATCGCGTGCGATGGTCAAGGTCATGCCGACAATGCCGGCCTTGGCCGCGGAGTAGGCCACTTGCCCGATCTGGCCGTCCTGCGCGGCAACCGACGCGGTGTTGACGACGACCCCCCGTTCGCCGTCGTCATTGGGCGCCAGCGTCAGCATGCCCTTGCCCGATTCGACGATGCAGCGGAACGTGCCGATCAGATTGAGCTGAACAACGCGTTCGAAAATGTCGAGAGAGTGACCACTGATGTCGCCCGTCGCCTTGTCGCGGCGAACGGTCTTGCCGCCGCCGCCACCACTGCCACCCGCGCAGTTCACGAAAATGCGCTCCTGGCCATTGGCGGCGCGTGCCTTCGCAAATCCGGCGGCGACCGACTCCGCGTCCATCACGTTGACCTTGCAAAAGGTCACCCCGATTTCGGCGGCCAGCGCCTCGCCCATTTCCTCGTTCATATCGAAGATCGCCACCTTCGCCCCGGCAGCCGTAAGCGCCCGCGCAGTGGCGCCTCCCAGGCCCGAAGCGCCGCCAGTGATGATTGCGGCGGTGTCCGACGTGATGATCATGAATGGTCCCCGAAATTGCTGTTAGGTCAGAGCTTGCTGGGCATCGCGTCGAGCAGGATGGTCTTGAGCTCGAGATAGGGCCGTAAGCCTTCGACGCCGCCCTCACGCCCGATCCCCGATTCCTTGAAGCCGCCGAAGGCGATACCGAAATCGGTCTTCAGGCCATTATGCCCGACCGTGCCGCTGCGGACCTGTCGCGCAACGGCGTAGGCGCGATCGACGTCGTTGGTGAACACCGCGCCGTTGAGGCCATAAGGGCTGTCATTAGCGGTGGCGATCGCGTGCTCCTCGCTATCGGCAGGAATGACGACCAGGACCGGGCCGAAAATCTCTTCGCGCGCAATCGCCGCATCATTATCGACGCCGCCGAACACGGTCGGTTCGACATAGAAACCGCGGTCGAGATGCGTGGGTCGCTTGCCGCCCGCGGCGATGCGGTAACCGGCATCGCGGCCGAGACCGATGAAATGTTCGACGCGATCGCGCTGGCGGCGCATGGCGAGCGGTCCCATGTCCGTCGCCGTGTCGAATGGGTCGCCCACCACGACCTTCGCAAAGCGATCGGCCAGTGCATCGACCATGCGGTCATGCCGCGCACGAGGCACGATCACGCGCGTCAGTGCTGCGCAGACCTGACCGGTGAGGTTGCAGATCGCGCCACCCAATGCGCCGGCGGCGGTGTCAATGTCGTAATCATCGAGCACGATCGCCGCCGACTTGCCGCCAAGTTCCAGCGTGTAGCGGCCGATCCGTTCGCCCATGACGGAGGCGATGCGCTTGCCGGCCGCACTAGATCCAGTGAAGGCGATCTTGTCGATGCTCGGGTTGCGCACCAGCGCCTCCGACGCGGTGCGGTCTGCGGTCACGACGTTGATGACGCCCGGCGGCAATCCGGCGGCCTGCGCGATCTCCGCCATCATCAGTGCATGGCCGGGCGCTTCGGGCGACGCCTTTATCACCGCGGTACATCCCGCGATCAACGCCGGCGCCAGCTTGTACGCGATCAGCGACATCGGCCCGTTCCAAGGGATTATCGCGCCGACCACGCCGACCGGCTCGCGGACCAGCAGGCCCTGGGCGGCGACACTGCTGGGCTTTGCTTCTTCCCACGGACAATCATCGGCGAGGTCTGCGTAGAAATTGTAGATACCACTCATCCGCGCCGCGCTGGCGGTCGCAATCTTGTGGATCATGCCCATTTCGTTGGGCCAGATGAACGCGGTATCCCCGGCGCGCTCGTCGAGCAGATGCGCGATCTTCCGCATGTAGGTGGCGCGTTCGGCCCGCGACATGCGGGGCCATGGGCCGTGATCGAAAGCGTGGCGAGCAGCGGCGATCGCGCGATCGATATCCGCTTCCATCGCCTCCGCGACACGGACGAACGTCCGCTCGGTCGCGGGGGCGATTACCTCGATCATGCGATCCGTCGAAGGATCGACCCAATCACCGCCGATGAACAGCTTTTCCGGATGCCGCAACGGCACGGCCTGCTCGCTTTCTATCGTGGCCATCGTCCTCTCCTCTCGATCGCTCGCAAGACGCTATAACGAGCAATGAAAACCATCAATGGTTAGATTGGTCGCTTTGCGTGAAGGAATGGCCAGCAGCAGCGGTTTCACGCAGTAATTGCGATGGGGCGAATGCCGGACCGTGGCGCTGCTCCAGCTCTTCGAGCTTGGCGACGATCGTGGGTAGCCCGATATGATCCGCCCAGAACATCGGTCCGCCGGTATAGACCGGCCAATTATAGCCGAGCACGCAAGCGACATCGATATCCGACGCGCGGATCGCGATGTTTTCCTCCAGCAGCTTGGCGCCTTCGTTGACAACCGGGTAGAGCAGACGCGCTAGGATTTCGTCGGCGTCTTGGTCGGCGTTGCGCGCGACGCTGCGATCGCGTGCTAGTTCGGCGATGATCTCGGCGGCGATCGGCGAGGGCGTGGCGGTGCGCTTCTCGTCATAGTCGTAATAGCCGCCATTCTGTTTCTGGCCGAGCCGTCCTCGCGCGACTAGATCGCCGGCAACTGTACGCTCAGCAGCATGGCGACCAATGACGTCGAGCCCCACCAGGTCCATCATCTGGAAATGGCCCATCGCGAACCCGTAGTCGTAAAGAGCGCGATCGACCGCCTCTGGAGAGACGCCTTCCAGGACGATAGCGTCGGCTTGCGTGGTGCGGGCAGCCATCACTCGATTGGCGATGAAGCCGGGACATACCCGACTGATCACGGGTGTCTTGTCGATCGTCTTGCCCAGTTTCATCGCGGTGGCGATCACGGCGTTCGATGTCGCTTTGCCGCGTACGACTTCCAACAGTCTCATCACGTTGGCGGGTGAGAAAAAATGCAACCCGACGACATGGTCGGGGCGGCTCGTTGCCGCAGCAATAGCGTTGAGATCGAGAAAGCTGGTATTGGATGCCAGGATCGCCCCGGGCTTCGCAAACTTGTCGAGTGATGCGAACACCGATTGCTTGATGTCGAGCTGTTCAAACACCGCTTCGATTGCCAGATCGACATCCCCTAGTGCCTCGATCGACAGCGCGGGCGTGATCAGCGCCATCCGGTTGTCGACCGCTCCGCTGGTGAGCTTGCCCCTTTTGGCGCTGGTTTCGTAATTCTGGCGAATGCGCGCAATGCCGCGATCGAGCGCGGCCTGATCCTGCTCGACCAGCGTCACCGGTATGCCGGCATTGAGGAAATTCATTGCGATGCCGCCGCCCATCGTCCCGGCGCCGATCACGCCGATCTTGGTGATCGAGATAGGGGGCGTGCTGGCGGGGACGTCGGGAATTTTCGACGCTTCGCGCTCTGCAAAGAAGTAATAGCGCTGGGCGGCGGATTCGCGGGAGTGGTGAAGCTCCTGGAACAACTCCGCTTCACGCTGCATGCCGGCGTCGAACGGTAACTCTACCGCCGCCTCGATCGCGCGGACAATGTTTTCAGGCGCCTTGAAGCCGCGTGTTGCCCGCGCATGCTTGCGGCGAAAATCGTCGAACAAGGCGCGGTTACCCTTGTCGGGATCGACCTTGTCCTGGCGGTCGCGGATGCGGAGCAGTGGCCGCTTTTCGCGTAGGACTTGCTCAGCGAACGCGACAGCGTCCTCACGCAGCCGTCCCTCTTCGGCAAGCGCGTCGATCATTCCAAGCTCAAGCGCTCGCTTCGCCGGTACTGGCTCGCCGCTGACGATGATATCGAGCGCCGCGCCTGCGCCGACGATACGCGGCAACCGTTGCGTTCCGCCCGCCCCCGGCAGCAAACCCAGCCTGACCTCAGGTAGGCCGACCTTGGCCGAGGGGACCGCGATGCGATAGTGGCAGTTGAGGGCAAGCTCATAACCGCCGCCGAGCGCGGTGCCGTGGATAGCAGCGATGACGGGCTTGGCGCCATTTTCGATCTTGTCGACAACAACGTGCAATGTCGGTTCGATGGGGGGCTTCCCGAATTCGGTGATGTCGGCACCAGCAAAGAATGTGCGGCCGCCACAGATGAGCACGATCGCTTCGACGGCAGGATCGGCGGCTAACCTCGTAAAGGCGTCATCCAAAGCGCGTCGGACGTTGATGCCCAGCGCATTGACCGGCGGTGAGTCGATCAGCACCACGCCGATGCGGCCCTCTATCGACAAGGTGCTGATCTCGCTCATCGCCCGCTCCCAAGGATATTATGGGCGCCCGATGACACGGTCCGATTGGAGAGGCAATCTAAAATCTATCAGTTATAGGCTTTGATGCTTTTTGCATGGATGAAAGTCGATCCGAAATCAGAGCATCGGCCTCGGTCATGATCCGCTCGATCAGGTCGCGGCAGGTCGGGATGTCGTGGATCAGACCCTGAACCATACCCGCGCTCCAGATCCCGTGCTCGGGATCGCCGGTCATCAAGCCCTCGCGTCCGCGCGTTCCCTTCACCAAAGGCGCGACCTGCTCGAACGGCAGCCCTTCGGCCTCCATCGCAATCACTTGTTGGGCAACGCTATTGCGCGCAACCCGAGCCGTGTTCCGATAGCTCCGGAAGATCAGCGCAGTGGCGCGTTCGTCGCCAGCGACGATGGCTTGTTTCATGTTGTCGTGGATGGGCGCCTCTCGCGTCGCGCAGAACCGGGTGCCCATGTTGATACCCTCGGCCCCCAGCGCGAGTGCAGCGACCAGGCCGCGACCGTCGCCGAATCCGCCCGAGGCAATCAGCGGAATCTTCACCTTGTCGGCGGCCGCGGGGATCAGGATCAGGCCGGGCATATCGTCTTCGCCGGGATGCCCCGCGCATTCGAAACCATCGATCGACACGGCATCGACACCGAAGCGCTCCGCGGACAAAGCATGACGTACCGCGGTGCATTTGTGGATGACGATGACGCCGTGGCCTTTGAGATCATCGACATGTTCTTCGGGCCGGTAGCCCGCAGTTTCGACGATCAGTACGCCCATGTCGATGATCGCGCGGCGATAGTCGGCGTAAGGTGGGGGCGTGATCGTCGGGAGTATCGTCAGGTTCACGCCGAACGGTTTGTCCGTCATCGTCCGGCAGCGATCGATTTCGCGGCGCAAATCGTCGGGAGTCGGTTGGGTCAGCGCGGTGAGGATGCCCAAGCCGCCGGCATTCGATACCGCTGCCGCCAGCTCGGCGGTGCCGACCCATTGCATGCCGCCCTGCACAATGGGGTGCGAGATTTTCAGCAGATCGGTGATCCGCGTGCGGAGCACCGGTACGTCAGCCATGGAAAAGGGCGGCCTGGTCGATAGCGGCGCGGTTGGTTCTGGTGGCGTTGGCGGGATGCGCGGGATCCTCATACCCAAAGGCGATTCCGAACAGCAGGCGTTGCTCGTCGTCGATGCCCAACACCTGTCGTACCACCCCCGCGTAATGGCTGAGTGAGGCCTGGGCGCACGACGCCAAGCCGAGCGCGGCGAGCGACAGCATCAATGACTGGGCGAACATGCCGCAATCGGCTGCCTCCCGAACACCACCCCAGCTGGGCATGAAAATGAACGCAGCGTGCGGCGCGTCGAATTACGCAACATTGATCGCCGCCGCGCGTCATCGTCGCCGCGTGCGACTCCAGTGGCGGCAAACAAAGCCTTTGCCGATTCGATCTGCCGTTCGCGGTACACGCCCTGATAGCCTCGCGTGAGCGGAAAGTCGGGGGTCGTCGTGACCCCGCTGGTCACGCTGTTGGTCAATGCGGTGCGTAATGCATGGGCGCGATCGCCGCCGACGATATGCACCGACCATGGTTGCACGTTGCAGTTCGACGGGGCCAACTGCGCCATGGTCAGTGCGCGTGTGATAACTTCTTGCGGGACCTGGTGAGGCAAAAAGCCGCGCACGGATCGACGCGTCCGGAGCAGAGAGTCGAGCATGTCGGCAGACGCGGTGTCGATATCCATTTACAGCTTTCCTAACGCGTGTAGATTACTTGAAGTCACAAACGCGCGTTTCGTGCAAGACAATTATCGGAACGCGACCAGGGAGTGGATGATGGGATCGGTGATCGTCGCGAAACAGCATGGTGTGACCACGATCACGCTCAACCGACCGGAGGTGCTCAACGCCATCGACACGGCAATGCATCATGCATTGGGCGCAGCTTTTGACGATTTCGCCAACGATAATGCACAACGCGTCTGCGTCGTCAGAGGGGCAGGAGGGCGGGCGTTCTGTGCGGGCAGCGATCTCAAGCATATCCGCGAAATGACCGTGGCCAATCGCCGGGCGGAACTGACCTATCCGGCTAGCGGATATGCCGGACTGGTCGAGCGATTCGATCTCGACAAACCAGTTATCGCTGCGGTCGATGGTGTCGCCGTAGGTGGCGGGTTCGAATTAGCTCTTGCCTGTGATCTGATAGTCGCGACGGACAAGTCGCGCTTCGGTCTGCCGGAACCGCGAGTCGGCGCGATGGCGCTCGCTGGCGGCGTACACCGCATCGTCCGCCAAGTCGGTCTCAAGCACGCGATGGGGCTGATATTGACGGCGCGGATGATAGGCGCTGACGAAGCTCGTGGCATGGGACTGATCAACGAAGTTGTTGCTGAACGCGAGTTGGACGCTGCTGTTTCCCGCTGGGTTTCGCAGATCCTGCAATGTTCGCCTGCTTCGCTCGCAGCATCGAAACAAGCGGCGCTGCGCGGTCTGGAGGAACCGACTTTGGCTGACGCAATCGCGCATCAGGCCGCGTACCCGGCGTTTCTCGCGCTACGGGCATCGCCGGACAATATCGAAGGGCCGCGCGCCTTCGCTGAAAAGCGTGCACCGCGCTGGGCGGATGTGTGACCGACCTGCTCATCCGCAATTGCGAACTTGGCGGCCGCATTGTTGACATATTGATAGAGGGCGGTCGCGTTGCCGCGATCGGTCCCGGTATCCGCGCCCGATGTGAAACGATCGACGCGCGGGGCGGGGCGGTCATTCCGGGTTTGGCCGATCATCATATTCATCTTCTCGCCGCCGCGGCGGCCAGGGCATCGGTGAACCTCGATTACGCGCGCGGCGTTGATGAGATGATTGCGCGCCTCAGCGTGTCGGGTCGCGGCTGGCTGCGGGTGACTGGGTATCACGAGCATCACCATGGTCCGCTTGATCGCGCGGAGCTTGATCGGATCGCGCCTGGCCGGCCTGTTCGCGTCCAGCATCAGACCGGCGGGCTCTGGATACTCAACAGCGTTGCGATCGCGCAGCTCGATCTGGCCGGCGCGCCAGCTGGGGTCAATGTCATAAGCGGGCATTTTGCTCGAGTGGACGATTGGGTAAGGGAGCAGCTTCGCGATACCGTCCCCGATCTCAAGCCGATCGCTCACGCGCTTGCCGCCGTCGGCGTTACAAGTGTCACCGACGCCAGTGTCACCAACGATCAACGCTCGATGGCCGCAATTGCAAAGGCGCGAGCGGATCGTATTCTACCACAAAGTGTGACGATGATGAGTGGCGGCCCTCTTAGTACCGACGGTGACATCGCGGTTGGTCCGGTCAAGATACTTCTCGACGACCATGACTTGCCGCCCCTGGACGAATTGATCGACCGGTTCGTGTCGGCACGGACGTGGGGCAGGCGGATCGCTGTGCATTGCGTGACAGCGGCCGAACTCGCGCTGGCACTAGCCGCGTTTGCGACGGTGGGTTCTATTTCAGGAGACCGTATCGAACATGGCGGCGTGATCGCAATCGACGCGATTCCAGAAATAGCGCGCTTAGGCCTGACGGTGGTGACACAGAGCGCCTTCCCGTTCGAACGCGGCGACCGTTACCTGGCCACCGTCGACCGGCGCGATATCGGCGACCTATATCGTTGCGGAACGTTAAAACGCGCCGGCGTCGCGGTAGCCGGTAGCTCGGATGCTCCTTATGGTACGCTCGATCCGTGGTGCGCGATGCGCGCGGCGATTGACCGGCGAACCGCGGACGGGCAATCGATCGGTCCTGAAGAAGCACTGGCGCCGCGAGCCGCCTTGGCACTTTACCTCGGAAGTCAGGCCAACCCTGGTGACGCACCGCGACGGGTGGAGTTGGGCGCACCCGCCGATATATGCCTGTTACACGAGCCGCTCGACATTGCGACTGCCGACCTGTCCCACGAATTGGTCGCGGCCACGATCATTGCCGGGCAAATCGCCCATCATGCGAAGGCTTGAAAAACCTGTAAACGATAGATTATTAGTTTGATGGCGCTCGTCACCGATAGGAGAGGGTAATGGAGTTCAAACCGGGATCGCGATGGCGCAGCGCAGTGGGGAGCGCTGAGTTCGTTGTTGTACGGCCGCCGAGAACCGCAGGCGTGCTGCGCAGCGGAGGGCAGAATCTGCTCGTGATTGATGCGCCGGTGGCTGATGGAGCCACACTCGATCCAGCGCTCGCCGACGCTCTTGCGATTGGCAAGCGCTATACCGACAGCGAAAGCGGGATCGAATTGCTGGTGAGTAAAGCGGGCGTCGGGACACTCACGTTCGACGATCGCACTCTCGTGCTCAAAGAAGCCAAGCAACTGCCGTCGTCGGATTGAGATCGCGTGCAGACATCCTTGCTCCTTGAAATGACTGCCGACGCTGCGCCGGATCGCGCAGCAGTAAGTGACGGTGACCGCCGGCTGGACCTGGGCCGGCTCGCCGCCAGCGCGCGAGGGGCTGCCGCAACGCTGCAGGCGGCCGAAGGCGAGCGCGTCGTTTTTCTTGGCCTCAACGGTGAAGCGGTGTCGATCGCGATTTTCGCCAGTGCGCTTGTCGGCAAACCGTTCGTGCCGCTCAATTATCGTCTCGCGGATGATGCGTTACGTCGCCTTGTCGAACGCAGCGCGCCGGCGGTGGCTGTGGTCGATGATAATATGTTGCCGCGTGTCAGCGCGATCGCCGGGATCACTTATATAACGCGCAGCGTATTCGAAGCCGCCTATCGCGATCCCACGAACCAGCGACAAGAATTGCCCGTCGTCGATGCCGACATTGCGGTACTGCTGTTCACCAGTGGTACGACGGGGGACCCGAAGGCGGCAGTGCTTCGTCACCATCATTTGACCAGCTATGTCGTATCGACCGTCGATTTTCTGGGGGCAGAAGAAGACGAGGCGTCGCTGGTGTCCGTGCCGCCATACCACATTGCGGGCATTTCCGCGGTACTGACCGGCATCTATTCCGGGCGGCAGATCGTCTATCTACCCAGCTTCACGCCCGAGGCGTGGGTCGATGCGGCGGTGGCGAATAAGGTCACCCACGCCATGGTCGTGCCGACCATGCTGGGGCGAATTCTCGACGTACTTGATGCGCGCGGCATCGGGCTGCCGCACCTCAAGGCGTTGTCTTACGGCGGCGGCCGCATGCCGCTGCCGGTGATCGAGCGTGCGATGGCGCGGCTGCCGCATGTCGATTTCGTCAACGCCTATGGGCTGACCGAGACGAGTTCTACGGTCGCCGTGCTCGGCCCTGACGACCATCGTCAAGCAATGGCTTCCAGCGATCCGGCGGTCCGTCGTCGGATGGGATCGGTCGGGCGCCCGCTGCCGACTCTGGAGCTTGAGATCCGCGATCCGGAAGGGCGTGTCGTGCCGACCGGCGAAAGCGGCGAAATCCATGTCCGTGGCGAACAGGTGGCCGGCGAATATCTCGAGCGCAAGGTGATCGCGGAGGATGGCTGGTTCGCGACGAATGATGCGGGCTGGCTCGACAAAGAAGGATTCCTATTCGTCGAAGGTCGGCTGGATGACGTTATCGTGCGGGGCGGCGAGAACATCTCGCCGGGAGAGATAGAGGACGTGCTGCGCGCGCATCCGGCGATCGCCGACCTCGCCGTATTCGGCGTACCGGACGATCAATGGGGAGAACGGATCGCGTGTGTAGTAGTAGCGCGTGGTACGCCGCCGGCGACGGCGGACTTGGCTGATTGGGTGAAGGCGCGGCTCCGCTCGACCAAGACGCCCGATGTTTGGGAGTTTCGCGCGGAATTGCCGTACAACGATATGGGCAAGTTGTTGCGTCGCGTGCTGCGCGACGACATCCTCGCACGGGATCGGGAAACGGCCTCGGCTTGATGCTGGCGGCGAGCCACGCGCTAGGGCAAATAGATGATGTGCCCGGACTGATCGACCTGTTGCTGGAAACCGAAGCTGTCGGCATGCGCATTCTGGCACCTGGCGAAACAAGCGACGCACCGCCGGGAGTCATTCGTGTTCTTGCGCACCGGACCGGTGTCGTGCCGAACGATATTGGCGATGCCGATATAGCGTTGACCACTGATCCAGCGGCATCCGCACCTTGGGTGCAGGTCGACGATATCGACGCGGAGCTGGCGCGATTGGCCTCTCTGTTTGCCGCCCAGCCGATCGCAGCAAGCGTGGCGGCCCAAGTTTTTCGAACGGGGCAGCGGTTGGATTTCGCATCCGCGATACTGGTCGAATCGCTCGCCTATTCGATGTTGCTGACCAGCGCGGGTTTCGCTGACTGGCGAAAAGCGAACGCGGCATCGCGATCGCGTGCTGATACGGGGCCGGCGGTGGTAGTCGAGCGCGAGGCGGGTGCGCTGGTGATCACACTCAACCATCCAAAGGCGCGCAACGCCATGACCGCCGAAATGCGCGATGCCCTTTGCGATGCGCTGGCCTTCGCGGAGGCTGACCCGCACGCCGCACCGGTGATATTGCGTGGGAGAGGTGCGAGCTTCAGTACCGGAGGTGATCTGGCGGAGTTCGGCACAGCCAGCGACGTCGCCGCCGCCCATCTGATCAGGACGCTGCGATCGGCGGCGACAATACTGCATCGCATCGCAGGACGCAGCACTGCCATCCTTCATGGCCCGTGTATCGGCAGTGGGCTGGAGATACCACTTGCGGCGGCTCGGGTGCTGGCGCGGCCAGGAACGCGGTTCCGGCTGCCGGAAGTCGGTATGGGGTTGATTCCGGGCGCTGGGGGAACGGTTACGCTGGCGCGGCGGATCGGGCGGCAACGCGCTTGCTGGATGGCGGTCGGTGGCGGCGAGCTCGATTGCGCCACGGCGCTGCGCTGGGGACTGATCGACGGCATCCAGCAATGAGGGACGTTTTGGCGATCGCACGCTACTGGGCCGCCAAGGCCGAGGATGCCAGCCGTATCTTCGGATCGCCGATCCGAATAGACGCTGCTCAATCGATCGATCGGGGGAGCGAGTTCGCACGGCATAGCCCTGGTTTGTGGTCGGCCAACCGGCATGCCCGAATGGTCCGCGCGCTCGATGGCTGGCTCGCCGTCAACCTGGCGCGGAGCGAGGATCGCACATTACTTCCAGCCTGGCTGGAGCGGGAGATTGACGACGAGCCCTGGCAGACCGTCGTTTCGTTTGCTCGTCAGCGACGGCAGGCCGATCTGCTCGCTCGCGCAAGGCTACTCGGGCTTCCCGTCTCGATAGTTGGGGAGGTAGCGGCGGCCGAACCAATTATATCGCATCGGCTTGGTGTGCAGCGGCCGCGTTATCGACGACTAAGGGTTATCGATCTCACCAGCCTTTGGGCGGGTCCGTTATGCACGGCCCTGCTTGCCCGAGCCGGGATGGAGGTCGTCCGTTACGAGGATCCATCTCGGCCAGACTCGACGAAACACGTGGCGCCAAGATTTCATGAACGATTGAACGGCGCCAAAAAGTCGGTCGCAATGGCATTCGGTAGCGTGGAACTCGCCGACGCCATCGCTGATGCGGATGTCGTTGTGACCAACAGCCGCCAGCGTGCTTTTGCGGCGGTAGGCCTGTCGCCCTACACCATGTTCGCGCGAAATCCGGGCCTGATATGGATTGCAATCTCGGGCCATGGCTGGACAGGCGAGATGAGCGATCGCGTCGCATTCGGGGACGATGCGGCAGCGGCGGGCGGGCTGGTGCGGTGGACTAGCGGCCGAGCTCCCCGATTCATTGGTGATGCACTCGCCGACCCACTCGCCGGCCTAGCCGCCGCCTCAGCGGCGATGCGTGCCGTAGCCGAGGGTGGCGGCGTCTTGCTGGATATTGCGCTTTCGCGTGTCACTTCCCATAAACCTGACGCATGAAGATTTAATTGGCGCCGGCAGTTGTGCAGCGTATAACGGGCCGGAAGGAGCGGAGATGGCGGAAGCTTATATCGTCGAGGCAGTGCGAACGGCCGGGGGCCGACGTAATGGGCGCTTGTCCGGCATTCATGCCAACGATCTCGGCGCGCGTGCGCTCGACGCCATACTCGATCGGACCGGGATCGATCCGGCTGCAGTTGACGACGTAATCTGGGGTTGCGTCACGCAGGCGGGCGAGCAGTCGTCGCACGTCGGACGGCAATGCGTGCTCGCCTCCAGGCTGCCACCGAGCGTTCCTGCGGTGACGATTGATCGCCAATGCGGCTCGTCGCAGCAATCGATCCATTTCGCAGCGCAAGCAGTGATGTCGGGCACGCAGGATGTGGTGATTGCCGGCGGCGTCGAAAGCATGAGCCGCGTCCCGATGGGTACGGCAATGCGTGCGCCGGAAGGGGCCGAGGTATTTTCGCACGCCGTGCTCGATCGCTACAACGTTTCCACGTTCAGCCAGTTCGGCGGGGCAGAACAGATTGCACGGAAGCACGGCTTCGATCGCTCGGCGCTCGATCAGTTCGGTTTCGAAAGCCATCAAAAGGCCCAGGCAGCGACCAAGGCTGGCGCGTTCGACCACGAAATTGTACCGGTGGAGATCACGCTGTCGGATGGCACCCGGGAGTTGCACACTCGGGACGAAGGGATCCGCTGGGACGCGTCACCGGAAGGCATAGCTGGCGTGAAGTTGCTGGTCGAGGACGGCCGCCTTACCGCGGCAACGTCAAGTCAGATCACCGATGGGGCGTCCGCGGTATTGATCGTATCGGAAGCGGCGCTGAAGCAGCACGACCTAACCCCGCTTGCGCGAATCCATAACCTCACGGTCACCGCCGGCGATCCTGTTATCATGCTGGAGGAGCCGCTGTTCGCGACGGACCGCGCCCTGCAGCGCGCCGGGATGACGATCGACGATATCGACCTGTATGAGGTCAACGAAGCCTTTGCCTCGGTACCAATGGCCTGGCTCAAGCATACCGGTGCCGATCCCGCAAAACTCAACGTAAATGGCGGCGCAATCGCCTTGGGCCACCCGCTGGGAGCGACGGGCGCGAAGCTGATGGCGACATTGGTCCACGGGCTGCGATCGCGTGGCAAGAAATGGGGCCTGCAGACGATGTGCGAAGGCGGTGGCATCGCCAATGTCACGATCGTCGAGGCACTCTGAGATGCTCAATGTCGAGCGCGAAGGTGCCATCGCGATCCTGACGCTGAGCCGGCCGGATGCGATGAACGCCGTTGGGCAGGCTGGCGATGGCGCGGTAATGCGCGAAGCCTGCCAAACGCTCAATGCCGACAAGGGTGTTCGTTGCGTCATCCTGACCGGTGCCGGGCGCGCTTTCTCTGCAGGCGGCGATCTGAAGGCGATGAACGACCCAAATGGCGTGTTTGCGGGGTCGCCAGTCCAGATCCGCGACCATTATCGCCACGGTATCCATGACATCGTCCGCGCGCTTTATGAGCTGGACATGCCGTTGATCGCTGCGATCAATGGGCCGGCGATCGGTCTGGGGTGTGACTTGGCCGGCACCGCCGACATCCGGATTGCGTCCGACAAGGCCAAGTTCGGCGTGACGTTCTTGAAGATCGGTCTTGCGCCGGGCGACGGCGGGGCTTGGCTGTTGCCAAGGATCATCGGTTCCGAACGTGCCGCCGAATTACTCTTTACCGGCGATGTGGTCCCGGCCGAAACCGCGCGCGACTGGGGTCTGGTCAGCCGCGTCGTGCCGCACGACACCTTAATTGATGAAGCGATGGCGCTCGCGACGCGGATCGCGGCCATGCCGGCGCAGGCGCTGCGCATGACCAAGGCGCTGGTGCGCGAGGGGCGTACCAGCAGTTTCGCACAAGCGCTCGAGATGGCGGCAAGCGCGCAAGCCCAGCTGCACTCGACGCGCGATTTCCGGGAGGGCGTCCAGGCCTTGCTCGATAAACGGCCGCCCGACTTCACCGGCCGCTGAACGCCGCTCCACATTGCCAGAGGAATCACGATGCCCGACGCCTGGATTATCGACGCTTGCCGTACGCCGCGCGGGATCGGAAAAGTCGGGAAGGGCGCGCTGGTGTCGTTCCATCCCCAGCATCTCGGCGCGATGGTGCTGCGTGCGCTCGCCGAGCGCAATCAGATAAGAACCGCAGAGGTCGATGACATTCTGTGGGGTTGTGCCGCGCAAGTGCAGACGCAGAGCGGCGATCTGGGACGCATGTCCGCGCTCGATGCCGGCTACGATGTGCGCGCCAGCGGCGTGACGCTCGATCGTTACTGCGGATCGGGACTGACGGCAGTCAACCTTGCGGGTGCCTCGATCATGGCCGGGATGGAAGACGTGGTCATCGCCGGCGGAACCGAAATGATGTCGATGCCGGGGCGCCGCGGCGATGGCCCGGCGCTGATGGATCAGGGCAACCTTCATCTTCGAGAACTGCATCCGCAGTCGCACCAAGGTGTCTGCGCCGATGCGATTGCCACGCTTGAAGGGATCGGCCGTGATGCGCTCGATGCTCTTGCGCTCGAAAGCCAACGTCGCGCGGCGCATGCGATCGCCAATGGGCATTTCGACCGCAGTTTGGTGCAGGTCTATCATGGCGACGGAACACTGGCGCTCGACAGGGATGAATATCCCCGCCCGCAGACGACCGCAGAGGGCCTCGCCGCCTTGAAGCCCGCATTCGCGGAAGTGGCCGACATGCCGCTCGACGATGTGGGGACGACCTATCGCAACCTGATCACGCGCGTGGAGGGTGAGATGGATATTGATTTCGTCCACCACGCCGGCAACTCGTCCGGCGTGGTGGATGGGGCGGCGGCATTGCTGCTCGCCTCGCCCGATTATGCCCGCACGCAAGGCTGGACGCCGCGGGCGCGGATCGTCGCGACCGCCAATATGGGCGACAGTCCGACATTGATGCTCAATGCGCCGGTGCCGGCAGCACACAAAGCGCTCGCCCGCGCTGGGCTGTCTGTCGAGGATATCGACCTATGGGAGGTGAATGAGGCATTCGCCGTCGTGGCGGAAAAGTTCATCCGCGACCTGAAACTCGATCGCGATACGGTCAACGTGAATGGCGGCGCGATCGCGCTGGGTCATCCGATCGGCGCGACGGGCGCCATCCTGATCGGCACGATGCTTGATGAACTTGAGCGCCGCGACCTACGGCGTGGTCTCGTCACGATGTGCGCCGCCGGCGGCATGGCGCCAGCGATCATCATTGAGCGGATGAAATAGAACGTCGCAAGATTTTCCGTAAATCTATAGATGACAGGTTAAGTTTGCATGCTAGGCTGCGTCAACTGTGGCGGTCGGAATCGGCGCAAGACCGATCCATCGCCGAGTAGGAGTGGATAGATGTCGGAAGCGGATCGCGGGTCGGTGGCGGGTGAATGGCGGCAGGGGTGGCCGACCGTCCTCTGGACGACCGGAGCGATCGCGTCGGGTATCGGGTTGCTGACGATTACCGCATCCTATTTCGTCAAGCCGCTCGCCGCGGCGACTGGCTGGACACGGGCGGAGATCGCCTTCGGCACGTCGCTCTCGCAATTCGGCATCGCGTTCGTCCTTCCATTCATTGGAGCCGCGGCGGACCGTATCGGCATTCGACGCGTGTCCGCCATCAGTGCGATCGTTTACGGGCTGCTGTGTTTCGCGATGCTCGTCGTACCGGCGACCTTGCCGGTCTACTACGCCATGCTCCTGCTGCTGGCGCTCGGCGCGTCCGGGACGAGTACCGCAGTTCTCGCTCAGCTGGTCGCCGAACGATTCAAGCGCTGGCGCGGCACGGTACTCGGCATCGCGATCAGTGGCCCGGCGATCCTGCTGGTTCCGATCGCACCGTTGATGGTCATGGCAACCAACGATATCAGCTGGCGGGCGGGCTACGCCATTCTTGGCGCGATCTCGTTCATCGTCGGCCTGCCGAGCATCCTGTTGGCGGTGCGATATCGTCCGGCGCGAAATGGGTCCCGCGCAGACATCCACGCGCCCGCGGGCGCTGGCGACGATGAGGCAGGCCTGGCCTTGGGGCAGGCCATGCGCACTCCAGCCTATTGGATGCTGGTCGGCGCGACGTTGTTTTCGACGCTTCCGCTCGGCGGATTCCTGCACCAATTGTCGGCGATGCTATCGGACAAGGGCTTGTCGGTGGCGGAAGTCGGATCGCTGGCGTCAGTCTACGTTGCGATGATCTTCGTCGGGCGGGCCGGCGCGGGGTTGCTGCTCGACGTCCTCAACCCGTCTCTCACGGTTATGGGCGTGATGTTTGCGGCCGCAGGCGGCAGCCTGTTGTTGCTTGACCCCCACCCGTCTCTCCTGGCGTGTGCGCTAGCCGCTGGCTTGGTGGGCAACGCCATGGGGGGAGAGGGCTCGATACAGGGCTTTTTCATCGCGCGGTCGTTCGGACTGAGAGCTTTCTCCGCGATCTTCGGGACGATCGGTGCCTGCACGGTGATCGGCTTTGGAGTGGGCGCACTGATTTTCGGGCGGCTCTATGACGTCAACGGCGACTATCGGGTTGCGTTGCTGCTGTCGGCGGCGGGATTTGCCGCATCGGGCATTCTCTTCGGCACGGTCGGACGTCGACGCAAGCAGGCGGCAACCTTTCCTCCGCTTGCCGTCGCGGAGGCGGAATGACTGCGGCACAGGGAGAGAGGTCGGCCATGGAGCGGCTATACGGATCGTGGCGGCTCATATGGGCTATGCAATCGCGCGACGGAGTCAAACGGCACCATCGCGGCGAGAATCCGATCGGCCAGATCATTTATTCGCCCGATGGTCGCATGTCGGCGACGATCATGGACCCAGCCTGGGTCGATGAGCCAGGCCAGCAGCTTAATGGGCCTGAGATCTTCATGGCTTATGCCGGGCCGTGGGACATCGTGGACGATACCGTGCGGCACCACTTGGAGATCTGTTCCTGGGCGGCGCTCGTGGGGCACGTGTTGGTGCGGCACTTTGAGTGGCGTGGCGATGACGAGATATTTCTCCGGTCACCGCCATCCACCAGCAAATCGGGTGCGGTCTATCAGCAAGAGCTGCTGTGGCGCCGTTACGGCTGATCTGAAGGGGAGTGGAGATGAACAAACAGAATCCCGGTCCGCGCATCTATGACCTGAAGGAATATTCGACGACCAGCTCGAAGATGAAGGTCTTCAGCTATCGTCCGCCTGCCGAGCCGATGCGAAACCGTGCCTTCTTGCCGATGGTGCGCAGTGAAACGATGATCGCGCAGGTCCAGATTCTGAAGGAAGGCAAGGGCGAGCAAGAGTTGCACAGCCATGGGGCGCTCGACGGTTTCTGGTTCGTGCTAGGCGGATGCGCCAAGTTCTATGGCGAGGGCGACATCGAACTGGCGACGCTGAAGCAGCATGACGGTATCTTCATTCCGCGCAATTTTCTCTATTGGTTCGAAGCGGTTGGCGATGAACCTTGCCAGCTTCTCCAGGTTGAAGCGCGCGACAAGACGGTGGAGAATACCTACTTCACGCCCGATCCCAAGCCGGCGAACATGGCGGATGTCTATACGACCGATGGCCAGCTGATCGCGGCCGATCTGCGGATCGAGAAGTAGCGTTAGCGCGCGGCCCAGCCGCCATCGACCGGTAACACATGGCCGGTGACCGAACTGGCCTCGGCCGAGGCCAGCCAATAAGCGGCGGCGGCGATCTCATCCGGCGCGACCCAACGGCCATTTGCGTGCAGCGCCTCCGCGGCGTCACGCCGCGCTCCTTCGACACCACCATGGTCCATATCCGGTGCCACGACGCCCGGTGCCACCGCGTTGATGCGAATGCCATTCGGTGCATAGGCGATCGCGGTCTTGCGCGTGAGATGGATCAGCGCGGCCTTCGCAGCGGCATAAGCCGGCGAACTGTTGGGCGATACACGCAGCCCGGCGAGCGAGGCGGTGTTGACGATCGAGCCGCCACGCCCGAGCAGCAGCATCGCGGCGATCTGATGCTTCATGCCGAGAAAGGTCGTGGTCAATGATAGGTCGAGCGTCTGTCGCCAGCCGTCGAGCGTGATCTTGTGCAACGGAGTCTGCTTGCCCTCGTCGGGATGGACGCCGCCGACATTGTTGACCGCGATCTCGATGCGTCCATGATGACGGACCATGTCGGCGACCAGCTGTTCGACATCGCCTTCGTCGCTCGCGTCCGACATGACGAAACTGGCATCGTACCCGTCGCGGCGCAACGTATGCTCGAGCCCCGGTCCGTCACTATCGACGATATCGGTGAAGATGGTCCGGGCGCCGCCGGTGGCAAAGCGGCGTGTTATTGCTGCGCCGATATTGCGCGCGCCGCCCACGACCAAAACGATCTGCGCAGTCACGCCCAAGCCGGTTTGCTGTCCAACCAGTGATGCGCGCGCCGGAATAGTGCCATCGATTTGAGATGATGACGCCGACCGATCGCTTCGCCGGCCTGGCCTGCCAACGACCGGGCGTAGGTCCCCTCCAGGATGATCCCGAGCTTGTAACAGGCGAGCACGGCATACCAGAGGACCGCAGACAGATCGCGGGTCGAACGTGCTGCATAGTGGGCAACCATTTCGGCAGGGGCGGGGAAGCCATCCCACGTTTCGATATCAACGACGATCGCGTCGTTCGTGTCGTCCGCTCGTTCGGGCCAGTTCGCCAGAACCCAGCCTAGGTCTAGCAAGGGGTCGCCGATCGTCGCGAGTTCCCAGTCGACGATCGCTGCCAGTTCGGCGCCGTCGTTGTGGAACAGAACGTTGCCGATGTGATAGTCGCCGTGAAGAATGCCCGGCGTGAAATCCGCCGGCAGATGGGCGTCGAGCCAGGATGCGATTTCATCAACGCCGAGCGACGGGTCGGCGCCGGGCCACTGGGTCAGGCTGCTATAGGAAGCCAGCTGCGCTTGCCACCGTGCGACCTGACGGCTGAGAAAGTTGTCGGGCTTGCCGAACGCCTCCAGCCCGACCGCCCGATAATCGATCGATCCGAGTGCCGCGATGCCTTCGACAAGCGCAAGCCCCATGCGATGACGTATAGCCGTCGATCCGGCGTGGAGTGGCGGGAAGCCGACGATCGGATTGAAACCGTCGATCGGCTCCATCAGGTAGAAGGCGACGCCGAGTACCGATTCATCGCTACATGCGGCAATCAAGCGTGGGTGGGGCACATTGGTATCTGCCAGCGCGGCGAGGACGCGCGCTTCGCGTCGCATGGTTTCGTTCGAATTGCTGCGCGGATGGGCTGGCGGGCGGCGGAAAATATATCCTCGTCCAGCACGCTTGAAGCGCAGCAGGATATTTTGCGTGCCGCCGCCGAGGCTTTCCAGATCTTCGAGCGGCCCCCGCCCGAGCCCTTGCTCGTCCATCCAGCCGGTCAATGCCTCGACATCGATCAGTTGCTCGGCCGGTGCGACCGTCTCGGCACTCACAGCAGGTCACCGCCGGCGGCGGACGCCGTGGTGCCGTGAGCTTCATAGGCACGCAGCAAACGCTTGCCCACGTTCCACCGATGGACTTCATCGGGGCCGTCGACCAATCGCTGCGAGCGCACGCGCGCATACCACGCGGCAAGCGGTGTATCGAGACTGTAGCCCAACGCGCCATGAAGCTGGAGCGCGGTATCGACCACGCGGTGAACCATGCCCGCCAGGAATACCTTCGCCATCGAATTTTCCTGGCGCAGGTCCAGACCGTTCTCCGCCTTGTAGGCGATATGAAGCAGGACCAGCCGCGCCATGTAGAGTTCCGACGCGCAGTCCGCGAGCATCCATTGAACCCCTTGGCGATCGGCGAGTTTCTGGCCGAATGTGGTGCGCGACAAAACCTGTTCGGCCGCCAGATCGAGCGCGCGCTGGGCCATGGCGATGTTGTTCATACCGTGGCGAAGCCGGCCATAAGCAAGTCGGTGCTGGCCGACGTCGAACCCGCCACCGAGCCCGCCGAGGACGTTTTCGGCGGGCACGACCAGATTCTCGATCCGCACCTCCGAATGCCCGCCCGTGAGCGTGTCATAGGTCGCGTTGGGAACCGCCATGGTCGGGATGTTGCGGACGATGCGGTAGCCGGGGTTGGGAAGTTCGACAATGAACGTCGTGAAGCGCTTGTGACGTGGCGCGTCTGGGTCGGTCTTCGCCATCACGACGGCAAACTCGGCGACGGTTGCCGAACTGGAAAACCACTTCTCGCCATTGAGAACGTAGTTGCCTTTGCCATCGGGCACGGCGCTCGTTTCGAAACCTGTAGCGTCGGCTCCCGCCGCCTTTTCGGTCATCGAATAGCAGATGCGTTTCTCGCCATTGAGCAGCGGCTTGAGAAAACGCTCCTTCTGCTCCTCCGTACCACGTTCGAGCAGCGTCAACATCGTCGCGTCGTCGGGAGCCTGGGTATTGAGCGAAAACGGACCGAGCACCGATCGGCCAAGCTCCATCTGCACCAGCGCATTGGCCAAATGGCCAAGCCCCATGCCGCCCCATTCCTTGGGGATAAATGGACACCACAGCCCTTGCGAGCGAGCTTTCGCACGTAGTTCGGCCAGGACTTCGGGCAGGGCACGCTCGCCCAGCGTTTTTTCCGCGGGAAGGCATTCTTCCTCCACCCAGGCACGAACGCGCTCGCGCACCGCCTTGGCGTCTTCCGGCAACGTGAAGTCTATGGCCACGATTCAATCTCCTTCAGTCGCTGGCGGAAGCTGCGTGGCGTCGAGCCAAGGTTGCTGCGTCCGCGCAGCGCGCAAATAGGTCCAGGGCGGCCCGCCATCGACACGCAGCAGCGTGCCGTTGGTGAATGACGCGAGGTCGGACGCGAAGTAGAGCACGGCGCCGACGGCCTCATGGGGCTCGCCGATCCGCTGGCCGCCTCGACTCCATCCTGGCCGGTCTGGATCGGGCGGATCTGCCCAATGCTGCGCGACGTCGGTGGCGAACGGGCCAACGCACACCGTGTTTACTCGCACGGCCGGTGCAAAGGCCGCGGCGAAACTTTCCGTCATCGAATTAAGCGCCGCCTTGGCACCACCGTATGGAAGAGCGTGCGGGGCAGGGACCAGCGATCCGACCGACGAAATATTGACGATCGACCCGCCGCCATCGTTCTTCATTCTGCTGCCGACAAGGGCGGTCAATCGAAAGGGGCCCTTGAAGTTGACGCCGATTACGCTGTCGAAATAGGCCTCGCTGATGTCTTCGAGGGATGCATATGACGGGGACATGCCAGCGTTGTTGACTAGCACATCGACCCGGCCAAAATCGGCGTAGACCCGGTCGACGAAGGGCGCGATCTCGTCCCATCGTCCGACGTGACAGGCATAGGCACGCGCATCCGCGCCGCCGTTGCGCAAGCTCGCTGCTACCGTTTCGCATGCGTCGAGCTTGCGGCTTACGACCGCAATGCGCGCGCCTGCATGCGCCAGCCCGCGGACAATGGCGAGGCCAAGTCCTCGCGATCCCCCGGTCACGATCGCGACCTTGCCGGTCAGATCGATCGCATAGGCCATATCAGCGGCCCACGAAGTTCGGAGCACGCTTCTCGACGAAGGCGCGCATCGCTTCGATGCGGTCCTGCGTATTGAACAGCAGCAAATGGCGCTGTGTCTCGATCGTCAGGTAGCTCGCGAAATCGACGCGCTCCGCTTCGAGGAAATTGGCCTTCATGCCCGCGAGGGCTAGCGGCGCTGCGTTGGCCAGGCGCGTGGTCATTTCGACAACACCAGCCTCGAACGCATCCGCCGTGAATAGGCGTTGGACCAGCCCGATCTCGAACGCTTCTGGCCCCATGAAGCGGCGTGGGAAGAAATAGAGGTCGCGCGCTTTCGCGCCGCCGACGATGCGCGACAAAGACCACGGCCCGCCCATGTCGCCAGCGACGCCGACGTCCAGAAAGGCTGTGTTGAATTTGGCGGTTTCGTCAGCCACTCGAAAATCGCAGCCGCAGGCCCAGCCAAACCCTGCGCCGGCGCACGCACCGCGGATCGCGGCGATCGTGACCGCAGGCATCTGATGAAGCAGGAGCGCGATGTTGTAGCGGCGCTGGTCACGCGCGAAGGGATCCCGCGATCCAGCGCCTTCGCCGGATGGCACCATGTCCATTCCAGCGCAGAAGTCCGCACCGGCGCCGCGCAAAACGACCGCGGCGAGATCGGTATCCTGGCCCAACTCGATCAAGTGGTGATACAGCCGCTCGCTCATCCCGCCGGCGAGCGCATTTCGGCGGTGCGGCCGATTGAGCGTTATCGTGGCGACGCGGCCGTCACGTTCGAACAGAATATCGTCTTCCGCCCCCGACATGTCGCTCTCCCGCTCGGCAGCGCCATCGGCGGCGCAGGCTAGTTTAGACGCGTTGTATCAACATAAGAGATAACCTGTCACCTATAGATTTGCTGAAGGGGTGCCTTGCGTCCTTTTTAGCAGGCTGCGGAAAAACGGGCGTATGTGGCGCTTTCCCCTTTGGGGCGAGGCCTGGACGCAGCTCGGTGCGGGGTTAAGGAGGGTCCTTTCAGCGTTTTTTTTCAGACCGAGCCGATTT
>Ga0153956_1000447_pt1 | contig 47580 bp, 42 predicted proteins | sample TSFL040MetaG_FD_104704 | JGI IMG/M metagenome (GOLD analysis project Ga0153956, IMG submission 104704) | Attine ant fungus gardens microbial communities from Florida, USA - TSFL040 MetaG | ecosystem: Host-associated > Fungi > Mycelium > Unclassified | place: USA: Florida, Wekiwa Springs... | reverse complement strand
ACGGGGAAGGGACGGATGCGTCGCGGGAAGGGCACGGATCCGTGACGGGACTCGCAAGTCGTGAGGGAGATGCCGGGAAGGTCACGCTTCCGTGTGTATTGGGCAACACGCACGGAGGCGCGGGCGACCTGCGTCACGCATAGGTTTACGCAGGTCGCCCGCGCTCCTGCGGGGCAGGGGGCCTCGAGCCCGAAGAGGCACCGGAGGCCCACTGAAGCGTGGCGTTCCCGGCGTCTTCGTCACCGACCCACAGCTCGACGCCCTGCCGTGGTGGGTGACTCGGTCTATACGCGAGTCAGCCACCACAGGCACCGCGACGTTCCAGCCCCGCCCCGGTGAGTTCGCACTTGGCCACACATAGCGTGGCCAAGTGCGAACTCGACCCCTGGTCGAGGGTTCCTTACATGCAGAAGGTCCACGGGAGTCGGGAGTTCGTGACGAACCCTTGCCCGGAGTTTCACGAGACCCTCACGTCCTGGGCGTCTCATGGAGGTCACAGCCTGCCAGGACCTCCATGAGACGCCCAGGACACCGCCCCTAGGACTGCCGCCCCGCCCGGCACAACGCCGTCGAACCGACCCCCTACGACCCGACCACGGCGATCGCCTCCACCTCCAGCAGCAGGCGTGGGTCGAGCAGGGCGGCGACGACTACGCAGGTCGAGGCTGGCGCGGCCGCCTCGAAGCGGCGGTTCTTCGCAGCCGCGTAGGCCCCGTAGCCCGCGGCGTCGGTGAGGAAGCAGGTGAGTTTCACCACGTCCGCGGCGGTCGCGCCCGCGGCAGCCAGGGCCGCCTCGAGGTTCGCGAGGGCCTGCTCGGCCTGGGCCTCCCAGTCCCCCTCGCCGACCACCTCGCCGTTCGAGTCGAGGGCGACCTGGCCGGAGACGACGACGAGGTCGCCGTCCCTGACCACCTGGGACATCCCCGCGAACGCGAGGCCCGGGAGGTCCAGGCGCTGCCGCTCAGGCGGCATGGAAGGCGTTCCAGCCGCCGGCCACGTCGAGGCAGACGCCGGTGATGTACTTGGCCTCCTCGGAGGCGAGGAAGAGCGCCGCGTCGGCGACGTCGCTCGGCTCCAGCCAGGGCACGCCCATCGGGTTCAGCGTGCCGAAGGCTTCGGCGACGTCCTCCGGCGCCGGGTCCTCGAGGTCGGGACGGAACAGGGCGTAGGTCGCCGGGTTGTGGCACATCGCCGTGGCCACCGACATCGGGGCCAGCGCGTTGACCGTGATCCCGGCCGGCGCCAGCTCGATCGCGACCGACTTGACGAAGCCGATCACGCCCCACTTCGCGGCGGCGTAGTTGGCGTTGTTCGGGCCGCCCTCGCGGCCGACCGCCGAGGAGGTGCAGAGGATCCGGCCGCTGCCCCGCTCCAGCATGTGCGGGACGACCGCGCGGACGGCGTTGGCGACGCCGCCGAGGTTGATCGCGATCATCTCGTGCCAGGTTTCGTCGCTCATCTCGGGGAACGGGCCGTAGGCGCCGATCCCGGCGTTGGCGACCAGCACGTCGATCGCCCCGAACGCCTCGATCCCCGACGCGCACATCGAGCGCATCGCCTCCGGGTCGCGGACGTCGGCGGTGGTCGGGATCGCCCGCCGACCGGTCGCCTCGACCAGCGCCACGGTCTCCGCGAGCCCCTCCGCCGTCCCCATCGGCGAGGCGCAGGGGATCTGCTCGCAGAGGTCGGAGACGACCACGTCGGCGCCCTCGCGGGCGAAGCGCACCGCGTGCTCCCGACCCTGCCCCTGGGCGGCGCCGGTGATCGCGACGACCTTGCCCTCGAACCTTCCCATCGTTCCCTCCTCCATCAGCACGAGTTGAGGGCGCTGAGCCCCATCGAGACGTCGAGCACCGACCCGGTCAGCTCCTCGCCGGGCTGCCCGAGCAGGTAGAGCACCGCGTCGACCACCCGCCCGACCGGCGCGAACGCCTCCGAGCGCGGGTGCCGCACGCGCAGGGCGTGGGCGGCTTCGGAGGCGTCGGCTGAATCCGCCCCGGCCGCCTGCGCCCAGGACTCGGGCACGCCGAACATCGCCGTGTCGAGCGGCGTCGTGGTGACGACGTTGACGGCGATCCCGGCATCGGCGGTCTCCACCGCTACCGACTTGGCGAGGCCGATCTGACCCCAGGCAGCGGCCGCCTGGTGGGCGAGCCGCGGCGCGCCGCGGCGCCCTTCGTCGCCGCAGAGGACGACGACGCGCCCGCCGTCCCCGGCGATCATCTTCGGCACCACCTGGCGCAGCACGTGGTAGGTGCCGTTGAGGTTGACGTCGACGGTCTCCGACCACTGCGCGTCGCTCATCGCGGCGACCGGCGCGACGGTGCGGATGCCGGCGGCGTGGACAACGTGGGTGATCGGGCCGAGCTCGGCCTCGGCCGCGTCGAGCGCGTTGCGCACCGCCTCGTGGTCGCGGACGTCGGCGCGGAGGACGAGGCAGCGCCGGCCCCGGTCACGCACCGCCGCGGCGCTCGCCTCCAGCTCGGCGTCCCCGGACAGCGGGTAGGACGGCGACTCCAGGTCCCCCGGCGCGTCCAGCAGCGCGACATCGGCGCCGCGGGCGGCGAGCTCGGCGGCGCAGGCCGCCCCGACGCCGCGGGCGCCTCCGGTGACGAGCGCGACCGCACCTTCGAATCCATCGCCGCCGGTGCCGGCCGCCGGCGCCACCGCGCCCTCGAACTCCGCCCCGCCGGTGCCGGCCGCCGGTGCCACCGCGCCCTCGAACTCCGCCCCGCCGGTGCCGCCCGCCGGCGCCCCCGCGTCCTCGATCCCCGCGCCGCCGGCGCCGGCGGCCGGCGCCCCGGCGTCCTCGAACCCCTCCGCGCCGCTCACGGCATCCTCGCGGACGCGCCCATGCAGACGTCGAGGGTCGTCCCGGTGACCATCCGCGCGCCCTCGGAGACGAGGTAGAGGACCGCCGCGGAGATCTCCTCGACCGGCGTCCATGGCTCCGGGACCGGGTTCATCGCCGTGTAGCGCGGTTCGACGTCGGCCTTGGTCGGGTGCTCGATGTCGGGCGCGAACAGTCCATACAGCGCGTCGTTGTGGACCATCGCGGTGTCCACCGTCGCCGGGCAGATCGCGTTGACCGTGATCCCCTTGGCGGCGACTTCCAGCGCCAGCGTCTTCACCAGCCCGATCACGCCCCACTTGGCGGCGACGTAGTGGGCGAGGTTCGGGTTGCCCATCCGGCCGCCCATCGAGGAGGTGGCGACGATGCGGCCGTAGCCGCGCTCGACCATGTGCGGCACCACCGCCCGCATCGTCTTGAAGACCCCGGTCAGGTCGGTGTCGACCATCTCGTCCCACATCTGGTCGGTGATCTCCCAGAAGGCGCCGAAGCCGCAGACGCCCGCGTTGGCGAGCAGGATGTCGATCCGGCCCAACTCCTCGAGCGCCCGCGCGACGGACGCCTCGAGCTGCTCGGTCGAGCGCACGTCGGCCTGCACGGCGACGCAGCGGCGGCCGAGCGCCTCGACCTGGCGCGCGGTCTCCTCCAGATCGTCCATCCCGGCCAGCGGATAGGGCACCGTCTCCAGCTGCGCGGCGATGTCGCAGACGGCGATGTCGGCCCCTTCGCGGGCCAGCGCCAGCGCGTGCGAGCGCCCCTGGCCGCGGGCGCCGCCGGTGATGAAGGCGACCTGTCCGTCGAGATTTCCCATCAGTCCTCCGTCCTCCTTGTTCGTCGAAAGCTCGTTCAGTGCCGCCGGCCGCGGACTTTGGTCAGGACGACGGCGAGGATCAGGGCCGCGCCCTGGAAGGTCGGGATGACCCAGGAGGGGATCCCGTTCAGCTGCAGGCCGTTGATCCCGATCGCGATGATCAGCAGGCCGACCAGCAGGCCGAGCACGTTGAAGCGCCCCGGCTTGATCATGGTCGAGCCGAGGAAGGCCGCCGCGTAGGCGGGCAGCAGGTACTGGCCGCCGACTTCCGGCTGGCCCGCGCCGATCCGCATCGCGTAGAGGAGGCCGGCCGCGGCGGCGCAGACCCCCGAGGTCATGAAGGCGAGGTAGAGGATGCGGTCGGTGGGGACGCCGGCCAGGCGGGCGGCGTCGCGGTTCGCCCCGGTCGCGTAGATCTTGCGCCCGAGCGGCGTCATCACGAAGACGTAGCCGAGCAGCGCCGCCAGCGCGAGCACGTAGATGATCGGCGCCGGGATGCCGAGTGGTTCGCTGCGGCCGAGGTCGGTGAAGCCGGAGGGGATGTGTTCGGAGATCACCTTGCCGTTGGCGATCAACTGCGAGATCCCGAGGAAGACCGAGCCCGACCCGAGCGTGACGATGAAGGGCTCGATCCGCAGCCGCACGACGAGGATCGCGTTGAAGAGGCCGGCGAGGATCCCGATCCCGAGCGTCAGCAGGATCACCACCGGGACCGGCATGTCGCCGCCGGTCGTCTGGAACATCAGGGTCGAGAAGATGACCGAGAGGGTGAGGATGCCGCCGATCGAGATGTCGAAGACGCCCGCGGCGAGCGGCACCAGCAGGCCGAGCGCGACCATCGCGGTGATCGTCTGGTTGTTGACGACCGCGATCAGGTTGTTGTAGGTCGGGAAGGTGTCCGGCAGCATCACCGTGAAGACGACGAACATCACCGCCAGGAAGCCCGGCCCGGCGAAGCGCTCGAGCAGCGACGCCTGATGGCGGCGGGCGGTCGGGGTCTTGGTCGGCTCGCCCTCGGTGGCGATCCCGGTTTCAGCGCTCGGCGGCATGGATGGGGCCTCCTTCGGCCAGGTAGCACTCCTCGACGATCGCCTCGCGGGTGGCCGCGTCGCCGACCAGCTCGGCGGCGATGCGGCCGGCCCGGAAGGCCAGCACCCGTTGACAGACCCCGGCGAGATCTTCGAGGTCCGACGAGCAGAGCAGGACGCCGACGCCGTGCTCGCGCGCGGCGTCGACGATGAAGCGGAGGATGTCGGCGGAGCCGCCGACGTCGACCCCCTGGGTCGGCTCCTCCAGCACCAGCAGGCGCGGCCGCGTGCGCAGGAGGCGCGCGACGTAGACCTTCTGCTGGTTGCCGCCGCTGAGCAGCTCGATCGGGCGCTCAGGCTCCGGCGGCAGGATGCCGAAGCGGTCGAGGAGCTCGCGCGCCTCGGCGCGCTCGGCGCGGTGGTTGAAGTGGGCGGCCGACCAGAACGGGCCGAGGTCGGAGATCGTGAGGTTCTCGCGCACGCTCAGCCCCGCGATCCGCTTGCGGTGGTTGCCGGCGGGGACGACCGCGACGCCGAGCCGGGCCAGGGCGGTCGGCCCCAGCTCCGTCACCGCGGCGCCGCCGACCGTGATCCGCCCCGCCGTGACGCGCGAGCCGCCGAGCAGGGTGCGCGGCACGTCGTGGACGCCGGAGCCGGAGAGGCCGGCGACGCCGACGACTTCGCCGGCCCGCACGGTGAGGTCGGCGCCGCGCAGCTCGTCCTCGGTCCAGACCTCCTCGAAGCGCAGCAGCTCCTCCGCGCCGGAGGCGTCCCCGAGCCCGCCCGCCCGCACCGGCGCGACGATGTCGGAGCCGGCGATCAGTCGCGCCAGCGCCCGCTGGTCGATCGCCGAGACCGGCGAGGCGTGGACGACGACGCCCTCGCGCAGCACCGTCACCCGGTCGGCGAGGTCGAAGACCTCTTCCAGCCGGTGGGAGACGTAGATGACGCCGACGCCGCCCGCGACCAGCCTTCGGACGAGGGTGAAGAGCCTGCCGACCTCGCGGTCGGGCAGCGCCGCGGTCGGCTCGTCCAGCACCAGCACCCGCACCTGGTCTTCGTCCTGGAGGGCGCGGGCGATCGCGACCTCGGTCCGCTCGACCGCCCCGAGCCGGCCGACGTCGTCGTCGGGGTCGAGGTGCTCCAGGCCGAGCGCGGTGAGGCGGCGGCGGGCGTCGGCCCGCTCGGAGCGCCAGCGGATCGCCCAGGCGGGCCCGGTGCGGTAGAGCCCGGTGCCGAGCTTCAGGTTGTCGAGGACCGAGAGGCCGTCGGCGAGTCCCAGGTCCTGGTGGATGAAGCGGATGCCGGCCGCGTGGACGCCCTCCGGGTCACCGAAGCGCAGCCCGCGGCCGTCGACCGTCGCCGGGCCCGAGCCGGAGTCGGGCTCGTGGAAGCCGGAGAGGACCTTGATCAGGGTCGACTTGCCCGAGCCGTTGTGGCCGACCAGGGCGTGGATCTCACCCGCGGCGACCTCCAAGTCGACCCCGGACAGCGCCCGCTGCCCGGGGAAGGTCTTGGAGATCGAGCGGAGCTCGAGCAGGCTCACGACCGGTGGCGCACTACCCGACGCCCCACAGTTTCTTGAACTGCGCTTCGTAGTTTTCGGCGCCCTCGAAGCTCCCTTCGGCGGGGACGTTCGAGGTGTCCAGCACCTGCTGGGTCGGGTTCTCGATGTTGCCGGGAACCGGTTTTTCGGCGAGGTAGCGGCTGATCAGATCGACCACGCACCAGCCGTTTTCGTAGATCCCGGAGAGGACGTCGAGCTTGACGATTTCTTCCTTGCGCAGGAGTTCGAGCTCGGGTTCTTCACCGTCGAAGGTGCCGATCGAGATTTCCTCAGATTTGCCCGCTTCGCGGACCGACGCGGCGGCCAGCGAGCCGGCGGCACCCGGGGCGGCGACGATCCAGTCGAGGTCCGGGTTTCCTTGGATCTCGGCCTGGATCTGCGGACCGAGGTCGGTCTGCATCGTCGCGGCCGAGAAGCTTTCGGTGTCGAGGGTGCAGCCGCTGCATTCGGAGAGGACTTTTTCGAGCCCCTTCGCCCGCTGCTGGTTGCACTGGTAGACGGTGTCGGCGAAGACGGCGACGTTCGCTTCGCCGTTGGTCTGGGCGATGATCTGGTTGGCCAGCAGTTCGGCTTCGTGTTCGCAGACGTAGCCGACCTCGCCCGCGTTGCCTTCTTCCGGTTCCGGTTCCTCGGCGGTGAACTGGCCGAACACCGGGATGTCCGCCTGGTGGGCCTTCTTGTAGGCCTCCGGCGCGTCGGACTGCGGGCGGGCGTTGTTGACGATCGCCGCCGGGGACGCCTGCACCGCCTGACTCATGCAGTTCTGGAAGGCGGCGACTTCGAACTTCGCGTCGCAGACTTTGGTGTCGTAGCCGGCCGCGTCGGCGGCGGCTTCGAAGCCCTTGACCTGGGCGACGCAGCCGGGGATCGACTGGTCGCAGCCGATGAAGTAGATGAGCGAGCCTTTCTGCGGGGTGATCGGGCCGAATTCGTTGGCTTCGATCGCGGTCGGCGTCTGGCTCGATTCGGCCGCCGACGCTTTCGCCGCGGTCAGCACCGCGTCGCCGCCGGAGGAGGCTTCTTCGGCACCGCTGCCGCCGGCGCCTTCTTCGGTGGTGGTCGCGGGTTCGGCGGAGGTGGCGGAGTCGGAGGTCGAGCTGCCGCCGCCTCCGCAGGCGGCTAGCAACCCGGCAAGGACGAGAACCGCGCACAGCGAGAACAGCTTCGTCTTCATTTGTTTCTCCCTATGGGTGGATGAGGGGGGGGCGGGCTCAGTTGCCCGCCGGGGCCTTGGCGGCGGAGCGGATCGCGTCGCCGAGCGCTTCGATGCCGCGGACGAGCTCGGGTTCCGGCGCGTGGCTGTAGGCGAGCCGCAGGAAGCGGCGCGAGTCGCCGTCGGCCATGAATTTCTCGCCGGGGCGACACATGACGCCGTTTTCGGCGGCGCGGGGACCGACCTGGTCCCAGTCGACCGACTCGGCGAGCTCGAGCCAGAGGTAGAAGCCGCCCTGCGGGACGTCGAAGCTGACGAAGTCCCCACAGTGCTCGCGGACCGCGGCGATCGCGGTGTCCCGGCGGCGCCGGTAGACCTCGTTGACTGACGCGATGTGCGGGTCGAGCTTTCCCTCGACCATGAAGGCGGTCATCATCCGCGCCAGCCACTGGCTGACGCCGAGGTCTTGGCGCACCCCGGCCAGCCCCTCGATCATCTTCTGGTCCCCGCAGACCCAGCCGATCCGCAGCGCCGGGGCGACGATCTTGCTGAAGCCGTGGGACTGGAGGACGAGGCCGGAGCGGTCGAGGCTCAGCAGCGTCGGCAGCGCCTCACCTTCGTAGCGGAGGTCGCCGTAGATGTTGTCCTCGAGCACGACGATTTCGTGCTCGGCGGCCAGCTCCAGCAGGCGTTCGCGGCGGTCGAGCGGCGTCTCGACGCAGGTCGGCAGCTGGAACGTCGGGATCACGTACATCAGCTTCGGCCGCACGCCCTCCGCCTTCATCTCGAGGATCCGCCGCTCGAGGTCGTCGACGTCGACGCCCTGGGAGTCGATCGCGACGCTGCGCACGTCGGCGCCGCGCATCTCCATGTAGCGGATCGCGTAGGGGAAGCTGGCGGCCTCGACCAGGACGCCGTCGCCGGGGTCGACGAAGGCGTTGATCGCGAGGGCGATCGCCTGCACCGAGCCGGAGGCGAGGATGAAGTTGTCGGCCTCGAACTCGCGGCCTTCGCGTCCCGACATCCACTTGGCGAGCTCGTCGCGCAGGCCCGTGTATCCCAGGACCAGCTCGATGTAGGTGGCCAGGTAGAGGATCCGGTCCTCGTCCGACTCGTAGCCGAAGGAGATGTACTCGAGGGCGCGCGGGCCGTCCTTCTGCAGGACCTCGGTCGCCAGCCGTTCGAGGTCGGCCACCGGGAAGGTCTCCTCGGCGGGGATCCCCTGGTCGAGGTTGAAGGTGACCGGCGCGGGCGGGTCGGGGAAGAACAGCGGCGGGCCGTTCTGGGCCAATTGCGAATACAGGGCTGCGGGGTCCAAGGCTTCTCCTCCGTGTCGAGACCTCTCGCACCTGGCCTTCCCTTGACCAAGTGCTTGCTTGGTCGATTAATAGTTGCTCGACGGGGGCGTGTCAAGCAGTCGGTGGCGCGGCGCCCCAGGGAGCGCCCGCGAGGTACACCCGGTCGCGCGGGCCGCGACACCCCGACGGCCCCTCCCCCTCCTTGGGGATCCAGCCGTCGAGCGCGCGCGTCCATTCCCGCACCGCAAAACGCTCCTGGATCAGCCAGCCGCCCTCGTGGCGGCGCAGCCGATCGACGTAGCGGAAGGCGGAGGCGAAGTTCAGCCGGGCGTCGTCGCTCGGGGTACCCCAGTGGTACGCGACGCCGTAGGTCTCCGCCCGCGCCTCGTCCCCTTCCGGTTCGGCGAGGTGGTTGGCGACGACGTGCATGGTGCCGTCGAAGCGGGAGATCGCCTCGCCGACCCAGGCGACGAAGGCGTCGCGGTCGCCGCTGAAGCCGGTGTGGTGGTCGAGGCCGCCGGGCTCATAACAGGCGCGCACCGCCTCGAGGTCCATGCGGTCGATCCCGCGGCAATAACGCAGGACCAGGTCGTGGATCGCCTGGCGGTCGGCGAGCAGCTGCAGCTCTCGCTCGTCCACCTGTCGCCTGCCCCTCAGTGCTTGGCGACGCCGTCGACGAGGACGGCCATGTACTGCTCGATGATCTTCTCCGGTTTCAGCGAGCCGCCGGGCCGGTACCAGCGCGGCGCCGTCCAGACCGTGTCGCGGACCAGGCGGTAGACCAGTTTCGGGTCGATCGAGTCACGGAACTCACCGCTTTTGACGCCTTTTTTCAGCACATCGGTCCAGATTTTCTCGAATTTCCGGTGCGCTCCGGTCAGGTAGGAGAAGCGCGGCTGGGCGGCGAGAAAGCGAGCCTCGTTCTGGTAGATGAGGATCGCCGAGCGGCTCTCCACCATCGATTCGAGCGAGGTGCGCACGAGCCCTTCGAACGTCTCCTTCGGCCCTTTCCCCTCCGCGATCACGCCTTCATAGGAGGCGACGGTCTGGTCGATGAAGGTCGAGAGGATCTCGTCGATCATCGACTCCTTCGAGTCGAAGTGGTGGTACAGGCTGCCCGAAAGGATCCCCGCCGCGTCGGCGATATCCCGCACCGTCGTAGCCACATACCCCCGGTCCGCGAACAGGTCCGCCGCGATCGCCAGCAGCTCCGCCTGGCGCACCGCCTCGCCCCGTCGCACCCGCTCACCTTTGCCTTTCGAGCCCTGCCGCGTCGTCCGTCCGGTCGTTGCCATTCCCGTAACCCTACCCAAGCATCTGCTTGGCGAGCCGTGCGGTCGTTGTTTGGTCCTGTGTTGGCACGGTGCCGGGGGACGCACCGGGACACGGGACGCGAGGGGTTGGCGGCCAGCCCGGCCGTCCCGTCCACGGCCCTGGCAGGCCGTGGCCGTGGCCGAGACGGCCGGGGATGTGGGGGATCTGCCGGGGCGCCCGGGGCGTGCGGCGCGGGTGCGTCACGGGGGAGGGACGGGAGCGTCGCGGGAGGGGCACGGATCGGTGACGGGACCCGCAGGTCGTGAGGGAGATGCCGGGAACGTCACGCCTCCGTGCGTGTCGGGCAACGGTCGACGAGGCGCGGGCGACCCGCGTCACGCATAGGTATACGCAGGTCGCCCGCGCACGTGTGGGGGCCTCTGATCGGGTCCGAGGAGGCACCGGATGCCCACGGAAGCGTGACGTTCCCGGCGTCTTCGTCACCTCCGCCCCGCCCGGGTCCCTCCGCTGTTCCTTATGGACCGGTGAGGACCATGAGGAACAGCCCGCGCCCTACGGGCGCGAAGATCGGTCCCGGGCGTCACGAAGGCGCCGGGGACGTCACCCTTCAGCGCGTCTCCCCATGCCCCGCCCCGGTGAGTTCGCACTTGGCCACACATGGTGTGGCCAAGTGCGAACTCGACCTCTGGTCGAGGGTTCCTTCCATGCAGGACGGTCACGGAAGTCGGGAGTTCGTGACGGACCCGTGCCCGTTGTCTCACGAACCCCTCACGTCCTGGGCGTCTCATGGAGGTCCTGGCAGGCTGTGACCTCCATGAGACGCCCAGGACACCAAATCTAGGACTGCCGCAACGGCCCCGAGCAACGGTCGTCCCCCACCGACCCACCTAACCAAGCAAGTGCTAGGTTGGTTAGTGGGTAGGACCGTCTCGTGCAAACGAACGACCGGAGGAGCTGAATTGGCTTACCGAATCACCGTGGACGTCGGCGGGACGTTCACCGATGTCGTGCTCACCGACGACCAGGGGAACGTGCGGCTGGGGAAGAGCCCGACGACGCCGGAACGGGCGTTCGACGGGATCCGCGGCGGGCTCGAGGTCATCGCGAACGAGCTGGGGGACGAGGTCGGGGCGTTGCTCGGCGAGGCCGAGCTGTTCGTCTACTCGACCACGCGCGCGACCAACGCGATCATCGAGCAGAAGACGGCGTTCCTGACGACCGCCGGCTTCCCCGACGTGCTGGTGCTGCGCGAGGGCGGCAAGGCGAGCGCCTTCGACTACGAGACCCCTACCCCGACCCCTACGTGCCGCGGCGGCTGACCTTCGAGGTTCCGGAGCGGGTCGACGCCGAGGGCACCGTGCGGACACCGCTCGTCGAGGCGGTGGCGCGGGAGATCGCCGCGCGGCTGGCGACGCTGGAGGTCGAGGCGGTCGCCGTCTGCCTGCTCTGGTCGATCGTGAATCCCGCCCACGAGCTGCGGCTGGGGGAGATCCTCGCGGAGGCGCTGCCCGACGCGTCGGTGACGCTGTCCCACCAGCTGAGCCCGGTGCTGCGCGAGTACCGGCGCGCCTCGACCACCGCGATCGACGCCTCGCTGAAGCCGATGATGGGCGCCCACATCCGCGCCGTCGCCGACGACCTGGCCGCCGCCGGGTTCGCGGGCGAGCTGCTCGGGGCGACCTCCTTCGGCGGGGTCATGCACCTCGACGACCTCGCCGCCCGCCCGGTCTACGGGCCGGCGCTGGCGCCGGTCGCCGGGCGCGTCTACGGCGAGGCCGAGCTGGGCGCCCGCGACGTCGTCGTCTGCGACATGGGCGGCACCAGCTTCGACGTCAGCCTGGTCCTCGACGGCGCGGTCAACTTCACCCGCACCACCTGGCTCGGCGGGCAGTTCGTCGGCCACCTGATCGCCACCTCCTCGGTCGACGTGCGCTCGATCGGCGCGGGCGGCGGCTCGATCGCCTGGATCGACCCGGGCGGCCTGCTGCGGGTCGGGCCGGAGTCGGCGGGCGCCGTTCCCGGCCCCACCTGTTACGGGCGCGGCGGCGAGCGCCCGACCGTCACCGACGCCGCGCTGCACCTCGGCTACCTTGACCCGGACGGGTTCCTCGGCGAGCGGATGTCCCTGGACACGGCGGCCTCGGAGCGGGTCGTCGGGGCGCTCGGCGCCGAGCTCGGCTCTCCGCCGACGAGGCGGCGAGCGCGATCCTCATCGTCGCCAACGACCACATGTACGCGGCGGTCGCCGAGATCACCGTCAACGAGGGCCTCGACCCGCGCGACAGCCTGCTGGTCGCGGGCGGCGGCGCGGCGGGCCTGACGATCGGCCCTATCGCCGCCGAGTTCGGCTGCCGCCACGTGCTGGTGCCGCGCACCGCGGGAGCGCTCTCGGCGATGGGCGGGCAGTTCTCCGACGTCGTCGCCGAGTTCTCCGAGACCCACCTGACCGACACGGCGCGCTTCGACTTCGCGGGCGTCGAGGCGCTGCTGGAGGGGCTCGACGCGCGCGCCGCCGAGTTCGCCGGGCGCCTCCACCGGCGCGGCATCGAGGCGACCCGGGTCGAGTACGCGGTCGAGGCGCGCTACGCCTACCAGGTGTGGGACCTCGAAATGGCCCTGCCGCTGGAGCGGATCCGCGACGAGGGCGACGTGAAGGCGGTGGCGGAGGCCTTCGACGCCCTGCACGAGCGGGTCTACACGGTGTCCCAACCGGGCCACACGGTCGAACTGCTGACCTGGAAGGCGCGGCTGATCGGCGACCTCGAGACGACCGAGAAGCTGCTCGGCCCGCAGGCGACGGAGGGCGGCGCGGTGCGCGGGCGGCGCGCCTACTTCCCGGAGACCGGCTGGGTCGACGTCGAGGTCCACGACGGGGCGACGCTGGCACCGGGCGCGACGGTGGCGGGCCCGGCGCTGATCGCCGAGCCGTCGAGCACCCTGGTCGTCTATCCCGGCATGACCGCGCGGGTGACCGACCACGACAACTACCTGGTCGAGACGGGGCGGGAGTAGGGACGGTGAGCGTGACCGAGCCAGGCCGCAACGGGACGCCGGCCGCGGCCGGGACCGACGCCGCCCGCGACGGCATCCTCGACCCCGCCCTGCTCGCCGTCCTCGCCAACCGCTTCGACGCGATCGTCCGCGACATGACCGGGACGCTGCTGCGGACCGGCCACTCGGCGATGATCGCGGTCGCGCGCGACTTCTCCTGCGCGATCGCCACCGCCGACGACGAGCTGCTGGCGGCGGCGGAGGGGATGCCGGTCCACGTCTTCGGCGCCCACCTGCAGACGGCGGCGATCCGACGCGCCCACCCGGAGATGCGCGAGGGCGACGCCTACCTCGACAACGATCCCTATGAGGCGAATACGCACGCGGGCGACCACACGATCGTGGTGCCGGTCTTCTGCGAGGGCGAGCACCTCTTCACCACCTCCGCCAAGGCCCACCAGGCCGACATCGGCAACTCGATCCCGTCGAGCTACCACCCCTTCGCGCGCGACGACTACGAGGAGGGCGCGCTGATCTTCAGCGCCGCGCAGGTGCAGCGCGACTACGAGGACGTCGGCGACGGGATCCGCATGTGCCGGCGGCGGATCCGCGTGCCGGACCAGTGGTACGGCGACTACCTGGCGATGCTCGGCGCGGCGCGGATCGGCGAGCGACGGCTGAAGGAGGTCGTCGACAAGTACGGGATCGACACCGTGCGCCAGTTCATCGCCGAGTGGCTCGACTCGGAGCGGCGGATGACGGCGGCGATCGAGAAGCTGCCGAGGGTGACCTTCGAGGCCGAGGGGGCGCACGACCCGGTGGGCCCGCTCACCGACGGCATCCCGGTGCGGGCGAAGGTGTCGGTCGACCCCGATGCGGGGCGGATCGAGGTCGACCTGCGCGACAACGTCGACGCCGTGCCCGCGGGCCTGAACGAGACGATGGTCTGCTCGATCAACAACGCGGTGGCGGGGGTGCTGAACGCGCTCGAGCCGGGGCATCCCGGTCAACTCCGGCTCCTTCCGCCGGCTCGAGGTGAAGCTGCGGGAGGGCGCCGTGATCGGCATCCCGATCCACCCGGCGAGCTGCTCGCTGGCGACAACCAACGTCGCCGACCGCCTGATCAACGTGATCCAGCTCGCCTTCTCCCAGATCGGCGTGGGCCACGGCCTGGCCGAGGGCGGCGCGGTGATCGGCGCCGGCTTCTCGGTGATCGCGGGCCACGACCGCCGCGCCGACTCCCCCTACATCAACCAGCTCGTCGTCGCCACCAACGGCGGGCCCCGCGGCCCCAAGGCCGACGGTTGGATCACCTACAACGCGCCCGGCGGCGCCGGCCTCGTCTACCGCAACAGCATCGAGATCGACGAGCACAAGTACCCGATGCTCTACCGCCAACTGCGCCTCGAGCCCGACAGCGGCGGCGCGGGCCGCCACCGCGGCGCCCCGGCCTCGACGGTCGAGTACGGCCCGACCGCCGACCCGATGTCGGTCGCCTACTCGATCGACGGCTGGCGCGGCCCGGCCCGAGGCGCCCGCGGCGGCCTTCCGGGCAGCACCGGCGCCGCGATCCAGGTCGACGCCTCCGGCACCGAGACCGAGGCGCCGCCCACCGCCCAGCTCACCCTCGCCCCCGGCGAATCCATCCGCGGCCGCCACGGCGGAGGCGGCGGCTACGGCGACCCGTTGACGCGCGACCCGGCCCTGGTCCTGGAGGACCTGCTGGAGGGCTACGTCAGCGAGAGGGCGGCGGGCGATACGTACGGAGTCGTCTTCACGGGCAAGGTCGAGGACCACTCGCTGGCCGTGGATTCCACCGCCACCACCGAGCGCCGCGCCGCACTCGGCTGAGGTTCGGGGCGGGGCGGCCGTCCGAGGTGCGTCCTGGGCGTCTCATGGCGGTCCTGGCTGGCTGTGACCGCCCTGAGTAGCCCAGGACGTGAGGGGTTCGTGTGAGAGGGCGGGGGATTCGAACGGTCAGAAAACTGCGTGGTTGGAAACTTCGGCTATGTCGAAGTTTCCAACCACGCATACGGGGTCAACCAACCACGCAGGTCCTTGCGTGGTTCCTTTTCCCCCTCACAGGGGGATTTCGAACCACGCGGGACCGCCGGCTCTCGCGGTGTTCGAAAGTTCGGCCATACCGAACCTAGGAACACCGCTGGCTCCTGACCGCTCAATCCGGGGCGTGATCCGGCCCGGCGACGCACTTCCGTGACGCTCCCGTGACCCGGGCGCGACGATCCCTCCACACTCCCCACGAAACCCGGCGTCTCGGGCACGGCACAGCCTGCCAGGGCCGTGACCGAGACGGCCGGCGTCCCTTATCCGAGCGCCGCAGCGGCCCGATGCGCTTCCCCGGCCAGCCGCTCGGCCTGCGCCGCGAAGGACGCCGCTGAACGGTCCACGTCGCCGAGCGCGCCACGGGCGACGCGGGCGTGGACGCCCTCGACGATGCAGGCGAGCTTCCACCAGGCGAAGGCGAGGTGGAAGTCGAGGGCAGTTGCTTCGGTGTCGGTCGCCGCTTCGTAGCGCCGGCGGATCTCATCTCGGGAGGTGAAGCCCGGGGCCAGGGTCGGCGGGTCCTCGAGGGCGGTGGCGGCGTCGCCCGGCTCGGCCCAGTAGACGAGAAGGAGGGCGAGGTCGGCGAGGGGATCGCCGAGGGTGCAGATCTCCCAGTCGAGCACGGCGGTCACCTCGCCCTGCGCGTCGAGGAGGCAGTTGTCGAGGCGGAAGTCGCCGTGGACGATCGCGGTCCGGGACTGCGGCGGGACGCGGTCGGCGAGCAGGGCATGGGCGGCGGCGAGATCGTCCAGGTCGCGGGTCCTCCCCTCCTCCCACTGCCGGTGCCAGCGGGCGAGCTGGCGCTCCACGTAGCCCTCACCGCGGCCGAGGTCGCGGAGCCCGACCGCGGCGGGCTCGACCGCGTGGAGCGCGGCGAGGGTCTCGGCCAGCGCGAGCCCGGCGCGGGCGCGGGCGGCGGGGCCGAGCGTGGCGGCGGCCGGCGCGCGCTCCATCAACAGCAGGGGCGCGCTGTCGGGGCAGAGGTCCGGGGCAGCGCCGAGCACCGCGGGCACCGGCACGGCGGTGGGAGCGAGCGCGGTCATGATCCGGCCCTCGCGCAGGACATCATGGGCGGTCGGCTGGCGCGGGCCGAGCGGCGGTCGTCGCAGCACCCACTCGGCACACGCCGCGTCGGCGAGCAGGCAGGTCAGGTTCGAGCGGCCGCCCGTGAGCCGCTCCAGCCGGAACGGCGGCCGCGCCGCCGGCAACCGGTCGCGCAGCCACGGCTCGATCGCCCCGAGCTCGATGCCCTCCATCGTCCCAACTTACCAAGCAAGCGATTGCTTGACACGACGGAGCGGCGTTGATTGAGTGGCCGGGTGGCGGAGAGGGCGACCGGCGAGGCAGAGGCACCGTTCCGCTTCGGCGTCGGACCATCCGGCCTGCTCGGTGACCTGGCCGGCGACTGGCGGCGCACGGTCACCGAGATCGAGGGGCTCGGCTACTCCTCGCTCTGCCTCGGCGACCACCTCACGATGATGGGACCACTGCCGGCGCTCGCGGCCGCCGCGGCGTGGAGCGAGCGGCTCACGCTCGGGCTGATGGTCGCGGGCAACGATTACCGCTCGCCGGTGCTGCTCGCCCAGGAGGCGATGACCGTGGCGGCGCTCTCCGGCGGGCGGCTGGAGCTGGGGCTCGGCGCGGGCTGGGACGCGGCCGATTATCGCCAGCTCGGCATCCCCTTCGGCCGGCCCGGCGCGCGCATCGACCGCCTCGCGGAGGCGATCCGCATCGTCAAGCTCTACTGCGCGGGCGAGCCGTTCGACTTCGCCGGCGAGCACTACCGGCTGGAGGGCGTGACGCCAGCGGTGCGCGGCCCGCGCCCGCGGCTGATGATCGGCGGCGGCGGGCCGCGGGTCCTGGCGCTGGCCGCCCGCGAGGCCGACATCGTCGGCATCAACGTGCCGCTCGGCGGGGCCGACCTGCGCTCCTCGCTGGCCGCCGGGGCGACCGCCGCGGAGCGGGTCGACGCCGCGGTCGAGCGAGTGCGCGCCGCCGCCGGACCGCGCCTCGCCGAGATCGAGCTGCACGTGAACGTGCTCGCCTGTGAGGTCAGCGGCAGCGAGGCCGACGCCGTTGCCCGCACCGCCACGGTGGCGGAGCGCCTCGGGGTCGAGCCGGCCGATCTGGCGGACTCCCCCTTCGCCCTGATCGGGACCGCGGCGGAGCTGCTCGCGAAGCTGCGCCGCCTGCGCGAGCGCCTCGGCATCACCTACTTCACCGTCCCGCTCTCCGCCGCCTCCGGCCTGGCGCCGCTGCTGCCGGAGCTGCGCGAAGAGAATGGGTGACGCGATGAGCACCTTCATCGACCCAGTCGCGATCGGCACGACCGGCACCACCGTCGCGGTCAAGGACCTGATCGACCTCGCGGGCCTGCCGACCACGGCGGGCTGCCGGGCGATCGAGCGCGCCGCCGCCCCCGCCGCCGCGGACGCGCCCTGCCTGGCCGGCCTCCGCGCCGCGATCGACGCGGGCGAGGCGCGCATCGTCGGCAAGGCGAACCTCGACGAGCTCGCGGTCGGCGCCTCCGGCGTCAACGTCTGGTTCGGCACGCCGCGCAACCCGCTCGACCCGGCGCGCATCCCCGGCGGCTCCTCCAGCGGCTCGGCGGTCGCCGTCGCCTCCGGCGAGGCGGAGGTCGCGATCGGCACCGACACCGGCGGCTCGGTCCGCATCCCGTCGGCCTGCTGCGGCACGGTCGGCCTGAAGACGACGATCGGCCGGGTCCCCACCGCCGGGGTCGTGCCGCTGTCCCAGAGCCTCGACACGGTCGGGCCGATCGCCCGCGACGTCGCCGGGGCGGTGCGGGGGATGGAGCTGCTCGAGCCGGGCTTCGCCTCGGGCGCGCCCGCCCGGACGATCGGCCGGGTGCGGGTGCCGGGCGTCGACCCGACGATCGACGCCGCGATCGACCGCGCGCTCGGCGAGGCCGGGTTCGAGGTCGTCGAGGTAGAGCTACCGAGCTGGGACAGCGCGCTCGAGGCGGCGATCCGGATCGGCCTCAGCGAGGCGGCGCGCAACCACGGCGCGATGATCGACCGCGAACCGGAGCTGGTCTGGGAGCTCTCGGCGAAAGCGATCCTCTCCGGGCGCGAGCTGGAAGCCCACGAGGCGCAGGCGCGCTACTTCCAGCGGACCTGGGAGGCGGAGCTGCGCGCCGCGTTCGCCCAGGCCGAGCTGCTCGCCTTCCCGACGCTGGCGGCCTTCGCGCCGGCGCTCGAGGACCACGAGACGATCGCCTCGATCTGCCGCACGATGGAGCTGAACCTGGCGGGCGTCCCGGCGCTGTCCCAACCGGTTGCGACGCCCGGTCCGCTCCCCGCGAGCCTGCAGCTGGTCGGACCGCTCGGCGGCGAGGAGACGCTGGTCGCGACCGGCGCGGTGGTCGAGGCCGCCGCCGGCCCGGACGCCTGAGGCAGGCCGGAGGCGCACACCGCGCCTCGGAGCGCCTCGTCGCGACCGGCGCGGTGGTCGAGGCCGCCGCCGGAGCCCGACGCCCGGCCGCGCGCCGCGTCGCGTCCACTGTCGGGCGCGGGTCAGCCCGCACGCCGCGCCACCAGCCCGCCCGCGCTCAGCCCGCGCGCCGCTCCCGCTGGCGCCGCAGCTCCTCGCGGGCGACGCTCCGCACGTGGACCTCGTCGGGCCCGTCGGCGATCCGCAGGATCCGCGCCGACGCCCACATCCGCGCCAGCAGCACGTCGTTGGTGACGCCGAGGCCGCCGTGGATCTGGATCGCCGTGTCGAGGACCGATTCGGCGACCCGCGGCGCCACGACCTTGATCGCGGCGATCTCGGTCCGGGCGCCCTGGGCGCCGACCCGGTCGATCATCCACGCCGTCTTCATCACCAGCAGGCGGGCCTGCTCGATCGCCATCCGGGCCTCCGCGATCCGCTCGCGGACCACGCCCTGGTCGGAGAGCGGGCCGCCGAACGCGGCCCGCGCGTCGGCACGCTCGCAGGTCATCTCCAGCGCGCGCTCGGCCATCCCGATCGAGCGCATCGCATGGTGGATGCGGCCCGGGCCGAGCCGCGCCTGGGCGATCGCGAACCCCTCCCCCTCGCCGCCGAGCAGTTCCCCGGCCGGCACGCGCACGTCCTCGAAGAGGATCTCGCAGTGGCCGTGCTGGTCCTCGAAGCCGAAGATCGGCAGGCTGCGGACGATCGTCACTCCGGGCGCGTCGCGCGGGACCAGCACCATCGACTGCTGCCGATGGGCGGCCGCGTAGGGATCGGTCTTCCCCATCACCACGAGGAGCGCGCAGCGCGGGTCGGCGGCGCCGGTCGTCCACCACTTGCGCCCGTTGATCACGTACTCGTCGCCGTCGCGGACGATCGCCGTGGCGATGTTGCGGGCGTCGGAAGAGGCGACCGCGGGCTCGGTCATCGAGAAGCCGGAGCGGATGCGGCCGTCGAGCAGCGGCTCGAGCCAGCGCTCCTTCTGCGCCGCGGTCCCGAACATGTGCAGCAGCTCCATGTTGCCGGTGTCCGGGGCGGCGCAGTTGAGCGCCTCGGGGGCGATGTAGGGGGAGCGGCCGGTCAGCTCGGCGAGGTGAGCGTACTCGAGATTGCTGAGGCCGGAGAGGTCGGGCAGGAAGAGGTTCCAGAGGCCGAGCTCGCGCGCCTCCGCCTTCAGCTCCTCGACGACCGGCGGCAGGGTGTGGTCGCCGGGGCCGGCGGCGGCGCGCTGCTCGGCGTAGACGGGCTCGGCGGGATAGACACGGCGCGCGAGGAAGTCCTCGAGGCGCGCGGCGAGTTCAAGACAGCGCGAGGAGAGCGTGAGGTCCACTCGGCTAAACTACCAAGCGCTTGCTCAATCTGGCGGAGGGGCCGGGGACGGTGCCGACCGCCGGCCGGGACGAGGAGGAGGACGGGATGGAGACGCTTGCCGACCGCGTGGTGGTGGTGACCGGGGCCGGGCGCGGCCTGGGACGGGAGCACGCGCTGCTGGCGGCCGCCGAGGGCGCCGCGGTGGTTGTCAACGACAGCGGCTGCGAGCCCGACGGGACCGGTGCCGACCCGGCGCTCGCCGCGGCCGTGGTCGCGGAGATCGAGGCCGCCGGCGGGCGCGCCGTCGTCGACACCGGGAACGTGGCGAGCGCCGCCGGCGCCGCGGCCCTGCTGGAGCGCGCCCTGGAGGCCTTCGGCCGCGTCGACGGCCTCGTCAACAACGCCGGCGTCCTGCGCGACCGGATGTTCGTCAACCTCGACGAGGACGACTGGGACGCGGTCATCCGCGGCCAGCTTCGCGCCACCTATTGCCCCGCGGCCGCCTTCGCCCGCCACTGGCGCGGGCGCTCCAAGGACGGCGATGCGGTCGCCGCCTCGATGGTCAACGTCCCCTCCACCTCCGGACTGATCGGCCAGGTCGGCCAGACCAACTACGGCGCCGCCAAGGCCGCGATCGCCTCGCTCAGCCTGATCCTGGCGGAGGAGCTCGGCCGCTATGGCGTCCGCGTCAACGGCGTCGTCCCGGTCGCCCGCACGCGGATGACCGCCGACGTCCCCGCCTTCGCCGACCTCGTCGCCGCGCCCACCGATCCCGAGGCCTTCGACGTCTACCACCCCGGCAACGTCTCGCCGCTCGTCGCCTGGCTGCTGCGCGCCGACTGCGAGGTGAGCGGCCAGGTCTTCTACGCCAAAGGCGGTGAGATCCGCCGGTTCCTCGGCTGGCACTACGGCGCCACGGCGAAGAAGGAGGGCCGCTGGGAGGTAGGCGAGCTGGACGCCGCGATGGAACCCCTGGTGGCCGAATGAATCGTGGGATATGCTGACCAAGCAATTGCTTGGGAAAGAGGAGGAGAGTTGAGCGACTTGCAGACCCTGCCCGCGGTGCTGGCCGAGGCCGTCGACCGCCACGCCGATCGCCTCGCCGTGATCGACGGTGAGACCCGCCTCACCTACGCCGAGCTCGGCGAGCACGTGGACCGCGCGGCGCGCGGCCTGATCGCCGCCGGGGTCGAGCCCGGCGACCGCGTCTGCGTCTGGTCGCCCAACACCCACCACTGGATCGTCGCGGCGCTGGCGCTGCACTCGGCGGGGGCGATCCTGGTCACTCTCAACACCCGCTTCACCGGACAGGAAGCCTTCGACATCCTCGAGCGGACCAGCACCAAGGTCCTCTTCCTCCCCGACCGCTTCCTCGACAACGATTATCTGGCGACGCTGCGCGGCGCCCCGAGCGCGACCGGCGAGGGCTCCCCGGTCCCCGGCCTGCCGGCGCTGGAGCTGGTCGTCCGGGTGCCGATCGAGGGCGGCGACGAGCCCGCCGAGCCCGGCGTCGGCACCTGGGAGGAACTGCTCGCCCGCGCGCCGGAGGTCGACGAGGCCGCCCTCGCCGCGCGCCGCGACGCGGTCGGTCCCGACGACGTCTGCGACATCCTCTTCACCTCCGGCACCACCGGCCGCCCGAAGGGGGCGATGTCGGCGCAGCGCCAGACCATCGCCGTCGCCGAGGCCTGGGCCGACTGCGCCGAGGTCTCCGAGGACGACGTCTACATGATCATCGCGCCGTTCTTCCACACCTTCGGCTACAAGGCCGGCTGGGTCGTCTGCCTGCTGCGCGGGGCGACGATGCTGCCGGTGATCACCTTCGACCTCGACGCGGTGGTCGACACGATCGAGCGCGACCGGGTCACGATCGTCCCCGGCCCGCCGACCATCTTCCAGACCCTGCTCGCCTACCCGGGGCGGGAGCAGCGCGACCTCTCCTCGCTGCGCCTCGCCGTGACCGGCTCGGCGGTGGTGCCGGTGACGCTGGTCGAGCGGATGCAGGCCGAGCTCAGCTTCGAGATGGTGATCACCGCGTACGGCCTCTCCGAGGCGGTCGTGGTGACGATGTGCCGGGAAGGCGACTCCCCGGAGACGATCGCCCACACCTCCGGCGCCCCGACCGCCGACTTCGAGGTGCGGATCGTCGGCGGCGACGGCGCGGTCCTGCCGGCGGGCGAGTCCGGTGAGATCCAGCTGCGCGGCCCCAACCTGATGCTCGGCTACCTCGACGACCCGGAGGCGACCCGCAAGGCGATCGAGCCCGACGGCTGGTTCCACACCGGGGACATCGGCCACCTCGACGAGCGCGGCTACCTCACGATCACCGACCGCCTCAAGGACATGCTCACCGTCGGCGGCTTCAACGTCTACCCGGCGGAGGTCGAGAACGCCATCCTCGGCCTCGACGGCGTGGTCGAGGTCGCCGTCGTCGGCGCTCCCGACGAGCGCCTCGGCGAAGTCGGCCGCGCCTACATCGTCGGCAAGCCGGGCCACACCCTCGAGCCCGAAGCCGTGATCGCCGCCTGCCGCGAGCGCCTCGCCAACTTCAAGGTCCCCCGCCGCGTGGAGATCGTCGACGAGCTCCCCCACAACGCCGCCGGCAAGGTCCTGAAGACGGCGCTCCGCGAGCGCGCGGCGGCGAGCTGAGGCGCCGCTTCGGGCGGGTGCGGCCGTCCGAGTTTGGGTCCCGGGCGTCTCATGGCGGTCCTGGCAGGCTGTGACCGCCATGAGACGCCCAGGACGTGAGGGCTTCGTGAAACAACGGGCAAGGGTCCGTCACGAACTCCCGACTTCCGTGACCCTTCTGCATGGAAGGAAGCCTCCACCACAGGTTGAGTTCGCACTTAGCCACACTATGTGTGGCTAAGTGCGAACTCACCGGGGGTGGGGCATCGGGACGCGCGGGAGGGGCGCACGGGTCGGGAAGTTTCCCCTCTCTCGTGAACGTCCCGTGCGGGAGAGGTCACGAAGAGCCTCGAGGGGCCCGATTCGTTGACGAAGACGCCGGGAACGTCACACCTCCGCGCGTCTTCTGCCTGTTTTCGGGCCTGGGATCAGGGCCCGAAAACGCACTGCGTGGATTCACCGTGCTATAGAAGGTCAAAGTACGCAGCGCGAAAGTGCGTGTTGCCCAACACGCACGGAAGCGTGACGTTCCCGACGTCTCCCTCACGCCTTGCGAGTCTCGTCACGGATCCGTGCTCCTTCGGTGCCTCTCCGGTGACGCGCCCGTGGCACCCGCCCCCGGCGCCCGCGTGATCCCCCACATGACCCGGCCGTCTCGGCCACGGTCACAGCCTGCCAGGGCCATGGCCGAGACGGCCTCACTAGTTCAACCGCTCGACGATCAACGCCATGCCCTGGCCGCCGCCGACGCACATCGTCTCCAGGCCGATCGTCTTGTCGCGCTGCCGGAGGCCGTTCAGGAGGGTGGTGAGGATGCGGGCGCCGGTCATGCCGAAGGGGTGGCCGAGGGCGATCGCGCCGCCGTTGACGTTCAGCTTGTCCTCGTCGATGCCGAGGCGACGGGCGCTGGGGATGACCTGGGCGGCGAAGGCCTCGTTGATCTCGACCAGGTCGACATCGTCGATCGTCATGCCGGCGCGGGCGAGGGCGGCTTCGGAGGCGCCGACGGGTCCCAGGCCCATGATCTCGGGGTCGAGGGCGGAGACGCCGGTGGCGACGATCCGGGCGAGCGGCTGGATGCCGCGCTCCTCGGCGAAGGTGCGGCTGGTGACGACGACTGCGGCGCCCCCGTCGTTCAGCGGGCAGGCGTTGCCCGCCGTGACCCGGCCGTCGGCGCGGAAGACGGGCTTCAGGCCGGCGAGCTTCTCCACCGTCGTCCCCGGGCGCGGCCCGTCGTCGCGGTCGACCACGGTGCCGTCGGGCAGGGTGACCGGGACGATCTCGGCGTCGAAGAAGCCCTCCTCCTGGCGCGCCACCGCGAGCTGCTGCGAGCGCGCGGCGAAGGCGTCCATCTCCTCGCGCGTGACGCCCTCGACGTCGGCGACGTTCTCCGCCGTCCAGCCCATCGCGATGTAGACGTCGGGCAGCCCCTCCGCCGGCGTCCACGGCTCGGCGCCCGGCTCGGCCCGCCGCGCGGTCCGCTCCATCGCCGCCGCGAAGCGCGGGTTCTTGGTCTCCGGGACGCGGTCGGCGTTGCCCTTGTCGAAGTGACTGCAGGACTCGGCGCCGGCGGCGATGAAGCAGTCGCCCTCGCCCGCGCGGATCGCGTGCGTCGCCATCCGCACCGTCTGCAGGGACGAGGAGCAGTAGCGGTTGACGGTGACTCCCGGGACGCCCTCGAGGCCCGCCATCACGGCGACGATCCGGCCCATGTTGAAGCCCTGCTCGGCGGCCGGCTGGCCGCAGCCCATCATCAGGTCCTCGACGTCGTCGGGGCGGATCTCGGGCACCTGCGCGAGCGCCGCCTCGACCGCGATCGCGGCGAGGTCGTCCCCGCGCATCGGCACCAGCGTTCCCTTGCCCGCCCGCCCGATCGGGGTGCGAACAGCGGCGACGACTACGGCTTCCTCGGACAAGGCGTTCTCCTTCGGTGGTTGGCGGGTGGCGACGGCGCTCAGCCGAACCGCATCAGGCCGCCGCTCAGCACGACGGCGTCAGGGGTCGCCACGGAAAAGGGGACGCTGCCGTCGCCCGTCGGCTCCCAAGCGCGCAGCTCGAGCGGGTCACCGGGGAGGACGGCGGCGGCGAAGCGGGCCTCGAGGCCGGTCAGCTCGTCCGGGCGGCGGCCGAAGAGCGCCGGCAGCGCCCGGGCGGCGAAGCCGAGCGTGCAGAGGCCGTGCAGGATCGGCCGCGGCTGGCCGATCGCGCGCGCCGCCTCCGGGTCGACGTGGATCAGGTGGCGGTCGCCGAGCAGGCGGTAGAGGACGGCGCTCTCGCGGCTGGTCTGGACCCGGGCGCCGCGGGTCGGCGCGGCCTCCGGGTCACGGCGGGCGCTCGCCCCGCGCTCGCCGCCCCAGCCTCCCTGGCCGGGGACGAAGATCGAGTAGACGGCGCGGAAGTACTCGCAGGCGACCTCGATGTCGAAGAGCGCGGCGCCGCCCTTGTCCCAGACGTCGACGACGCGGGCGGTCATCTCCAGCTCGCCGCTCGCCGGGAAGGGCGCCAGGACCTCCAGCCGCTGCGCCCCGTGCAGCGCGTTGGTGGAGGAGAAGAAGCCGCGGGCGCCGAGCTCGTCGCAGGCCCAGAGGCCGATCCCGAGGCCGAAGGTGGGGAGCACGCGGAGGTCGCGCTCGAAGACCAGGTCGAGGTCCTCGGCGGCGGCGCCGACGGCGAGCGCGTAGAGGATCGCCTCGCGGTCCGCGTAGGAGACGCGGCGGCTGCCGAGCTCGAGGCCGGCGGCCTCGGAGGCGGGATTCAGGGTGTCGATCGTGTCCGTCACTTGACCAAGCGCTCGCTTGGTTTATATCCTACGGGTCGACCGAGGTCAACGGACGGCGACGCCGCGGAGAGGAAGATGATGCGGGGCGAGACCGCGGAGGGAGACATGACCACGACGGCATCGGAAATCCTGGCCGACGGCCTGATCTTCCCGGAGGGGGTGCGCTGGCACGACGGCGCGCTCTGGTTCTCCGACATGCACGCGCACACCGTCCAGCGGCTGGAGCCGGGCGGCGCCCCGGAGGTCGTCGCCACCGTCCCCGAGTGCCCCTCCGGGCTCGGCTTCCTCCCCGACGGCACGCCCCTCGTCACCTCGATGCACGACCGCCGGCTGCTGCGGCTGGAGCCCGACGGGCCGCGCGAGCACGCAGACCTTTCCACCCTGGCGCCCTGGCACGTGAACGACATGCACGTCGACGGCCACGGCCGCGCCTACGTAGGCAACTTCGGCGACGACTCCGCCCCGCCCGACCCCCCCAGGCCGACCTGTCTCCTCCTGGTCGAGCCGGATGGCGAGGCACGGGTCGTCGCCGAAGACCTCTGGTTCCCCAACGGGATCGCGCTGACCCCCGACGGCGGCACGCTGATCGTCGCCGAGACCCGCTCCGTGCCGGGCAGGCTGACCGCCTTCAGCGTCGCCGCGGACGGCTCGCTCAGCGACCGCCGCACCCTGGCCTCCTTCGAGGGCGGCCTCCCCGACGGCATCGCGGTCGACGCCGAGGGCGGCACCTGGGTCGCCTTCCCGTTCGGCGACGAGCTGGTCCGGGTGGCGCCCGACGGCGAGGTCGACCGGCGCCTCCCCTTCCCCAGCCCCTACGCGGTGGCGCTCGGCGGGGCGGGCGGGCGTGACCTCTTCGTCGCCACCGCGCCGACCTGGGTCCCGGAGGAGGCCGTGAAGCTGCGGGCCGGCTCGGTGCACCGCCTCCCGGACGCGGCCCCGGTCCCCGCCCCGTGAGCCGCGCCGCGCTGCCGCCGCGCCTCCACGTCGGCCTCGACAACTACGGCTCCTACCTGGGCAGCGACTGGGCGCGCCTCCTCGACCTCGGCGTCGCCGCCGACGAGGCCGGCGTCGACACCCTCGTCCTGGTCGACCACGTGGTGCTCGGCGGCGACCTCTCCGGCTACCCCTACGGCCCCTTCGCGACCGAGCCGGACGCGCCCTGGCTCGAGCCGCTGACCTGCCTCGCGGCGATCGCCGGCCGCACCGCGCGGGTGCGGCTGATGACCGGCGTGCTGATCGCGCCCCTCCGCCCGCCCGCGCTGCTGGCGAAGACGGCGGCGACCCTCGACGTCATCTCCGGCGGCCGCCTCGACCTTGGCGTCGGCACCGGTTGGCTGGCCAAGGAGTACGAGGCGGCGGGCCTCGACTTCAAGCAGCGGGGACGCCTGCTGGACGACGCCCTCGACGCCTGCGCCGCCCTCTGGCAGCCCGGCCCCACCGCCTTCGACTCCCCCCGCCTGCGCTTCACCGACGTCTACTGTGATCCGCCCCCGCGCCAGACCCCCGGCGTCCCCTTCTGGATCGGCGGCGAGCTGCACGACCGCAACCTCGCCCGCCTCGTCCGCCGCTGCAACGGCTGGATCCCCAGCCCCACCGCCCGCCGCACCGACATCGCCGCCGGCATCGAGCGCCTCGACGCGGCCCTCACCGCCGCCGGCCGCGACCCGAGCGAGGTCCGCGTCCGAATCGGCGCGCCGGCCACCGCCGGGGACGACGGCGCCCCCCAGCTCGACGCGGAGCGCCTGGCCCAGTTCCGCGACCTGGGCGCGAGCGACTTCTACGCCCCCCTCTCCCACCTCTGCCCCGATTCCGACGCGGCGCCCGAGTTCGTCGCCGGCCTGGCGCGAGCGTTCCGCGAATCCCTCGCCTAAAGGTTGGCCGAGCAAGGGACGCTGGCCGTCTCGGCCTCGGCCCTGGCAGGCTGTGGCCGTGCCCGAGACGGCCGGGTCTCGTGGGGAGTGTCGAGAGGGATCGTCCCGGGCGGGTCACGGGAGCGTCACGAAAGTGCTTCGCCGGGCCGGATCCCGTGCTCGGTCGGGCGGGCGGGAGCTTCCGTGGTTCGAAATCCCCCTGTGAGGAGGATTAGGAACCACGCAAGGATCAGCGTGGTTGATCCCGACCGCTCGAATCCCCCGCTCTCTCAGCAACGGCCGGCAACAACTCCTAGTGCGCGGCTTTGATCGTGCCGCCGTCGGCCCTCTGCGCGGCGCCGGTCACTACTGAGGCTCGCTCGGAGCAGAGGAACGTCACGACAGCGGCCACCTCGGCGGGGTCGGCGAAGCGGCCGGTCAGGGTGTCGGCGAGGAAGCCTCCTGGCTCGAACATCTCGCGTTTGACGTCCTCGACCGGGCGGCCTTCGGTGTTGGCCGCGTCGAGGAAGGAGGAGGAGCCCTCGGTCCAGGTGGGGCCGGCGATGGCGGTGTTGACGGTGACGCCGGTGCCTCGGGTCATCACCGCCAGGCCGCGGCTGAGGGCGATGACGGCGGCCTTGCCGACCGAGTAGGGCATGAGGTCGGGATTGACCTGGACGCCGTAGTCGGAGGAGACGAAGACGACGCGGCCCCAGTCGCGCTCCAGCATCGCCGGGAGGAAGGCCTGGGCCAGGTGGGCGCCGGCGAGCAGGTTGGCCTGGAGGCTCCGCCGCCAGTCATCGTCCCCGAGGTCGAAGTAGGACTGGACCTCGTAGACCGCGGCGTTGTTGACGAGGACGTCGGGCCTGCCGACGGCGGCGACCCGCTCGGCGATGGCGGCCGGGGCCGCCGGGTCGGAGAGGTCGCCGGCCACGCCGTGGACGTCGCCCCTCTCCCGCAACCGACCGACGGCGTCCTCGACCGTCGCCGCGCTGCTGCCGTGGACGAAGACCGTCGCCCCCTCGTCGAGGAGGCCGCCGGCGACGGCGTGCCCGATCCCCTTGGTGGCCCCGGTGACCACCGCCAGCCGGCCCTTCAGTCCCAGGTCCATCGACTCGACCTACTTCGCGGTCGAGCCGGCGTCGACGGGGAGGGCGATCCCGGTCACGTAGCGGGCGTCGTCGGAGACGAGCCAGCTGATCGCGGCGCTGACGTCGGCCGGTTCGATCAGGCTGACGTCGAGCATGTTCAGATCGGCCAGCGGCGGCTCTGCATCGGCCAGCGACGGGGAGTCCAGGTCCGGTCGGAAGAGGCCGTAGAGGGCGTCGTTGGTGATCATCGTCGTCCTGACCGCCGTCGGACAGATGGCGTTGACCCGGATGTCATGGGGCGCGAGCTCGTGCGCCAGCGTGCGGACCAGCCCGATCACCCCGTGCTTGGCCGACGTGTAGTGGACGTTCCCGGCGGTGGCTTTGAGGCCGATCGAGGAGCTGGTGATGGTGATGGCGCCGCCGCTCCCGCCCTCGATCATGGTCGGCACCACGGCCTTGGCCGTCTTCCACTGGCCGGTCAGGTTGACGTCGATCATCGTCTGCCAGGTCTCCTCGTCGAGCGTCCACGACTCGGTCGAGGAGGACCAGATCCCCGCGTTGGACACCAGGATGTCGATGCGGCCGAAGGCATCCTTGGCCAGCTCCACGGCGGCGCCGAGCTGCTCCAGGCTGCGGACGTCGGCGACCGCGGTCACGCAGCGCCGGCCGGCGCCCTGCACCAGGCTCGCCGTCTCCGCCAGCTCATCCGCCGTGCCCAGCGGGTAGGGCACCGACTCGGTGTCGGCGCAGATGTCCACCGCGACGATGTCGGCCCCGTCCTCGGCCAGCCGCAGCGCGTGCGAGCGGCCCTGTCCCCGCGCCGCGCCGGTCACGAACGCCACCTTGCCCTCAAGTCTCGACACCTGCTCCTCCTGTCTGCCGGATCAGCCGGCGTTGAAGTGGATCGCCTTCGTCTGGCAGAACTCGCGGACCCCGGCGACGCCGTACTCGCGGCCGATGCCGGAGCGCTTGTAGCCGCCGAAGGGCGCCCAGGAATTCATCCGGCCGCTGCCCCCGTTCAGGGTCACCTGCCCGGTCCGCAGCCGCCGCGCCATCTCGAAGGCGGTCCCGGAATCCCGCGAGAAGACCGCGCCGGAGAGGCCGAAAGGCGAGTCGTTGGCGATCGCCACGGCCTCCTCGTCGGAGTCGAACCCGGTCACGACCGCGACCGGGCCGAAGATCTCCTCCTGCGCCACCCGCGAGGAGTTGTCGACCGCGGTGAGGATGGTCGGCTCGTAGAAGAACCCGCGGTCCAGGTCGGCCGGCCGGCGCCCGCCGGTCACCACCTCGCCGCCGTCGTCGCGCGCCTCCTCCACGTAGCGCTCCACCCGCTCGCGCTGGCGCTCCCGGATCAGGGGGCCCATGGTCGTCCGGTCATCCGCCGGGTCCCCGATCCGCAGGGCCTGGGACGCTCCCGTCATCAACTCGAGGAACCGCGGCCGGACCGCGTTGTGCACGAGGTGGCGGGTGCAGAGGCTGCAGCCCTGGCCCGCCTGCAGCGTGTACTGCCCGACCGCGAACGCGGCGGCCGCCTCGACGTCGGCGTCCTCGCGCACGATCAGGGCCGACTTGCCGCCGAGCTCGAGCACGACCTTCTTCAGCGTCTCCGCCCCCTGGCGGGCGACGGCGACCCCGACCGCGTCGGAGCCGGTGAAGGTGATGAGGTCGACGCGAGGGTCGGCGGTGAGCGCCTGGCCGACGTCGGTGCCGCCGGTGATCACGTTGAGGACCCCCGCCGGCACCCCGGCCCGCTCGGCCGCTTCGGCGAGCACGACCGCCTCGAGCGGCGTGAACTCGGAAGGCTTCAGGACAACCGTGTTGCCCATCGCCATCGCCGGCGCGACCTTGGCGACGTTGATCAGGAGCGGGAAGTTGAACGGGCTGATCGCCGCGACCACGCCGTAGGGCTCATACACCTGCACCTGACTCCCCAGCAGCCGGCCGCCGCCGACACGGTCGGTCAGGTCGGGCGGCAGCGGCTCGACGTCGGGCCAGGCGGCGGCCTCGGCGAAGAAGCGGAAGTGGGCGAGCGTCGTGTCGACGTGCAGGCCCGCGGCCAGGCCCCGCGGCGCGCCCGTCTCGGTCATCACCAGCTCGATCAGCTCGTCCCGCCGCCCGGTCAGGTCGTCGAGCATCCGCAGCAGCGTCGCCGAGCGCTCCGCCCCGGACAGCCGCGGCCACGGTCCCTCGTCGAAGGCGCGACGGGCGGCGCCGAGCGCGGCGTCGCACTCCGTCGTCCCGCCGACGGGCAGGCTGGCGATGACGTCCTCGGTGGCCGGGTTGACGAGGTCCTCGGTGGCGCCTCCCGTCGGCGACACCCAGTCGCCTTCGATGTACAGCGCCCCCTCGCGATCGAGTCCGGCAAGTGCAGCTCCCATCGCCGGATCATCTAACAAGCGCTTGGTCAAGTCAAGAGGAAAGGTAGAGGGGAGCCGCGGCGGGGACGGGACGCGCGCACCGGCCGGGCGTCGGGGAGGAACGCGCCGGCTCAGGCGATCCGCACCGGGAGCTTCTCGGTCCAGAGGACGCGCAGCTCACGAGCGGCGAAGCGCCAGTCCCCGCCGGCGTCGCGGACGTAGCGATCGGCGTACCGCCCGCGCAGGACCAGGTCGGTGCCGTCGCGACCCTCGCCGCGGCTGACGTGGTGGGCGACGCAGACGCACTCGCCGACCGCCTTCCCCTCGCCGTCCGGCCGGACGACCAGGCCCGACACCTCGTGCAGGGTCGCCTCGAAGGAGGCGAGCATCCCCAGCACCGCGGCCAGACCCTGATGCCCGCGGTGGACCTCCGGCTCCCCTCCTCCCCGCCGCACCGTCACGGTGGCGTCGGGGAGGAAGAGCGCGCGGAGCGCCTCGAGGTCGCGGCCGTCGACCGCGACCGCGTAGGCGGCGACGAGTTCCCCTGGGTCTATTTGACGCCCCAGAGTTCGCGGAACTCTTCTTCGTAGTTTTCGACCACGGCGAATTCTTCTTCCGAGGTCGGCAGCGATTCTTCGGTGATCGTCCAGTACGGGAGCGTCGTGTCGTCGAGGTCTTCCTTGTAGGAGACGCCGGCGAACAGCCGCGCCAGGAGGTCGATCCCGCGCCAGTAGACCTCGGGGAAGCTGGTCCCCACGGTCGCCTGGAGGTATTCCCCGTTCGCCAGGTACGGCGCGATCGAGGTGTTGATGTTGACCGTGGTCAGCTTCGCGTTTTCCACCCCGGCGCCCTTCAGCGCGGTGGGCAGGCCGGTGACCATGTCGTTGTAGCCGACCGTGGTCCATTCGATCCCCGGATTGGCGGTGAGGAAGCTGGAGATCCGCTGCGGCAGGTCTTTGCCGATCGCGGTCAACGGCGCTTCCAGTTTCTTCACGGTGCAGCCCGGGCATTCTTCGCCGAACACTTTTTCGACCGATTCGACCGTCCCGGTCACGGTTTCGAAGCCCTGCGCGTTGACCGCGCCGATTTCCATTTCCTTGTCGGTGCTGTGGGCGAGGATGAAGCTGGACATCATCTGACCCTGGACTTCACTGGTCGGGATGCCGCCGATCACCGCGGTGATGCCGTTGCCGGCTTCTTCCTCGACGAAGAACTCGATCACCGGGATGTTCTTCGCCTTCAGCTGGGCGATCTCCGGTTCGAACAGCGAGCGCGGGTAGCCGGAGCCGAGCACCGCGTCGGGTTCGTCCTTGATCGCCTGGTCGTAGGCGGCCTTGATTTCCTCCGGCGTGGTGCCGGCGTTGATCGATTTGATCTTCCAGCCCAGGTCGCCGGCCGCCGCTTCGAAGAGTTCACCCTCGGTCTTGCAGGCGGGGACGCCGCACTGGATGAAGTCGATCGTCTTGCCTTCCGGGATCGGTTTCCCGACCGGGGTTGCGATGCCGACCGTGGTCGGCCGTTCTTCGAATTCTTCGTTCTCTTTGGCGGCTTTGGGGAACGCGCTTTCCGAGCTCGACCCTTCTTCCGAGCCCGAGCCTTCTTCCGAGCCCCCTGAGCTTTCGCCCGAGCCTTCACTCGCTTCGGTACTTCCACCGCTGCTGGTGCTGCTCGACCCACCGCCACACCCGGCGATGACCAGAGCCAACCCGACCAGCAAGATTCCCACCGCAGCCAGAACGCGTGCGGAGGCAATGTGCAACCTCATGCTCTCTCCTCTCACGGCTTTCACAGTCGTTCGCACGCGCAAAAAACCAAGCGCTTGCTCGGGACAGACTAAGCGCCCCTTCGCACCCCTGTCAAGCAGTTGCTTGGGCGGCGTGGCGCGGCCGCCGCCCGGACGCTCAGGCGACCGCGCCGGAGCGCTCGTCGCTGCCCGAGATCGCCCGCAGCAGTTCGCGCTCGCTGACCGCCTCGCCGTAGAGCTCCTCGGCGACCCGACCGCCGACCAGGACGATCACCCGATCGCAGACGCCGACGAAGTCCTCCATGTCGGAGGAGCAGATGACGAAGCCGGCGCCGGTCTTCGCGTAATCGCGGACGACATCGTAGATCGCGTGGCGGGCGCCGATGTCGACGCCGCTGGTCGGGTCGTCCATGAAGACGACGCGGGGGTCGATCCCGAACCACTTGGCGAGCAGCACCTTCTGCTGGTTGCCGCCGCTGAGCATCCCGTAGAGGCGATCGGGGTCGGCGGGCCGCACGTCGAGGCGCGCGATCCACTCGTCGACCGCGGCGCGCTCGCGGCGCTTGCGCAGGCGGCCGCCCTGGGAGAACTCGGGCAGCCGGCCGAGCGTCATGTTCTCGCCGATCGAGAAGTTGGGGATCGCCGCGTCGGCGTGGCGGTTGGGCAGGACCAGCGCGAGGCCGAGCCGCTGGGCCGCCAGCGGGTCCATCTCCTCCGGGCACGGCTGCCCGGCCAGGGACATCTCCATCGCCGCCGGGACGGCGCCGCAGACCGCCGCCGCCAGCGTCTCGCGTCCCGACCCCGAGAGGCCGGCGATGCCGAGCACCTCGCCCGGGTAGACGTCGAAGTCGACGCCCCGCAGCGGGTCGGAGCGCAGGCCCCGCACGCTGAGCACCGGCTCGGCGTCGGGCGCCGGGCGCGGCGCCTGGGCGGCGGTTTCCTCGACCGCGCTGCCAACGATCAGCTCGGCGAGCCGCCCGCGGTCCATGCCCTTGGCGGGGAAGGTGCCCTGGTAGGCGCCGTCGCGCAGCACCGTCACCCGGGCGGCGAGGTTGAGGATCTCGTCGAGGCGGTGGGAGACGTAGAGAATGCTCACGCCTTTGGCGAGCACTTCGCGCAGCACCGCGAAGAGCGCGTCGCACTCGGCGGGCGGCAGCGCCGCGGTCGGCTCGTCGAGGATCAGCAGGGAGATCGCGCCGTGGGTGTCGTCGAGGGCGCGGGCGATCGCCAGCGCGCTCCGCTCCACCGCTTTCAGCTCGGAGACCGGGCAGTCGACGTTCATCTCGACGCCGATCCGCGCCAGCAGCTCGTGGGTGAGGCGGCGCTGCGCGGACCAGGCGATCTTGCCCGGGCCAGCGGTGGCGAAGCCGGAGACGAGCCCGACGTTCTCGGTCGCCGTCAGCTCCGCGATCAGGCCCAGGTCCTGGTGGACGAAGCGCAGGCCGCGGCGCCGCGCGTCCTCGGCGGAGCTGACCTCGAGCGGCTCGCCCTCGATCAGGATCGCGCTGCCCGGGTCGGGATCGTGGAAGCCCGAGAGGCACTTGATCAGGGTCGACTTGCCGGATCCGTTCTCGCCGACCAAGGCGTGTATCTCGGCCCGGGCGATCTCGAAGCTGACGTCCTTGAGGGCGCGCTGCCCCGGGAACGTCTTCGAAAGGTGCTCGATCTGGATCAGCGGCTGCGCCGCGGAATCGGTGCTCAACTAAATCTCTCCTCGGTCGCTCGTTCGTAGGGTATGCTGCCAACCAAGCAAGCGCTTGGGAGGAATGTAGTCCTCCGAGCGGTTGCCGTCAATCCGCCGGGAAGGAGAGATAGAGAGCATGTCCGCCGACGCCCACGCCGCGCCGTCGCAGCCGGCACCCAGCCGGAACCTGCACGCCTGGCTCGGCAGCCTCAGCTACCGCAACATCGGTGCGGTCTATGTCTGGGGCCTGCTGATCATCATCTTCACTGTCTGGAAGCCGAGCCTCTTCCCGACCAGCCAGACGGCCAAGACCGTCGTCAACCAGTACGCGATCACCGGCCTCGCCGCGCTCGCCGTGGTGATGCCGCTCGCCGCCGGCGTCTTCGACCTCTCGATCGGCGCCACGATCGGCTTCGCCGGCGTCTTCGCCGGCTGGTCGATGAACACGCTGGGCCTGCCGGTCGGGCTGGCGGTCGCGCTGACCCTGGTCGCGGGGCTGGCGATCGGCACGCTGAACGCGATCGTGGTGGTGAGGATGAACATCGACTCGTTCATCGGCACCTTGGCGACCGGCTCGATAATCGGCGCCGCGACCCTCTGGGTGTCCGGCAACGAAATCATCGTCGGCAAGGTCTCCGGCGGTTTCACCAAGATCGCCTCGACCGACATCGCGGGCGTCCAGCTGCCGGTCATCTACATGCTGGTGGCGATGCTGGTGCTCGGCTTCGTGCTCGAGCAGACGGTCTTCGGCCGGCGCGTCTACGCGTCCGGCTACGGCCCCGAGGTCTCCCGCCTGGTCGGCCTGCGGGTCGGCCGGATCCGCACGCTCTCGCTGCTCTTCTCCGGCCTGCTCGGCTCCTTCGCGGGGATCGCGCTGGCGTCGCGGATCGGCTCCGCCGACCCCTCCGTCGGCCCCGAGTACCTGATCCCCGCCTTCTCCGCCGCCTTCGTCGGCGCCTCCCAGTTCCGCCACGGGCGCTTCAACCCGTGGGGGACGGTCGTCGCGGTGCTGATGATCGGCACCGGCTCCGTCGGCCTGTTGCTGGCCGGGACGCCGAGCTGGACGCCCCAGGTGTTCCAGGGCGCGGTCCTGATCGCCGCGGTCGGCATCACCCAGCTGCAGCGCCGCCGCCCCGTCGCCGACTGACGGCGCGGCGGTGCCCTTTCCCCCGCCCGGCCCGCTGCTCACCGGCCGCACCGCCATCGTCACCGGCGGCGCGGCCGGGATCGGCGGCGCGATCACCGCCGCCTTCCTGGCCCACGGCGCGCGGGTGCTAGCGGTGGACAGCGACGCCGATGCCCTGGGACAACTGGCGGACGCGGGGACCGAGCGCACCGCCCCGTCGCCGGGCCGCGCCGAACCGAGCGGCGCGGCCGAGCGCGCCCTCCCATCGCCGGCCGGCGCCGACGCGGCCAACGCGGGGCGCCTCGACACCCTTCCGCTCGACGTCACCGCGCCGGACGCCGCCGAGCGCATCGCCGCGGCGGCGCCGGGGGCCGACGTCCTCGTCAACAACGTCGGCCACTTCCTCCGCGCCCCGACCGCCTTCGCCGAGGAGGGCGAGGACGCCTGGGCCGCTCAGCGCGCCATCAACCTTGAGCACGTCCTCGCCGTCACCCGCGCCGTCCTCCCGGGCATGATCGAGCGCGGTCGCGGCGGCAGCGTCATCAACCTCACCACGATCGAGGCCTTCCGCGGCATCCCCGGCCACGCGGTCTACTCCGCCTACAAGGCCGCGATAGTCGCCTTCGGCCGCAGCCTCGCCCTCGAGGTCGGCGCCCACGGCATCCGCGTCAACGACATCGCCCCCGACGTCGTCGAAACCCCGCAGCTCCCCTACGGCGACTGGGTCCCGGAAGACGACCGCTGGCGCTGGCGCACCTGGGTCCCCCTCGCCCGCCCCGGCCAACCCGACGACGTCGCCGGCGCCGCCCTCTTCCTCGCCTCCCCCCTCTCCGGTTTCGTCACCGGCACCACCATCCACGTCGACGGCGGCACCCGAGCGGCGGGCGGCTGGTACCCAAGGGACGAGGGCGACTGGACGAATCGGCCGCTGTCGCCTTGAGGTTGTGTGGGCGGGGGCGGCCGTCCGAGGTGCGGTGTCCTGGGCGTCTCATGGAGGTCCTGGCAGGCTGTGACCTCCATGAGACGCCCAGGACGTGAGGGTTCCGGGGGAGAGAGCGTGGGATTCGAACGGTCAGGAATCTGCGTGGTTCCTAATCCACCTCCCAGGGGGATTTCGAACCACGGAAGCTTGTGGTGTTCCTGAAGGTTCGGAAGCAGACGTCCCTCGATCCGGCGGCGCGCTTCCGTGACCCGGCCGGCACGTTCCCTCGTCACTCCCCACGAAACCCGGCCGTCTCGGCCACGGCCACAGCCTGCCAGGGCCGTGGCTGAGACGGCCAGCGTCCCTTACCTCGGGCGCCAGCTTCAAACGGCCCCGGACTGCTCCAACAACGCCCGAGCCCGCGCCAACGCCGGGGGTAGCGCGTCCGGCTCGCCGAGATCGATCCTCGGCAACGGCCCCAGCTCCGCCGCCAGCAGCGCCGCGTCCTTCGCCAGCAGATCGTCGACGAGCCCGCCGAAGGCATCGGCCATCCAGCTCCCACCGGAGCCACGGCGGAGGAGCTCGGCGGTCGCCGAAAGGTCGAGGCCGGCGCCCGCGGCGAGCTCGACCGCGCTCGCGTAGGCGAGGGCGTTGTAGGCGGCGAGGGCGTTGTTCAGGAGCTTCGCCAGGGTCGCCTCGCCGTAGCGGGGCATCGGCAGGACCCGGGAGGCGAGCGTGCGCTCGAGGAAGGCGATGTCGTCTGGCGTGGCGGCGGGACCGCCGGCGAGCACGATCAGCTCGCCGCGCTCCGCACCGCCGCGGCCGCCCGAGACCGGCAGCTCGACCAGCCGCGGCACACCGGCGGCGGCGAGGCCGTCCAGGCCGCGGGCGAAGTCGACCGCCAGCGTCGTCACTACATATAGGACGGCGTCGGGACCGAGCCGGCCGTTCAGGTCTTCGATCACCGCAGCGGCCTGCTCGGTGGTGCGCACGCAGACGAAGGCGCGCGGGGCGCGGTCCGGCTGGAGCTCGGCGGTCGAGGCGAGCGCCGCCAGGCCGGTCTCCCCCTCCCAGAGTTCGCGGCGCTCGGCGGCGCCGTCGATCCCCGCGACCGCGACGCCGACCGCGTGCAGGCGGCGGGCGATCGAGATCCCCAGGTCGCCGAGGCCGACTACCGCGGCCGCGTCGTTGGGGGCCGCGTCGCTCATCCTGCGACCTCCCCCGCTCCGTCGCTAGCCGAGCTGCTCATCCGCGCGACCACGGCCGCTCCGCTGATCGCCGCGCCGCTCATCCCAGGGCCCCGTCCGCTCCGTCGCTCGCCGCCGCGTCCCCGGCCCAGCCCAGCAGCCGCCCCCAAAGCAGCTCGCGGTCGGCGGAGACGTTGTGGCAGTGGGCCGAGTTCTCCAGGCCCAGCAGCGCGACGTCGGGCGCGGCGGGGTAGGTGGCGGGCTCGGCGGCCGGGTCGGGCGAGAGGTCGGTAGCCCCGTAGGCGAGCAGCACCGGCACGTCGATCGCCGCCGCCGCGGCGGCCGAGACGCGCGGGATCGTCGTTTCGATCGCAGCGGTGCGTGGAACGCAGGTGGCCAACGCGGTGTCGGCGGCGACGACCTCGGCCGGCGTTCCGGGGGCGTAGAAGAGCTCGCCGAAGTTCTCCCGCGGCAGCTCGAAGTAGGGCTCCAGGTCCTCCCAGGGCCGACCCCAGAGCTTCGGCGGCAGGTGCTCGGTCGCCCAGGCGAAGCGCTCGGCGTCGGTCAGCTCGGCCTCGCGCTCGTGGTCCTCGTAGATCCCCGCGAGCGGCTGGTTGGAGAAGCCGAGCACGGCGATCCGGTCGAAGGTCCGGTGCGCCGCCTGCTGGAGCAGGAGGAGGCAGCCGCCGAGCGAGTGGCCGACGCCGATCTTGGAGCGCGTATCCACGGGTCCCAGGTCCGCAACCAGGTCACCGGCCGCGAGACGGCTGAGTACCGCGTCGGCGAGCGCCGCGTTGGCGTCCGCCATCGCCGCCAGCGTCACCGCCTCGCCGTCGGCGGGGCGGTCGCTCGCGCCGGTGCCGACGTTGTCGACGGCGACGACGACGTGGCCGGCCGCGGCCGCCGCGCGGGCGAAGCTGTAGCCCTCGAGCGGCAGGTCCCAGTACTCCTTGCCGTAGCTCATCCCGGGAACGCAGAAGAGGAGCGGCGCGTCGGGCGCGGGCGCCGGCGGGGTGACGATCCGGGCGGTCATCTCGACCGGGCCGAGCGCCGCGGTCTCGACCGCGAGGCGCACATCGATGGCGTCGATCTCGTCCCTCATCTCGTCACTACTTTAACAAGCGCTTGATAGGTTTCGCGAATGGAGGAGTTCGGGATCGACCGCGAGCGGGCCGCCGCCGAGTACCACGAGCGCGGCTGGTGGGCCGATGACTCGCTCGCCGACCACGTCGCCCGCCACGCCCGCGAGCGCCCCGACGCGGTCGCCTTCGCCGGACCGCTCGGCACGCTCAGCTGGGCCGGCTACGAGACCGCCTCGAACCGGATCGCGGGCGCGCTGGGGGAGCTCGGGCTCGGCCGCGGCGACCGGGTCGGCGTGCTGCTGCCCGACGGCGGCGCCGTCCACGCGGCCTTCCTCGGCTGCGAGAAGGCGGGCGTCGTCGCGGTCGGGGTCGGCGCCCGGGCGGGCGATCGCGAGGCGCGCCACATCCTCACCAAGGGCCGCGCGGCGGCTCTGATCACCCACGACGAGCACCGCGGCCGGCCCGCGAGAGAGCTTCTCGCCGCCCTCCGCGCCGACCTCCCCGACCTCCGCCACCACGTCATCGTCCCCCGCTTCGAGCACGGCGTCGACGCGCCGATCCTCCGCGACGGCACCCCCGCCGGCCCGCCGCCGACCGACTTCCCCGACCGCCTCGGCCCCGACGAGATGTGGCTGATCAACTCGACCTCCGGCACCACCGGCCTGCCGAAGTGCGTGATGCACACCCAGAACCGCTGGTGGTACTTCCACCAATGCGCGGTGGAAATCGGGGACCTGACCGAGGACGAGGTCTTCATGGCCGCGATCCCCGCCCCCTTCGGCTTCGGCCAGTGGACCTCGCACTTCACCCCCGCCTACCTCGGCGTGCCGACCGTCTCGATGGAGCGCTTCGACACCTCGCTGGCGCTGGAGCTGATCGAACGCGAGAAGGTCACCGTCCTCTGCGCCGTCTCCACCCAATTCCGCATGCTGCTCGCCGACCCGGCGCTCCGCGAGCGCGACCTCACCTCGCTGCGCCTGATGTACACCGGCGGCGAGATGATCCCCTACGAGCCCGCCCGCGCCTTCGAGGAGATGACCGGCGCGACGATCCTCAACTTCTACGGCTCCAACGAGAGCGGCCTCGCCACCGCGACCCGCCTCAGCGATCCGACCTCGCTGCGCCTGCGCACCGGCGGCCGCGTCCTCCCCGGCACCGAGATGCGCCTCTTCGACGAGGATGGCGCCGACGTCACCGCCTCCCGCCGCGGCCAGCCCGGCACCAAGGGCCCGGCGACCTGCCTCGGCTACCTCGACGACCCGGCCGCCAACGCCGAGCTCTTCACCGCCGACGGCTTCCTCCTCCACGCCGACATCGTCGAGCTCGACGACGAGGACTACCTGACCGTGGTCGGCCGCACCTCCGACATAGTCATCCGCGGCGGCAAGAACATCAGCGCCGCCCAGGTCGAGGAGGAGATCGCCGCCCACCCCCGCGTCGCCCTCGCCGCCGTCGTCGCCATGCCCGACGAGATCTTCGGCGAGCGCGTCTGCGCCTTCGTCCAGCTGAACGACGGCGGGACGATGGAGCTGGCCGAGCTGACCGACTTCCTGGTCGCGGCGGGCGCGTCGAAGGAATACCTGCCGGAGCGCCTCGAGGTCGTCGAGGAGATCCCCCGCTCCTCGGGCGCGAAGATCGCCAAGGGCGAGCTCCGCCAGGTCGCCGCGAACCTCCGCGCCGAGTCCCGCTAGCTCAGTCGCCGGGCAGCGCTTCGATCGCCTTCAGCCAGCCCGGCGTTTCGCCGCCGCCGTCGACGTGCAGCTCGGCGCCGCTGATGTAGGCGGCGCGGGGGGAGGCGATCAGGACGCAGGCGGCGGCGACGTCCTCGGGGCGGGCGAAGCGGCCCATCGCGATCGCCCCGGAGGCGGCGGCGAAGGCCTCCTCGCCGCCGTAGTGGCGGGCCGAGCCGTCGGTCTCGACCGGCCCCGGCGTCACCTGCACGACCCGCACCTTCGGCGCCCACTCCAGCGCCAGCGCCCGGGTGAGCCCGTGGAGGCCCGACTTGGCGGCGGCGTAGAGCGCGGTGCCGGGAGCGGGCCGGCGCTCGGCGCTGCTGCCGATGTTGACGATCACGCCGCCGGCCGCCTGCTCCTGCATCGCCGCGTTGGCCCGCTGGGCGACGTAGAACGGCGCGAGCAGGTTGAGGTTGACGACCGCGGCGGCCGAGTCGGCGGACATCTCGGCGGCCGCGCCGGGCCGGGTGCCGCCCGCGTTGTTGACGACGACGTCGAGCCGGCCGTGCAGATCGAGCGCCGACTCGACCACGCCGAACGCGTCCTCGGGCTCGCGCAGGTCGGCTTTGACGAACTCGGCGCGGCGGCCCCCGGCACTGGGCGGCGCCTCCGGCGCGCGCCGCCCGCAGACCACGACCTCGTCGCCCTCGGCGAGGAACGCCGTCGCGATCGCCGCGCCGATCCCGCGGGTGCCGCCGGTGACGAGGACGACCCGCGGCCCAGCCATCAGAGGATCCGGGCCCGCTCGCCGACCAGCGTGCGCAGGCCGCGGTAACCGCCCGCCAGCAGCTCGTTCGACTTCGCCCGCTTCAGGTACATGTGGGCGTCATGCTCCCAGGTGAAGCCGATCCCGCCGTGCATCTGGATCGCCTCGGCGGCGACGTGGAGGAGCGCCGCCCCGGCGACGGCCTCGGCGAGCGGCGCGACGACCGGCAGCTCCTCCGGCGCCCCGTCGACGACCCAGGTCGCGTAGTAGGCGGTCGAGCGGGCCGCCTCGAGCTCGGTCGCGAGGTCGGCACAGCGGTGCTTCAGCGCCTGGAAGGAACCGATCGGCCGGCCGAACTGCACCCGCTCCTTCAGATAGGCGACGGTCTCGTCGAGACAGCGGGCGGCGGCGCCGACCGACTCGACCGCACGGCCGACCGAGAGGAGGTCACGGGCGCGCGCGACCGCGTCCTCGCCTGCCGCGAGGACCGTGGCGGGCGCGCTCTCGAGACGCACCGCCGCCTGGCGCCGCGTCTGGTCGAGCGTCGCGAGCGGCTCGACGGCCACGCCTGACGCACCGGCCTCGACCGCGACGAGCACAGGCTCCTCACCACAGCGCGTAGCCAGGACCAAGATCTCGGCCGTGGCCCCGTCCACCACCGCGACCTCACCGTCAACCACCACCCCGTCGCCGTCCTTCCGAGCTTTCCCGCCATATATGGCGGGAAAGCTCGGAAGGACACCGGGCAGGGACACGGCTGCGGCAGCGCCGCCGGCGATGCGCTCGAGCAGGGGGCCCGCGACGTCGTCACTACATATATGGGACAGCACCGCGGCGGCGATCACGGTCGACAGGTAGGGCACCGGCAGCAAGGTCCGGCCGATCTCCTCGATCGCGATCCCGACCTCGACGAAGCTCGCCCCCGCCCCGCCGCGCTCCGGCGCCACCGCCAGCCCGGTCAGCTCCATCTCGCCCGTGAGCCGGCCCCACTGCTCGGCCGCGAACCCGTCGCCTTCGGCGGCGGCGCGGACCTGCTGGGAGGTCGCGTGGTTGGCGAGGAAGTCGGCGACCACCGCGCGCAGCTCGCGCTGGTCCTCGTCGAAGGAGAAGTCCACGGCGTCCCTACCCCCTCGGCAGCCCGAGCATCCGCTCGCTGATGATGTTGCGCTGGATCTCGTCGGAGCCCGCGTAGATGGTGTCGGCGCGGGTGTAGAGGAAGAGGGCCTGGTCGCCGTCGAGCGTGTAGGGAGCCTCGATCACCGTGGCGTCGGCGCCGCGCACGTCGATCGCCAGCTCGCCGAGCCGCCGGTGCCACGGCCCCCAGAGCAGCTTTGACATCGAGGCCGACACCGGCTGCCCGTCGCTCAGCGAGCGCAGCGCCTGGTAGCGCATCGTGCGCAGCTCGATCCAGGCGTCGACCAGCCGCGCGGCGATCTCCGGGCGCCGTGTCGCGCCGGTCTCACGCGCCGAGGCGATCACCGCGTCGAGCTCCCGCCCGAAGCCGATCTGCTGCGCCAGGGTGGCGACGCCGCGCTCGAAGCCGAGCGTCCCCATCGCCACCTTCCACCCGTCGCCGGGCTCGCCGACCACGTTCGCGGCGTCGGTAGTCGCGTCCTCGAAGAAGACCTCGCTGAACTCGGAGGTGCCGGTGATCTGCACGATCGGCCGGATCTCGATCCCCGGCTGTTTCATCGGCACCAGCAGGTAGGAGAGGCCGCGGTGGCGCTCCGAGTCGGGCTCCGAGCGGACCACGGCAAAGCACCAGTCGGCGTGCATCGCCAGCGAGGTCCACACCTTCTGGCCGTCGATCCGCCAGGTGTCGCCGTCGAGGCGCGCGCGGGTGCGGACCGCGGCGAGGTCGGACCCGGCGCCGGGCTCCGAGTACCCCTGGCACCAGAGCTCCTCGCCGCGCAGGATCGGCGGCAGGAAGCGCTCGCGCTGGGCGTCGGTACCGAAGTGGGAGATCGTCGGCGCGAGCAGGTGCTCGCCCATGTGGTTGACGCGGGCGGGCGCCTCCGCGCGCGCGTACTCCTCCGCCCAGATCACCTGACGGTCGAGGCCGGCGCCGCGCCCGCCGTGCTCGGGCGGCAGGTCGAGGCCGATCCAGCCGCCCTCCCCCAGCTCGCGCTCCCAGGCGAGTCGCGTCTCGAAGCCCTCGTGCTCGCGGCCGGGGCCCCCGGCGCCGCCCAGGGCGGCGAACTCGCCCCGCAGGTGCTCGCCGAGCCAGTCGCGGACCTCGGCCCGGAAGGCTTCGTCGGCGGCGGTCGGCCTCAGGTCCACGGCGGCAACATACCAAGCGCTTGCTTGGGACGCACGCGAGTCACGCGCGAGCGGCTTCCGGCGCCCCCGTCATCGCCACGCTCAGGTCCCAGAGCCGCCGCCGCGCCGCCGCGTCGCGGGCCTGCTCCAGCACCTCTCCCGGCTCCATCCGGTGATAGTAGGCCCCGGTGACGCCCTCGACATCGGCGCCGATCGCCATCCGCACCGTGGCCTCGACCCCGTCCTCCACCGTTTCTTCGGTGTAGTCGACCTCGCCGAGCGCGATCTTCGTCGGCATCAGGGACACCGGGTGGAGGCTGTTGACGGTGACGCCCGCGTCGGGGCCGAGGCGCTCCGCCAACTCGAACCCGAAGGCGATCTGGGCGAGCTTGCTCTGCGAGTAGGCGCGGATGCCGTCGTACTCGCGCTCCAGCTCGAGGTTGTCGAAATCGAGCGGCACCTGGCTGCGGGAGGCGACCTGGACGACCCGCGCGGGGGCCGAGCTCCGCAGCAGCGGCAGCAGCTCCATGATCAGCAGGAACCCGGCCAGGTAGTTGACCGCGAAGCGCAGCTCGTAGCCGTCCTCGCTCAGCTGGCGCGTCGGCAGATCCGGCTTGCTGGAGCCGATCCCGGCGTTGCTGACGAGGACGTGCAGGGCGTCGGTGGACGCCTCGACCGAGCGGGCCAGCCCCCGCACCTCCTCCAGCGAGGCCAGGTCCGCGCGATGGGTGACGAGCCGGTCGTTGCCGGTGGCGGCGGCGATCTCACCGGCGACGCGGTCGAGCTTGCCGAGGTCCCGCCCGTGCAGGTGGACGGTCAGCCCGGCCGCCGCCAGCCGCTCGGCGACGGCGCGGCCGAGCCCGTCGGTCGCCCCGGTCACCAGCGCGACCCGCTCGCGCCGGCGGCGCTCGGCCAGCCGCGGCAGCACCTCCGGGTTCAGCACCCGGTGGGACGGCAGGCCGCGCAGGACGCGCAGGGCCTCGGTCGCCGAGGCGGTCCCGAGCCGCTCCATCGCGTCGTCGGCGCCGCCCGAGATGTGGGGCGAGATGACGACGTTGTCGAGGTCGAAGAGCGGGTGGCCGTCCGGCAGCGGCTCCGGCTCGACCACGTCGAGGCCGGCCCCCGCGATCCACCCCTCGCGCAGCGCCCGCACCAGGGCGTCGGTGTCGACGGTGGCGCCGCGGCCGGTGTTGACGAGGATCGCCTCCGGCCGCATCGCGTGCAGCTCGGCCGCACCGATCAGCCCCCGGGTCGCCTCAGTCAGCGGCACGTTCAGCGAGAGGAAGTCGACCTCCGGCAGCATCTCCTCCAGGCGGTCGAGCGGCTCGATCCCGAGGCGTTCGGCCTCCGCCGGGTCGAAGAACGGATCGTGGCCCAGGACCCGCATCCCGAAGGCGTCCCGGCACCGCCGCGCGATCTCGCGGCCGACGAAGCCGAGGCCGACGATCCCGACGGTCTTGCCGGTGAGCATCCGCGGGTGGCGCCCGCTCGCGCCGAGGTCGGCGAAGGCGATCCAGCGCCGCTCCCGGTGCATGGTGCGGTCGACGTAGCCGATCTGCAGCGCGAGGGAGAGCATCAGGCCGATCGCCTCGTCGGCGACCGGCGCGGCATTCACCCCGGCCGAGTTGACGCACGCGACACCGTGCTCGGTGGCGGCCTCGACGTCGACTTCCTCGAAGCCCGAGCCGCGGACGAAGACGACCTCCAGCCGCGGCGCGGCCGCGATCGTGGCGCGGTCGATACGGCGCGGCCCGGCTGCGTAGATCGCCGCGACGTCCGGGAGCGCCGCCTCGAGATCGGCGTCGTCGCGCCCGTGGACGACCTCGACGTCGGCGGCGGCCTCGAGGACCACCCCGACCCCGCGGTCCATCGCCGTCTCCCCCGGCCGCACGAACACCTTGCGGCGCGGCCCGCCCGTCGGATCCCCGCTCACGGCGCGATCGTGACGCCGCCGTCGACCGGCAGGTAGACGCCGGTAAGGTAGTCGGCCCGCGGCGAGAGCAGGAAGAGGATCGCCCAGGCGACGTCCTCCGCCCGCCCCGCCCGCCCGAGCGGCGTGCGGGAGACCATGTCTTCGCCGATCTCGCTGCGGACGTACTCGTTCATCCGCGGCGTGTCGGTCAGCCCCGGCGCCACCGCGTTCGCCCGCAGCCGCGCGCCGTGGCCGACCGCGAGCCGCCGCATGTACCCGGCGATCGCCGCCTTGGCGCTCGCGTACCAGTCCTGGGCGCCGCCGGTGAGGTTGCCGGCGATCGAGGAGACGAAGACGACGGTCGCCGGCCGCGGCGGGTCGAGGTCCAGCCAGAGCCGCGTCACCGACTCCATGCTGCCGGCGGCGGCGGTGAGGCCGGCGGCGAAGTCGAGCGGCGAGGAGGCGGCCGGGCCGGCGTTGTTGACGAGGTGGCGCGGCGCCCCGTCGCGGCCGATCGCGGCGAGCGTCGCGGCGACCGCGTCCTCGTCGGTGACGTCGGTGCCGTAGGCGGTGGCGACGCCCCCGGCCGCCTCGATCTCGGCGGCGACGGCGCCCGCCGCGTCCTCGTCCAGGTCGACGGCGGCGACCCGCAGGCCCTGCGCCGCGGCCAGCACGGCGCAGGCGCGGCCGATGCCGCTCCCGGCGCCGGTGACGATCACCGTGTCCTCGGTCGAGAAGCCGAATCCGGCGTTGGTGCGGTCGGTCAAGGTGAAGCCCTCCCTCGTGCTCGCTGTCCCGGCCGGATCGTAACAAGCGCTTGCTTGGGATGCTGGATAACATCCCAGGAGATGGAGGAGAGTGAGTCGATGACGGACGCGAGGTCGATGCCGGACGGCGCGGAGCCGCGCGACGGCGCCATCCCCTTCCACTTGCCGGGCGGCGCGGAGCCGCGCGACGGCGCCATCCCCTTCCACTTGCCGGGAGGCGAGGAGCCGCGCGACGGCGCCATCCCCTTCCACTTGCCGGGAGGCGAGGAGCCGCGCGACGGCGCCATCCCCTTCCACCCGCCGGAGGACGTGGCGCGCTACCGCGCCGAAGGCGAGTGGGGCGACGAGACCCTGAGCGGCGTGATCGCGCGCAACGCGGCCGAGCGCGGCGACGCCCCCGCCCTGATCGGCGACCGCGGTGCCCTCACCTGGGCCGAGTACGACGCGCTCGGCGACGCGCTGGCCGGGCTCCTGGCCGGGTCGGGCTTCGAGTCCGGCGCGCCGCTCGCCGTCCTCCTCCCCGACGGCCCGAGCGTCCACGTCGCCTACCTCGCCTGCGAGCGCGCCGGCCACCCGATCGTCGCCGTCGCCTATCGCTCCGGGCCGGGTGAGATCGCCCACCTCCTGCGCCGCACCCGCGCCGCCGCGGTCATCACCCACGACACCTTCGGCCGCGAGCCGATCGCCGCCCTCCACGAGCACCTCGTCGAGGCGGGCCTGGGCGATGTCCACCACCTCGTCCTCCCCGACCTCGCGGTCGATGGCCTCACGGGGGCGAGCCTCGACGGCGCCGGCCGTCCCCGGCCCGCGACCCCCGCCGCGCCGATCGGCCCCGATGGCCTCTACCTGATCAACTCGACCTCCGGCACGACCGGGCTGCCGAAGTGCGTCGTGCACAACCAGAACCGCTGGTTCAGCTTCGCCCGCATGGCGATCGAGGCGGGCGGGTTCGGCCCCGACGAGGTGGTGCTTTCCGCCGTCCCCAGCCCCTACGGGTTCGGCCTCTGGAGCGCCCACTGGGTGCCCGCGCTGCTCGGCTGCCCGACCGTGCTGATGGAGCGCTTCGAGGTCGAGCGCATGCTGGAGCTGCTGGAGCGCCACCGGGTGACGTTCCTCGCCTGCGTCACCACCCAGATGATGATGATGCTCGGCTCGCCCTCCTTCGAGGAGCGCGACCTCGGCGCCCTGCGCACCGTCTTCACCGGCGGCGAGGCGGTCTCGGCTGAGGCGGCCGCCCGCTTCGAGGCGACGACCGGCGCCCAGGTCCTGCAGTTCTACGGCTCCAACGAGAACGGCGCGATCAGCGTCACCAGCCACGGCGATCCGCGCGAGCAGCGCCTCGGCACGGCGGGGCGGCCGATCGCGGCGATGAACGTGCGCCTCTACGACGGCGAGCGCGACGTCACCGCCACCGGCGGCCCGGGCCAGGTGGCGAGCCGCGGCCCGACCGGCTGCCTCGGCTACTACGACGACCCGGAGGCAAACGCCGAACTGCTGAACGCCGACGGCTGGATGCTGAGCGGCGACCTCGCCGAGATCGGCCCGGACGGCTTCCTCCGCCTCACCGGCCGCGCCTCCGACCTGATCATCCGCGGCGGCAAGAACATCAGCGCGGTCGCGGTCGAGGCGGAGGCCTCCACCCACGCGGCGATCGCCCTCGCCGCCGCGATCCCCGCCCCCGATCCGATCTTCGGCGAGCGTGTCTGCCTCTGCGTCGAGCTCGTCCCTGGTGCGTCCCTCACCCTGGAGGAGCTCTGCGACCACATGCGCGCCCGCGGCGTCTCCCGCGAGTGGCTGCCGGAGCGGCTCGAGATCCTCGACGAGATGCCCCGCTCGGCGGGCGAGAAGGTCGCCAAGGCCGAGCTCCGCAAGCTGGTCTGAGCCGCCCTCGCGTTCGGCCTGGGCGCCAGTCGACCGTCAAATTTGGCCAGCTGGCCAATTTCTCCTT
>Ga0153956_1000446_pt1 | contig 47643 bp, 38 predicted proteins | sample TSFL040MetaG_FD_104704 | JGI IMG/M metagenome (GOLD analysis project Ga0153956, IMG submission 104704) | Attine ant fungus gardens microbial communities from Florida, USA - TSFL040 MetaG | ecosystem: Host-associated > Fungi > Mycelium > Unclassified | place: USA: Florida, Wekiwa Springs... | reverse complement strand
CTTGTACGGCAGGCCGCTGGTCAGCGCCGAATCCTTCGTGTGGATCAATCGCGATTACACCACCACGGCGCGCAAGGTCAAGGCGGCGGCGGACAAGTTGTTGCTGGCCGGGGTGAATCACATCGTTTACCACGGCACGCCGTATCCCTGGAAGGGCGGTGAACCGTCGCCGTTCGGCGCCGAGGGCTGGATGCCGTTTTCCGGCCCGGAAAATCCCGCTCATTTTTCCTCCCATGTCAGTCCGGGAAATACCTCGTTGTGGCCGGATATCGCCGCGCTCAACACCTATATCGCGCGCGGTCAGAATCTGTTGCGCCAGGGCGCGCCCGACATCGATGTGCTGATCTATTATCCGTTTCTCGGTTTTCACGGCGCCAATCCGTCTAACGATGCGGCCGAGGCGCTGTTGAACGGCTCATTGCCGGATGCGGATCCCACCAGTACGCCACGCGAGGACCCGATATTGACCCAGGGGCGACGCCAGCTGGATCGAGTGCTCCGTGTGCCGGTCGAACAGGCGGACCCGCGCCAGCGCTGGGTGCAGCGGCTGCTGCCTCTGCTGCGCGAGCTGGACCGGCGCGGCATCACCTGGGCTTGGGTCAACGGTCACGCGCTGCGCACCGGAAAGCTGAAGCACGGCGAGCTGACCGCATCGGGGGGACGTTATCAACTGCTGTTGCTGCCGAATGTCGACAGCATCGAAGCCGACGCCTTGTTGGCCCTGCGCGAGCAGGTGGCTGCGGGTGTCCCCGTGTTGCTGGCGGGCAGCCGGCCCAGCACCCAACCCGGTTTTTTCAATGCGGAGCAGGGCGACGCCGAAGTACGGCAACGGGTCGACGAGTTGATTGCAAGCGGCGCGAAGGCGGTCGCTTTCGATAATTCGCTCGGGGAGCGACTGCGTGAGCAGCTTCACCAGCCGCTGCGGTATCTGCGCGCCAGCGCGATCAAGAGCTATCACCGGCGATTGCCGGGCGGCGGGGCGGTTTACTTTTTCGCCAATCAAAGCGCGCGGAACGACACCGTTGAATTGCAGACGCAGTTGCTGCAACCGTTGTGGTGGTTCGACGCCACCACCGGCGCGGGGTGGCCGCTGCAAAACGGTGAACCGGTGCGGTTGGCGCTAAGTGGTTTCGAGAGCCGCTTTTTGATCGCCGGTGTGCCGATGCCCACTTCGCTGCAAGCGCGCGAGGGCGATGGCGCGGCTTTCGCCGCCGCCGCGCGGCGCTGGACTTTGCCGCGCTGGGATTTTTCACTGGGTGACACGCATGAAAAATCCGTCGGGCTGTTCGACTGGCGCGAGCGGCCCGCGCTGGCGTATGCGCGTGGCCCCGGTGTTTACCAGAGCAATTTCGATCTGGAAAAAAAGCGCGATGATGCGCGCTACCTGTTGAACCTGGGGCTGGTACAGGGTTCGGCCGCTGTGAGTATCAACGGGAAAGAAGCCGGGCGCGCGAGTTTTCCACCCTTCATCATCGATATTTCGGATCTACTGCACACCGGTCATAACGCCGTGGAAATACAGGTGCTGGCGCCGTTGCGCAATGATTTTGTCGGCCGCGCGCTGGCGGGGGACGAGCGCTATTCGCATATGCGTGTCTATGCCGATCAACAGGTCGCGGCGGGGCTGATGGGGCCGGTGGCGATTGCCGAGGTCGTGAAAAAAGCGAGTGATCCCGGGCATTGAACGATAACAGTGGGCCAGCCGAGCTGCCGTGCCGTTGCCATCGCAGCGTGTTGATGCGGGGGCCGCGGCGCGGCTGCGCTGTTCCAGTTGAGTTGATCGCAGCCGACCGTTCCGGCAAACCCCTCCTTGACGCTAGCGGTTCTGTCCAGGCTCGGGTTGCACGGGCGTCACCATCAACACCGCTAACGCGAGGACCGTGGCGCCGTTGCGAATCGCAGCCTCGTGCGCCGGCGCGAATTGCGGGGAATGATTGATCGGTATCGCAATGTTTCGTGTTTTGTAATCGGCCAGCTTGGCGGGGTCGTCGCCGCCGATCATGAAATACAAAGAACGCATGCCGGCGGCGGCAAATTCGGAAAAATCTTCGCTGCCGGACATGCCTGGAGCGGAGGCCGGCGCCACGATCAATCCGTCGCCGAAAATCGGACGCATCAATTCGGCCGTGCGCGCGACCAATCCGCTGTCGTTGCGCGTCGCCGCCGCGCCATATTGGTGAGTGATGGTCGGCGCGGGCGCGCCGGCCATGGCGGCGACGGAGTTGGCGGTTCTCTCGACGCCGTTCAGCAGCAACTCACGCACGTCGGGCTCGAACGAGCGCACACTGAGTTTCAGTTCCGCGCGATCCGGGATTACGTTGCCTACCGTGCCTGACTGAAAGGCGCCGACGGTAATCACCCCGAAGGTGCCGGCATCTTTCCGGCGGCTGATAACGGTTTGCACATTCGTCACGAACTGAGAGCCCATCACAATCGGATCGATGGCGGAGCTCGGCGCCGAGCCGTGCGCACCACGGCCGTTGAAAACGATATCGATCGCATCGGCGGCGGACAAGGCAACGCCGTCCTTGATGAAGACGGTGCCCAACGGTATACCGCCGCCGACATGGGCGGCAAAACCGAAATCCGGCTTGGGAAAACGCGCGAACAATCCATCCGCGAGCATGGCTTTCGCGCCGCTGAGGTTTTCTTCGGCCGGCTGCGCGACGAACATCAATGTGCCGCGCCATTGATCCTTCATTGCGATCAGCGCTTTGGCCGTGGCGAACCACCAGGCCATATGCACATCGTGACCACACGCGTGCGCGACGAATGTCGGTTTGCCATCGACGATCTGCTGTTCGCGGCTCGCAAAGGGTAGCCCTGTTTTTTCCTCGACCGGCAGCGCATCCAGTTCGGTGCGGACCATGACCACCGGTCCAGCGCCATTGCGATAAATAGCGACCACGCCGGTGGTACCGACCTGCTCGGTGACCTCGTAGCCGAGTTGTTTCATTTTGCTCGCGAGCAGTTTCGCGGTTTTGAATTCCTGAAAGGGCAATTCCGGGTGACGATGAATTTGCTTATAGAGCGCGTCGAGTTCGGGATAAGCTTGATTCACCACCGCTTCGATTCGCGTTTTGGCAGCGGCTGCATCAACGGTCGGTAACGGTTCGGCATTCAAGGCGAGGGGCAAAAAAGCAACGGCGAGGGCAAAAAACGTCTTCATTGCGGCTCCGGGCATAGGCTTCGTATTGGAGCCGCAGTATTGAAGGTCGGGCGACGACTGTCGAATCAAAAGATTTCATGCCTATAACGGCAAGTTATCTCCTGCACTCGTGTCCGCCGCGTTTCGAAGCAGGCGCACGAATAGCGCGGCGGCGGGCGAGAGCAGATCCTCATCTCGATAGGCCAGGACGATGTTCATTTTCGGCAGTGGCTTGTCGAGCTCCAGCCGCGTCATCGTTCCCGCCCGGAAATGAGCGGCAAGGAAGGGCAGCGCTGTTTCAGCCCAGTGACTGATCATGCGCAAGTTGCGCGCGAGCTCAAGACACAAGGCGATCGAGGTGCAGCGCACAACCCGCGCCGGGGGCGGCACGTTGAAATGACGGGCGAGCAAACCGGTATAACCATCGGGATCGTCGGCGAGATCGCTGGTAAGCCAGCCCTCGTGCCGCAACTCCTCCATCGAAACGGGAGTTGCCGGATAGGCTCCGCCGATCGCGATCAGCATATTCAGGCTGCGCAATGTCAGCGTGTGGAAATCCGCGATTTTCGCATCGCCATATTGATGGAGAATACCGAAATCCAACAGGCCATTGCGCAAGCCTTCGATGATGTGCGCGGGCCGCTGCTCCAGCAACTGCACTTCGATCGACGGTTGCAAACGGTGAAAGCTCGCGACGGAGCCGGCGACGAATGAATCCGCCGCGGGTGGCGAAAGGCCGATCAGCAAACGGCCGCCGAGTTCGCCGCGCAGCCAGTCGATTTCCTCGTGGACTTTATCCACTTCCTTTTGTATCGCGCAAAACCGCTTGGCGACGATGGCGCCGTAGGGCGTAAGGGAGGTGCCGCCCGCGCCGCGGATCAGCAAGGGTACACCAAGCTGCCGCTCCAGCTCGCGAATCGACTTGCTCAGTGCCGGCTGCGACAGGTGCATCTCGCTGGCGGCGCGCTGGATGCTCCCGGCTTTTGCAACAGCGGCTAACGATTTCAACTGGTTGAACTTCATTATTATCATTCCCATCCGTTTTGCTTTGACAGGCGTATTTTCAAATATATATGCTTATCGATAAGTTAAGGAGCCTCTGAAAAACGTAGCGAGCGCAGCCGAGGCAAGGCAAAAATGAGCGAAAAACCGCAGTTTATACGTCAATCAATGAGGATTTTGAGCGCATTTTTAACGCCGCATCGGCAAGCGCAGTAGTTTTTCAGAGGTTCCTTAAATAGTTCCGCGATCTGGAGCCATTATGTCAGATGTGAAAGTTTCCTCCCCCCGCGCTGAGCCGCTGTCGTTTACCAAAGCCATCGTTGCCGATCTGCAAGCCATGGCAACGTTTTACCAGACGGTGTTCGGTCTCAAGGACGTCATGCGCGTACGGGGGAACATCGCCGGAGCGGCGCATAACGAGATCATCCTGTCGCCCACCGGTGAGATGATGCCATCGTCAACCTTCGTGCTGCTGCAATTTATCGATCGGGCTCCGCCGCCGGCCAGCGACAGTATTCTCGGTTTCATCACGCCGGATCTGGATGCTCTGCTGCGGCGCGTGCGCACGGCGGGCGGCGGGGTGGTACAGGAATCCCGCACGATGGCCGGGCTGGGAATCAAGGTCGGTTTCGCCACCGACCCCGAAGGGCGTTTGCTCGAACTCGTGCAGATGCTATAGGGACAGGCGCCGCCCTCCGGCGGCGCGCTGTATTTTATCGTTTGAAAAAACGTTCGATTGTTCGAAAAGCCGCCGGTTATTTTGGAAAAACCGCAGCGCGTTTTTCAATGAACGCGGCCACCGCTGCCACGTGATGCGGCGTTTTATGCGCCAGCGCCTGAAAACCGGCGGATAATTCCAGCAGGCTGTCCAGACGGGTTTGCTGTCCTTCGCGCAGCAGGCGTTTGGTCATGCGCAGCGCGGGGCCGGGGTTGGCGGCGATCCGGTCCGCCAGCGCGTTGGCCTGCGCCAGCAGTTCAGCGCCCGGCACCAGCCGCGAGACGAGTCCGTAGCGCAGGGCGTCGGCCGCGGTTATCGTTTCGCCGGTGAAGGACATTTCCGCCGCGCGCGACATGCCCACCACCCTTGGCAGCAGCCAGGCGCCGCCGTCGCCGGGGATGATCCCCAGTTTGATGAACGATTCGGCGAAACTGGCCGTTTCCGCCGCGATGCGGATATCGCACATGCAGGCCAGATCGCAACCGGCGCCGATGGCGGGCCCGTTGACCGCGGCGATGGTCGGCACATCCAGATTGTAGATGGCCAGGGGCAGGCGCTGAATGCCGCGGCGGTAATCTTCGCGGATTGCGCTGACGTCCATATCGTCGCGCGAGTAGCGCTGCATGTCCTTGAGGTTGCCGCCGGCGCTGAATACCGGTCCCGCGCCGGTCACGATGACCGCGCGCACCGAGTCGTCAGCGGCGATCCCGGCGCAGGCGGCGACGAATTCGTCCACCGCGCCGTTGCCGGTGAGCACATTGCGCACTTCGGGTCGATTCATGGTCAGCGTGACCACGGCGTCGCGTCGTTCGATGTTTAAAAAGCTGTTCATAGCGGTCCCGTTGCGATGAGGGTTTTTATAAATCAGTGCGCCATGATGTGTTCGCGCACGAAATCGAGTGAGCGCGCATCCTTGGTCTGTAGCGCGGCGGCGCCCAGGCGCGCTCGCCAGAAGGTTTCCGAGCCGTAGGCCATGCGCCATTCGTGCAGGCGGCGGGTGAACAGCTGCAGATCGTATTCCTCGGTGAATCCCATCGCGCCATGCACCGCGTGGGCGATGGCGCAGACCTCCGGCACCGCCGTGCTGGTGCGCTCCTTGGCGACCGCCGCACGCAGGGCGGCGGGCAGGGAGGATGTGCTGTCAAAGCCTATTTGCGCGGCCATTCTGGCTGCGAACACCTGCTCCGCCATCACGCTCAATTGCTGCTGGATCGCCTGCAGTTTGCCGATCGGTTTGCCGAACTGCCTGCGTTCGTTGGCATAGGCGACGCTGATTTCGAATACGCGCTCCAGGGCGCCGGCGATCAGCGCGGCGGTCATGCAGGCGCCGCGCAGCGCCCAGTCGCCGGCGCGATCCAGATATTTCGCCGAAAGAGGCAGCCCTGGCCAGTGCAGATCCGCGTCGAGGCTGCCATGCCCCCCCGCCGGGGTCACCGCGGAGGCGGCCGCCACAGGCAGCAGCAGTGTCTGATCCGAACGGTCGATCAAGACCCATTGCGCGACGCGGCCGAAGGGGACGTTGACGCAGGCGATGGCGCCGTCGGCGCCGCGACGCCAGCTGTTGGCGATGGTAACCGGACCCGCGGGGCAGTCTTTGGCGTACGCACCGCGCACCACCATGGTCTGCAGCAGTGGGGCCGGGATGACGTGGCGGCCGGCCTGGCCGGCGATGGAAAAAATTTCCGTCAGGCTCAAGCCGGCGCCGTCATCGGCCTCACCGACGAGCGCATCGAGAAAACCGGATTCTTCCAACGCTGCCCATAACGCGCTGGCGTCGCCGCTGCCTTCGATGTGGCGAATCTGTGCCGGTGTGCAGTGGAGGCTGAGCAGTTGCTGCATGGCGTCGGCAAAAAGATCTTGCATGATGTGTCACTCCTTCAGCGTAAACCGAGTCCGCGCGCAATCACGCCGCGCAGGATTTCGCGCGTACCGCCGCGCAGCGAAAACGAGGGCGACATCTGGGTGATGTAGGCCAGTGTTTTGAGCAGCGCGGGTGGGACCTGATCCGCGGGCAGCGCCGCGAGCGCGTCGGCAATGAGTACGGGCAGCTGTTGTTCGAAACCGGTGCCGAGGTCCTTCACCAGCGCCGCTTCGACCACCGGGCTTGCGCCATCGGCCAGCTTTTGCGCGACGGCAAGCGTCATGGCCCGCAACACGCACAGCTGCGCAATGAACTGTCCCAGCAAGGCACTGGCAAGGTCGCCGGCCGCTGGCATCGAACGCAGCAATACCAGCCATTCGTCCAGCAACACCAGGCTGGAGTAGAGGCGTTCAGGTCCGCTGCGCTCGAAAGCGAGTTCGGCGGTCACCTGTTCCCAGCCGCCGCCTTCGGCTCCGATCAGGGCGTCGTCGGCGAGCTGTACGTTGTCGAAAAAAACCTCGCAGAAATGCTCGTCGCCGCTGAGGTCGCGGATCGGTCGCACGGTGATGCCGGGCAGCGATAAATCGACGATCAATTGCGACAGGCCCTGGTGGCGATCGCCGGGATTACCCGACGTGCGCACCAGCGCAATCATGTAATGGGCATGGTTGGCGTTGGTGGTCCAGATCTTCTGTCCATTCAGCAGCCAGCCGTGCTCGTTGCGCACGGCGCGGGTAGCGACGCTGGCGAGGTCGGAGCCGGCGTTGGGCTCGCTCATGCCGATGCAGAAAAACGCTTTGGCCCGGCAGATGCGCGGCAAATAGAATTCGCGCTGCGCCTGCGTGCCGTACTTCAGAATCAGCGGTCCGCTCTGGCGATCGGCGATCCAGTGCGCTGAAACCGGTGCGCCGGCCGCCAGTAATTCCTCGATGACGACAAAACGCGCATGGGGGCTCTGGCCGCCGCCGCCATACTGGCGCGGCAGTGTCAGCCCGATCCAGCCCTGCGCCGCCAGCGCGCGGCTGAACTCGGCGTCGAACCCGCCCCAGGAACGGGCGCGGATATCGGCGGGTACATGGGCCAGCGTCCGCTCCAGAAAGGCGCGGATCGACGGTCGTATCGCCTCCGCCTCGGCGGGCAGGGCGGTCAGATTCAAGGCGGCAAGCATAGGTGAAACCCCATGGAAAAATGATTGGATGGGCGAATACCCGCAGATATTTTTCGCAGCGCTAGCATGATTCCGTGCTGTTCGAAGACCGGTATTGGCGACTGACGCCGTCGTTCAGCAGCTGCGCAATGGCTGCCTCGTCGTAACCGATTTCACGCAGGATTTCGACGCTGTGCTCACCGAGCGCCGGCGCGTGCCGCGTGATGGCGGGTTCCGATTCGGACCAGCGCCCGGGGATCGCCATCGTGCGGATGGTGCCCGCGTGCGGATGTTCCACTTTGCTGAAAAAACCGATGGCTTGGAGATGCGGGTCTTCCAGGAGCGAATCCATCGTATGCATGGGCATGACCGGAATGTCCGCCTGCTCGAGCAATTGCAGCCATTCCGCGGTGCTGCGCGTTTTGATGGTGTCGGCGAGGAAGCGGTAGACCTCGTCGATGTGCCGCGTCCGGTTCGCGATGTTGCGAAAACGCGCGTCGTTTTCCCACAGGTCGCCGCGACTGATCAGATGCAGGAAGCTGCGCCAGTGGTTGTCGTTGTACACCACGGCGCAGACGTAACCGTCCCGCGTCGCGTACGGGCGCCGCTCGCTGGCCAGCAGGCGCGCATAACCGGACGGGCCCGCGGGCGGATCGTAAGTCAGTCCGGCCAGGTGATCGCCGGCCACGTACTCCACCATGGTTTCGAACATCGGTACTTCGATCGACTGCCCCATGCCGCTGCGTTCCCGGAAATACAGCGCCGCGCAGATCGCGTTGGCCATGCGCAGACCCACCGTCCTGTCGGCAATATTGGACGGCGTATAACGCGGCACGTCGGTGCCCGCCCGTTGTGCCAGCGCCGGCACGCCCACGGCGCCTTGAATCAAATCATCGTAGGCGGGTTTGGCCGCGTAGGGGCCACGTTGGTCGAAACCGAAGGCGCCAGCATAAATGATGCGTGGATTGACGCGCGCCACGTGCTCGTAATCCAGCAGCAGACGTCGCATGGCCTGCGGCCGCACGTTGTACATCAGCACATCCGCGCCTTCGGCCAGCTTCAACAGCGCGGTGCGTCCCGCTTGCTGTTTGAGATCGAGCACGATGCTGCGTTTGTTGCGGTTGATAGGCAGATAATTCGGTCCGAAGTGATCGCCCGGCTGCGGGCCGATCATGCGGGTGATATCGCCCTGGGGCGCCTCCACCTTGATGATGTCGGCACCCATGTCTCCCAGCAACTGGGCGGCGAATGGTCCCATCAATACCGACGTCATGTCGACGACACGAACCCCTTGCAATGGTCCCGGCATGTCATTTCCTGCTCTATGAATTGCTGATGCGCGGCAGCACGTGCCGGATGATGTGTTTTGCTCAAATATACTTATACGTAAGATATATGTAAATATAATGATTCGCGGTTTATCGAAATCGAGCCGTGATTTGCGCGCGCATCGCCGCTTTTTTTCGTGCTGTCAGCCAGCGTCAAGGATGGCTGAGCGGCGCCCTGGACGTGACACGGTTGGAGGCTTGGAAATAAGGCGACGCAGGCTGTTTTTTTATTGTCGTCAAGAGCGCACGGACGGGGATGCGGTGTTGGTCTGGAGTGCTCCGAAGGTCTCTTGGTCGCTTCGAGTGCGGGCGCGGCGGTTACTTCGCCTCCGCGTTGTGTCGAAAAAAGGAGGAGGCTTCTCGCTCGCTTAGGGAACCTCTGAAAAACGTAGCGAGTGCAGCCGAGGCAAGGCAAAATGAGCGAGAAACCGCAGTTTATACGTCAATCAATGAGGATTTTGAGCTCATTTTTAACGCAGCATCGGCAAGCGCAGTCGTTTTTCAGAGGTTCCTTAGAGAAATATTTCCACGCCGCGCAACAGCTGCTCGAAGAACGCGTTGTACACGTCCTTCTCGTTGAGAGCGGCCATGTGCGGCCGAATCGACATCATCAGCTGCTGCTCTTCCAGGCTCAGGCGTTCGAAGTGGGTGAAGGCGGCGGGTTTGCGCAGCACCGCGCTGATGGATTCGATGCGGATCATCGATGCGGCGCTGGTGATAAACAGATAGGCGGCCAATGCGAGTTTCTTGTCGCGCAGGCCCATATCGTAAAGGATTTGATTGACGGGAGCCGCTACCCGAAACCAGCCGGCGGCGGTATGCCCTTCGATGTTGATGACGTTATGAATGACGGGGTAGCGGTCCGCATGCTTTTTGAAAGCCCACAGCCAGGCGGTCAGGTGCTCCCGCCAGGTATCGCCCGGTTTGGCTTTCGGTTGCTTGAACAGCAGGCACACTTCGTCGGCGACGACCTCCAGTAATTCTTCACGGCTGCTGAAATAGTTGTAGATCGCCATCGAGACGGTGTTGAGTTCGTCGGCGAGAGCCTTGATCGTGAAGTCGCCCACCTCGCGGATAGCCAGCATCTCCATGGTCTTTTGAATGATGGCTTCGCGGGTGAGGCGCGCGGGGCGTCCGGCCTTGCGCTTAACCGGTGTTTTCGGCGCGGTGGACTTGGCGCTGGTGGTCGGCGTTTTTTTGGTGGGCATGGGCATTACCGTATGAGTCCAGGTGGCGGAAGCATAAGGCATCGACGATGCAGGGTAAAGGCGTGCCACCCGCGGTGATCTCCAACCTGGTAAGGCACTATCCTTATTTCTAGCGTATCAATAAGGTAATTATCGGAGCGGCGCACCGGACCCGCGTGCGCACCGAGATGCGCCGCATTCCGGCTGTGCTCCTCCGCAATCTCACGCACCCGATGCCGGGGGCGATGCAGTGGAAAATCCTGCGTCAACAACCCGGAAAAATACATCAATATCAATATTCGCGACGTCATCCATGGCGCGCGGCGGTGTGCGCGTTCGCTGGCAGCCGTCCCGCTTGCTCTCACTATCGCGCCGTTGTTTCGTCTGGACCATTTGCAAAATGCTGTACGCAGAGTCGCCCGTTGACAGCGCATAATAACTTATGCATAAAATAACTATACATAAAGGATAAATAAAAGTGCGCTGTCGTCGGCCTGGATGGTGTTTGATGGCGGGGCGCTGGCAAATCCGGAGCTGTTCAATCCCTTTCAATGCTTTTTCACGAGGAAAGCAGTCGGCGTGGCTGTGCCGTGCCGCTTCGCGCCCGTCGGGCGCTGCATAACGATAACTGTCAGGAGTGCGACTTATGAGTTCCAAAGGTAGCCGTTTATTGCGGTGTACGGCACTGGCTAATCCGCTGTGGCGGAAAAATGCATCCAAGGTGGCCGTCGCCGTTGTCATGGGAGTACCTGCGCCGCTGTTCGCGGCCAGTCAGGCGCTCGATGAGGTCATCGTGACCGCGCGCAAACGCGAGGAAAACCTGCAAGCCCTACCGCAGGCGATCAACGCTCTGCAGTCCGATCAGCTCGAAGCGGCACAGGTCAATAATCTGCAGAACCTGCAAAACATCATTCCCAATGTCACCATCGGCAACGGCGCGTCGATCGGCGCCGCCAATACCCTCAATGCGGTGGTTCGTGGAATCGGCAACGAGGCCGCGTTCGCGCCGGGTGTGGGCGTCTATGTCGACGACGTGTACCTGGCGACCGCCAATGGCGCGATTCTCGATGTCTACGATGTTGAACGCATCGAAGTCTTGAAAGGGCCGCAGGGCAATCTGTACGGCCGCAATACCATCGGCGGCGCCATCCGCTACATCACGCGCGATCCGTCGGACCAGTTGCGCGCGTTTGCCCAGGAAAAGATCGGTTCATTCAATTTGCGCAACACCACCGGCGGTGTATCCGGGCCGCTCATCGACAACCTGCTTTACGGCAGCGTCGCGCTGACCCGCAAGCAGCAGGATGGTTTCCAGCGCAATCTCGGCGACGGCCGCCATTACGGCAGCGTGGATACCTGGGCGGGACGCGCCTCCCTCAAGCTGACGCCCAGCGACACGTTCACCGTCAAATGGGTCAGCGATTATTTGTACGATCGCGGCCTGCCCAAGCAGGGGAAACGCATTTACACCAGTCAGGGCTACATCGACAGGGTGAATAATCTGGGGATCGACGATCCCGCCATTGGCTGGAACCCCGGCAAGGATGTGGTTTCCACCAGCGTTGCCAATCCCGATCACGCTTATATAAAGACGTCGACCCACGCGCTCACGCTGAACTGGGATATCAACGAGCAATGGGCGCTGAAATCCGTCAGCGCCTACCGTTATTCCGGCAGCGCTCCGCAGCAGGATCTCGACGGCTCCGCAACGCCCGGCATGGAAACACGCCAGACCGTGCGCAATGCGGCCCGCAGCCAGGAATTCCAGGCGAACTACACCGGTGACGGTGTCGATGGCGTCATGGGTTTATATTATTTCAGGGAGCGCCAGACCAACCCGATGCAGAGTTTGTTCTTTCCGGCGGCCGCCGGCGTGAACCTGGATCGCGAAGGTTTTACCACCGCTCGCAGTTATTCCAAAGCCTTGTACACGAGCTGGGATTTCGATTTGTCGGAGAGCTGGCATCTGACGCTGGGTGGACGCTACAACTGGGATCACTCCGATGCCCGTTACAGTCAGACCGAGCGCTACCCCGACTTTCCGGCGCCGTACAACTTCAAGGATTACGGTACCACCGACTTCTCGAAAAGCTGGCGCAAGTTCACCAAAACGGCGCGGCTTTCCTACGACGTGTCGCCGGATACGATGGTTTACATCGGTTACTCGGAAGGCTACAAGCAGGGCGGTTTCAATACGCAGGGCGGCGCGCTGTCCATTGCATTGGGCAAGAGCACCTACGATCCGGAAAACGTGAAGACTTATACCGCGGGCTTCAAAACCACGCTGCTCGACAATACCCTGCGCATCAACAGCGAGTGGTTCTACAACGATTACCGCAACAAGCTGGTGCGTGTCATTGCGTCCCACCCGACCGATCAAACGAAGCTGTTGCAGATCAATGAAAACGCGGGCGCAGTCCACACTACCGGCTTCGATACCGATATCAACTGGTCCACGCCGTTGCAGGGCCTGGCGATCAATGCGTCGGTCGGTTATCTGCAAACCGTGATCGATAAGTACAACGCGTCGCAATGGAATACCGCCGGCACGGCGCTGATCAGTCCCGACGCGGCCAGCCATTTCCGCATGGGTTACGCGCCGCGCTGGACCGTGAATCTGGGACCGGTTTATACGCTTGACCTGGATCGGGCGGGCAGCTTGCAGTTGTCGGCGACCGCCGCCTATCGCAGCAGTTCCTATGCCGTTTCGCCCACCGATGTCGCAGCCGCCTACGCCAGCTCGGTGAAGATCGGCGAGAACACCATGTACAACGCCAGCGTCGCGCTGACCACCGCCGATACACGCTGGCGCTTCGCGCTGGAGGGGCGAAACCTCTCCAATGTGCGCGTGCTGTCGGACGCGTTTGACCTGGGTACCAATCTGGTCACGGTCGGCGCCTACACCGATCCGCGCACCTGGAGCTTGTCGGCGCGTTATCAGTACGAGTAATCGCGAGTCTCTCCTCTCTCTCGCCCTGTGGCGGCCCTGTACAGTGTACGGGGCTTTTTTTCTAGCGGAGCGCTTTGAAAAGCGCCGGTGCGCGCAGCATGGGTCGAGTGAATCCGTTTTTTTGTAATGAATGTCCAGCGGCTGTTTGACAAGGGAAGGAAAAATAACGATGACATCGAGTGTGCTGCGAGCATGTAGCGAGGAAAAGTCTTCGTTTTTGCGGGAAGGTTTTGCAATGACCAGGCGTTTTTTTGAGGCGGCCATGGCCGCTGCTGATCGGTTGTATCTGGGCCGTGTCGGTTGCCCATGCGCAGCGTCCCGCCGGCGCCGCGGTAGCGGCGTTTCGCGACGAGCAACTTGCGTATGCCGCGGTAAACCGTCAACGGTGGTGATGCTTGATTCCGTTGTTGCAGTGGGGTATGGATTTTTTCGCGCTGCGTGCGACGGAAACTATCTGTATCGCACAGCGGCGGCGGAAATTGGTACAAGTTCGCCCATAACATCCCGCAGCAAGCTCAATGCGCCTTGCGCGGGGTTTTCACTTCTGGCCTTTGATGAAAAATTTCTGAATGGTTATTAGTGCATTATTATATTGTTGATAAGATAATGCGGCTGGCGACCTCACCTGCAGCACACCCGTTTCTGCAGAACGGGCTGCGCCATCGGTACAGCCAGCCGTTTTTTCAGATCCTTCGCAAGCGCACAGCAGAGCAGGAAACAACATGAGTTACAACACCCTGGACTATCAGGTCGAGCGGAGCATCCTGACGCTCACGCTCAATCGTCCCGAACAGTTGAATGCGTTCACTGTCGAAATGGCCAACGAACTGGTCGCCGCGTTCGAGCGCGCCAGCGCCGAGGATGCGGTGAAAGCCATTGTCGTGACCGGCGCCGGCCGCGCCTTCTGCGCCGGCATGGACCTGTCGCGGGAGGGCAATGTGTTTGGCCTGGATGAAATGTTGCGGCCCACTTGCGACGATATGGAGCAACGCCTCGACGATCCGGCCATCGTCAACGGTGTGCGCGATACCGGCGGGCGCGTGGCGCTGGCTATTTTCAATTGCACCAAGCCGGTGATCGGCGCGATCAACGGCGCGGCGGTGGGCATCGGCGCCACCATGACGCTGCCGATGGATATCCGCCTGGCCGCGGACAAGGCGCGTTTCGGTTTTGTGTTCGGCAAGCTTGGGATAGTGCCGGAAGCCTGTTCCAGCTGGTTTTTGCCGCGCCTGGTCGGCATCTCGCAAGCGCTGGAGTGGACCTACGGCGCCGATATCTTCGATGCGCATGAAGCGCAGCGCGCCGGTCTGGTGAGGGCGGTGTACGCGCCGGAGCAATTACTTGACGAGGCCCACACGCTGGCGCACCGCCTTGTCGATAACCGTTCGTCTGTAGCGATCGCGTTGACGCGACAGATGATGTATCGCAACGCCGCGCAGGCGCATCCGCTGGAGGCGCACAAAATCGACTCGCTGGCGATGTTCTATACCAGCATCGGCGATGGCAAGGAAGGTGTGCGTAGCTTTCGCGAGAAACGTGCGCCGGAATTCCGCGGCGCAGTCTCGCGCGATATGCCGCCGTTCTACCCGTGGTGGAAATCCTGAGGAACCTATGGGCTCGTGTGAATTGACGCCACTCGCTATTGGAAAAGCGCCCGGCGCTATTCACGGGTGGACGGTCCATTGCTGCAACCCGGTCACATCGCTAGCGGGGTGCTCCGCTGTAAATTCCGCTTTCGTCGAAGCCTTTCCATCTTTCATTTCCAGAAGCTAAAGCTTTCAGCGGTGAGCGATATGTAGTTTGCATGGGAAGTTTAGAGAATGGTCGAACCGCATGAACAAGCGTACAAAAACCAACACCGTGAAAGCCAAGTCCGTGAAAGCGGTGCATCCTAAAAGCTCCACCATGGGGCGGCCGGCGCGCCTGTCGCGGCAGGTGGTCCTTGAAAAATCGATCGAGCTGCTCGATAAGGGCAGTGTCGATACCTTCGCCTTGGCAAAAGTCGCGCGCGAGCTCGACACGGTATCGATGGCGCTGTACAACTATTTTCCCAGTCGCGCCGATTTGCTCAAGGCGGTCGCCGATCATATTTCGCTGCAGTTCAAGATGCCAAGGGCGAATCCGAACTGGACATGGCAGGAGAAATTGCGCGCCTGGCTGTGGGCGTTCAAAAAACATGCCGAGCGCTACCCGGTGATCTTCAAGGTCATGGGCATCGATGGCCAAACGTCCGCCGGCTGGCTGCGTGTGACGATGACGGTGGGCAAAACACTGCAGGAGCAGGGCATGGAAGGCCGCGCTCTGGCGGTGAATACATGGCTGTTTTGCAGCAATGCGGTCGCTCTGGTGATGGCCGAGTTGATGGCCGATTTTCGAGCGCCGTTTGCGCTGGCCCATCTCGATGAGCTCGACCCGCACGAGCAGAATTTCCTTTTTATGCTTCGCCAGCATCACGCCGAGATTTCGAGCAAGGACATTCTCGAGGAGGGCTTCAATCAGCTCATTCGCAATTTGGAGTTCGAATTGCAGCAAGGCACCGGCGCCAAGAAGTCAAAGCGCAGGAAGGCGTAGGAACGCGTACAGGGCCATGCCGACGATGATCAACAACAGCATATGTCGGGTATAAAAAAACACGATGCCGGCAAGGATGCTGGCGGCAAATTTTGGATTTGTCGCTGGATTGATCGAAGCCGACGTCAGTTCATGGTCTATGGCTACGATCGATGGCAATACCAGCGCGACCAGGGTTGCGGCCGGCGCGAAGCGCAGTGCGCGCTGGATTGCCGGCGAAATAGTGACGGTGGTTCCCGCCAGTAAAAACAAGCTGCGCGTGACGATTGTGATCAACGTCATGCCAGCGATGGTGATCCAGATTCCGAGGTTATCGCTCATGATCGCGTCCTTTGTGCTTGATCTTGATTTTCGGCGCCATTGGCGGCTGTCGAATGTGGCAGGTAGCGGTCAACGACGGTGCCGACCACCGTTGCTGCGATAACCGCGGCCACCATATTCAGTTTGTACGGCCAGTCCAGTCCGAGCAGGCACACGGTGGCGGCGGCGATGATCGCGGCCACTCCGGCTTGATCAGCCAGCAGCCGAATCGCGATTCCGAGCAATACCAGGGTGCCGGCAAAGCCGATATCCCAGGAATCGGGAACTTGTTGGCCGAATAGAACGCCGCTAATCGAGGCGATCTGCCAGAAAAACCAGTTGCACAGCGCGACGCCAAAAAAATAACTCTCCTGCTCTTCGATATTTCCGGGCGTGGTCGGCTGGTCCGCGTACTTCTGCGAAAACAGCACGTAGGCGACATCGCCGTTCAAATAGCCGAGCGCAATACGGCGCCACAGTGGCCGCTTGCCGAAACGCGGTTGCATCGCCGCGCTGAAAAGGGTGAAGCGCAGATTGACCGACACGGCCGAGAACAAGATCGTCCACATCGGCAGATGCGCGGCGATCAGCGGCAGGGCGGCCAGCTGCGACGAGGCGGCGTAAACGAACATGGTCATGGCGACTGCGGCGGCGGGCGACAGCACTTTCGTCATCGCCATGCCGCTGACAAAGCCATAGGCTGCAAACGGCAATACCAGCGGCAGCATTGTTTTTACACCGGCGCCAAATGCCTTGCGAGCAACGGGGTTGGCTGGGATCAGACAAAACACGGCGTTACTTCCTTTTGATTTCATTGGCCATTTTTAGGGAACCTATGAAAAACGACTGCGCTTGCAAATGCGGCGTTAAAAACAGGCTCAAAATCCTCATTGATTCCGTATAAACTCCGGTTTTTCGCCCGTTTTTTCCTTGTCTTTGCTGCACTCGCTACGTTTTCCAGAGGTTCCTTAGGCTGTCGCCGGGCGAATGGCCAGGTGATCTCGGCGTGATTGAAAACCGTCATCCTGTCAAAAAATAATGATATTGCATTTATGCCGTTTTTTTGCCTCAGAAATCGCTTGTGCCAAGCTTATGCTTATCGATAAGATATGTGGAAATTAATTTTGCGCCAATGATCCGGCGGATGGAATCCCATGTCAAACGATAACAGCCCGTTCACTCTCGTTGACGACGCGCATCGTCAACTGCCGATTCAGCAGCGCGAGCCATTGCGTCAAGTCATTGCCGCACTTGATGTGCCGACCACATTGATGACGCTGATTCAACTCACGCGCGACGAAGCATTTCTCGACCGCTTCAAGTCCTGTCTGCGCTCACCGATGGAGGGCGTCAGCGAAGTGCCGGTTGATCTCGATGCCGAGCTGCGCGCCCGTTTGTTCGATGTACTGACTGGCGGCGCGCCGGTAAACCGAGAGCCGCTGTCCGAGGCGCTGTTCATGAAGATGGCGTCGATCGGTGTCGGCGAGCCGGTGACCGAAGAGTTCGTGCCGCTGTTGCTGGAGCAGATGGGCTTTGAAAAACCGGTACCGCGCAAGGAAATTCCGAATCGCCCATCACCGTCGAGCGATTTCAATGTGCTGGTCATCGGCGCCGGCCTGACCGGCCTGCTCGCCGGCATCAAACTGCGCGAAGCGGGTTACAGCTACCGTATCGTCGAGAAGAATCCGGATATCGGCGGCACCTGGTTCGAAAACGTTTATCCGGGCGTTGGTGTCGATACGCCGAGCCATTTCTATTCGTACTCATTCGCGCAAAACCCGAACTGGAGCGATTACCACCCGAAGGGCCGCGAAATGCAGGACTATCTGCTCGCGGTAACCGAGCGCTTTCAGTTGCGCGGCGATATCACCTTCAACACCAAAGTCGAATCGTGCGTTTTCGACCAAGCTTCGGGCAAATGGCGCGTCACGGTGCAGGGCCCATCGGGCGAGCAGGTGTTGGAAGCCAGCGCGATCATCAATGCGCATGGTCCGGTGAACCGTTGGTCTTGGCCGAATATCCCCGGTTTCGACCGCTTCAACGGCGTCAAGATGCACACCGCCGGCTGGGACCCGAAGGTGGATGTCACCGGCAAGCGCGTTGCATTGATCGGCACCGGCGCCAGCGCGGGCCAGCTCGGCCCGGCTATCGCCGGCAAGGTGGGGCATCTGACCGTTTATCAGCGCTCCAAACATTGGGTGCTGTACAACCCCAGTTATGGGGATAAGGTTTCCGAAGAAACCAAGTGGGCGCTGCGCCATATTCCGTATTTCGCCGAGTGGTTCCGGTTCCGCGCCTACTGGTTCGGCTCCGATGGTTTGTACCCTAACGTGGAGATCGATCCGGCATGGCCGCATCAGGATCGCTCGATTTCCGCGCGCAATGACTTGATTCGCAATTACTGTCTGAGCCACATGCACCAGGTGCTCGAAGGACGTCCGGATCTGATCGAAAAACTGACGCCGGATTTCCCGGTCTTCAGCAAGCGCATCGTGCTCGATGGCGGCTGGCTGGCGATGATGCGGCGCGATAATGTGTCGCTCGAAACCGAGAGCATCGAATGCATCGCCGAGGATGCGATCGTGCTGCGCGATGGCCGCAAAATTCCGACCGATATCATCGTCTGTGCGACGGGATTCGATATCGCGAAGATGACCGGCGGCATGACGATTATCGGCCGTGACGGCCGCAACCTTGGCGACGAGTGGGGCGAGGACGATCCGCGCGCTTATCTCGGCGTGACCGTGCCCGGTTATCCGAACTTCTTCCTGACGGTCGGTCCGAACAGCGCGCCGAACCACGCAGCGGGACAGAACCTGGTTTCGGAAACGCAGATCAACTACATCATCGAGTGTCTGGATCTGCTGGTGAAAAATAACGCGCGCACGATGGAGCCGACGCAGGAAGCGTTTGTCGCTTTCAATGAACAGATCGACCGGGATCTGCAGGGTTTGGTGTGGACGCACCCGAAGGCGCGCAGCTATTACCGTAATGCGAAAGGCCGCGTATTCCTGTCGAACCCGTATCGGCTGGTCGACTACTGGGGCATGACGCGTCGTGTCAACGCGGAACATTACACCGTCACGTAACGGCGCCGCCGACAAATTGTGAAACTACCGTGAATTGATTTCGATAGGAGAGTCGATAATGTCCAACCATCTCGCCTCAGCGATTAAACCGATTGCCGAACCGATCGTATTCGACGGCGTGTACACCAACGATCAGCATCGTCGCCTGATCGATGTCGTACGCCGCAATGGTCCGTGGAAATTGATTATCGCGCAGCACTTCAAGTCCGCCGAAGAATTGTTCGCCACCATGTCCGGTTCCATTCCGGAGGGTGTCACGCCGTCGCTCGACATGTTCGTCACGCCGGCTTTTCGCGGCTATTTCGCGCAGAACGGAGCCTGCTTGTATCCGGAGCTGGAAGATTGTTTCTTCAACAGCGATTTTCTCGCCCGCGTGCGCGCTTACTGGAAGGCTGATTACGCGAAGCCGGAGCAGTTGCTGTTCAACATCCAAGGCCCTTCGCACAGCTTCGACCCCGCCCACCTCGATGCCACTTCGTTCCGCGGGATCACTATCAAGAACACGCCGATCTGGTTGATGAACACCATGGCCAAGTCCGGCCTGTTCAACCCGTGGATGCTGAAAAAGGCGCAGGTCATTACCTGGTTCTATCGCGGTTCGATTGGCGGCGGCTTCACCTATTGGCCGGAGGGCCCCATGGAGCAGCCCAAGCGTCTGGCCGCGCCGATGTGGAACCGCGGTGTGGTGGTGCAGAACGAAATGATGTATCACCGCGGTGAGGCCAATGGTCCCGTCGAGATGCGCCATCCCCAGGGGCTTGCGTTCAATACGCTGTTCGGTGCCGATCCGGAGGTAGCCGACGGCTGGCAATTGACCACTGACGGCTATGTCATTCAACGTCTTCCGGCCGACGAAACGCGTTTCCTCGTGCATTGGGGCGCGGAAGTGTATCGGGATTACGCTGAACTCAAGAAAGTGATGGATCACAACGACGATCTGAGCCACGACAAAGTCTTCGAGATTTTCGTGAAGGATCTGCGCGAGCGCGGTGTACCGTTCGAGATGCCGAGCGATCCGCTGCACGATCGCGATTTTGTCCGCGTGCTGAGCGCGACCTACGATCTTGGCGCGCCGCGCTTTTATCCGGCCGAGGCGCCGGGGCCACACCAGCACGCGGCTTGATCGCGGCGGAGCAAACGCTGTGCGTATCGTCCGCCACACGAATAACCCGTCTGCGAAAGGAGGTGGGTTATTCTTTTTATAAAGGAAACCTTTGAAAAAACATAACGAGCGCAGTCATTTTTGCCTTGCCTCGGCTGCGCTCGCTACGTTTTTCAGAGGTTCCCTGATCAAGCTGTCGAGGAATCTATCCATGGCCATTCCTGCCACCTTTCAATCGCTGCGTCTGCCGGTCATCGCGGCTCCGATGTTTCTGACGTCCGGTCCCGATCTGGTCGTCAGTTGTTGTGCAGCGGGTATCGCAGGCACCTTCCCCGCGTTGAATCAACGCACCAGCGAAGGTTTCGAGCAGTGGCTCGACGAAATCGAGCGGCGCCTCGCCGACACGCGCGCAAAACAAGGCGTCGAGCCGGCGCCGTTCGGCGTCAACCTGATTGTGCATAAAACCAACCCGCGCCTCGATGCGGACCTCGATATCATCGTGCGTCATCGCGTGCCGCTGGTGATCACTTCGCTCGGCGCGGCGAAAGCCGTGGTCGATGCGGTGCACAGTTACGGCGGCCTTGTGTTTCACGATGTCACGAATACACTGCACGCGCGCAAAGCGGCCGAAGTCGGCGTCGATGGATTGATTGCCGTTGCCGCCTGCGCCGGCGGTCACGCCGGTACTTGGAATCCGCTCGCGCTGGTCAACGAGATTCGCCAGTTCTTCGATAAGACCTTGATCCTCGGCGGCTGCATTTCCAGAGGCAGCGATATTGCCGCCGCGCAGATGATGGGAGCTGATCTCGCCTATATGGGCACGCGCTTCATCGCCACGCGCGAATCGCAGGCATCGCAGCAATACAAGGGCTTCATCGTTGAAGCCAGCGCGAAAGATATCATCTATACCGCGGCGATTTCTTCGCTACCGGCGAGTTTTCTGCGACAAAGCATCGAGGCGGCGGGGCTGGATCCGAATGCCTTGATTGCGCCCGATAAAGTCGATCTCAGCCATATCACGCAGCCGCATGAGGATGAGCCATACCCTTCGCAGAAGAAGGCGTGGCGCGATATATGGTCGGCCGGGCAGGGCGTGGGTTCGATCGGCGATATTCCTCCGGCCGCTGAATTGATCGCGCGTCTGCGCGAGGAGTACCGCGCGGCGTTTGCGGCATTCAATCGGCACGGTCAACGCTTTTTATAAACCCGATTTACTGGAGATTCCGATGCTCACGCTCGAAGATAAGTACGCGATTCAGGAGCTGGTTTGTCTATTTGCGCATTACTCCGATTTTGAGAATTACGAAGCGCTGCGGTCGCTGTTTATGCCGGACATCATCACCCACACCGCCGGCAGCGAATTGAAATTCAAGGGCATCGAAGCAAAAATCGAACATGCGCGGGAATCGGCGAAACACACCAACGGCAAGAACCGCCATTTTTATATGAACATCGTGATCGAACAAGAAGGCGGCGATGTGTTCGCGCATTACTACGTCATGAATGTGAACGCGGGCGAGCGTCCGCTGGGATTGCAGATGGTGGTTTCCGGCCGCATGCGCGATCGGGTCGTCAAAACACCCGACGGCTGGCGTATTGCCGAGCGCACATTTACACCGGATCAAAGCTTCACATACACCGAGGAATCACCCCGGCACTGATACCGATACAATCATCGACATAACTATGACGGAGGCTGCTATGCCATTAGATCCGCAAATCCAGGCCATGGTCGATATGGCGCCGCCGATGCCGGCACTCGATTCGATTTCGATCGGCGCACTGCGTGCCGGTGTGCGCCAAACTTCCATTGCGATTCCAACGCTCGATGTGCCGCTCGGAAAAATTTATGACCGTACGATTCCTGGTCCAGGCGGCGAACTGAAAGTGCGCGTGTATCAGCCCCGGGGCACAGGCCCGTTCCCGGTGCTGGTGTATTTCCACGGCGGCGGTTTCGCGGTCGGCGATCTCGACACCCAGGATTCGATCTGTCGCGGTCTGTGTTACAACGCGGATTGTGCGGTGATGTCGGTCGATTATCGGCTTGCGCCGGAGCATAGATTCCCGGCTGCGCCAGATGATGCTTATGCCGCGACCTTGTGGGCAACAAAAAATGCGGCGGAAATCGGCGGCGACCCGGCGCGTGTGGCAATCGGCGGCGACAGCGCCGGCGCGATTCTGAGCGCTGGCGTGACGCTGCGTGTGCGCGATCAGGGCGGTGCGAGGTTGCTCGGCCAGGTGCTGTTCTATGGTTCGATGATTTACGAAACCGATGCGCCCACAAAATCGCTCGAGGAGTTCAGGGACGGTCCCTGGTTGCGCAAGGAGGATATCGTGTATTTCTGGAGCAACTATCTGCCGAACATGACCGACGATCGAAAAAATCCGATGGCGTGTCCAATGCATGCCGCGAACCATGCCAACCTGCCGCCCGCGTTCGTTGCGACGGCGGAGTGCGATCCTGGCCGCGACTCCGCGGAAATGTATGCCGGGAAATTGAGTGCGGCCGGTGTATCGGTGGAAATGCGTCGCTATGCGGGCATGCCGCACGGCTTTGTGTCGATGGTCGCGATCGTGCCCGCCGCACGCAAGGCGGTCGATGAGGCGGGGGCATGGTTGCGGCAGCGTTTCGCCGAAGCATTGTCGAGTTGACGCGGTTGCACGGCTGCGCAGCCACGAACGTACAGGAGACTTGAAGGGGTGACCCAGGCGCATGACGCGGCGCCCGGCACTGCCGAAAATCCTCCGCCGCTCAGAAACGGAATGTCGCGCCAGCGTTGAGCTGGCGTGCTCTGTCTCAGACCGATGTTGAGCCATTGCTGAGGACCGGCCCGCGGGGATGCGCGAAGTTGAAGCCCGGCAGCGGTTGGGGCAGTACGGCCCCAATCGGCCTTCCCCGCCGAAGCATCGCGGTCCGCTGCTGCGGCTATTGTTGCAATTTCTTTAGACCTCCCGCCAATGGCAGCGTCGTTGAGGACTTCTTGAAGCGCCAAACCCTTTGACCTGAGAGATTGAAGGCGAACTACAAGCGGACCTGTCGTTCTCGGGATCGCTGAGTTGTTCTGTGTCACTCAACCATCCCGCAGATCGGCGAAGAACTTTTTATTGAGGTTCAAAGCGTAATCACATGCGCGTGCGATGTCGGTTCGGTTTTATGCTCCACCATCACTGTGATGGCGGCGTGATGCCGGCCAGATCGCAGGCATAATGAAATAGCGCGGAATAATCCTTCGATGCGTAACCCGTCGCGCGCGCCGCGCCGATCGCCGCATAGGCCGCCGCTCCCACCGGCATGCCGATACGCTGCTCGGCCGCCGCCGCCATGGCCAGACCGACATCCTTGTGGCACAGATCGATGGTGAATCCCGGCTCGATATCGCCTTTCAATACTTTGTTGGCGAAGGCGATCTGCAATTGTCCGTTGTTGGCGGTGGTGGCGCCGGTCACCGCCTTGATGGTATCGATTCCCAGCCCCAGCTTGGTACCGAGCACCAGCGATTCCGACACCACCTGCGCGGTCACCAGCAGCATGTAGTTGTTGACGACTTTCATGCGGGTGCCCATGCCAACAGCGCCGCAGCGATGAATCGAATTACCCATCGCCTGCAACAGCGGTTCGACACGCGCGAACGTCGTATCGTCGCCGCCGACCATGAACAGCGATTCGCCTTTTTCCGCATGCAGCACCAGCCGGCCCACCGGGCAGTCGGTGAAGGCGATGCCTTGTTGCGCGCAGGCGGACGCGACTTTGTCGGTGCCGGCCGGGTCGATGGTGCTCATATCCATCAGCACGGCGTTTGGCCCGATGTGCGCCAGCACGCCGTCCTCGCCGAGCACGGCGAGTTCGACGTGGCGGGTGGCGGGCAGCATCGTGACCACCACCTGCGCGCCCGCTACCGCCTCGGCGATGGAGTGCGCCTGTTTGGCGCCACGCGAAACCAGCAGGGCGACTTTGCCGCTGTCGATATCGAATCCCGTTACGTCAAATCCCTTGCGAACCAGATTGGAGGCCATGGGGAGGCCCATGGCGCCGAGGCCGATGAAACCCACTTTGATTGTCACTGTTGCGCTCCGTTTTTCAGATTATTTCGGTTGTGTCGGACGTATCGTTTCAGATCACGCCATGGTTGATGTAGGAGGTTTTTCCTTCGGTGAAAAACTCGACCGCGCCCGCGCCCAGTTCACGGCCGCCGAACCCGGAAGGTTTGCGGCCGCCGAAGGGCGCGTGGTATTCGATACCGGCGGTGGGGGTGTTGATCATCACCATGCCGGCGCGCGAACGCCGCCGAAAATATTCTGCGGCGCGCAAATCGTTGGTGCAGATGCCCGCGGTCAGCGCCAGTTCATTGTCGAGCGCCGCGTTCATGGCTTCATCGAGGTCTTCGACCCGCATCACACCCACCACCGGGCCGAACACTTCATGCTGGTTCAAGTGCATGCCGTTGTGGGTGCCGATGAACAGCGTGGGCGCTAGATAATGGCCGGGCGTGCGGCATTCGACCCGGACGCCGCCGGCGACGCATTCGGCGCCGTCCTGCGCGGCGCGTTCGATGAACATCAGGTCTTTTTGCAATTGCGGCGCTGTCGCCACCGGGCCGATCTGCGTATCGTCGTCGAGCGCATGGCCGACGCGCAGGTCGCGCACGCGTTTCGCGAGCGCTTCGACAAAGGCGTCGTGAATTCTGCGCGTGACGATCAGGCGGCTGGTTGCGGTGCAGCGCTGGCCGGTTTGAAAGAAGCAGCCGTCCAGCGCGATTTGGACCGCCTGTTCCAGGTTGGCGTCGTCGAGCACGACCAGCGGATTTTTTCCACCCAGTTCAAGCTGGCTCTTGGTCATATTGAGCGCCGCCTGTTGCAGCACCACGCGTCCGGTATCGGTCGCGCCGGTAAAGCTGACGCCGTCCGCGCCCTGGATCAGCGTCGGACCCAGCTCGCGGCCATCGCCCATCACCAGATTGAAGACGCCGGCGGGCAGGCCGGCCTCCATGAGAATCTGCGCCAGCAGCAGCGAGCAGCCGGGCGCGAATTCCGAGGGTTTCAATACCACCGTGTTGCCGTGGGCGAGCGCGGCGGCGGTTTTCCAGGCGGGCACCGCGATCGGAAAGTTCCACGGTGTGATCAGCGAGATCACGCCCAAGGGCTCGCGGCTGACCATGACGTTATGGCCATCGCGCAAACCCGGCAGAAACCAACCGTTCTGGCGCAGCGTTTCGCCGGCGAAAAAATAAAATACCTGCGCAGCGCGTTTGGCTTCCGCCAAACCGTCGGCGCGGGTTTTTCCTTCTTCGCGCGAAAGCAGCAGCCCGATGCTCTCGGCGCGCGCGGACAACCTGTCGCCAATCGTGCGCAACAGATCGGCCCGTTGTTGAATATTGCCCGCGGCCCAACGCGGCAAAGCGTCGCGCGCGGCAGCGAGCGCCGCTTCAGCCTGGGATTTATCGGCAGCGGCGTAAGTGCCGACGGTTTCGTTGAGATCGGATGGATTGCGGGTGGTGAAGGCGCTTGCGCCTTCCAGCCATTGTCCGCCGATCAGATTTTTACCTGACATGTACAGCTCCACTTGTAGCGTTTCAACGGCGAGCGAGCGGATCGCCCATACGCGCGAATACATCCATCATCGAGCCGCCGAGAAAGCGCTCGCGCTGTGCGTGCTCGACTCCCTGCAATACGTTTTGATAATGGCCACCGGGTTGTGTGAAGCCTTCGAAGTGCGGGAAGTCGGTGGAAAACACCAGCATGTCCTGCGGCAACTCCTTCATGATGCGCGGCAGCGGTCTGTCGTTGCCGCCGTCGAGCGGCGTCGCGCGCACGTTGCGCGCCAGATATTCGCTGGGCTTGAGGGGATATTTCCATTGGCCCAGGAATAGTTCGGCCACCGGCGCGATGCGATCGTCGATTTCGCGATAAAGGAAAGGCAACCAGCCCACGCCGACCTCGGCGAGAATCACGGTGAGTTTCGGATGCCGTTCGAAGACGCCGCTGTAAACCATGGCGTTGATCAGCGTGGTCGGCGCGACGTGGCGATGGCTGCCGCCCATCATGCGCAGCAGCGTGGCGTCGCCGCCGGTGTTGGCCCAGCCCGGATCGAAGCGCATGTGTTCGAAGCCGGTATGAAGCATGGCTACCATGCCGAGATCAGTGGCGGCGGACCAGACGCGGTCCCAGCTGGGGTGAATGGGCGGCACGCCGTTGACCGGATAGGCCGGAATCAGAAAGATGCGGCTGCCGCGACCGCGCATGCGGGTCAATTCGCGCACCATCCAGTCGGGATCGTGATAATCCAGCGCGGTGACCGGCAGCAGGCGCCCGTTCGCGGAGGCGCAGGTATCGGCCAGCCAGGTGTTGGCGGTGGCGATGGTTTCCTGGCTCAGCGCGACATCGGTGATTTGCTGTGTGCAGGCGACGCCGGATAAGCAAATCACATTCTGGATATCGATCCCTTGCTCATCCAGCCATTGGATGCGCGCTTTGGCATTGGCTTCCTGAAATTGATTCTTTCCTTCAAATTCCGCCCGGCGCTCCGCTTCGTCGAGTTTTTCCTGGCCGAACAGCGTCAGTAATCCCGGTGGTAACAGCTCCGCCAGAGGAGGGCGGTCCTGTTCTGGCACATCGCGCAGAAGGTCGCCCACGATGGTGTTGACCGCGAGCAGGCCGGGGTCTGGCTTCGGCAGGCGCGCGGCCAGCTTGGGAAAAGGTTGTAACCAGTCTTCCCCCGGTTCGAAATGCGAATCCACGTCGATGACGAGGGGGCGGCGCTCTGGCGGAGTGTCCCTGAGTAATTCGTTGCGTAAGTCGATTGTCGTGATGGCGTTATCCATCTTTGTGGGCCTCTTGAAGCGATGAACGCCATCGCAGGTGATGGCGGTGAGAATAACTCCGGTCTATGCAGGGACGCGGTTGAGCGGAAGTGCTATGTAAATTAGTTTAATTATCGATAAAATAATTAAGCATTCAAAATTATCGAATGTCAACGGCTGAATTTATCCGTCTTCGAGGAGACTACATTCAGGCCGGTGAAATAATTCACCTGCGGAGTTACCCATGAATAATACTGCTGCTGCCGTGCCTGCCGAGGCATTGTCTTTCACCAAGGCCATCGTCGCTGATCTGCCAGCGATGGCGGCGTTCTATCAAAGCGTTTTCGGTCTCAAAGAGGTGATGCGTGTACAAGAAGCCATCGCCGGCGAGGCGATCGACGAAATCATTTTGTCGCCCACCGGCGCGATGACGCCGTCCTCGTCCTTCGTGCTGCTGAAATTCGTCGACCGCGCGCCGCCCGCAGCGAGCGACAGCATTCTCGGTTTCATCACCCAGGACCTGGATGCGCTGCTCGTGCGCGTGCGCGCGGCCGGCGGCACGGTGACGCAGGAAGCGCGCACCATGACCGAGCTGGGCGTCAAGGTGGGTTTCGCCACCGATCCGGAAGGCCGTTTGCTGGAGCTGGTGCAGATGCTCTGACGAGCATCGTTAGGCGCGCTCGGAAAAATCCGGGCGCCGCGTGTAGCTCCATTCCGCGATGACGTGGCGATCGTCCGTCGATCGATACCAACGATCGCGACTGGCCGGGGCGGCAGCGTTTCTTCTGAAGGTTTTTCTTCGACACATGCAAGGCGCGCGGGTTGCGCGCACCTTTTCGCGTTGCTTTATTTCGGAAAAACCGGGGCGCGTTTTTCCACGAACGCGGCCACCGCTTCGATATGATGCGGCGTTTTATGCGCCAGTGCCTGAAAACCGGCGGACAGTTCCAGCAGGCTGTCGAGCCGGGTCTGCTGACCCTCGCGCAATAGGCGTTTGGTCATGCGCAGCGCCGGTCCCGGATTGGCGGCGATACGATCCGCGAGCGCGTTGGCCTCAACCAGCAGCTGGCCGGAATCCACGATTCTCGAAACAAGACCACACTGCAACGCTTCCGTGGCGGACAGGCCGTCGCCGGTGAAGGACATCTCGGCGGCGCGCGACATACCCACCGCGCGCGGCAGCAACCAGGCGCCGCCGTCGCCGGGGATCAGCCCGAGTTTGATGAAGGATTCGGCGAAGGTGGCGGTGTCGGTGGCGATACGGATATCGCACATGCAGGCCAGATCGCAGCCGGCGCCGATGGCCGGCCCGTTGACCGCGGCGATGGTCGGCACGTCGAGGTTGTACAGCGCCAGTGGTAAACGCTGAATACCGCGCCGGTATTCCTCGCGGATCACATCCACTTCGATGTTTTCGCGCGAATAGCGCTGCATGTCCTTCAGGTTGCCGCCGGCGCTGAACACAGGGCCGTTGCCGGTGACGATGACGACACGCACGCTGTCGTCGGCGGCGATGTCGGCGCAGGCCGCGACGAATTCGTCGACCGCGCTGTTGCCGGTCAGTACGTTGCGTTTTTCGGGCGCGTTCATGGTCAGCGTGACCACGGCGCCGCGCCGTTCGATGTTCAGAAACTTATCCATGATGGTCCTCGTTTGATAATTGGCGTCAGCGCGCCATGATCTGTTCGCGCACGATATCGAGAGATCGCGCCTGCCCGGATCGCAACGCGGCGGCGCCCAGCCTGCGGCGCCATTCGCTTTCCGCGCCATACGCCATGCGCCATTCATGCAGGCGGCGCGTGAACAATTGCAAATCGTATTCCTCGGTGAAACCCATGGCCCCGTGTACCGCGTGGGCGATGGCGCAGACCTCGGGCGCGGCCGCGCTGGTCCGTTCCTTGGCAATCGCGGCGCGTTGCGGCACCGCCATCGTCGATGCGCCGTCGAAGCCGATCCGTGCGGCCAGACGCGCCGCGAACACCTGTTCGGCCATCACGCTCAATTGCTGTTGAATGGCCTGCTGTTTGCCGATCGCCTTGCCGAACTGTTTGCGCTCATTGGCGTAGGTTATCGTCATCTCGAACACGCGCTCCATGGCACCGGCCATCAGCGCCGCCGTCATGTTGGCGGCCTGTGTCTTCCAGTCGGAAGGCGGCAGCGACAGGGACTCGTCCGGCCAGGCTTGCCAGCGCAGGTCCGCGTCCAGGCTGCCGTATCCGCCGGACGCCGTCAGCTGCGCCTGCGCGGTGGGCAGCAATCGGGTTTGTTGTTCTGTTTCGACCAGCACCCATTGCGCCATCCGGCCAAACGGTACGCGCGCGCATTCAATGGCGCCGCCGCCGTCGATTTCACAATGCGGGGCGATGGTCAGCGGGCCCCGGGGCGCGTCGGCGCCGAGGGCGCCACGCAGCAACAGAGTTTGCGCCAGCGGTACGGACACGGCATGGCGGCCGGCAATGAAAACGATGGAAAAAACATCCGGCAGCAACAGGCCGGCGCCGCCTTGTTCTTCACTGATTAATGCATCGAGAAAACCGGAATCATCCAATGCCTTCCATAAAGCGCCGGCATCGGCATCGCGTTCGATTTCGCGAACTTGCGCGGGCGCGCTGTGCGCGGCGAGCAGCTGTTGTATGGCGTCGCCAAACAAATCTTGAGTCATGAGGCGCTCCTTTTCGTTGAGTTCGTGTCAGCGTAAACCGAGGCCGCGCGCGATCATGCCGCGCAGGATTTCGCGAGTGCCGCCGCGCAGTGAGAACGAGGGCGACATCTGCGTGATGTAGGCCAGTGTTTTGATGAGCTGGGGCCGCGCGTCACACGCGCCATCGGCGGCGAGGGCGTCGGCGATCAACACCGGCAACTGCTGCTCGAATGAAGTGCCGAGGTCTTTGACCAGCGCGGCCTCGACGGCGGGGCTGCCGCCTTCGGCCAGTTTTTGCGTGACCGATAAGGTCATGGCGCGCAGCACGCACAGCTGCGCAATCAGTTGTCCGAGCAGGGCAATGTCCGGACCGTCCGTTTGCGCGCGGGATTGCAGATAAGCCAGCCATTCATCCAGCAGCACCAGGCTCGAATAAACGCGCTCCGGTCCGCTGCGTTCGAACGCCAGCTCCGCCGTGACCTGCTCCCAGCCGCCGCCTTCGGCGCCGATCAGCGCATCGTTGGCCAGCTGCACATTGTCGAAAAACACCTCGCAGAAATGTTCGTCGCCGGTCAGGTCGCGAATCGGGCGCACGGTGATGCCCGGCAGCGACAGATCGACAATGACTTGTGACAGGCCGCGATGCCGATCGCTACTTTCTCCGGAGGTGCGCACCAGCGCGATCATGTAATGCGAGCGATAGGCGTTCGTGGTCCAGATTTTCTGGCCGTTCAAAAGCCAGCCGCGCTCGTTGCGCACGGCCCGGCTGGCCACGCTGGCCAGATCCGAACCGGAGTTCGGCTCGCTCATGCCGATACAGAAAAAGGCTTCGGCGCGGCAAATGCGCGGCAAATAAAATTCGCGCTGGGCATCGGTGCCGTATTTGAGAATCAAAGGACCGCTCTGGCGGTCGGCGATCCAGTGCGCCGAAACCGGCGCGCCCGCGGCCAGCAACTCCTCCGCGACGACAAAACGCGCGTAGGCGTCGAGGCCGGCGCCGCCATAGGGTTTGGGCAGCGTGAGTCCGATCCAGCCGCGTTCGGCCAGGGCCCGGCTGAAGCCGGCGTCGAAGCCCATCCAGGAGCGGGCGCGCACGTCGGCGGGCACATCGGCGAGCGCTTCGCTAAGAAAAGAGCGCACCGCGGGACGCAGCGCTTCCGCCTCGGCGGGCAGTGTGGCGAGTTCAAACGTTTCAATCATGATTTGTAATTCAGAGGATTATTGAAAAGCCATCGGATCAATCCGCTGGCATTGGGTGCTGGCGAGTCACGCCGCTTTCTAGCAATTGCTCGATCGCCGCTTCGCCGTAGCCGGCTTCACGCAGGATTTCGGTGCTGTGTTCGCCCAGCTCGGGCGCGTGCCGGGTGATGGCGGGCTCCGATTCGGACCAGCGTCCCGGAATCGCCATCGAGCGGATTTTACCGGCGCGGGGATGTTCCACCGTGCTGAAAAAACCGATGGCGTTGAGATGCGGATCCTGCAACAGGGAATCCATGTCGTGCATGGGCATGACCGGAATATCCGCCCGCTCCAGCAGTTCCAGCCATTCGGCGCTGCTACGCGTGCGGATGATTTCGGCGAGAAATCCGTAAACCTCGTCGATATGGCGGGTGCGGTTGGCGATGTTGTGAAAGCGCGCATCGTTTTCCCAAATATCGAAATGCCCGATCAACTGCAAAAAACTTCGCCAGTGGTTGTCGTTGTAGACAACCGCGCAAATGTGGCCGTCGCTGGTGGCGTAGGGGCGTCGTTCGCGCGCCAGCAGTCTCGCATAACCGGTGGGGCCGGCCGGAGGATCGTAGGTGAGGCCGGCCATGTGATCGCCGGTCACGTATTCCACCATGGTTTCGAACATCGGCACTTCGATCGACTGGCCCTTGCCGCTGCGCTCGCGAAAATACAGCGCGGCGCAAATGGAGTTGGCCATTCTCAGGCCGACGGTGCGGTCGGCGATATTGGCCGGCGTGTAGCGGGGCACGTCCGTGCCCGCGCGCTGCGCGAGTGCGGGCACGCCGACCGCGCCCTGGATCAGATCGTCATAAGCCGGTTTGGCCGCGTAGGGGCCGCGCTGATCGAAACCGAAGGCGCCCACATAGATGATGCGTGGATTGATACGCGCGACCTGGCCGTAATCGAGCTGTAAACGGCGCATGGCCTGCGGGCGCACGTTGTACATCAGGACATCCGCATCCTCGATCAATTTCAACAGCGCTTCGCGCCCGGCTTCCTGCTTCAAATCGAGCACGATGCTGCGTTTATTGCGATTGATGTGGAGAAAAATCGGCCCCAGACTCGTGCCCGGCTGCGGACCGATGAAACGGGTGATATCGCCCTGGGGCGCCTCCACCTTGATGATGTCGGCGCCGAAATCGCCGAGCAGTTGCGCCGCGAACGGCCCCATCAGCACCGACGTCATGTCGATGATACGAACTCCCTGCAATGGCCCGGCCATAGTCATTCATCTCTATAGGGTTTTATATCGAGCGCGACGCGATTCGATTGGTCCGCGAAGCTTGTGGAGAAATATACTTATTGATAAGATATTTATCAATATAACGAGCTGTCCTCGGAACGTGCCTGGTTCGAGGTTTTACCGGCGCATTGCCGCCGATCATCGGGGAGTACATCGTGACCCACTCATCTTCCATTTCCGCTCAAGAGGCTTTGTCCCTGCCCATCACCGATCACGCCGCGTTGCGACAGGCGCTGGCGGAGGGCGATATTCCCACGCTGTTGATGGTGCTGATCCAGTTCACCGGCGACGAAGCATTCCTGAATCAGTTCGCGCCCTTCATCGGCTCGCCCTATGACGATCGCCTGAGCCGATTGCCGGCCGAGCTGGCCGATCAGCTGCGCGAGCGCCTGTTCGCGGTGCTGACGCAGGCGCCGCCCGCCAGCGATGTGGTATCGGCGGATCTCATGAAAAAAATGATGAGCGTCGATGTCGGCGAACCGGTCACCGATGAATTCATTCCCTTGCTGATGGAGCAAATGGGATTCGAAAAGCCGGTGCCGCGTTCAACGCTACCCAACCGGCCGCTGCCGCCGACGGATTTCAAGGTGATCGTGATCGGCGCCGGCCTGACCGGATTGCTTGCCGGTATCAAATTGAGTGAGGCCGGATACTCGTATCAGACCATCGAAAAGAATCACGATATCGGCGGCACCTGGCTGGAAAATATTTATCCGGGCGTGGGCGTCGATACCCCGAGCCATTTCTATTCGTATTCCTTCGAACTCAATCCCGATTGGAGCCACTACGTACCGGTCGGTTCGGAAATGCAGAACTATCTGCTGCGCGTGGCGGAAAAATACGATCTGCGCCGCAACATCATTTTCAACACCAGGGTGCTGTCCTGTGAATACGACGAGCGCAACAAGCTCTGGCGGGTCACGGTGGAGGATGCCAACGGCCAGCGTGTGCTGGAAGCCAACGCGGTGATCAACGCCCACGGCCCGGTCAATCGCTGGGCCTTGCCGAACATTCCCGGTCTGGACGAGTTTCGCGGTGTCGCCATGCATACGGCGAACTGGAATCCCGCGGTCGATCTCAAGGGCAAACGCGTGGCGCTGATCGGCACCGGCGCCAGCGGCGCCCAGGTGGGGCCCGCCGTCGCGCCGGACGTGGCGCATTTGACCGTGTTCCAGCGCTCCAAACACTGGGTGATGCCCAATGTGCGCATACCGGTGACCGACGGCGTGAAGTGGGCCTTGCGGCATATTCCGCACTACGCGCCGTGGTTTCGTTTTCGTGCCTATTGGTTCGCCGCCGACGGCCTGTTCGCCAACGTGCAGATCGATCCGAACTGGCCGCATCAGGACCGCTCCGTCTCGGCGCATAACGATGGCATTCGCGAATACTGCCTGGCCAACCTGCGCCATCAGCTCGGCGACCGGCCCGACCTGCTGGAAAAGCTCACGCCGGATTATCCGGTTTTCGCCAAGCGCATCGTGATGGATATCGGCTGGCTGGCGATGATGAAACGCGACAACGTGTCGCTGGAGGTGGGCGGCATCGAGCGCATCACGCCGAATGCGATCGTCACCCGCGACGGCAAAACCGTGCCGGTGGATGTGATGGTGTTCGCCACCGGTTTCGATGTGGCGCGCATGATCGGGTCGTTGCGCATCATCGGCCGCGAGGGCCGCAATCTGGGCGAGGAGTGGGGCGCGGAAGATGCGCGCGCCTATCTGGGCGTGACCGTGCCGGGTTATCCGAATTTCTTCCTGACGACCGGGCCCAACAGCGCGCCGAACCACGCGGGTGGCCAGAACATCGTTTCGGAAACCCAAATCCATTACATCATCGAGTGCCTCGACGCGCTGGTGACGCGTCAGGCGCGTGTGATGGAGCCGACGCAGGAGGCGTTCACCGTTTTCAACGAGCAGGTGGACAAGGATTTGCAAAAGCTGATCTGGACGCACCCCAAGGCGCGCAGTTATTACCGCAACAGCAAGGGCCGGGTGTTTTTGTCCAATCCCTACCGGCTGGTGGATTACTGGAGCATGACGCGCGCGCCGAAACTCGGTGCCTTCCAGTTTGAATGAGGGGCCAGTTTGAATGAGGGCGATTGCGCGGAGGCTCGATGCCTCCGCGCTCAGCGGGCGTTCAGAAAAAAATTTCCACGCCGCGCAGCAGTTGCTCGAAAAACGCGTTGTAGACGTCTTTTTCCGTGAGCCCGGCCATATGCGGGCGGATCGACATCATCAGCTGCTGTTCTTCGAGATCGAGGCGCTCGAAATGGGTGAACGCGGCGGGCTTGCGCAGCACGGCGCTGGTGGATTCGATGCCGATCATCGATACCGCGTTGCACACGAACAGATAAGAAGCCAGCGCCAGTTTTTTATCGCGCAGGCCGGCGTCGTAGAGCGTCTGCGTCACCGGCGCCGTCACCCGGAACCAGCCGGCGGCGGTGTGGCCCTCGATGTTGATGACATTGTGAATGACGGGGTAGCGGTCGGCGTGCTTTTTGAAAGCCCACAGCCAGGCCAGCAGGCGTTCGCGCCAGGTGTCGTCCGGTTTGGCTTTCGGTTGCTTGAACAGCAGGCAGACTTCGTCGGCGACCACTTCCAGCAATTCCTCGCGGCTGCTGAAGTAGTTGTAAATCGCCATCGACACGGTCTTCAGTTCGTCGGCGAGGGATTTGATCATGAAGTCATCGACATCGCAGGTGGCCAGCATCTCCATGGTTTTCTGGATGATGGCTTCGCGGGTGATGCGGGCGGGACGGCCCGGTTTGCGCTTGGCTGGCGCTTTCGCCACTGCGGACTTGGGTTTGGCGCCGCTGGCCGGTGTTTTTTTGGCTGGCATGGAGAAAACCGTGCAAATCAAGGTGGCCGAAGCATAAGGCATTGAAGTCAAAGGGTAAAGCCGGGAAAAAGACGCGACAAAAGAAGTTGCCCGGTTTTTTCGTAATTGATAGCGTATCGATAAGATAATTAATCTTCCGGCCCCGGTTTTTCTCGCGGTGTCGTTTTCATGGGTTTCTCAGCACACGACTTGACGTCGTTCGCCATTTTCCGTTTCGGAGGTTGTTATGCCACTCGATCCACAGATTCAGGCCATGCTCGGGCAGGGCCCGGGCATGGGCCCGGCGCGCAATTACAGTGTCGAGCAGCTGCGCGCCACGGTCAGACAATATTCGACCGCTTTCCCGCCACTGAATGTTCCGCTGGCTTCGGTCGAAGATCGACGCATTCCCGGGCCGGCCGGTCAGATTCCGGTGCGTGTCTACACCCCGCAGGGCGAGGGCCCGTTGGCGGTGCTGGTGTATTTTCACGGCGGCGGCTGGGTGGTGGGCGATCTCGATACGCAGGACATGATCTGCCGCGGTTTGTGCTTCGGCGCGGGCTGCGTGGTGGTGTCGGTGGATTATCGGCTGGCGCCGGAGCATCCGTTTCCCGCCGCCATTGATGACGCGTTCGCGGCGACTTGCTGGGTCGCGGCGAACGCTGCGCAAATCGGTGGAGACTCCGCGCGTATCGCCGTCGGCGGCGACAGCGCGGGCGGTTTGCTTTCCGGCGGTGTGGCGTTGCGCGCCCGTGATGAGGCTGGTCCCGCGTTGCGCGGGCAGGTGTTGTTTTACGCATCGATGGATTATGAGCTGAACGATCCCACGCCATCGATGCGCGAATTCCGCGATGGACCGCTGTTGTCTGCGGACGACATCGAGTTTTTCTGGCATCACTATTTGCCGAACCCCGCCGTTGACCAGCATCACCCCTGGGCTTCGCCCGCGCGCGCCGGCGATCACTCCAATCTGCCACCGGCCTTTATCGGCAGCGCGGAAATCGATCCGACCCGCGATGCGGCCGAGCGCTATGGCGCATTGCTGCAACGCGCCGGTGTTGCGGTAGAGCTGCATCGTTATGCAGGCATGCCGCACGGTTTTGTGTCCTGGCTCGGTGCGATCGATGGCGCGCAACGCGCGGTGAACGATGCCAGCGCCTGGCTGCGTGCGCGTTTCGCCTGAATCGCGGACCGCATCAATCCGACGATCAGGGATGATTTCATAAACACTGACAACGAGAGCAAACGATGTCGAAGGCAAAAGAAGTATTTGAAGGTGGCGTAGCCGTGATCACCGGCGCCGGTTCGGGCATTGGCGAAGGTTTGGCGCGTCACGCCGCCGCGCTGGGTATGAAAGTGGTGCTGGCGGATATCGCCAGCGGCCGCATCGAGGCCCTGGCGAAAGAGCTGCGCGCGCAGGGGGCTGAAGTATTGCCCGTCACCACCGATGTGTCCGACCCTTCCGCGCTGGACCGCCTGGCGCAGGCGGCTTCCGCCAGCTATGGCGATGTGCGTCTGCTGGTGAATAACGCGGGTATCGAAACGCTGGGCTTCACCTGGGAGATTCCGGCGGCGACCTGGGAAAAAACGCTCAATATCAATATTCATGGCGCGATCCACGGCGTGCGCGCTTTTGCGCCGCGCATGCTCGCCAGTGGCAAACCCGCCTACATCGCCAACGTCGCCTCCATCGGCGCGCTGGGCATGATGCCGGTGCAGACTTCCTACATTCTCAGCAAGCATGCGATCTTGTCGTTCAGCGAAAGCCTGTATCTGGAAATGCAGCTGAAAAATGCGCCGATACAGGTTTGCGCGGTTTTGCCGGGGCCGGTGGCGACGCGCATTTTCCAGGATAGCGAGACGGTTCCCGACCCGGTGGTCGCGCATCATCGCGAAGTCATGCGCGGCATGCTGGAGAAGGTGGGCATTACGCCACTCGAAGCGGCGCAGAGAATCTTCGAACAGATTGCCGCCGGCCAGTTCTGGGTGTCGACACACCCGGATATCACCGCGCACATGGCGCAGAACCGCGCCCATCATCTGAGCGGTTTGAAGACGCCGGAACTGGCCGCGGAAATCGCGGCTTCCGTATCCCCGGGCTGATCTCATCCATGGAATTTCGCCGCCATCCGGCGGCGAAATCCCCAACCGGCCATACGCTTCCCGCGGTTATCCCGCCGTCGTCGCAATGACTTCAATCCAGCCTGTCACCGCCAGTTGACAGCATTAATTACTTATCAATAAAATAATTATAAATTAATGATAGTTTAGTTGGCTGTCGTATTCGCGAACCCCCCCCCATTTGAACGGCATCCCCACAATTTCTTCCGCTTGGAAGGACGCCGGCGCGATCTGTCGCGCCGTCAAGAGCATTGCCTTGCGCAATGCCATAACGATAACCCTTAAGGAGAGCTACGCATGAATTCCATCGATCGCCATCGTTCATTGAGTGTGGCGCCGGATCGAGTTGAGCGGCGAACCCGGATGTCCGCGCTAGCCATCGCCGTTGCCATGGGAATGCCGGTGCCGGTCTTCGCCGCGACGCAAAGTCTGGAAGAAGTGATCGTGACCGCGCGCAAGCGCGAGGAAAACCTGCAGGCCTTGCCGCAGGCGATCAGCGCGCTGCAAGCCGATCAGCTGGAAGCGGCCCAGATCAACAATGTGCAAAACCTGCAGAACATCATTCCCAACGTCACCATCGGCAACGGCGCCTCCGTCGGCGCGGCCAATACGTTGAACGCGGTGATTCGCGGCATCGGCAACGAGGCGGGTTTCGCGCCCGGCGTCGGTATTTATGTCGATGATGTGTACCTGGCCACCGCCAACGGTTCGCTGTTGGATGTCTACGACATCGAGCGCATCGAGGTGCTGAAAGGTCCGCAGGGCAACCTGTACGGCCGCAACACCATCGGCGGCGCGATTCGTTATATCACGCGCGACCCATCCGATCAGGTGCGTGGTTTCGTGCAGGGTAAAATCGGCTCCTTCAATCAGCGCGAGGTCAGCGCCGGCATCTCCGGTCCGCTGGTCGACAATCTGCTCTACGGTGGCGTTGCGATCACGCGCAAACAGCAGGATGGTTATCAGAAAAACCTGGGAGATGGCCGTCATTATGCCAGCGTCGATTCCTGGGGCGCGCGCGGTACCCTCAAAGCCACACCGACCGACAATCTCACCATCAAATGGGTGAGCGATTATTTCTATGATCGCGGGCTTCCGAAGCTGGGCAAGCGCATTTACAGCAGTCCGGCCTATATCTATGCCGGACCCCTGCTGGGCACGCCTTATGACCCCACCATTGGCTGGCATCCGGGAAAGAACGAAGTCTCGGCTTACGTCACTGATCCGACCGACAACTACATCAAAACGCTGACTCACGCGTTGACGGTGAATTGGGATATCAACGATCAGTGGTCCTTGAAATCGGTGAGCGCCTATCGTTACTCCGGTTACGCGCCGCAGCAGGACCTCGATGGCTCGGTCACCCGTTTGCTCGAAACCAATCAGAGTGTGCGCAACGCTGCGCGCAGCCAGGAATTCCAGGCCAACTTCAGCGGTGACTGGATCGACGGCGTGATGGGCTTTTATTATTTCCGCGAGCGCGAAGTCACGCCGATGCAGAGCCTGTTCTTCGGCTACGGTGGCGGTGGATACAACATGGATCGCGAAAGCTTCGTCGCGGGCCGGAATTACTCGAAAGCGCTCTACACGAGCTGGGATTTCGATATCGCGGATAATTGGCATCTCACCGCGGGCGCGCGCTACAACTGGGACCACTCCGATGCCGCCTATACGCAGACGGATTACATGTTGGATTTGCCCGCGCCTTACAATGTCATCCCATACGGCACCACCGACTTTTCCAGAAGCTGGCACAAGCTCACCAAGACCTTCAAGGTTGCCTATGATGTAGCGCCTGACACCATGGCCTACGTCGGTTATTCGGAAGGTTACAAACAAGGTGGTTTCAATACCCAAGGCGGAGTGATCTCGATTGGTTTAGGCAAGAGCACGTTCGACCCGGAAACCGTGAAGACCTGGACCGCAGGCTTAAAAACCACGCTGTTTGATAATACGCTGCGCATCAACACGGAATGGTTCTACAACGACTATCGCAACAAACTGGTTCGTGTCATCGAATCCAATCCCGTGAACCCGGCCGTCATTCTTCAGATCAACGAAAATGCCGGCGCGGTGCATACCACGGGTGTCGATACCGATATCAACTGGTCGACGCCGTTGCAAGGTTTGACCATCAATGCGTCGGTCGGCTACCTGGAAACCGTGATCGACAAATATGAGGCGTCGAAATGGAAGGCGGACGGCTCCGGGCTCATAAACCCGGATGCCGCGGATGAGTTCCGTATGGGATTCGCGCCGCGCTGGACCGTCAACCTGGGCCCCGTCTACAACGTCGAGCTGGAACAGCTTGGCGTGCTGCAACTGTCGGCGTCGGCCGCTTATCGCAGCAGCTCCTATGCCTCTTCGCCGACCAATATCACGGCGGGTTATGCGGACTCGGTAAAAATCGGTGAAAACACGACATACAATGCCAGCATTGCGTTGACCACTGAAGATAATCATTGGCGCTTCGCGCTGGAGGGACGCAACCTCTCCAATGTGCGGGTGTTGTCGGACGCCTTCGACATGGGTTCGATTCTGTTCACGTCCGGCGCCTATACCGATCCGCGCACCTGGAGCCTGTCGGCGCGTTACCAATACGAGTAAGACAGGAGTTTTCTCCTCCATTGGCTTCTCTCGCCAGCCCTGTACTTCGTACAGGGCTTTTTTATTTTGGAGAGAGTGGAGGCGGTGCGGACGGCCGCTCCGGATCGGATTCAGTCAACGCGCAGGAGCAACTTGCCCGTGCTTTCCCGCTGCTCCAGCTGCGCGTGTGCCCGCGCGGCCTCATCGAGGGAAAACTCCGCCGAAATATCCGTGCGCAGCCACCCGGATTTTACCGCGTCGAATACATCGGCCGCCTTGCGCAGAACCTCCTCTCGATTGCGCAGAAAATTGGTCATGTAACCACCGGAGACGGAAATCGATTTCGGAATGAGTTGCAGCGGTGAAACAGGATCGGGAAAACCGCTGGCGTGGCCGAAAATGCAGATTTTTCCGCGTGGCGCGACCGCGTCGAGATTTTTCGTGAACGTCGCTTTGCCGACACCGTCGATGATGTAATCGGCGCCGCGTCCATCGGTCAGTTCCAGCGTTTTCGCCACGAAATCCTCGCGGCTGTAGAGAATGACATGATCCGCGCCCGCGATTTTCGCCTGCTGCGCTTTGGCCTCGGTGGATACGGTGCCGATCACGATGGCGCCCAGATGCTTGAGCCATTGCACCAGCATCAGGCCCATGCCGCCGGCGGCGGCATGAACCAGCACCGGCGTGCCCGGCTGAATCGAAAACTGATCGTGCACCAGGTAGTGGGCGGTGAGGCCGCGCAGCGTAACGGCCGCCGCCTGTTCGAAACTCAGATCGTCGGGTAGCGGCAGCAATTGCTCACGATGCACGGCCTGATATTGCGCGTAGGAACCGGTATTGGCGGCGGCCAGCACCGGCGCCCAGGCGACGCGATCCCCGGCTTTGAAATCCGTCACGTCCCCGGCGACCGCCTCCACGACGCCGGCGCCTTCGACGCCGGGAATATTGGGCAGGGGAATCGGCAGATCGCCGCGCCGCATGACCACGTCGGCGAAATTGACGCCCGCCACGGCCACGCGCACCAGTGCCTCGCCCGCTTTCAGGGTGGGCACCGGAATATCCTGCAATTGAAGAACGGAGGGATCGCCGAAGGCGTGGTGTTGAATCGCTTTCATCATTTTATTCCCGCACTCGTTTTTATGTGAGACGCCGATAAACCGGCCACCTGTTCGAGACGGCCGGTTGCCGTTTCCGATAACAAAAATCAGGGGTTGATCGCCACCTTGATGGCGCCGGCGGCGCGATTGCCGGCGATGGCGAAGGCCTCCGCCGCCGCGTCGATCGGCAGGCGATGGGTAATCAGCAGCTTGGCGATGTTCGGATTCTTCGCCATCGCCGCGGCGGCGATATCGACATCGCGCATCAAACCGTGGCGCGCCTGGGCCATCGACGAAACGATGCGCAGCTCCTTCATCATCACCTCCGTCGCCGGCAGCGTCAAACCTTCCCAATAGGACGCCAGCAGCAAAACGGTTGCGCTGGGTTTGCACAGCGCAACCGCCTGCGCAACGGCGGCCGAGGTGCCCGCGCAATCGATGACCAGATCGCAATCGGCGGCGCCTTCGAGCTGGGCGCCCAGCATTTCGCCGACGCGTTTCTGTGACTCGTGCCGCGCGTAGAGATGCACGTGTGGGGTTGCCAGTTTCGCAATCGCCACCGCGCACAGGCCGATGGTGCCGCCGCCGATAACAGCCACACGATGGTGCCCTTGAATGCCGGCCAGCGCGATGCCGCGCACCGCGACGGACAAAGGCTCGACCAGGCAGGCATCGTGCGCTGAAACATTGGCGGGCAGGGGCACGAGGCAGCGCTCCGGCACGATCAGTTCCTCGGCCATGCCGCCGTCGCGGCCGACGCCCAGAACGGCGCCCGTACCGCGCACGCACAGATTGTAGGCGCCGCGCAGGCAGTGCTCGCAGTGGCCGCAATACACCGTCGGCTCGATGGCGACCGGGGTTCCGTTTTCGGTGAAACCGGCGATTTCATGGCCCATCGTAAAGGGAATGTCGAAACCCGCGGAGACAAAGTGCAGGTCGGTCCCGCAAATGCCCGCCGAAGCGACTTTCACGCGCACGCCTTCGCCCGAGGGCGATGGCACATGGACAACACAGGCACACTTGTCTTTGCAGCGAACGGCTTTCATGGCATGGCTCCGGAATGATTAAAAAACTTTAAAGTCAATTATATTATCAATAAGTTAATATGGTCCACCAATGCCGCCGCGCTCGCTGTCTCGTTCAACAATAAAACAGACCCGCGCCGGCGGCTTCACCTGTTTGATGGGGATAGCGCAATGAATCATTCCGACGCGAACACAGAGTCAACCCTGGAAAGCACCGTGGCCGCCCTTGAGCCGGTCATTGCGCTGCTGAGCCTTGTCCATCTCACGGGGGATCGCAGTCTGTTGCACCGTTATGGGCCGAAGCTGGACGGCACCCAGCATCAATTGCGGGAAGCCTTCGTCGCGGTCAATGGCGAAATCGAGCACAAACAGGCCGATCCGGCGCTGGTCGCGGAAATCCGCGAACGGCTGCTCAAACGGTTGCGACGCAATACAGCGCCGGTTCTGACACATCTCGACCCGGCGCTGTTTCGTGATATGGCGCGTCTGGCTCTGGGTATCGACATGCCTGAGCGCTCTTTGGGGCCGGCGTACCAACACGCGGGTTTCACCACCGATACACGCATTCGCGTGCCGAAACTGACGCCGCCTTCGGATTTCAAGGTGCTGGTGGTGGGCGCGGGCATGATGGGCATCAACGCGGCGATCAAATTGCAGCAGGCCGGCTTCGATTACACCGTGGTCGAAGCCAAACACGATGTGGGCGGCACCTGGCTGGTGAGCACCTATCCCGGTGCGGCCGTGGATACGCCGAGCATTCTTTACTCGTACTCCTTCGATCCGAATCCGTCCTGGACCCGGCATTACCCGAACGGTCCGGAATTTCTGACCTATCTGAAGGACGTGGTGGATCGCCACGATCTGCGCAATCGCATTCATTTCAATACTTTGATGCATGGCGCTACTTGGGATGAAGCGCGCAAATTGTGGACGGTGGAATCGACGCACAAGGGTCAGCGTCGCGTCTACGAGGCCAACGCGCTGGTGATCGCCGTGGGCCCGAACAATCGCGCGAAATATCCGGATGTGCAGAATCTGGATGCGTTCGAGGGGCCGGTGGTACACACGGCGGAGTGGGACGATTCGGTTGAACTGGCCGGCAAGCATGTGGTGCAGATCGGTGTCGGTTGTTCCGGCGTTCAGCTCGCCACCGCCATCGCGGATCAGGTCGGCCAGCTCGATATCGTGATGCGCCAGCCGGAATACATCCTGCCCAACGCCCAGGCGCGCGCCAGTGTCGATCCGTTGGATCGCAGGGCCCAGGAAACCATCCCCTTTGTTGCCCAGTGGCGGCGCCTGCAAGGGCTTGCCAGCCAGATGCAGGATATGAAAGGCATGATGACCATCGATCCCCAATGGCGGGAAAAAACCGGGCGCGTCTCGCCATTCAACGACGCGATCACCGATATGAGCCTGGGCTTTCTGAAGAGCAAATTTCCCGATGATCCCGCCATGCTGGCAAGGCTCACGCCGGAGTATCCGCTGTTCGCCAAACGCCCGATTCTGGATTGCGGTTACTACGACACCTTGAAAAAGCCCAACGTGAACCTGATCGAGGGCGCGCTGGCCTCCTGCGAAAAAGACGCGGTGGTGCTGGCCGATGGCACGCGCATTCCTTGCGACGTATTGCTGCTCGCCACCGGTTATCACCTGGAGTTCTGCACTCAGTTCGATATTTCCGGTCGCGACGGCAAGACCCTGCGCGACGGCTTCACACCCACGCCGTATGCCTATGAAGGTCAGATGGTGCCGGGCTTCCCCAATCTGTTCATCACCGGCGGTCCTAACAGTTTCCTCGTGGCGAACCACGCCGTGGTCAGCGAACAGCAGGTGCACTGGATGATCGAGTTGCTGCAGGCGATGGTGGATGAAAATCTCGCGGCCATCGACGTGCATGAAGACGCTTGTGCCGAATACAACCAGGGTGTCGAGCAAAGCCTGGAGCTGACCTGCTGGGTCAACAAAGGCTCGGCCCACGGTTATTACCGCCATGCCAGCGGCAAAGTCGTGCTCGCGATCGGGCGCCACAACTCGGAAATCTGGCACGACTCGCGCGAACCCAAACTCGAACATTTCATTCAAACCGCGAGCGATAAACCGGCGCGCATGCCGGCTAACGATCCGCGCAAGTTGTCGATCTGATTTTTTACTGCTAGGAGATATTCACGATGGGAAGTTCAACCCCTGCGCGCGCGGATTTTCGGCCGGTCGCGCCGCCCCGAGTCATCGAAAACGCCTACAGCGATGATCAGCATCGGCGTCTGCTCCAGGTGGTGCGCGACAACGGGCCCTGGCCTTTGATTCTCGCCAGCCATTTCAAAACCCCCGAGGAGGTGCTTGCCACCGGCGGCTCGGTCAATTTGCCCGAGGGAGTCAAGGTCACCTGGGATAGGGTGTTGTCGCCGGTATTTCGCGGTCATCTGGCACATCAGGGCGTGTGCCTGTACCGCGAGCTGGAGGATTGCTATTACAACTCGTTTTTCCTCGATCTGGTGCGGGGCTATTGGGGCGCGAAATACGCCGAGCCGGAAACGTATCTGTTCAATATTCAGGGGCCGTGTCCGGTCGGTGGTCCGCCGCATCTCGACGGCACGGTGTTTCGTGGCATGACGATGGAAAACACGCCGTTGTGGTTGCTGATGTCGATGGCCAAATCCGGTTTGTTCCGCCGCTGGCAGGCGAAAAAAGGCCAGGTCATCGCCTGGTATTACAAGGGGCGTATCGGCGGCGGTTTCAGCTGCTGGCCCGATGGGCCGGCCGGTAACCCGCTCCAAATCAATGCGCCGATGTGGGGCAGGGCGGTGGTGGTGGAAAACGAAAGGATGCTGCACCACGGCCAGGCCTGTGGACCCGAGTCGATGCGCAAACCGGCCGGGCTCGATATCGCGTCTCTATTCGGACCGGACCCGGATAGCGCCGACGGCTGGTGCATTACCACGGAGGAGCGCGTGATTCAGCGTATTCCGGCGGAGGAAATGCGTTTTCTCGTGCATTGGGGCGCGCGCCTGTTCATGGACTATCAGGAGTTGAAAGTCACCCTCGATCACACGGATGACATCAACGCCGAACAGGCGCTCAACATCCTGATCGACGACCTGCGCGCGCGCGGCGAATCGTTCGAGGAGCCCAGCGATCCGTTCACCGATCGCAACTTCATCGGGCTGCTTTCCCGAGTCTACGACCACGGCCTGCCGAAGATATTTCCACCGGAGCCTGCCGCGGCGTAACCAATGTTTTTTTAGCGCGCTCAGTCAAGGGCGCGCGATTTTTGATTCGAGAGGCCAGTTTTCCCATGACCAATACCATGCCCCACGGCAGTACCCAGAAAAATGTGAATTTCAGCTTTTCCAAATTGCTGGTGAAAGACCTGGAAAAAACGGCGGCGTTCTATCGCGATGTCTGCGGACTGGTTGAACAGATGCGCTACGACTCGGCCATCAACGGACGGGCGATCAGCGAGATCACCTTCATGCCGACTTATCCCGGCGGCGGCTCGCTGACACTGCTGACATTTTTGGATGCGCCGGTGCCGGTGCGGGGTGAGTTGATACTCGGTTTCACCACCGCGGATCTCGATGCCTTCGTGGCGCGGGTGGAGCAGGGCGGCGGCCGCGTCACCGATCCGATCCGAACCATCGCGGAACACAACCTGCGGGTTGCCTTCGTGGAAGATCCCGAAGGCCATCTGCTGGAAGTGGTGCAGCTGCTCTGATTGCTTGCCACTCATTGGTCTTGGGTGTCGACGGGTCTTTTTCAGTGATGCAATGAAGTGCCAGTTGCATTTATGACTCGTCTCAAAAATAAAATCGCCATCGTCACGGGGGCGGGGCGGCGGGGAAACATCGGCGTCGCCATCTGAGAGGCATTCTTGCGCGAAGGTGCGCGCGCTGTGATCGCCACTGATATGCGCGTTGATCAGGCTGACGTTATCCGAGAGAAAATTGCTTCGGAGCATGGTGACGGGCGTTTTCTGCTGGTCGAGCACGATGTCACCGACGAGTCCGCATGGCGCCGGGTTGTTGCGTTGGCGCTCGAAGTGGTCTGAATAATTTGTATTTAATCAAAGGGCAGGCAGTTCTGCTTAAGGGGTGGTGAGATGTCCTTTAATCTGAATGTTGAGGCAGATGCCCGGTTAACCGCAGAGCAAGTACACCATGCGCTTAATGCGTGTGGTGTTACCAGTGTTGATTCAACAGTTGGTGGATTCACTTGCAAGTTCCCACATTCTGGTATGTGGCTTGTTTACAAAAATCAACTCGATGATCTGTCGGTGTTGACAGAGGATGCTGAAGACTGCTCTTGGGTTGTCGGAGCTAGGATGTACATCTCCTATAATATGGATGAATTTGATCGATCCAGAATGGATGTAAAAACGTTCATTGAGGCGCTGGCTCTTGAGAGTAATGCTTTTTTTATTTTGTCATTTCAGTTTGAGAAGACGTATGCGATAAAAGATTCAATGGGATTTAGGGTATTGGAACAATTTTAAATTTCGAATTTTCCGATCCATACGGAAGAGTTGGCTGAATAGTTTTGTGTTCACAACGCTCAGCCATTTCCACAACCCTTCGAATGACTTTGCCGTGCAGTGTTACCGTTCTCTGATTTCAGGCCGCCGGGCGATAGAGGCAAGATGGGTTCTCATAACCGCTGAATCCTCTGCGCAGCTTCATCAAGCCACCGCCGATCAGGCGGAAATTGAAAAACGCGCGTTGCGCATCCAGCAACATCCGCTGGTGCAACGTGCGCGCGACGAAGTGCGCGAGCATTGGCTGCAACAAGTAAAGCCAAGCGCCGAAGGTCTGAAATGTTTCGCGGCGGGATTTGAAGAAGTGATGTTTTGCGCGGCGGTCTGGTCGCTGAACCAGGACCCGCAGCGGCCGCGCGTTACCACCATCACCCGGGTCGCGCATGCGCTGGATGGCTTGTCCATTCCGGGAACGCGTTACGGGCTTGACAATCCGGATTCGGTTTATCGCACGATTCCGATCGATGGCGCGGAGCGCTATCTGATTCGCGGCAAAGTGGCGAACAGACGACTGGCTGAAAACTATTTCACGTTATGGGACCGCGACGGCAATACGGTCGATGTATTCAATGGTAAAGATTTGCAGCTCGAAGCCGATGGCCGTTTTACCCTTACGGTTGACAGTGAGCCAGCCAACGGTCGGCCTAATCACATCCGTTCTTCACCGAAGGCTCATCAGTTCTATATTCGCGACGTGTTGCTGGATTGGTCTCTCGATACACCCAATACATTGAGCATCGAAAAAATCGGCGAGCCGAATGCGCCGGCTTTCAGCGAAGAAGAACAGGCGCAGCTGACCGCGAAGTTCATGCGGGAATTCGCCGATAATACGGTTCGCTGGAATGCGCAGGCGCTGACGCGTCCGGCGAACGTCATCGATTTCACCATTGACCGCGATACCGACGGCGCCTTGCGCAACCAATTCTATGTGCTCGGACATTTCCAATTGCAGGACGATGAGGCCCTGGTGCTGACTCTGCATACCGCGGGCGCGGAATACTTCATCGTACCGATCACCAATGTGTGGGGCACTATTAACTCGGCATAGATATATATCTGTTATGCGGCATAGCGGATCTTCTCGTGTTTGAAATATTTTCGCACGCGATGGGGTTTCCGCTGCAACATGCGCATATGTTTCGATGCCTTCTCTTT
>Ga0153956_1000445_pt1 | contig 47771 bp, 54 predicted proteins | sample TSFL040MetaG_FD_104704 | JGI IMG/M metagenome (GOLD analysis project Ga0153956, IMG submission 104704) | Attine ant fungus gardens microbial communities from Florida, USA - TSFL040 MetaG | ecosystem: Host-associated > Fungi > Mycelium > Unclassified | place: USA: Florida, Wekiwa Springs... | reverse complement strand
CCCGATCGTTCGACGCCATCTGCGACGCGCTCGCAGCCATCCTACAAACATTTAGCCCAAGTGAATGCGCCAATTACATCCGTCACTCAGGCTATGTGCAATCGTGAGCGAAGCTCACTCTAGCCGTCATCCCAGCGAAAGCTGGGATCTCAGGCAGTCTTCGCTCGCACGAGACCCCAGCCTTCGCTGGGGTGACGCAATGTTACTTCTTCGTCCAGGCCGCGGCCTGGTCGCCGGCGCCGGCGCGGACGAAGCACTTGCCGCCCTTGGCGCGATAATTGGCGCACAGCAGCTTCGCGCCGGCCTGGTCGAACCCGCCGACCGACAAGCGGTAGAAGGTCTTGCCGCCGACGGTGATCGGCATGCCCTGCGGCGCGTAGCCCGAAAAATTGCGTGAAGCCCGTGCCCAGCCGTCGCGAGCGATGCCCGCGCTGTCATAGGCGCCGAGCTGGACAACGAAATTGCCCTTCCCGACGACAGGCTTCACGCCGACCTTGGCTGCGCCCGGGGTGGTATTGGTCGCGACCAGGGGTTTGACGAAATTCTTGGATTTGACCGGCGACACCACCACGGCGGCCTTGACCGGCAGCGGCTGCACCACTTCGGCGCGCGGCCCGAACACGACGCTCGACACGGCGGGCTTCGGCGCGATCATCGGATCGACGGCAACAGCCGGCTCGGGCGAGGGTTCGACGATCGGCGCGGGCGCGGCGGCGGCAACCGTGACTATCGGGGTCGCGGCATTGAGCGCCAAGGCCGTGGGCTGGCCGGGATCGCTCGCCGTGCTGACGCCGAGCAGCGACGCGACCTGGTCGGCGCGGCCGGTCGGTTTCGCGAACGCGGCCCATTCCTCCAGCCTTTTGTCGGTTTCGGTCGGCGACAGGTCCATGCCGGCGACGATCTTGGCATCCTGCCAGCGGCCGCCCAGCGCGAGACTGAGCGCGAGGTTCTGGCGCAGCTTGGCGTCGGCGCCGGGCTGGCGCGCGACCGGCAGCATCAGGTCGACGGCCGCGGCGGGGTCGCCCGCCAATGCCAGCGCCAGACCACGGTCGCTGACCGAGATCGCGCCCGCATTGCTGTCGAGCGTGCGGCGCGCGCCCTGCCAGTCGCCATCGGCGATCTGCGCGAGCGCGAGGTTGAGCGCGACCTTGCCGTCCCCCGGCGACAGGCCGAGCGCATCGTTCAGCGCGGTGCTGGCCGACGCGAACCGGCCCGCCATCAGATAGGCCTGGCCGAGCAAAGCGCGATATTCGGCGGACTGCGGCTGTTCGCCGACCGCGAGTTCGGCATAGCGAACCGCGTCGGCGGCATTACGCCTGGCGATCGCCTTCGACGCCCTGGCGGCATCGTCGCGTGCGGCGGCGGCAAGCTGCGCGGCGGTGCGTTCGCCCGCCGCCGCGACGCCATGAACCAGGCCGCCGACCGCGATGCACAGCGCCAGCGCCGACAGGCTCGCGTTCATCCCCATGGTCTTCATCTCGAAAATCCCCCGTCAACCCTTGGCCCGAACCGGCACCTGGCGCGCCAGGTCGTCGACTTCGGGAACGCTTGCCAGAAACGCGTCGAGCGCTTCGGTCACCAATTGCTGTGCCGACCGGCCGCTCAGCGCGCTGGCGAGGCGCAGGCGCAGGTGGCGATCCTCGTCGAGGCGCAGCGTGAACGCCGCCTTCGACTTGTGCCGGGTCTCGCGCGCCAGCCGGTTGGCGGTCGCGACCGACACCGGGCGGCGGACGATCGAGACGATCCCGGCCGGTTCCGGCTCGGCTTCGGGCGGCGTCGGCGCCGCGATGGCGACCTGATGCTCGTCGGCGACGGCGTCGATCACCGGTTCGAATTCTTCCTTGAGCTGGCGGCGTTGCGCCAGGACCGGCGGCACGCCTTCCGGCGGCGCCACGATCTCATTCTCATGGATCGGGTGGATGTCGGCCTGCGGCTCGGGCACATGGCCCATGTCGTTCCAGCCGAGGTCTTCGAGGCCACCCGCGAGCGACGAATAGCCGCCGGTGAAGCCCTGGGGACGCATGGCCGGTTTCGCCTGCCCCTTGCGCGCCAGCAGGCCCGAGGACAAAGAGGCGAAAGGCTTGGGTTCGCTCATCATCGCGCGCCCCTCAGCTCAGCACGCGGCGGCCGAAGCCACCGCCCGCGGCGGGGCGCTGCACGCCGAAGGTCGACGGCACGGCGGTCGGCGCGGCAAAGACGGTGCGGCGGAAATTCTTTTCGAGGCGGTCGGCGATATAGGCCCACAATTCGCGCACTTCGGCGGCGGAGCGGCCGTTGGGGTCGACTTCCATCACCGTGCGGCCGTCGATCATCGACGCGGCGAAATCGGTGCGGTGGTGGATCGTGATCGGCGCGACGGTGCCGTGCTGCGACAGGGCGACCGCGGCTTCGCTGGTGATCTTGGCCTTGGGCGTCGCGGCGTTGACGACGAAGATCAACGGCTTGCCGGCGCGCTCGCACAGGTCGACGGTGGCGCCGACGGCGCGGAGATCATGGGGCGACGGGCGCGTCGGGATGACGATCAGCTCGGCGACCTGGATGACGCTCTGGATCGCCATCGTGATCGCCGGCGGCGTGTCGATCACCGCCATCTTGAAGCCCTGTTGACGCAGCACTTCGAGGTCGGCGGCGAGCCGTGCGACCGTCGTCTGCGCGAACGCCGGATATTCGTCCGTGCGCTCGTTCCACCAGTCGGACAACGACCCCTGAGGATCGATATCGATCAGCACGACCGGACCGGCGCCCGCCAGCTGTGCCTGCACCGCCAGGTGCCCGGACAGCGTCGTCTTGCCCGATCCGCCCTTCTGCGATGCCATCGCGAGAACGCGCATTGATCCTGTAACTCCCCTTTATTCAACGGTGGAGTGCCATGGCGGGGCCTAAGAACCGGTTAACGCACCCGTTATGAAATCGGAGGGCCGCCGGCGCATCCTGAACGAAATCTTTGCCATTGGCGGCGTAAGGCGCATTATGAAGCCCATCAGGGCGATGATGTGCGGGGACGCGTAACCATGCGAATGCTGATCGGCGCTGCGGCGCTTTCTCTTTTCATCGCGAGCGCCCCGGCGCTGGCCGATACCAAGGCCGGGGTCGATGCGTGGAACCGCGGCGATTACGTCACGGCGGTCGCCGAATGGCGCACGGCGGCAGTCGCCGGCGATCCCGATGCGCAATTCAACCTGGGCCAGGCCTATAAACTGGGGCGCGGCGTGCCGGTAGACCTGCCGATGGCGGAAAGCTGGTATCGCAAGGCCGCGTTGCAGGGTCACCCGCAGGCCGAGGACAATTACGGCCTCGCGCTGTTCCAGGAGGGCAAGCGCGCCGAGGCCGCGCCGTGGCTGGAGAAATCGGTCGCGCGCGGCGAGCCACGGGCGCAGCTCGTGCTCGGCACGATGCTGTTCAACGGCGACGGCGTGCCGCGCGACTGGGTGCGCGCCTATGCCTTGCTCCAGCGTTCGTCGGCGGCGGGATTGCCGCAGGGGTCGCAGACGCTGGCCGAGATGGACAAATATATCCCCGACGCCCAGCGCCAGCAGGGCATCGCCCTCGCGCGGCAATATGAACAGCAGGCCGGGCGGCCAGGCTATGCATCGGAAGTCACCGGCGGCAATGGCGGTCCCGCGCGTCCTGCCATCAGCACGATCGATGTGCCGCCCAGTGCACCCGGCGCGCCCTATCCGCAGCCCGGCAAGCCCCCCCGGGGCAAGCCGCCGGTCATCGCCGCCGCCCCGCCGCCCGCGAAATACGCGCCGCAGCCTGTCGCCGCGCCGCCATCGCCCCCGCAGCCGGCCCCGAGACCGGCGCCCGTCGCGGCGGCGTCCGGCAGCTGGCGCGTCCAGCTCGGCGCGTTCGGCGACCCGAACAACGCCCGCAAGCTGTGGAGCCAGGTCGGCGGCCGCTTCCCGGGCCGTCAGGCGAACTTCGTCAAGGCCGGCACGCTGACCAGGGTGCTGGTCGGCCCCTATCGCTCGAAGGCCGAAGCCGCGACCGCCTGCGGCGCGGTCAAGCCGTGCGTGCCGGTCGCGCCGTGACTCTGTCGGTCTATCGACGAATCGCTGCCCGGAAGAACGCGGGGTAGTCGGGCAGTGCGAGCCGATCGATCGCGCAAGCGTCGGCAACGGAAAACCACGCCAATTCGGTGTGTTCGTCGCCGAGCATGATCGGCTCGCCACCCTCCCAGCCATGCACGGCGAATATGTGGCACAGCGCCGATCCCGCCGGTTCGCGGATGGCGCCGATCACCGTATAGTCGCACGGGGAAACGCCCACTTCTTCCCGGCATTCCCGAATGAGCGCTTGTTCAACCGTTTCCCCTTGCTCGACGTGCCCGCCGGGCAAGTCCCAGCAGCCGGGGTAAGTCTTGTGCGATGCGCGCCTTCCCAACAGGATATTGTCGTCGCGAACGAATATCGCGGCAACAACCTGCTTCACCCGACCCAATCCTTGCGCGCATAGCCTTGCGCGAACAGCAGCGCCGACAGGTCGCCATGATCGATCCGCGCGCCGGCCGCCTCGGCGACGACGGGCTTGGCGTGGTAGGCGACGCCAAGCCCAGCCTGGGTGATCATGGCGAGGTCGTTGGCGCCGTCGCCCACCGCGAGCGTCTCCGCGCAGGCCAGCCCCCGGTCCAGCACCGCTTCCGACAGCGTCGCCAGCTTGGTGGAGGCATCCACGATCGGCTTGGCCACGGTCCCGGTCAGCTTGCCGTCCGCCACCTCCAGCACGTTGGCGATCGCGCGGTCGAAGCCGATCTCGCGCGCGACCGGCTCGGCGAAGCGGGTGAAGCCGCCCGACACCAGGATCGCGGTCGCGCCGTGGCCGCGCATGGTGCGGACCAGTTCGCGCGCGCCGGGCATGATCGTCACGCGCTCGGCGAGGCAACGGTCGATGACCCCCTCGTTCATGCCCCTCAGCAACGCCACGCGCGCGTCGAGCGCCTGGCCGAAATCCATCTCGCCGCGCATCGCCGCTTCGGTGACCGAAGCGACCTCGGCCTTGATCCCGGCATAGTCGGCCAGTTCGTCGATGCACTCGACGGTGATCATCGTCGAATCCATGTCGGCGACGATCAGTCTCTTGCGGCGGTGCTCGGCGGGCTGGACGACGACGTCACAGCCATGCCCCTCCAGCGCGCGCCGCGCGGCGGCCATGTCGCGGCCGAATTGCAGGTCGCACGCCTCGCCCTCCTCGACCCAGACCGTCGCGACCGGCAGGCACCCCGCCGCATCGAGCCGGTCGCGCGCGGCGGACACCTCGCCCTGCGGCAGGTGCGCGGCTATCAGGGTCGCGATGAACAAGACCAACCTCCCTAAAGTCGCGCTCATCGCAGGGCCGACGGCCAGCGGCAAGTCCGCGCTCGCGCTGATGCTGGCCGAGCGGCACGGCGGGACGGTGATCAACGCCGACAGCGCGCAGGTGTATCGCGACTTGCGGATCGTCACGGCGCGGCCGTCGGCGGAAGAGGAAGCGCGGGCACCACACCGGCTGTTCGGGCATGTCGACGCCGCCGACACCGGCTATTCGGCGGCGCGCTGGGCGGCGGAGGCGCGCGCGGCGATCGATACGGCCATGGCGGCGGGCAGCCTGCCGATCCTGGTCGGCGGCACCGGACTGTATCTCCGCACGCTGATCGAGGGCATCGCGCCGGTGCCGGCGATCGATCCGGCGATCCGCGCGGAGGTGCGCGCCATGGCGACGGCGGACGCCTATGCCGCGCTGACGGTCGCCGATCCCGCCCAGGCCGCCAGGCTGAACGCCACGGACACGACCCGCATCGCGCGCGCGCTCGAAGTCATCCGATCCACGGGCCGCTCGATCGCGACATGGCGCGAGCAACGCGTCGGCGGCATCGGCGATCGCATCGACCTTCGCGCCCTTATCCTGCTGCCACCGCGCTACTGGCTCACCGACCGCATCGACCGGCGGTTCGCGGCGATGGTAGATGACGGCGCGATGGCCGAAGTCGCCGCGCTGGTCGCGCGGGAGGACGTGCCGCTCGACGCCCCGGTCCGCCGCGCGATCGGCTTGCCCGAACTCGCCGCCGCGTCGCTCGGCACGATCACGCTCGGCGACGCAATCGAGCGCGCCAGCCTGGCCACCCGCCAATATGCCAAGCGGCAATATACCTGGTTCCGCAACCAGCCGCCCACGGACTGGGTGCGCGCGATCGAGACAGATAATTTCATCAGAATTAGACAAATAGATATAAAATGATTCAAATGGTGGTTGACGCGTAGTTTTCATGCCTCTATCGCCCCACGACCGCATTCATGTTGCGCGTGCGAAGAAAGGAGCCCGACCCGTGGCCGAGAAGAGTGGAGCCGATATCCTGATCGAGGCGCTGGGCGATCTCGGTGTGGAGGTCGTGTTCGGCTATCCCGGCGGCGCGGTGCTCCCGATCTATGACGCGATCTTCAAGCAGAAGCGTATCCGCCATATCCTGGTCCGCCACGAACAGGCGGCGACCCACGCGGCGGAGGGCTATGCGCGCGCGACCAGCAAGCCCGGCGTCGTGCTCGTCACCTCCGGCCCCGGCGCCACCAACGCGGTCACCGGGATCACCGACGCGCTGATGGATTCGATCCCGATGGTGGTCATCACCGGCCAGGTGCCGACCGCGCTGATCGGCACCGACGCGTTCCAGGAAGCCGATACGGTCGGCATCACGCGGCACTGCACCAAGCACAATTACCTGGTGAAGGACCCGTCGAAGCTCGGCGCGACGATCCATGAGGCGTTCCATATCGCCACGTCGGGCCGCCCCGGCCCGGTGGTGGTCGACATCCCCAAGGACGTGCAGGTCGCGACGGCGAAGTACGCGAAGCCCGGCCCGATCCAGCACAAGACCTATCGTCCCCAGATCAAGGCCGACCCCGCGCTGATCGAGCAGGTCGTCGACATGCTCGCCGCAGCCGAGCGCCCGGTGCTCTACACCGGCGGCGGGATCATCAATTCCGGCCCCGGCGCATCGCAATTGCTGCGCGAACTGGCGAAGATCACCGGCGCGCCGGTCACCTCGACCCTGATGGGGCTCGGCGCCTTCCCCGCTTCGAACGCGCAATGGCTCGGCATGCTCGGCATGCACGGCACCTATGAAGCCAATTGGGCGATGAACCAGGCCGATTTGATCGTCGCATTGGGTGCGCGGTTCGACGATCGCGTGACCGGCAAGCTCGACGCCTTCGCCCCCAATGCGCGCAAGGTGCATGTCGATATCGACCGCTCCAGCATCAACAAGACGGTGCGGATCGACGTCGCCGTCGTCGCCGATGTCGGCCACGCGCTGGAGGACATGATCCGCATCTGGAAGGCGCGCCGGCATCCCCGGCCCGACACCACCGAATGGTGGCGCCGCATCGACGGCTGGCGCGCGATCAAGAGCCTCGATTTCCCCGAAAGCGACCCCAAGGCGATCATGCCGCAACGCGCGATCCGCGCGCTGTGGGAAGCGACGCACGCGCAATTACCGATCATCACCACCGAGGTCGGCCAGCACCAGATGTGGGCGGCGCAGCATTTCGGGTTCGAGGGACCGAACAAATGGCTGACCTCGGGCGGGCTGGGCACGATGGGCTATGGCCTGCCGGCCGCGATCGGCGCGCAGCTCGGCAACCCGCGCGCGCTGGTCATCGACATTGCCGGCGAAGCGTCGATCCAGATGAACATCCAGGAACTGGCGACCGCGAGCCAATACCGCCTGCCGGTCAAGGTGTTCATCCTCAACAACGAATACATGGGCATGGTCCGCCAGTGGCAGGAACTGACCTATGAAAGCCGCTACGCCGAAAGCTATTCGGACAGCCTGCCCGATTTCGTGAAGCTCGCCGAAGCCTATGGCTGGCAAGGCATCCGCATCGAGGAACGGTCGCAGCTCGACGGTGGCATCGCGGAGATGCTCGCTTATGACGGCCCGGTGATGGTCGATTGCCGCGTCGCCAAGCTCGCCAATTGCTTCCCGATGATCCCGAGCGGCGCGGCGCACACCGACATGATCCTTCAGGCCAACGAAGTATCGGGCACGATGGACGACGAGGCGAAGGCGCTGGTGTGATGGAAACAATGATACAAAAAGCCCCTCCCCTTCAGGGGAGGGGTTGGGGCGACGGTCTCTGCGAGGCCTCCCCCACCCCCAACCCCTCCCCTGAAGGGGAGGGGCGGTAAGAGTCATGCACATCAAGGAAGAAGCCATCGAGCGCCACACGCTGGCGGTGATCGTCGACAACGAGCCGGGCATCCTGGCGCGGATCGCCGGGCTGTTCACCGCGCGCGGCTATAATATCGAGAGCCTGACGGTGAGCGAGATCACCGAGGACAAGGCGGTCAGCCGCATCACCATCGTCACCTCGGCGAGCCCGCACGTCCTCGAACAGATCGTGGCGCAGCTCGACCGGCTGGTGCCGGTGCATCGCGTCCATGATTTGACCACGGAGGGCGACCATGTCGAGCGCGAGTTGGCGCTGGTCAAGGTGCGCGGCACCGGCGACCATCGGATCGAGGCGCTGCGGCTCGCCGACGTCTATCGCGCGCGGGTGGTCGACGCGACGACGTCGAGCTTCGTGTTCGAAGTCACCGGCGGGACCGAGAAGATCGACAAGTTCGTCGAGCTGATGCGCGAAGTCGGCCTGATCGAGGTCGCGCGCACCGGCATCGTCGCCATTTCGCGGGGGAAAGAGGCGGCGTAATTTCCCTCTCCCGTCGGGAGAGGGAGGGAGCGGCGAAGCCGCGGAAGGGTGAGGGCAGCGGCCCTTCCCTGCCCTCACCAACTTCGACTAGGCAGCAAGCTGCCAAGTCTCCGTATCCTCTCCCACAGGGAGAGAAGCAAAAAAGGAGCTACCGAATGCGTGTCTATTACGATCGCGACGCCGATCTGAACCTGATCACCGACAAGAAGATCGCGATCGTGGGCTACGGCTCGCAGGGGCACGCCCATGCCCAGAATTTGCGCGACAGCGGCGTGAAGCAAGTCGCGATCGCCTTGCGCGAAGGCTCCGCCACCGCGAAGAAGGCGGAAGGCGCGGGGTTCAAGGTCATGTCGAACAAGGACGCGGCGGGGTGGGCCGACATCCTGATGATCCTCGCCCCCGACGAGCATCAGGCGGCGATCTGGGAGAACGACCTGAAGGGCAACATGCGCCCCGGTGCGGCGATCGCCTTCGCGCACGGGCTCAACGTGCATTTCGGGCTGATCGAGCCGCCCGCCGATATCGACGTGATCATGATCGCGCCCAAGGGCCCCGGCCACACCGTGCGCAGCGAGTATGTGCGCGGCGGCGGCGTCCCCTGCCTGATCGCGGTGCACCAGGACGCGAGCGGCAACGCGCACGACGTGGCGCTGGCCTATGCCTCGGGCGTCGGCGGCGGGCGGTCGGGCATCATCGAGACCAATTTCCGCGAGGAATGCGAAACCGACCTGTTCGGCGAGCAGGCGGTGCTGTGCGGCGGCATCACCCACCTGATCCAGGCCGGGTTCGAGACGCTGACCGAGGCCGGCTACGCGCCCGAAATGGCCTATTTCGAGTGTCTCCACGAAACCAAGCTGATCGTCGACCTGCTCTACGAAGGCGGCATCGCCAACATGCGCTATTCGATCTCCAACACCGCCGAATATGGCGACATCACCACCGGCCCGCGCATCATCACCGACGAGACCAAGGCCGAGATGAAGCGCGTGCTCGCCGACATCCAGTCGGGGCGGTTCGTCAAGAACTTCGTCCTCGACAACCGCGCCGGCCAGCCCGAACTCAAGGCCGCGCGCAAGGCCGCCGCCGCACACCCGATCGAGCAGGTCGGCACCGAACTCCGCGCGATGATGCCGTGGATCGGGGCGAACAAGCTGGTGGATAAAGAGAAGAACTAGGCGCAGCGCGGCAGGCGCGGTGAAGCCGGCGCACAGGTGCCGGCTTTGCCGGGCCCGACGCGCCGGCGGGGATGACGGATCGGGGCGAGCCGGCTAGGACGGACGCGCAACAATCCGCGGGAAATGGACATAGTGAGCGACGGCATGGAGGAAGGACAGCCCGGCATCGGCCGGGTCGAGGCGTTTTCGGATGGCGTCCTGGCGATCATCATCACGATCATGGTGCTCGAACTCAAGGCGCCCGAGGAGCCGGGGCTCGACCATCTCTGGCGCCTGTGGCCGACCTTCGTCGCCTATGCGCTCAGTTTCGCCTATGTCGGCATCTACTGGGTCAACCACCACCGGCTGCTGAGTCACGCGACGCGCGTGACCAACGCCCTGGTATGGCTCAACCTGGCCCTGTTGTTCACGCTGTCGCTGATCCCGTTTTCGACCGCCTATCTCGGCACGCAGCATTTCAGTCGCGACGCGACCCTGCTCTATATGGCGACGATGCTGCTCCCGTCCCTGGCCTATGTCCCGCTGCAACGCGTGATCCACGCCACTGGATCGCAATCGGCGGCGGCGAAGACCTATCACCGTCAGACGATCCGCAAGGGTCTGGTCGCCACCGGCCTCTACATCGCCGGGCTGGGCCTGACGTTCGTGTCGCCCTGGCTGGGTATCGCATCGGCGTTGATCGTCGCGGTGCTGTGGTTCCTGCCGCACAGCCCGATCGACGGCCTGTTCGGCGATTAGAGGCTGGACTTCCTCAACCGTCACAGGCTATCGCCCGCGTCAGAGATGACGATCGCACTCGCCCTTACCCTGCGACTTACGCGCCCTTAGGCGCGGTTCATCCCTCGCGTGCCGGCTTGCGGCGCGCACCGCGCCTAAGGGCCAGCCCCTCCCCGCCGACCCTACGACGAGAAGAGCCATGCTGCGCGATCCATCGACCAAATACCGCCCGTTCCCCACCATCGACCTGCCCGACCGGCAATGGCCGAGCCGCACCATCACCCGCGCGCCGCGCTGGCTGTCGACCGACATGCGCGACGGCAACCAGGCGCTGATCGACCCGATGGACGCCGAGAAGAAGACGCGGTTCTTCGACCTGATCGTCCGCACCGGCATCAAGGAGATCGAGGTCGGTTTCCCCGCGAGCGGCGCGACCGATTTCGACTATATCCAGGATCTGGTGCGATCGGGCCGCGTGCCCGACGACGTGACCGTGCAGGTATTGACGCAATCGCGCCGCGACCTGATCGAGACCACCTTCGAGTCCCTGCGCGGCGCCCCGACCGCGATCGTCCACCTGTACAATGCGGTGTCGCCGGCGTGGCGCAAGATCGTGTTCGGCATGACCAAGGACGAGATCAGGCAGATCGCGATCGACGGCGCGAAGATCCTGCGCGATTGCGCGGCGGCGCAGCCCGGCACCGACTGGCGCTTCGAATATTCGCCCGAGACCTTCTCCACCGCCGAGGTCGATTTCTCGGTCGAGGTCTGCGCCGCGGTGATGGAGGTCTTGCAACCGACGCCGGACAAGCCGATCATCTTCAACCTGCCCGCGACGGTCGAATGCGCGACGCCCAACGTCTATGCCGACCAGATCGAATATTTCGGGCGGCACATCCCCGATCGCGATGCCGTGGTGATCAGCCTGCACACGCACAACGACCGCGGCACCGGGGTCGCGGCGGCGGAGTTGGGGCTAATGGCGGGCGCGGACCGGGTCGAGGGGTGCCTGTTGGGCAATGGAGAGCGCACCGGCAATTGCGACCTAGTCACGGTCGCGCTCAACATGTACACGCAAGGTGTTGATCCGGAGCTGGATTTTTCCGACCTGGACGGCCTGATCAAGACCGTCGAATATTGCACCAGCCTGCCCGTCCATCCGCGCCATGCCTATGCCGGCGAGCTGGTCTATACCTCGTTCTCGGGCTCGCATCAGGACGCGATCAAGAAGGGTTTCGCCGCGCGCGAGCGGCAGAACGACGATTTCTGGGAAATCCCCTATCTGCCGATCGACCCCGCCGATCTCGGCCGCAGCTATGAGGCCGTGATCCGGGTCAATTCGCAAAGCGGCAAGGGCGGCGTCGCCTGGGTGATCGAGCAGGACAAGGGACTGCGCCTGCCCAAGCGGCTCCAGGCCGACTTCTCGCGCCACGTCCAGGGCCTCGCCGACCAGACCAGCCGCGAACTCAACGCCGACGATATCTGGCGGCTGTTCCAGCGAACCTATCTGTCGGGCGACTGGGATCGGCTCAAGCTGCAAGCCTATGACGAGACCCGCGCGGCCAATGGCGACCGCATCTTCGCCGGCAGCATCGCCGAGGGCGGTTCGGTCAAATCGGTCAGCGGACGCGGCAACGGCCTGATCTCCAGCGTGCTGGCGGGCGTTCGCGACGGGTTCGGCATCGACCTGGACGTGGTCGACTATGTCGAACACGCGATCGGCCACGGCACCGATGTCCAGGCGGCGGCCTATGTCGAGTGCCGCGCGCCGGACGGCACGACGGTGTGGGGGGCCGGCATCGACGAGGATGTCGCCACCGCCAGCGTGCGCGCGGTGCTGTCGGCGGCGAACCGGGCTGCTTAAGGCCGTGCTCCCGCGAAGGCGGGAGCCCAGGATCACGTGCGACATCGCCTGAGACTCTGGATTCCGGCTTTCGCGGGAATACGGAATAGTCGGATTATCTAAGACGGCGCCACGCGGTGGAACACCAGCGCACCCGGCGCCATCGTGCGCTTGTCCGGCGTGACATTGTTCCACGCGCTCGGGAAACTGCCGATGCGGAGTTCGTCGCCCGCGACCCAGGCGCGCTCGTAGAGCCGCGTGCCGGCTTTGGGGAAGGTCCAGGGCGCACAGGTGCGGCCGTCGACCGCACGGACGACATGCAAGGTCCAGCCGCCACTGAATCCGCAACCGACCGCCGCATTGCCGTTATAGATCGTAACCACTTCCGGGAAGTCGGGTGTCATTGTGATCGCCTCGACGACGTGATCGAAGTCGACCGAGCCGTCATCATTCGTTCGGATGCTGGCCACGGTGCCGCGATAGTCGTTTCGCACGGTCGGTATATCGCAGGTGCTGTGGGCGTAGACCTGTACGGTGGCGGCGATCTTACCGCGTCGGATCTCCAAGCGCGCGGTGAAGCCATGTCGGCCATTCTTGCCGATCGGCATACAGGCGCTTTCCCAATTCCCCTCGATCGCGGTCGGGCGTGGCTTGTCCGCCCTGGCCGGGGCTGCGCCGATGACGAGCGCAAGCGATGCAGATGTGGCAACCAGGATGTTACGCATCGTCACCTCTTCTTGTTGACCCTGTATCGATTGCGGCGGCCGCCGCCATCGCCCGCCGCGCCTCGCCGCGACGCCGTTGGAGCCGGCCGTACCAGAATGTCCACAGGCTGAGCGCGCCCATCGTGCCATAACCCAGGATCGGGTTGACGATCAGGTTCGCGCGGACGCTGAGGGTCATCACGAACATCGCTGAAATGGCGGCGTCGGCGAGCAGCGCGAAGCCCCAGACCAACGTCATGACGTCCATGGTGCGGCGGAAGCCGGCATGGATCTGCAATGCGGCGAATTCCGCGGCTTCGTCCTCCGACCGGCGCAGCATCGTCGCGCGCGCCAGTTCGTATATCAGCGGACGGCGAACTAGTGCCGAGCCGAGGAACGCCAGCCCGATCAGGCCGGTCACCAGCTTCTCGCGAAGCTGAAGGAACTTGACGCCCCCGCCGCCAAGCATCGCAAGCAGCGACAGGACGATGCCGCCGAGAACGAGCATCGACAGCGCGTCGATCCGGCGATGCCGCGCGAACTCGACCAGGCTCCACAGGATCGGCGGCACCGAAGAGGCCAGCAAGGCGCGAACCTCGCCCAGCGGCGCCTCGGCATAATTGTAGATCGCGAACGGCAGGATGAAGTTGACCAGCGCTTCGACCAGAATATTCGGACCGCTGCCGCGCAAAAACGCCATCACCTTCGCCATCGGACGGGCTGGCTCATTCGGCCGATCGTCCGTCATTCGGCGCGCCTGCGTATCACTTCGCACCCGATTTGCGCATCGGGGTAGATATCGGGCTTGGTCGAGCGGACCGTCACTTCGACCACGCGGGGGTCCGTCAGGCACAAGGCCGCAATGCGATCGCACAGGACTTCCTGCAGCATGACATGACCGCTCGCCGCGATCGCGTGGACGCCCTCCCGCACGCGGTCGTAATCGACCACCGCGTCGATCCGGTCCTCGGGCGGCGCGGGATAGGCGCAGGTCATCGCCACCGACACCAGCACGCGCTGCGGCGCGGCCAGCTCCGCCGCGTGGATGCCCAGCCCCATCCGCACTTCGAGCACGTCGAGCCGGATCGTGTAGGCCGCCTCAGCCATCGCGGCGGCCGGGGGTGGAGAACATCACGTCGCCTTCTCGCTTGAGGAAATGCTGCCCATTGTCGACGAACAGGTTCTGGCCGGTGATCGCCGGGGCGGTCAGCAGGTATTCGACCGCGCCCGCGACATCCTCGACCGGCACGGGGCGACGAAGGAGGTTCTCGCTCGCGACCTTGCGGAACTCGTCCTCGCTCTGGTCGCCGCTCGGCAGGGTCAGGCCCGGCGACACCGCGTTGACCCGCACCCGCGGCGCCAAGGCCTGCGCCAGCATCGTCGTCGCGCCTTCGAGCGCGATCTTGGTGCAGGTGTAGCTGAAGAAATCGGGGTTCAGATTGGCGACCTTCTGGTCGAGCAGGTTGACGACCGCGCCGTCCTCAAGCCCCCCCTGCCCGGCCAGTTCGCACGCCAGCGCCACCGGCGCGGCCAGGTTGGTCGTCGTCAGCCGCGCGAGCAGCGCCGGGTCGACATCGGGCGGCCGGTCGAATTCGAACACCGACGCGCAATTGACCAGCCCGTCGACGGTCCCGCGCATCGCCTCGCGCGCCGCGCGGAAGATGGCGGCGGGGTCGGCGAGATCGCCCGCCACCGTCGCGATCCGCTCCCCCGCCGGGTCGAGCGCGTGCGCCAGCGCCGCCGCATCCTCGTCGTGCGGCTGGTGATGGTGGATCACCACGCGATGCCCCGCCCCCGCCAAGGCGCGGACGATCGCCGCACCGATCCGCCGCGATCCGCCGGTGACGAGAACGGTGCGCGTCACGCGCGGCCCTGCATGTCCATCAGCGCCAGCACCTCGCGCCGGCTGCGCTCGTCGTCGCGGAACACGCCCATCATGCGGCTGGTGACCATACCGACGCCCGGCGTCCGCACGCCGCGCGCGGTCATGCAGGCATGCGTCGCCTCGATCACCACCGCGACGCCTTGCGGCTTCAGGCCGTGCCAGATGCAGTCGGCGACCTCGGCGGTCAACCGCTCCTGCACCTGCAGCCGCCGCGCGAAGCCGTGCAGCACGCGCGCCAGCTTCGAAATGCCGACGACGTGGTCCTTGGGCAGATAGGCGATGTGCGCCTTGCCGATGATCGGCGCCATGTGATGTTCGCAATGCGACTGGAACGGTATGTCCTTCAACAGGACGATATCGTCATAGCCGCCGACCTCCTCGAACACGCGCGACAGATGGCGCGAGGGGTCGTCGTCATAGCCCGCGCAATATTCCTTCCATGCCCGCGCGACGCGCAACGGCGTGTCGAGCAGCCCCTCCCGCGTCACATCGTCGCCGGCCCAGCGAATCAGCGTGCGGACCGCGTCCGCGACCTCGTCGGGCACCGGAATCTTCGGCGACGAGGCGACCAGGTCGCCATCGTTCAAATCGTCTTCATGATCGCGCATTTTTCCTATTCCGCAAATTCGAAGGGCATGACGTTACGGCAACCGCGCCTTCCGGACGCACCATACCCGATAATCGACTGTACCATTTGCGCAACATCTCCGGAAACCAGCGGTTTTCCGAGCCTGTAGCCCATTGACGGCTTGAATCCATGCATCATAGGCTCACACCACGTCATTAGGAACCACGCCAACCGGCAAGAGACCCGGGGGCGTCCGTGAGAGGGGATGTCAACATGAAGAAGTTCGAGCTTCTCGCCGCATCGGCGGTCGCACTGATCGCCGCTACGCCGGCCGTGGCGCAAACCGCGCCGGATGCCGGGTCGGACACGCAGGACGACATCGTCATCACCGCGACCAAGCGCGCCACGACGTTGCAGGATACGCCGATCTCGGTCGCGGTGGCCGGCGCGGAAACGATCAAGGACGCGCGCATCGTCGACCTGATCGACCTCCAGTCGGTCGTCCCCTCGCTCAAGGTGACCCAGTTCCAGAGCGCCGGCCAGACCAACTTCACGATCCGCGGCTTCGGCAACGGCAACGGCAATGACGGTATCGAAAGCTCGGTCGGCGTCTTCATCGACGGCGTGTACCGCTCGCGTTCGGCATCGGCCCTCGACGACCTTCCCGAAATCGAGCGCGTCGAAGTGCTGCGTGGTCCGCAATCGACCATCCTCGGCAAGAACGTGTCGGCCGGCGCGATCAGCATCGTCACCAAGCGCCCCTCGTTCGAATGGGGTGGCAAGGCGGAAGTCAGCATCGGCAATTACGGCCTGATCAATCCCAAGGCGACGATCACCGGCCCGCTGTCCAAGACCGTGGCGATCCGCCTGTCGGGCAGCGTGAACCAGCGCGACGGCTATTTCACCAACCTGACCACCAAGCGCGACGTCAACGAACGCAACCGCTGGTCGGTGCGCGGCGACCTGTTGTTCGAACCGTCGGCCAATCTGTCGGTCCGCATCATCGCCGACTATAACAAGATGAACGAAGTGTGCTGCGGCGCGGAAACGATCTTCAACGGTCCCGCGACGCTGGCGATCGCGTCGCTCGGGTTCCAAGTCAGCGACACCACCAAGACCTTCGACCGTAATCTCGTCTATAACACCGATCCGCACAACGTGCTGACCGGCAAGGGCATTTCCGGCCAGATCGACTGGAATCTCGGCTTCGCCAGGCTGACCTCGATCACCGCCTATCGTCAGCAGAAGAACGCCACGACGCTCGACGTCGATTTCTCGGGCGCCGACATCTCGAACCTGACCAGCGCCAACGACGCCAAGACCTTCACGCAGGAAATCCGCCTCGCGTCGGACGGCGACGGCCCGTTCAGCTGGTTGCTCGGCGCATTCTATCAGGACGAAAACCTGAGCACCGGCCGCGACATCCGTTACGGCAAGGACGCCCGCGTGTTCGCCAATACGTTGAGCCAGACCTTGCTGGCCGGGCTCGAGCAGCTCCAGCTCGCCGCTGGCACGCCCGGCGTCACGCCGGGCATCTATTTCGGACAGGGCCAGGGCATCGCCGACAATTACACGATGAAGCAGCGCTCATTCTCGGTCTTCGGCCAGGCCGACTACAAGATCGGGAAGCTGACGCTGACCGCGGGCGGCGCCTGGCTCGACGACCGCAAGGCCGCGGTGTCGAATGTCGTGCTCGATGACGCCTTCTCGAAGCTCAATCTCGAGAACCTGTCGAGCTATGCGTTCCTGCCCTACGCGGCTTTGCCGGCGGCGATCAGCGGCCCGCTCGCGGCGCTCGGATATGACCCGACCACGCATATCGTTCCGGCGGGTCCGTATGCGGGCCTCCCGGCGATCCCGGTCAATCTGTTCGGCGCCTCGCTCGGCTCGCAGCTGGCGACCGGCGTGAATCCGTTCGCGCTCAACGCGCTGCAATTCTTCTATGCCAATTCACCGGTCCACGGCCCGGTCAATTTCCCGAACGCCAATGAGAGCGGCATTCTGACGGGGTCCAAATTCACCTATGCGCTGCGCGCGGCGTACGATTTCGGTCCGGTGAATGCCTATGTCAGCTACTCGACCGGCTGGAAGGCCGGGGCGTTCAACCTGTCCTCCGACAGCCGCCCGCCGCTGAACGGCGTCGGCCGCTCGGCCGCGCCGGAAAACGTCACGGTGTGGGAAGGCGGCCTCAAGGCCAGGTTCTCGGGCGGTTACTTCAACCTCGCGGTCTTCAAGCAGACGATCAAGGGCTTTCAGTCGAACGCCTTCACCGGCCTGGGCTTCAACCTGGTCAATGCGGGTCAGGAATCGGTCAAGGGCTTCGAAATCGACACCGCCTGGAAACCGGCGCCGTGGTTCGCGCTGACCGGCGCGCTGACCTATCTCGATCCGCGCTACGATTCGTTCACCGGCGCGGCCTGCGTCAGTTACGACACGGCGCGCTGTCCGATCAACCCGCTGACCGGCCTGATGCCGAACTTCCGCGACCTGTCGGGTGAGAAGCCCGCCGGTATTCCGACCTGGAGCGGGTCGGCCTCGGCGACGCTGATGCACACGTTCGACAATGGCTGGGGCTTCGCGCTGCGCGGCGAGTTCGACTATACCAGCGACACGTGGCTGACCGAGACCACGCCGCCGAACATCTCGACCTTCGGCCAGCAGCAGGTCAATGCCAGCTTCACGATCCAGAACACGAAGTCGCAGCTCGAACTGCAATTCTGGGTACGCAACCTGACCAACGACGATTTCCTGCTGTCGACCTTCCCGACGGTGGCGCAGACCGGCAGCTATAGCGGCTATCCCAACCAGCCGCGCACTTATGGCCTGACGCTCCGCAAGTCGTTCTGATCCGGGTGGCCGGGGCGACCCGGCTCCCATCGATCTCATCAGGCCCCGGGGTTCGCCCTGGGGCCTTTTTTCTTGACCCGCATTACCCGCGGGAACCGCCGGCTATGCCAACCGTTCCGCGTGCCAGGCGATATGATCGGCGATGAACGTCGCGATGAAATAATAGCTGTGGTCGTATCCCGGCTGCATCCGCAGCGTCAGGCCGATCCCCGCATCGCGGCAGGCGTCGGCCAGCAGCGCCGGCTTCAATTGCTCGGCCAGGAACGGGTCGGCATCGCCCTGATCGACCAGGATATTGGGCACGCGCGCGCCATCCTCGATCAGCGCGCACGCATCGTACGCCCGCCACGCCGCGCGATCGGGGCCAAGATAGCCGGCCAGCGCCTTCTCGCCCCACGGACAATGGAGCGGCGACACGATCGGCGCGAACGCCGACACGCTCCCGAACCGGCCGGGATTGCGCAACGCGACCGTCAGCGCGCCGTGGCCGCCCATCGAATGCCCGGTGATCCCCTGACGCGCCATATCGGCCGGCAAGGCCGCCGCGACGATCGCCGGCAGCTCATCCTCGATATAGGAGCGCATGCGGAAATTGGCCGACCACGGTTGTTCGGTCGCATCCAGGTAGAAGCCCGCACCCTTGCCGAAATCATAGGCGTCGTCATCGGGCACATCGTCGCCGCGCGGGCTGGTGTCCGGCGCGACCAGGATCAGGCCATGCTCCGCCGCACAACGCTGCGCGCCCGCCTTGGTCGTGAAATTCTCCTCGGTGCAGGTCAGCCCGGCGAGGAACCACAGCACCGGGAACGGCCCCTCCCCCGACGGCACGAACGCGGCGAACCGCATCGGCGTGCCGGTCGCGGCCGATCGGTGGCGATAGATACGCTGGACGCCGCCGAAGCAGCGTTGCTCCGACAGCGTCTCCAGCGTGTCATCGGGCGTCATGCCGGCATGCGGTGCAGCGCGCAGAGCTTGTTGCCGTCGGGATCGCGCAGATAGGCGAGATACAGGCTCATGCCCGCCCCGCTGCGGACGCCGGGCGGATCCTCGATCGCGGTGCCGCCGTTCGCCACGCCCGCCGCGTGCCAGGCATCGGCCTGTTCGGGCGTCATCGCGAAACCGATCGTGCAGCCGTTGCCGGACGTCGCGGGCTGGCCGTCGATCGGCTGCGTCACCATGAAGATGCCGCCATTGTGCAGGTACATCAGCCGGCCCTTGTCGTCCTGGCGCCCCGGCTGGCCGCCCATCGCCGCGAAGGTCGCGTCGTAGAAGGTCTTGCTGCGGCCGATATCGTTCGATCCGACCATCATGTGACTGTACATCGATCCCTCTCCCTTCTTGCTCAATAGACGACGACGCTGCGGATCGACTCCCCCGCATGCATGAGGTCGAATCCCTTGTTGATCTCGTCGAGGCTGAGGACATGCGTAATCATCGGGTCGATCGCGATCTTGCCCTGCATGTACCAGTCGACGATCTTCGGCACGTCGGTCCGGCCCTTCGCCCCACCGAACGCGGTGCCGCGCCAGTTGCGGCCGGTGACGAGCTGGAACGGCCGCGTCGCGATCTCCTTGCCCGCCTCGGCCACGCCGATGATGATGCTGGTGCCCCAGCCGCGATGGCACGCCTCCAGCGCGGTCCGCATCACCTCGGTATTGCCGGTCGCGTCGAACGTATAGTCCGCGCCGCCGTCGGTCAGGTCGAGGATACTCCCGATCGTCTCCTCGCGCGACAGGCCCTTCGAGTTGAGGAAGTCGGTCATGCCGAACTTGCGGCCCCATTCCTCGCGATCGGGATTGATATCGACGCCGATGATCCTGCCCGCGCCGACCATCTTCGCGCCCTGGATCACGTTGAGCCCGATCCCGCCGAGCCCGAACACCACGACATCGTCGCCCGCCTGGACCTTGGCGGTGTTGACGACCGCCCCCACGCCCGTCGTCACGCCGCAGCCGATGTAGCAGCTCGTCTGGAACGGCGCGTCCTCGCGAATCTTCGCCACCGCGATCTCGGGCAGCACGGTGAAGTTGGAGAAGGTCGAGCAGCCCATATAATGGAAGATCGGCTGACCCTCGTACGAAAAGCGGCTCGTGCCGTCGGGCATCAGGCCCTTACCCTGCGTGGCGCGGATCGCGGTGCACAAATTGGTCTTGCCCGACAGGCACGACTTACACTGGCGGCATTCCGGCGTGTAGAGTGGGATAACGTGATCGCCCGGCGCCACGCTGGTCACGCCCGCGCCGACCTCGCGCACGATCCCGGCGCCTTCGTGACCCAGGATCGAGGGGAAAATCCCTTCCGAATCAAAGCCATCCAGCGTGTAGGCGTCGGTATGGCAAATCCCGGTCGCCATGATCTCGACCAGCACTTCGCCCGCCTTCGGCCCTTCCAGGTCGACCTCGACGATCTCCAGCGGCTTCTTTGCTTCAAAGGCGACGGCGGCGCGGGTCTTCATGGGTCACTCCGATGCGTTGATGCCCGGCTTTTAGGCATTCGGGCGACACAGGCTAGCCCGATCCGGATAGAATCCGCATCCTAAGGCGTGACAAGCGCAAAAAGGCAGCGCACAAGGAGCGCGCTCTCGTAAAGAGGCGTACGATTCCAGGCCCAGTGAAGCGGCCCGAAAGATACAGGAAGGAATGCAATGGCAACTGCACCCAAGACCGGCGGCATTCACGCCCCCGTCACCCCCTCGCCCGAGCTCGCCGCCGTCGTCGGTCCCGACGCACTGCCGCGCAGCCAGGTGATCAGCAAGGTGTGGGACCACATCAAGAAGAACAACCTGCAGAACCCCGCCAACAAGCGCGAGATCCTGGCCGACGACAAGCTCCAGAAGGTGTTCGGCAAGGACAAGGTGACGATGTTCGAAATGAACAAGCACATCGCCAAGCACGTCAAGGCGTAAGCTCGTCCTTCTACCAGACGGGGCGTCGCGGGGAGACCCGCGGCGCCCTGTTTACGTTTGGGATGTATTTCCGGAAGGAACCACGCCGCGGCGAAGCCGCGTCGTCGGACGGCGCCATGGCGCCGCCGCCCGACAGCCGCCCGTTCGCGCCTGGGGCGCGAAATAGCGCCGCTATTTCGGTCGCCGGCGCGAAGTGGTGGTCCCGGAGGGACTCGAACCCCCGACGCCCACTTTAGGAAAGTGGCGCTCTATCCGGCTGAGCTACGGAACCACGCGCGCACCGCTAGCCGTGCGGCCGCAAAGGGTCAATTGCATGCGTCGGGCGGCACGACCGGCAGCGGCAGCGGCGCGACGGGAACGCCGTCCTCCACCAGCGCCCTGGCCTCTTCGATCGTCGCCTGGCCGTGGATCGGCGCGCGATCCTCCTCGCCGGCATGCATCGCGCGGGCGCGGCCGGCGAAGGAGGCGCCGACCCACTCGGAGCCTTCCAGCGCCTTCGACTGCGCGGCGGCGAGCGCGGCCATCGCCGCCTTCATCGCGGCGGGCGTCACCTCCTGCCGCCGATTGCCCTTGGCGCCGACCGCCGGCGCCATCACCGCCTTATCGATCGAGCGGTCGCCACAGATCGGGCAATCGACCAGTCCTCGCTGTTGCTGGTCGGCATAGTCGGCCGACGAGCCGAACCACGCCTCGAACACATGGCCGCCGCCGCACTTGAGATCGAAGACGATCATCGCCGTTCAACGCCCGGGATCGGGCGGCGGTGCCGCAAGGCCGGGATGCGCGCGCGGACATCGGCCTGCCGCGCTGGGTCGATCTCCGCAAAGCCCAGCCCCGGCGCGTCGCCCATGTCGAGCAGCACCTCGCCCCACGGATCGACGACCAGTGAATGGCCGTAGGTCGCGCGGCCGTCGGCATGCACGCCGGTCTGCGCCGCCGCGACGACGAACGCCGCGCCCTCGATCGCCCTCGCACGCAACAGGACATGCCAGTGCGCCGCGCCGGTCGGGCGGGTGAACGCCGCCGGCACGGCCAGGATCGCCGCGCCGGCATCGGTCAACGCGCGGTAGAGATCGGGGAAACGCAGGTCGTAGCAGATCGACACGCCGAGCGCGCCGACCGGCGTGTCGACCACCACCGCGTCCTCGCCCGCCGTATAGCTCGCCGATTCGCGCCAGCTTTCGCCGGTCGGCAGGTCGACGTCGAACAGGTGCAGCTTGTCGTACCGCGCGCGGATCGCGCCGGTGTCGTCGATCACGAAGCCGCGATTGGCCAGCTTGCCGTCAACGCGACGAACCAGCAGCGAGCCGAGATGGGCCCACAGCCCGTATTCCGCCGCCGCCGCGCATACCGCCGCCAGCACCGGGTCGTCGCCCTCCGCATGGATGTTCGCCGCCGCCCGCGCGCGATCGCGATCGACCAGTCCCGACACTTCCGGCGTGAACAGCATCGCCGCCCCGCCAGCCTTGGCGTCGGCGATCGCCCGGACGATGGTCGCGGCGTTGGCGGCGGGATCGATCCCGCCGGTCATCTGGAGCAAGGCGATCTTCATGCCGCGAGAAGCGGATCGAGCCCCCCGCACGCGTCGAGCGCGGCAAGGTCGTCCGACCCGCCGATATGCTTTCCGTCGATGAACACTTGCGGCATCGTCATCCGCCCGCCCGACCGCTCGACCATCTCGGCCTTTTTCGGGCCGCCCATCGTCACGTCATATTCGACCGGCTCGACCCCTTTCGCCGCGAGCAGCGTCATCGCGCGCGTACAATAGGGGCACCACGCCTTGGTATAGATCTCGACCTTCGCCATGCGCAAAAAGTGGAGAGCGCAAGCGGGCTTGTCAATCGAACGCGTCGCCGACCACGCGCGCCCAGCACAGGATCGTCACCTTGCCGGCCCCGGCCTTGAGCAGCGCGCGCGTGCAGGCATCGGCGGTCGCGCCGCTGGTATAGACGTCGTCGACCAGTACGGCGTGCCGTCCCTTCAGCCGCTCCGGCGCGGTGACGACGAAAGCGGCGCGCACGGCGTCGCGGCGCTGGCGCGGGTTCATGCCGCGCAGCGCCGGGGTACGCCTGGCCCGTTTCAGCAACAGCGGATCGCGCGCGATGCCGGACGTCCGCGCCAATGCCGCGGCGATCAAGGCGGCCTGGTTGAAGCCCCGGCTCCATAACCGCCAGCGATGGAGCGGCACCGGCACCAGCACGTCCGCGTCCCCCGGCAAGTGCCGCGCCATCAGCCGCGCGGCCGTGGTCGCGAACGCCAGCCGCCCGCCATATTTGAGCCGCAACGCCACGGTTCGCGCCACCTCGCCATACGCCACCGCCGCCCGCGCGCCGGCATGGCGCGGCGGGCTGTCCAGACAGGCGCCGCATTGCGCCCCTTCCCCGCGATCGATCGTGAACGGCCGGCAGCATGTCGCGCACCAGGGCGGGCCGATGAAATCGAGCGATCCCCAGCAATCGACGCAAAACCGGTGGTCGCCGCGCACCACCGCGCCGCATCCCGGGCAGCGCGGCGGCAGCGCCAGCGCGAGCGTATCCCCAAGCAGATCGCGCACCCCCATCTCAGGGTCCGTATTCGATTGGAACGTGGTCGTGACGGAGCCGATTTTGGTGTTGGGCAAGAAGCAAGGAGGGAGCGATGCCGAAGCATCGTGACCGACGCAGCGACGCCGCCCGGCGCCAAAATCGGCCCGCCCCATAGGGGTCGCCCGGAGACGCCCGCTGGACTACGTCTCTTGCTTGCGCGTAGCTACGGCTACGCGACGGCGCTGCGTTCCTTGCCAGCGGGCGTCTCCGGGCGATCACGATCCACGTTCCAATCGAATACGGACCCTACTCTTGTCGCGCCGCCGCGCGGACGGCACAAGCGCAGCCACGATGGAGTTCCCCGAAATCTTCGACCGCGCCGCGCGCCGCCGCCGCCGCGACCGTGCCGCGCCGGACTGGCGCGCGCACGATTTCCTGCGCGCGGCGATGCTCGACGGGATCGGCGAACGGCTCGCGAGCGTGACACGCGACTTTCGCGACGTGCTCGATCTCGGCTGCTTCGACGGGGCGTTCGCGCCGCCACCCGGTGCGGCCGTGACGAGGATCGACGCCGGTGCGGTGTTCGCCATGCAAGCCGGGGGCATCCAGGCGGATGAGGATCGGTTGCCGGTCGCGCCGGCGAGCTTCGACCTGGTGATCTCCGCGGGCGTGCTCGACAGCGTCAACGACGTGCCGGGCGCATTGGCGCAGATTCGCCGCGCGCTGCGGCCCGACGGCCTGTTCCTCGGCGCGTTCGTCGGCGGGCAGTCGCTCGGCCATGTCCGCGCCGCCTTTCGCGCAGCGGAACGAGAGCGCCCGGCCGCGCGCTTTCATCCGATGATCGACGTGCGGTCGGCGGGCGACTTGCTGGTCCGCGCCGGCTTCGCGCTGCCCGTCGCCGATGGCGAGACGCTCAGCGTACGCTATCCCGATCTGTTCAGGCTGATCGCCGATCTACGCGGGATGGCGGCGAGCAACGTGCTGCGCGACCGCGTGCCGCTCACGCGCGGCATCCTCACCGCCGCGGCGCAGGCCTTTGCCGAGCGCGCCGACCCGGACGGACGAATCGCGGAGCGGTTCGACCTCATCTTCCTGACCGGCTGGGCGCCCTCGCCCGAACAGCCGAAACCAGCCAAGCGCGGCAGCGCGACAGCCTCGCTCGCCTCAGCGCTCGGCCGCTAACGCTTCGGCCAGCGGCCGGTCCGCCGGCGGCATGTCGAGCGCGGCAAGTGCGCCGGGCGCCACCCAGCGGATTTCCGCCGCGTCGAGCGCGCGCGGCGCGCCACGCCATGACCGGCAGCGATAGAGCAGCAACACCAGGTGACGATCCCCCGGCGACTCGCTGAACGCGACGGGTGTCAGCGCCTCTTGACCGACCTCGATGCCCAATTCCTCCTGCAACTCGCGAACAAGCGCCGCGACCGGCGTTTCGTCCGCCTCGACCTTGCCGCCGGGAAATTCCCACAAGCCCGCATGCTGCTTGCCCGTCGGCCGCCGCGCCATCAGCACGCGCCCTTCGCAATCGGTCAGCGCCGCGGCGACCACCAGCATCGGCATTTTCGGCTCCATCCCGTCTTCTATTGGCATTTCATTAACGACCGCCACGCTAGGCGTTGATGTAGATTGGGGAGCCGTACGCGGCAAAAAAATGATGATGCACCTGCTTCGCCTGCTGGCCGAGTGCCGGAAAGCCGCGACCGCCGTTGAGTACGGCCTGATCCTGGCGCTGATCGTGCTGACCATGATCGGTGCGCTGCAGTTCACCGCCGGCGCCACCATCGACATGTGGAACAACGTGTCCACCAAGGTGCAGGGCGCGCATTAGGGACTGAACTCGCTCAGCACGAGGATCGTGATTGCCCATGGCCGCCCGCCGACGAGGAGCGCAGCGCAGACGCGTAGCCAAGGCTACGCGCAAGCAAGCGACGACGCTCGGCGGGCGGCCATGGGCAACCGCTGCGCGGCGGGCCGATTTTGGCTCCAGGACGTCGTCGCGCTTCGATCACGATGCCTCCGGCATCGCTCTCTCGTTGCTCCTCGCCTGGAACCAAAATCGGCTCCGTCACGACCTCGTGCTAAGCGAGTTCAGACCCTAAGCCACGGGCGAGCAACGGGTTTCCGGGCTTTAAGCTTTTATCAACCCGGTCGCCCTAGTGATTCGCTCTGCTGGTTCAGGGGGGAACTCCGGTGCCAGCCGGGTGACTGAAGTACTTCCACCTTTTGGAGACCGGACATGAAGACCATTCGCAAGATTTTCACGAACAAGAAGGGTGCCACCGCCATCGAGTACGGCCTGATCGCCGCGCTCATCGCCGTCGCCGCGATCGCCGCGATGCAGGGCCTGGGCAACCAGCTGAAGACCACGTTCGGTAACGTGGCGTCGAACATGAAGGCTGAGTAAGCTCTAACGCTTTCAGCTTGAAAGAGAGGCGGTGGAACTTCGGTTCCGCCGCCTTTTTTTATTCCGTTGGGCCGTCACCCCAGCGAAAGCTGGGGTCTCTCGCGAATGCTGCCCGAGATCCCAGCTTTCGCTGGGATGACGATCAAATCCGCCCCATCGTCAGGAATTTGTCGCGACGGTCGCGCTTTAGCTGATCCGGCGACATATTGTGCAGGCCGGCCAGCGCGCCTTCCATCGCATCGCCGAGCGCGCCGATCGCCGCGTCGGGATCGCGATGCGCGCCGCCCAGCGGCTCGTCGACGATTCCGTCGATCACGCCGAGCCCCTTCAGATCCTGCGCGGTGATCTTCATCGCGTCCGCCGCCTCCGCCGCCTTGTCGGCGGTGCGCCACAGGATCGAGGCGCTGCCTTCGGGCGAGATCACCGAATAGACGGCGTGTTCGAACATCAGCACGCGGTTGCCCGCCGCCAGCGCGATCGCGCCGCCCGAGCCGCCCTCGCCGACCACCGCCGCGATCATCGGCACCTTGAGCTTGAGGCACGCCTCGGTCGAACGCGCGATGGCTTCGGCCTGGCCGCGTTCCTCCGCCTGCACGCCCGGAAACGCGCCGGAAGTATCGACCAACGTCAGCACCGGCAGCCCGAACCGGTCGGCCAGCTCCATCAGACGGATCGCCTTGCGATATCCTTCCGGCTTGCCCATTCCGAAATTGTGCCTCAGCCGGCTCGCGGTGTCGTCGCCCTTTTCGTGGCCGATCACCATCACGCGCTTGCCCCGGAACGTCGCGAAACCGCCCAGGATCGCCTGGTCGTCGGCGAACGCGCGATCCCCGGCGAGCGGCATGAATCGCTCGAACAGCCCGGCGACATAGTCCTTGAAGTGCGGGCGTTCGGGGTGGCGCGCCACCTGTGTCTTCTGCCACGGCGTCAGCTTGGCATAGGTCGACTTGAGCAAGGCGTCGGATTTGGCCTGCAACCGCGCCACGTCGCTGTCGATGTTGATCGCGCCGTCGGCGGCGGTCTCGCGCAGTTCGTCGATCCGCCCCTGCAATTCGGCGATCGGCTTTTCGAAATCCAGGAAGGTTGGCATCGGCGGGGGTTAGGCCCGCCGCCTGGGCTCGTCAACGAGCGGGTGGCGGGTGTTGACCAGCTCGACCAGCCGCTTGCTGTCGACATGCGTGTAGATTTCGGTCGTCGCGATGTCGGCATGGCCGAGCATCGCCTGGAGCGCGCGCAGATCGGCCCCGCCTTCGAGCAGGTGCGTCGCGAAGGCATGGCGCAGGACGTGTGGGCTGACGCGGTCGGGCGGAATGCCGGCCTCGGCGGCGAGCGCCTTGATAAGCTGATAGAGCCGGACACGCGACAAGTGCGTCCTGCCCGACGGAAACAGCCAGGCGCGATCGGTCGCGACATGCGCGCGCCACGCCGCCACCGCCGCGCGCGCGCGATCGGAGACCGGGGCGAGCCGCTCGCGGCCACCCTTGCCTTTCAGGATGATGTACGGCCGGTCGGGTTGGATCGCGTTGCGCGGCAACGACACGAGTTCGGTCGCGCGCAGGCCCGAGCCGTAGAGCAGTTCGACCAGGGCCGCGAGCCGGAGGTCGTTCGGATCAGGCGGCTCGCGCGCCTGCCGCTCGGCGATCGCGGCGAACAGGCGGTCGACATCGTGATGGCTCAGCACCTTGGGCAAGGCGCGCCGCGCGCCGGGACGCGGCAGCACGGCGCCCGGATCGTCGCCGCGATGCCCTTCATCGGCCAGGAACGCGAAGAACCGCCGCAACGCCGCCGACTTCCGCGCGACGGTCGATCGCGACAGGTCCGCCCAGCCGTCGCCCAGCCGCGCCAGCGCGGCGGGGGTCGCCGCCGCCAGCGCGCCGTCCAGCGCCTCCGACGCCAGCCGCAAGTCGCTGGCATAGGCGGCGAGCGTGTTCTGCGCCGCGCCCGCTTCGGCGGCCAGCATTTCGAGAAAGCGCTCGATCAGCGCGCGGTCGTCGAGTGCGATCGCGGCGGTCACACCCGCGTCACGGCTTCCGCCGCGACCATCCGCGCCCAGCCGCTCAGCCCGACCACGCGCAACGCGTTGACGATGTGGAACACCGCCTGCGGCGACACGCCGCGCCAGTCATTGGTCTGCATGCCGACCGCGCTCAGCACCAGTACTTCGCCGGGGCGTCCTTCGGCGGCGGCGCGGTCGATCGCGCGCGTCCAGCTATTCTCGGCGGCGACGTCGACGCCGTTGCTCTGCGCCGCGCTCGCATCGAGCCGGCCCAGTCCCGCCAGCCCGGCCGCGAACATCTTCTGCTTCTCGGCGCTCACCGAAAACGCCCCGACGTCGCCGGCGGTGTAGCGCGTATTGCCGGCCGGGTCGGCGAGCGCGATCAGCGCCCAGCCCAGGCTGCCCCGCGCCGCCATATCACGCCAGCGCAGCGCCGATCCGTCCAGCCCCGCGCTGAGCATCGACGCGATCAGGTCGTCGCTGCCGTCGGTCTTCGCCGCGACCGGCACGCGGGCGGCCGCGCGGGCGGTCAGCACCAGCCGGCCGTAATGCGCCGGCTCGCCCGCATCGGCGGCCTTCCACAATCCGCGCAACGCATCGAGGCGGCCATCGCGGCTCGACGCGGCATAAGCGTTCGTCAGGTCGTTCGCGATCGCATTGGCCGGCGTGTTGGTGTCATCGCCCGCATTGACCAGGCCATACAGATCGACCAGCGCCGCGTTCGACAGCACCCCCTGCCCGGCCGCCAGTTCGGCGAAGCGCGCACGCTTGGACGGGGCGATCTGCGGCGACAGCACCTGCCAATATTTCATCTGGATGCCGGTATTGTCGAACAGCGCGTCGGGGATGTCTTCACCCGCCGCCGTCGCGAGGCCGTAACGCCAGCTGTTGAGGCCGGAGACGTTCGCCCATTCGATCGTCACATCCGCCTTGTTCGCGCCCCTGCCCGCGATCTTCTGCGCGAGCAGCAGATCGACGCCCGACGCGAGGCGGGACGCCTGCTGCATCAACGGCTTGGCCTGGCCGGGTGACGACGACAGGCTGGCGCACATCGCGCGGCCCAGCACCCAGGCGGGTTCGTCGGACACCTTCACCGCGTCGGTCGCCAGCGGGCACATCGCGCCGACATCGCCGGTCGCCAGCGCCGCCTGCATCGCGACCTGGTAGAGCTTGGGCGTGTAATCCTCCGGATCGACCGACTGGACGATCGCGCGGCCCAGCACCGATTCGCCCATGCGCAGCAACAGGAACGCGCGTTCGGCGGCGAAATCGGCGCCGTTGACGTTGCGCGGCGTGTTGAGCGGCTGGACCAGCAACCGCCGCAGCGCGATCGACACCCAGCGCGACGCGATCGGCGCGCGCGTGCTGCGCATAAGCGCTTCGATATATTGTCCGTCGGCGGTGCCGAACGCGACGGGATTGGTGACGCCGTCGGCTGGCTCGATCCCGATCATGTCGAGCGAACGCTTCGACGATTCTGGGAGAGCGTACCGCACCAGCCCGTATGCCGGCCCGACCGGCAGGCCCGTCACCGGATCGGTCGGGACTGCGGTGGGCGTCGGGGTCGGCGCTGCGGCTGGCGGCGCGCCCGGTACGGCCACGACCGGTGGCGCACTGACCGCGCTCGGCACGGGGACGGGCGCAGCCACCGGAGCCGCACGGGTCGGCGCCGGCCGGGGCGCGGTCGCCGGGGGTTGCTCGAACCCCGGCGGCAGGATCGATTCGGGCTTCTGCTGCGCGATCGCCGCGCCGGCGATCGCGGCCAGCGCGACCGCCGAGACGCCGAGCCGAGGGTGTATCTTCATATGCCGGAAGGGCCTGGACGGAGCGAATTTTCGTGCACAGCTAGGCGCAAGGAGGGAGCGATGAAGCACCATCGTGACCAACGCGCAACGACGCTGTGCGCGAAAAGGCGCCCGCCGCTTCGCGGTTGCCCGGAGGGGCCCGCTGGCGTCGTCACTTGCTTGCACGCAGCTTTAGCTGCGTGTCTGCGCTGCGCTCCTAGCCAGCGGGCCCCTCCGGGCAATCCAGGCCATTCCGGCATATGAAGATACACCCTAACCCTGGAGATTGCCAAGCGACACAGCCTTTTCAACCCGCGTCGGCTGCTTCTCATGCGCGCGCGACGATAGCAGGATCATCCCCCCCACCAGCACCACGACCACCACGATCAGCCCGATCATCATCCGCGACATGCGATACATACTCTCATTCGACACGATCAATCCGCCCGGACGACAGCTTGTGCCCGGGCGCTGGGTGCGCTGTATAGACCCTAAGTCATGTTGCAAAGCGCTCCCTCTCCGCCAGGCTGGACCGGCAAGCCGATCGTGCTCGTCGGATTGATGGGCGTGGGCAAGTCGACCGTCGGCCGCCGGCTGGCGACGCGGCTGAACGTGCCGTTCGTCGACGCCGATCACGAGATCGAGGCGGCGGCGGGAATGACCGTCGCCGAAATCTTCGAAAAATTCGGCGAACCCTATTTCCGCGACGGCGAGCGGCGCGTGATCGCGCGGCTGATCGACGGCACACCGCGAGTCATCGCGACCGGGGGCGGCGCCTTCATCAACGACGAAACCCGCGCACTGATCCTCGACCAGGGGATCGCGATCTGGCTCGACGCGCCCATCCATGTGCTGGCCGACCGCGTCCGCCGCCGCGATACGCGCCCCCTGCTGCGCGACAGGGACCCGGTCACCGTGCTGACCGAACTGGCGGCGAAGCGCAATCCGATCTACGCGCAAGCCCCGATCCACATTCCCAGCGACCAGGCCCCGCACGAATCGGCGGTCGGCGCTATCATGAGAGCCATCGGAGCATGACGATTGTGCCCGTCGCCCTGGGCGACCGCAGTTACGACATCGTGATCGAGCGCGGGCTGATCGGCCGCGCCGCCCGGCATCTCGCGCCGCTCGCGCGCGGGCGGCCGATGGCGATCGTCAGCGATACCAACGTCGCGCCGCATCTGGCGACGCTGCGGGATGCGCTGGCCGCGGCAGGTGTCGCCAGCGCGGCGATCACGCTGCCCGCCGGGGAAGCGACCAAGAGCTGGGAGCAGTTGGAGGCGCTGACCGACCGCCTGCTCGCGCACGGGGTCGAACGCGGCGATCACGTCGTCGCGCTCGGCGGCGGCGTGATCGGCGACCTGGTCGGCTTCGCCTGTTCGATCGTCAAGCGCGGGTGCCGCTTCGTCCAGGTGCCGACCACCTTGCTGGCGCAGGTCGACAGCTCGGTCGGCGGCAAGACCGCGATCAATACCAAGGCCGGCAAGAATCTGATCGGCGCGTTCCACCAGCCCGCTTTGGTGCTGATCGACCCCGATATGCTCGACACGCTCCCCGTGCGCGAACAACGCGCAGGCTATGCGGAGGTCGTCAAATACGGCCTGATCGACGATTTCGCGTTCTTCGAATGGTGCGAGGCGAACGGCGGGAAGCTGCTCGCCGGCGACCCGGCCGCGCGCGAATACGCCATCGCGCATTCGGTCGCCGCCAAGGCGCGGATCGTCGCGGAGGACGAGCGCGAGACGACCGGCAAACGCGCGTTGCTCAACCTCGGCCACACGTTCGGCCATGCGCTGGAAGCGGAAGCCGGCTTCTCCGACAAACTGCTCCACGGCGAGGGCGTCGCGGCCGGCATGGCGCTCGCCTTCGCCTATTCGACCCGGCGTGGCCGCTGCCCCGGCCAGGACGCCGACCGCGTCGCCGCGCATCTCCGCGCTGTCGGTCTGCCCGACAGCGTCGCGGCGGCCGGCATCACCGCGAGCGGCACGACCCTGGTCGACCATATGCGCCACGACAAGAAAATGGACGCCGGCACCCTGCCCTTCCTGCTCGCGCGCGGGATCGGAAGGACGTTCGTCGATCACTCGGTCGACCTGGCGGATGTCGCGGCGTTTTTGGATGAGGGACGGCGTTAGGTCGAATCGACATTCAGCGGCCGAAGTTCAGAACCACTTGTGCTCCTGCGAAAGCAGGAGCCCAGGGTCTCAAGCCGTGCTGCCTGTGGCTCTAGGCTCCTGCTTTCGCAGGAGCACGATGGCTTGATGTCCATCCGTCCTAAACGGCGTACGCTTCGACGGGGGAATCACACCCTCGCCGCCATCCATGCCAGCCATAGCCACCCGACGATCATCGTCACCCCACCAAGCGGGGTGATCGCACCAACCAGCCGCGGCGCGCCCAGCGCCAGTGCATAGAGCGACATGGCGAACAGCGCGCCGCCGAACACGAACAGCGCCGCCGGCCACCGCGCGTTCATCCGCAGCGCGACCAACGCGGCGACGGCGTGGACCAACTGGTACTGCCCCCCGGTCTTGAGCAGGTCGGCGACTTGCTTCGCCGCCCCATGCGCGCCGAACGCGCCCGCCGCGATCGCCATCGCGCCGGACAGCGCTGCCAGCACTGCAATCCAGCGCGTCACGGCTCCTGCCCCCGGCCCAGTTCCTCGGCCGCGCCAGAGTCATCGGCCGCAGGGCCATGCCGGCCGGTCGCTTCCGCCAGAACCTTGCGTTCGTCGCTGGTGATGATGCGGTCACGCGCGGCGCGCAGGTCGCCGCCGGCTTCGACCTGCGCGCGCAGCCGCTCCTTGTCGCGCGCGCGATACATGTCCTCGGCGCGGTCGATCTGGCCGCCATCGACCTCGATCGCCTCCAGCGCCAGGCGGCCCATCCTGACCGCCGATTCCATCACTTCGCGCACGATCCCCGACACCGGCGAACCCTTCAGCTTGATCAGCGCGCGGCGATCATAGGTCCGCGCGAAGATCGCCGCCTGCGGGAATGCTTCGTGCACGCCCTCGATCAGATCGGGGTCGAGCTGGTCGCCGTCCATGCAGAACAGGATCAGCTCGGCGTCGTGCGCCCCGGCCTGGCGCAGCACGTCCATCCGCGTGCCGTCGCCATAATAGACCTTGGCGCCGAATCCGCCCGCCACGTCGATCATCTCGATATCGGTGTCGATCAGCGTCACCGGGACACCTGCCGCGATCAATATCTGCGCGACGGTCTGGCCGAACCGGCCGTAGCCGATGATCAATGCATTGGCGCCGTCCGCCCTTGGCCCCTCGCGCTCGCCGGTCACGACCGGCGCCTCGCGGAACCTGGCGGTCGCCATCATCAGGAACGGCGTGGTCGCCATCGACAAGGTGATGACCGCGCTGAAGATGCTGACCGCCTCGCTGTCGATCAGCATAGCGTGCTGCGCCTGCGCGAACAGCACGAAGCCGAACTCGCCGCCCTGGCTGAGCAACAGCCCGAGCGCGAGCGCACCGCGCCAGTTCATCCTGAACAGCAGGCCGATGCCCATGATGATCGACGCCTTCACCGCGATCAGCGTCAGCGCCATGCCGATGACGAAGAACGGCCGGTCGGCGATGACGTGGAGGTTGAGCATCATCCCGACCGCGAGGAAGAACAGCCCGAGCAGGATCGACCGGAACGGCTCGACATCCGCCTCCAGCTCGTGCCGATACGGCGAATCGGCGAGCATCACCCCCGCGACGAACGCGCCGAGCGCGGTCGACAGATGGAGGTATTCCATCAACGCCGCCGCCGCGATGACGGTGAACAACGCGGCGAAGACGAACATCTCGCGCTCGCCGAGATTGCCGATCACGCGGAACAACGGCCGCAGGAGATAGCGCCCGGCCAGCACCAGCCCGGCGATCGCCAGCACGGTCTCGACGAACAGCAGCCATCCCGGCGGCCCACCCAGGTCGGCGGGATTGCGCGACAGGATCGTGACCAACGTGATCAGCGGGATGATCGACAGGTCCTGGAACAGCAGGATCGCGAAGGCGCGCTCGCCGAACGGCGTGCGCAGCCGCCCGGCCGATTGCAGCATCGGCAGCACCTGCGCGGTCGACGACAATGCGAGCGGCAGGCCGAGGACGAGCGCCGCCGCCCAGGTGGTGTTACCCACCCAATGGACGATCGCCGACACCGCGAGCCCGCACAGGACCACCTGGATCGCTCCCAGCGCGAAGATGTCCTGCTTCATCTTCCACAGCCGGCTCGGGTTGAGTTCGAGCCCGACGATGAACAGCAGCAGCGTGATGCCGAGTTCGGCGACGCCGATCTTTTCCTCGGCGTCGCCGACCAGGTGGAGCGCCTGCGGGCCGATCAGCGCGCCGGCGACGAGAAAGCCCAGGGTTGCGCCGAGCCCCAGGCGACGGAACAGGATGACGAACACCAGCCCCGCCCCCAGCATCACCACGCCGTCGCGGAGCATCGACACGTCGTCCATCAGCGGTCCGCCGCCTGTGCCGCCGCATCGGCGCCCGCCTCGAACGCCAGCCGGATCGAGGGATGCCGCGCGGTGACGGTGAGCGCGGGCGTGAAGATGTCGAAGCCGGGCCAATCGGGCGCCGGTCCCTCGCCCGCCAGCCAGGCGGTCAATCGGTCGCGCGCCGCCACGAGCTCGGCGGGCGTCTTCCCGATCGCGTGCGCCGCGAACAGCGACGACGATGCCTGACCCAGCGCGCAGGCGCGGACCAGCAGGCCGATCCCGGCGACCCGTCCGTCGGCGAGGTCGACATCGACCGTCACCCGGCTGCCGCAGATCGGCGAGCGCTTTTCCGACGACCCCATCGGATCGGCCAGCCGCTCATGATGCGGGATCGACGCCGCCAGCCGCAGGATGTCCGTATTGTAGAGCGGCGCGTTCATCGTCTGCGGATGTAGGCGAGCATGCCCGAAAGCGCACCCCTGTTAATCGCCCATCCGTTCCACAATTCCTACGTCACCCCGGACTTGATCCGGGGTCCCGCTTTTTAGTGCCGGAGAGGAAAGAAGCGGGATGCCGGATCAAGTCCGGCACGACGATTATGTGTGGCGAGGCTTCGGCTTGACCGGCTTCTTCACGCTAGTTGCCATCGGACTGGACTTGGGCTCCGGTGCGGCATCATCGTCCGCGACGCCGCTCGTATTCCCATCACCCCCGAACATCGCCTGCCCGCTCCGCCGTTTGCCGATCACGTCCGCGACATAGGCGCTCGTCGCATTGAGCAACGGGTAGGTCCGCGCCTTGGTCAGCCAATCGGGTCGCTGCTTCGGCCCGCCGCCCGCGGTGTCCGTCACCAGCACGACCAACAGGAACGCGAGGCTCGCGAGGATCAACCCCTTGAGCGCGCCGAATCCGAACCCCATCGCACGGTCGAGCGGGCCGAGGATCGACGACCGCGTGCGCTTGCCGATCGCCTGCGCCAGCATCCGCCCGCCGAACCACGCCGCGCCGGTGATCAGCGCGAAGGCCAGCACCGCCGCGCCGGTCGATGTCGCGATGAACCCGCTCAGCGCCTGCGTCACCGGCGCGTGGACCAGCTTGAGCGCGAACACGACCAGCACCCAGGCGAACAGCGACAGCACTTCCCAGACGAACCCGCGCAGCCAGCCGACCAGCGCCGTCGCGCCGACGCCGAGCAGGACGAGGATGTCGAGCGTGTGCAGACCCATGGTCAGGAGAGCTAACCGCGCCCCAGCATGTGGTCAACGAGCGCGCCCAAGGTCTTGAATCCACTGACTCGCATACCGTCGCTCTTGGTCGCCGCCGGGCCGAGCGCGCGCTCGAATCCCAGTTTCGCGGCTTCCTTGAGGCGAAGCGGCGCGTGCGCGACCGGCCGCACCTCCCCTGACAAGGCGATCTCGCCGAACGCCACCGCATCGGCGGGCACCGGCCGCTCGCTGAGCGCCGAGATCAGCGCCGCCGCCACCGCGAGGTCCGCCGCCGGGTCCTGCACGCGATAGCCGCCGGCGATGTTGAGATAGACCTCGCACGTCGAAAAGCTCAGCCCGCACCGCGCCTCCAGCACCGCCAGGATCATCGCCAGCCGCCCGCTGTCCCAGCCGACCACCGCGCGGCGCGGCGTCGCGCCCGACGCCAGCCGCACCACCAGCGCCTGCACCTCGACTAGCACCGGCCGCGTCCCCTCCAGCGCCGGAAACACCGTCGCGCCGGTCATCCCCTCCTCGCGGTGCGTCAGGAACAGCGCCGAGGGGTTGGCGACCTCGCTCAGGCCGCCGGTTTCCATCGAGAACACGCCGATCTCGTCGGTGCCGCCGAAGCGGTTCTTGATCGCGCGCAGGATGCGATATTGGTGGCTGCGCTCGCCTTCGAAGCTCAGCACGGTGTCGACCATATGTTCGAGCACGCGCGGCCCCGCGATGCTGCCGTCCTTGGTGACGTGGCCGACCAGCACGAGAGCCGACCCGCGTTCCTTGGCGAAGCGGATCAATTCCTGCGCGGAGGCGCGAACCTGGCTCACCGTCCCCGGCGCGCCCTCGATCAGGTCCGAATGCATCGTCTGGATCGAATCGATCACCAGCAAGGCGGGCGGCTGCCCCTGCCCCACGGTCGTCAGGATATCGCGCGTCGAGGTGGCCGCGCCCAGCTCGACCGGCGCATCGCCCAGCCCCAGCCGCCGCGCGCGCAGCCGCACCTGGTCGGCGGCTTCCTCGCCCGACACGTACACGACACGCTGCCCCGCCTTGGCAAGCTTCGCCGCCGCCTGGAGCAGCAAGGTCGATTTCCCGATCCCCGGATCGCCCCCGATCAATGTCGCCGACCCTTCGACAAATCCCCCGCCCAGCGCACGGTCGAGTTCGGCGATGCCGGTCGCCATCCGCTCGGGCAGCGCCACCTCCGCATCGAGCCCGATCAGCGCGATCGCGCGTCCCCCCGATTGCAGATTATGCTTGGCCTGGAACGGCGTGACGTTGCCGCCGACCTCCTCGACCAGCGTGTTCCACTCGCTGCAATCGACACACTGCCCCTGCCACCGGCTCGCGACCGACCCGCACGATTGGCAGACATAGCGCTTCTGGGGTTTGGCCATGCGACGTCCTTAGCCCTCTCCCGCTTTCGCGGGAGAGGGTTGGGTGAGGGTCTTCTTTTCTTCCCCGATACGGGCGATCAACGCGCGCCGGATCGCCTCCAGCACGCCATCGAGATTCGCGATCACATCGCTGTTCCAGAAACGGATGACGCGATATCCGCGAGATTCGAGAAACGCCGTCCTTTCCGCATCGCCCTCGACTGTATGCTGACTGCCGTCGATCTCGACGATCAGCATTGCCTCGACGCACAGAAAATCCACGACATATCGGCCGATCGACGCCTGAAACCTGAACTTGAATCCGTCGCACTGCCGGTTGCGCAATGCCTGCCAAACCAGATTTTCAGCATCGGTCCGGTCGCGCCGAAGCTGCGCGGCGTAAGGATTGATCTGGCGGCGAACCGGATACATAGCGACGGATTAGAACGAGAACGAAAAAAGAACAAGACCCTCACCCAACCCTCTCCCGCGAAAGCGGGAGAGGGCTAAGAACGTGCCGGAATGGTCAAACCCTTCTGCACCGCCGGCCGCGCCAGCCCGCGATCGAGCCACGCCGCGACGTTGGTGAAATCGTCGAACCCGACGATCTCGCGCGCCTCGTAGAAGCCGATCAGGTTGCGCACCCAGCCAAGCGTCGCGATGTCGGCGATCGTGTATTCGCCGCCCATGATCCACTCGCGCCCGGCCAGCCGTCCGTCCAGCACGCCGAGCAGGCGCTTGCTCTCATCGACGTAGCGGTCGCGCGGGCGCTTGTCCTCGTAATCCTTCCCCGCGAACTTGTTGAAGAAGCCGAGTTGGCCGAACATCGGGCCCAGCCCACCCATCTGCCACATCAGCCACGCGATCGTCTCCCACCGCGCGGGCGCGTCGGCGGGGATGAACCGCCGCGTCTTGTCGGCGAGGTAGAGCAGGATCGCCCCGCTTTCGAACAGGCCGATCGGTTGCCCGCCGGGGCCATCGGGATCGATGATCGCGGGGATCTTGCCATTGGGATTGAGGCTGAGGAATTCGGGCGACTTCTGGTCGTTCGTGGCGAAATCGACCAGATGCGCTTCATATGGCAACCCGGTCTCTTCCAGCATGATCGACACCTTGACGCCGTTGGGCGTCGGCAGGCCGTAATATTGCAGCACGCCGGGGTCGGCGGCGGGCCATTTGCGGGTGATCGGGAAGCTTGAAAGGTCGGCCATCGTCCGTCTCCATGTTCTGTTCGCGGCCTAGATAGGCAAGGCCGGATCATCCCGCTATGGGCGGCTGATGGAACCCAGCGATCTTCGCGTCGCGCTGTTTTCGGGCAATTACAATTATGTCCGCGACGGCGCGAATCAGGCTCTGAACAAGCTTGTCGGTCACCTGCTCAAGCGCGGTGTCACGGTCCGCGTCTATTCGCCGACCACCGACACGCCGGCCTTTCCGCCGACGGGCGACCTTGTGAAGGTGCCCGCGATCGCGGTGCCGGGCGGGCGCGGCGAATATAAGTTCGCGCGCGGCCTGCCCGCCGCGACGCGGCGCGATCTCGAAGCGTTCGCGCCCAACCTGGTCCATCTCTCCGCGCCCGACTGGCTGGGGCACAAGGCGCTGACCTGGGCGCGGCGGCGCGACATCGCCAGCTTCATATCGATGCACACGCGGTTCGAGACCTATCCGGCCTATTACCATATCGGCTTCGTCGTCCCGCTGCTGATCAAGCTGCTGACGCGCTTCTACAATCGCGCCGACCATGTCGTCGTGCCCGCGCCATCGTCGGGCGCGTTGCTGAAAAGCTGGGGCGTCATCACGCCGATCTCGATCTGGTCGCGCGGGGTCGATCACAACCGCTTCAAGCCCCAGGCCCGCAGCCTGGAATGGCGCCGCTCGCTCGGCATCGCCGACGACGAGGTGGCGATCGGCTTTCTCGGCAGGCTGGTGCTCGAAAAGGGCCTCGATATCTTCGCCGACGTGATGAACGAACTGACTCGCCGCAACGTCCGCCATCGGGTGATGGTGATCGGCGAAGGCCCGGCGCGCGACTGGTTCGCGGAACGCGTGCCCGAAGCCGCGTTCACCGGTTTCCAGAGCGGCGACGATCTCGGCCGCGCGGTCGCGTCGATGGACGTGTTCTTCAACCCCAGCGTGACCGAAACCTTCGGCAACGTGACCGCGGAGGCGATGGCCGCGGGCGTGCCGGTGGTCGCCGCGCGCGCGACCGGGGCGGTCGACCTGGTCAAGGACGGCGTGACCGGGTTCCTGGTCCCGCCGCGCGATGTCGGCGCCTATGCCGACGCGATCCAGCGGCTGGTGCAGGACGACGGCCTGCGCCGCAGCGCCGGCCTGGCGGGCCATGCGTCGGCCGAGCAATATGAATGGGACCCCGTCAACGAAACGGTGATCACGGCGTATCTTGAAATGCTGGCGCGGCGCGGCCTTTAGCCCGCCGGTTTCCAGGTCCGCTCCTCCTCGGCGACACGCAGCACATCATAGGCCGCCTGGATCGCCTGGAAACGCTTGGCCGCTTCCGCATCGCCGGGACGCAGATCGGGGTGGTTTTCCTTCGCCATCTTGCGCCACGCGGTGCGCACCTGGTCGAAACTGCAATCGGGATCGAGGTCGAACAGGTCGAGCGCGCGCATCTCGTCGCGTGACCGGCTGCCGTCGCCCGGCCCGGCCCAGGCATTATGCTTCGACTGCGCATAGCCGTTGGCGGTCCGCGTCTCGGCCGCCTCGCGTTCGGCGGCTTCCTCGGCGGTCAGGCCTTCGAAATAATTCCAGCCGCGATTATATTCGGCGGCGTGCTCCTGGCAGAAATACCAGCGGTCGGGGCTGTTGGGCGACTTGGGCGCGGGGCAATCGCCTTTCTCGGTGCAGCCATGGCGGTCGCACAGCCGCACCTTGATCGCCTCGCGCGACGAGCCATAGCTGCCCCACCGAGGAAAGCCCCAATTATCGGATCGTGTCGCGCGCGCCATCGGCCGCACTTAGAGGCGAGCGCAGCGGAATGCTACCCGTCGGCGCGCCATCACGGTGATCGTCACGCGCGTTTTTCCAGCCCCGCTTGCTCCATCCGCCACAGCGCGAGATCGATGCGGTCCTGACCGAAGAACGGCTCGCCCGCGAACACCAGGGTCGGCACGCCCCAATGCCCGGCGGACTCCAGCGCGGCCTGGTTCGCGGCCAATTCCGCGTCGATGGCCTCGGCATCGCGTTCGGCTTCGGCATCCAGTTCGGCCATGTCGAGCCCCGCGCGCGCCGCCGCGCCCGCCAGATGATCGCCGTCATGCCACCCGGCGGTGCCGCCCCAGATCAGTTGCGCGACCTCATCGGCATAGGCGAACCCCCTGCCCCGCCGCGCCGCAACCTGGCCGGTGCGGACGAGGCGATGGATGTACGGCTGCTCGTCCGAAATCTGCCGCGTCATCACGTTCTGGACGATCGGATCGGGCCGCGGCGGCGCGAACGGAATGCCCGCATGCTGCGCCACCCGCATCACGTCGCGGATCGTGTAGCCCAGCCAGTTGGGATGGTTGCGCTCGAAGAAATCGGGCTGGCGGATCGCGAGCGGATAGACCGGCTTGAGGTCGATCTGCAGATCGTAATCGCGCTGGATCGCCCGCCATCGCGGCAGCGCGAGATACGAATAGGGGCTGCGGAACGAGAAATAGAGATCGGCCCGCAGGGTCATGCCAACGCCTCCACGTATGAGGCGTAGCCGCCGCTTACCGCCGCTTCGATCAGCCTGCGATCCGCCGTCACCAATGCGGCCTTCTCCTGCTCGGCCAATGCGAGATAGACACAATCATAGACCGGATGCGTGAGTTCAAACGCCAATTCGATCGCGCGGGGCAACAGATCGGCGACCGGCATCAGCGCGGTCAACATGCGGGGCAGCGCGCTCGCCGCGGCCGACACCGCCGGCCTGTGATCGCCGGTGATACCGCGCAGCCGAACCCACATGGCATTCGACACTTCGGCAAGGATCAGGTCAGGCGCGTAAAGCGCTTCGTCCGTGTCCAGCAGCGCCAATGCCTGTTCCTGCTGTTCTTCCGGCAGGAACCATTTGAACGCGACACTGGCGTCGACGATCACCGCCATCAGAAAGCGTCGGGCTCGCGGCCGCCGCTCGTGTCCCTGTACCAGCGGATGATTTCGGCGCCTTCGACACCCGGAATTCGTTCAGGCAGCATCGCGCGCACCTGCATCGCCAAGGCGCGACGGTCGCCCGCGCCGATCGGCTTGGCGCGCTTCAACGCCTCGCGAAGCTCGGCTTCGAGCGAACGATCGTTTGCCGCCGCCGCCGCTCGGTAGGCGGCGATCACGGCGTCATCGAGGCTCCGGATCAGGACTTGGCCCATCCCTCATGATAGCATGATGCTATCAGCCCACTCAAGCCGCCTTCTGCAGGTGCCGCCGGCCCAGCAATTCCGCGATCTGCACCGCGTTGAGCGCCGCGCCCTTGCGAAGGTTGTCGCTGACGCACCACAGGCTCAGGCCGTTGTCGACCGTCGGGTCCTCGCGCACGCGGCTGACATAGGTGGCGTATTCGCCGACGCATTCGACCGGCGTGACATAGCCGCCGTCCTCATGCTTATCGACCAGCATCACGCCCGGCGCCTCGCGCAGGATGCGCTTGGCCTCGGCGGCGCTGATCTCGTCCGCGAACTCGATGTTGATCGCTTCGGAATGGCCGACGAAGACGGGCACGCGGACGCAGGTCGCCGTCACCTTGATCTTCGGATCGAGGATCTTCTTGGTCTCGACCACCATCTTCCATTCTTCCTTGGTCGATCCGTCGTCGAGGAAGCTGTCGATGTGCGGGATCACGTTGAACGCGATCTGCTTGGTGAACTTCTTCGGCTCGGCCTGGTCGCCGACGAAGATGTTGCGCGATTGCTCGAACAGCTCGTCCATCCCCGCCTTGCCCGCGCCTGACACCGACTGATAGGTCGCGACGACGACGCGCGTGATCGTCGCGGCGTCGTGCAGCGGCTTCAACGCGACGACCATCTGCGCGGTCGAGCAATTGGGGTTGGCGATTATGTTCTTCGCGCGATAGCCCTCGATCGCCTCCGGATTCACCTCGGGCACGATCAGCGGCACGTCGGGGTCCATGCGATAGAGCGACGAATTGTCGATCACCGTGCAGCCGGCGGCGGCGAAGCGCGGCGCGTGGACCCTGGTCGCCTCGGAGCCGATCGCGAACAAGGCGATGTCCCAGCCCTCGGGATCGAAATGCTCGATGTTCTGGATCTTGAACTGCCGCCCGGTCTCGCCATAGTCGACCATATCCCCGGTCGAACGCGACGACGCGACCACCGCGATCTCGTCGGCCGGAAACTCGCGCTCCGCCAGGATATTGAGCATCTCGCGCCCGACATTGCCGGTCGCGCCCGCGACCACCACCCGGTAACCCATCACATCGTTCCCTAATCGCCCGCCTCGCTCGGCGGCGCTTGCTACTTAGGCCGCGAGCGTGAGAATGGAAGCGCGCTTTTCTTGGGCGCCGAGGAAGGTCAGATTGATGCCGGATTTCCCGATCGACGCGGTTCGCGCCAGGTTTCCCGCTTTGGCGCGCGGCACGGTGTTCTTCGACGCGCCCGGCGGGACACAGGCGTGCGACGCCGCGATCGCGGCGATGTCCCGGCATTTGACCGAGGGGACGGCCAATGCCGGCGGGCCGTTCGCGACCTCGGTCGAGACCGACCGCGTGTCGGCCGACGCCCATGCCGCGATGGCCGACCTGCTCGGCGCGCAGCCGGAGGATATCGCGTTCGGGCCGAACATGACCTCGCTCACGTTCGCGGTGTCGCGCGCGCTTGCGCGGGAATGGCAGGCCGGGGACGAACTGGTCGTCACCCGGCTCGATCACGACGCCAATGTCGCGCCGTGGCTGCAAGCCGCCGAGGATCGCGGCGTGACGGTGCGCCGGCTCGATTTCGACCCGGCGACCGGGCGCTGGTCGCTCGACGGCCTCGCGGCGCTGCTGACCCCGAAGACGCGGCTGGTCGCGCTCGGCGCCGCGAGCAATGCGCTCGGCACGCTCAATCCGATCGCCGAAGCCTGCGCGTTAGTCCGGGCGAACAGCGATGCGCTGACCTATGTCGACGCCGTTCAGTCGGTGCCGCACGTCGTCACCGACGTCGCCGCGCTGGGCGGTGATTTCCTCGCCTGCTCGCCGTACAAATTCTTCGGCCCGCATCAAGGCGTGCTGTGGATGCGCCCCGGCCTCGCCCCCCGCGCCTACAAGGTGCGCCCGGCCGGCGGGGACGCCGCGCACCGCTTCGAGACCGGCACGCCCTCGTTCGAGGGGCAGGCCGGCGTGCTCGGCACGGTCGATTATCTCGAATGGCTGGGCGGCCAGGTCGATCCCGCCGCCAACAGCCGCCGCGCGCGGCTGGCCACGGCGATGACCGCGGCCACGGCGTACGAACGTACGCTGGGCGAGCGCCTGCTCGCCGGGTTCACGACGATCCCCGGGCTCAAGCTGTGGGGCCCGCCGACCATGGACGGCCGCGTCCCGACCTTCTCGTTCACGCTCGCAGGCCATGCCCCGGACGCGATCGCCCGCCACCTCGCCGATCGCGGCATCTTCGCCTGGGCGGGTCATTTCTACGCGGTCGAGGTGATCGACCGGCTCGGCCTCGCCGGCGCGGGCGGACTGCTCCGCGTCGGCCTGTGCCATTACAGCACCACCGGCGAAGTCGACCGCCTGATCGCCGCGCTGGCCGAGCTTTAGGCGGTCGGCAGTCCGCGAAACGTCGTCAACGCCTCCGGTTCTTCACGGTCCGGTCGAAGAAGTCGAAGATCGTCGTCCAGACATGGATATCGCGCCCCGCGGCGTGGGTCTTGCCGGGATAGAACATCATTTCGAACGGGCGATTCTCCGCCTGCATCTTCGCGGCGAACGCGGTCGAGTTCTCGAACACCACATTATCGTCGGACATGCCGTGGATCAGCATCAGCGGATCGCTGATCTTCGCCGCGCCGCCGATCGCGTTCGCCGCGGCATAGGCCTGCGCATCGGCGCCCTTCGGATCGGTGCCCATGTACCGCTCGGTATAGCTGGTGTCGTACAATTCCCACTTCGTAACCGGCGCGCCCGAAACGCCCGCCGCATAGACGCCGGGGTTCGCCTCCAGCATCTTGAGCGTCATATACCCACCGTACGACCAGCCATAGATGCCGATGCGGTCGGGATCGACGAAGCCCTGCGCCTTGAGCCACTTCGCGCCGGCGAGCTGGTCCTGCACCTCGACCGATCCCATCGCGCGATAGATCTGGTCCTCATAGGCGGTGCCGCGATTGGCCGATCCGCGATTGTCGATCTGGAAGAAGATATAGCCCTGGTCGACGATATATTGCTCCATCGGACTCTCCCAGCCGCGCGTCACGGTCTGGCTGTGCGGGCCGCCATAATGCTGGAAGAACACCGGATAGCGCTTGCCCGGTTCGAGCTTGGGCGTGATCATCTCGTAATAGAGCGTCGTCCCGTCCGCCGCCTTGATCGTGCCGAACGTGCGCTGCTTGTGGTTGGCGAGATAGGGGTAATAGGGATGCCCCGGCTTCACCGCATTCTCGTTGATCCACGAAATCCGCTTGCCGGAAGGGTCGGCGAGATAAGTCTGCGGCGGCTGGTCGGGGTTGGACCGCGTCACGATCAGCCGCGACGCCGCGCCGTCCATCTCCGCGCGGTTCGTCCAGCCGCGTTCGGTCAGCCGCGTGATCACGTTGGGCCTGGCGATATCGACCGAATAGAGCTGCTGCTCCAGCACGTCGTCCTTGTTGCCGACGAAGTAGAGCCGCCCCTTGGCCTGATCGATCCCGGTCAGGTCGGTTACCACCCACGGCCCCCTGGTGAGTTGCGTCCACTTGCCCCCCGCGAAGTGATAGAGGTGCGCATAGCCGTCGCGTTCGGACTTCCAGATCAGGCTGCCGTCCTTCAGCACGCGATAATCGTCGTTGAGGTTGATCCAGCTCTTCGGCCCCGCTTTCTCGCTGAACCACACGTTCGCCTTGCCGGTCGCGGGGTCGACCGACAGCATGTCGAGCTGGGTCTGGTCGCGGTTCTCGCGCTGCACCAGCAGGGTCTTGCCGTCGGGCGCCCAGTTGACGCGGGCGAGGTAGATGTCGGGATTGTTGCCCAGATCGACCTTCACCTTGCCGCCGGTCGCCGGGTCGATGACGTACAGCTCGACCTTGACGTTGGGCGTGCCCGCCGCCGGATAGCGCTGGTCATAGACCTTGGTCCCATCGGCGCCGATCGCGGCGCGCGTGACGACACCGACCTGCGCTTCGTCGAACCGCTCGACCGCGACCAGCCGGTCGTCCGGCGACCACCAATAGCCGGTACGGCGATCCATTTCCTCCTGCGCCACGAACTCGGCCTCGCCCCAATGGACGGTGCCGGCGCCGTCGCTGGTCACCGCCTTCGCCGCGCCGCCGCCCAGCGGCTGGACGAACAAATTCTGGTCGCGGACAAAGCTGACATAGCCGCCCGCCGGGCTGATCGCCGGGTTCAGCTCGCCGCCCGGCGTATTGGTCAGCCGCGTGACGTTGCCGTCGAGCGTCGCGAGGTAGAGATCGCCGTCGAGCGGCACCAGGATCGACTTGCCGTCGGGCGCCCAGTCATAGGCGACGATCCCCTTCTGCCCCGCGATCCGCGCGCGTTCGCGCTGCATCTTCTCGGCCTCGGTCAGGTCGGCGCCGGTGCCGACCTTCTTCGAATCGACCAGCATCCGTTCCGCCCCGGTCGCGGTGTCGAGCGCCCACAGGTCGAAGCGGTCGCGCTCGTCGGGCCGGCTCTTGAGCAGGGTGATCAGCTTGCCGTCGGGCGACAGCTTCATCGCGCGCGGCTGGGCGCCGGACAGATCGGGGCTGGCGAACAGCCGCTCCAGCGTCAGCACCTGCGGCGCATCGTCAGCAGCCATCGCCGTACCGCCCACCAACACGACAGGCGCCGCCACGGCGGCCAGCCCGATCATCCATGCCCGCATTCCCTCGCGACTCCCTTGCCGCCCGGCCGAGTGCGGGCGTTGCAGCGGGTTATTACGGCGCTACACGCCGAGGTAAAGGCCAGTCCCGCATCAATCGTCGCGCAACACCAGCCGTGGCCCCGGCCCTTCCGCCGCCAGCCGGTCGGCGGGATTGTAGAGCGCGCACCGGTCGAGCGAGAGGCAGCCGCAGCCGATGCAGCCATCGAGCGTGTCGCGCATCCGCTCCAGCGTCACGATCCGATCGTCGAGCGCCGCCTTGAACCCGCCACTGATCCGCGCCCAATCGGCCTGGGTCGGCGCCCTGCCTTGCGGCAGCTTCGCCATCTCCGCCGCGATCCGATCGAGCGTCAGTCCCAGCCGTTGCGCGATCAGCGCGAACGACAGCCGGCGAATGTCGGAGCGCAGGAACCGCCGCTGGTTGCCACGGCTGCGATGCGGCTGGATCAGGCCCTTTTCCTCGTAAAACCGGATCGCGGACACCGACAATCCCGTGCGGCGCGCGAGGTCGCCGATCGTCAGGGTCGCGGATTCCGGGGCGGCGACGGGCATCTTGACCTCAACTTAACTTGAGGTTGTACGACTCGCAATCGCCGCAACCGACCCAGGAGCACGCGATGCCGAACGCCTTCATCGAACACGTCAATCTGACCGTTCGCGACCCCGAGCGCAGCGCCAGGCTGTTGCATGACCTGTTCGGCTGGAACGAACGCTGGAGCGGCGCGTCGGCGCTGGGCGGTCGCACGATCCATGTCGGCGACGACCGCTTCTACCTGGCACTCTACACGCACGACGGCGACGCGACGCCGGCCGACACGTTCCGCAAGGGCCGCCCGTTCAACCATGTCGGCATCGTCGTCGATGACCTCAACGACATCGAACGCCGCGTCGAAGCCGCCGGCCTGATCCCGTTCAGCCACGGCGACTACGAACCCGGCCGCCGCTTCTACTTCCTCGATTTCGACGGCACCGAGTTCGAGATCGTCAGCTATGCCTGAAACCATGCCGCGCCAGCCGCGCCGGAAGGCTCATCCGGCGCGGAAACGCCAGCATCCCGCGAGATGATCGTCGACCAGGCCGCACGCCTGCATCCAGGCATAGACGATCACCGGCCCGACGAACTTGAACCCGCGCCACTTGAGCGCCCTGGAGATTTCCTCGGACAGCGGCGTCCTGGCGGGCACGTGGACGCCGTCGCCCCGGAGCGGCTCGCCGCCGACGAAGCCCCAGCAGAAATCGGCGAAATCCTCGCCGGCGTCGCGCATCGCGAGATATGCCCGCGCATTGCCGATCGTCGCTGCGATCTTCGACCGCGAGCGGATGATCCGCGCATCGCCGAGCAACCGCTCGACATCGGCCTCCCCGAACCGCGCGACTATCTCGGGATCGAACCCCGCGAACACCTCGCGAAACGCATCACGCTTCTTCAGGATCGTCGACCAGGACAGCCCGGCCTGGAACCCGTCGAGCTGCAACTTCTCCCACAACGCCCGCCCGTCCCGCTCGGGCACGCCCCATTCGGTGTCGTGATAGGCCCGCATCTGCGGATCGGACATCGCCCAGGGGCAGCGGTCGGTCATGGCGAGGACGGTAGCAGGCGGATCGGCGGCTTTCGTGAAGAGTTTCGGGCGCCGGCAGGCGTACGAAAGTCCCCGAGGCACGAACCCGCGGGCCCCGTGCGATGGCTATGGGGTTTTCGTTTTCCGGTCGGCCTTGGGGTGTTGGCAGT